>Ga0207683_10002260_pt1 | contig 16876 bp, 11 predicted proteins | sample KBSM73metaG_FD_184333 | JGI IMG/M metagenome (GOLD analysis project Ga0207683, IMG submission 184333) | Miscanthus rhizosphere microbial communities from Kellogg Biological Station, Michigan, USA - KBS M7-3 metaG (SPAdes) (version 2) | ecosystem: Host-associated > Plants > Roots > Rhizosphere >... | reverse complement strand
GCCCGTGGGTATAGAAAACTGCGTCCACGCGGGTCAGCCCACTGCGCAAAGCCTGCTCGCGGAAGTCTGGACCGGTGTCGATGATCACGACCCGTTCGCGCGCACCTTCGTTCCATCGCAGCATGATCGAAGGGCGCAGCCGACGATCACGTGGGTCTGCCGACGTGCAGACAGCACAGCCGCAACCCAGAGTTGGCACACCCATCGAAGTGCCGGTTCCGAGGAATGTAAGCTGGCCTTCCATTCTCTAGCGTTTATCAGGCTTGGCTGGAGGCGGTTGCATGCCCTGCATGGAGATCATGTTCGTCAATTCGTTGAAGGCCATCCGCGCTTCGAACAGCACCGTCTGCAGAGTTCGGTCTTCAGCCTGGCTGAGATTACCCTTGGTCTTCTCTGCGAGTACGCCTAGCAAATCGATACTCTGCTTCGCTCCGAGAATGTCCACACGAGGGCGCTGGCCTTCGGGAGCCGCCGCTCCCATCTGCATCATCGCGGAAAGGTATAACTGCTGAACCAGGTGCTCGAAACCGACAGGGGGTTGCGCCCCCATCGCCGGGTTTTGCGCCCTGACCAGGTCTTCAAGCCGTTGCGCCGAGGCTTCGTAGGCAGACTCCTGCTGACGGCTTTCCTCCACCGTCGGCGGAGGAGGCATCTGGCCTTCATCCTCAACCCCTGCCGCAACGCTTGAATCGGAATCGGTCACCTCGTTCGCATTGTCCGTGGTCACCAAGCGCGGCCCGGCTTGCGGTTCAGCGGGTGCCGATTCCGGCTCTGCCGAAACCACAGGGCTACTGTCTCGCTCCTCATCCGCCTTGTATTTGCGGCGATCAATAACTTCGAATTTTGTCGTATCGGTCATAATTTCGTCCAATTCCAATCATAGAGTGGGCGGCGCAGACACGATCCCGGCTTTCCCGGTTTCCGCACCAACGCGATATGTCAGAGGCTGCGCGTGAACCTCAGCTTCACTGTTGATCATTCCGAACGCGAATTTGCGGCTTCCGCTGCCCAGGAACACCTCTGCAGCGCTTCTGATCTGCCCCGCCTTGACCCCGTCGAGTTCCAGTTCCGCGCCTGCGCTGGGCAACGGCCCATCAAGTTCCAACTGGCGCAAGTGCTTGTGCACGTTGCCGCGGGAGCGGATCCGCTCCACAATCTCCTGCCCCAGATAGCATCCTTTGCTAAAGTGCAGACCTCGGATTTGCGATGTCTCTTGCGGCAAATCGCGCTCGGCTATTTCGATGCCGTACACCGGAATGCCTTCCGCGATGCGAAACGCTTCGAGAGCATCGGATCCGATAGGCGTAGCGCCCGCAGTCGAGAGAGTGCGCCACAACCGGGTGAGTCCGGCTGCCGGCGTCCAAAGCTCGTAATGCGGAGCTAGGACACCGTAGCCTCTCAACACGAGCAGATCCAATCCGTTCCACTCGACTCGTTTCGAGGTCATTGGGTTTGGCAGTGCCGGGAGACCCATGCGAGCCAGGACGCTGTCCGACTGTGGGCCGATCAGACCAAGAGCCGCATCTCCTGCGGGGTCCCGTGCTACCAACTCAACATCATCCATGATGATGAAGTGCTCCAGGTGGCCCAGCAGTCGATCGTATTGATCTGCGGCTATCTCTAGTTCGAGTTTGTCGTCTTCACGCCAGACGGTCAGATCGCCTTGGATTCGGCCCTGGGCGTTCAGCACCATGTTCCATGCGCCGCTATCCGTCGCCAGATCAACTACCGTGTTCGTTACCATCCCGCTCAGCCACCGAAAGCGATCCTCGCCGTGCACGGCGACTCGCCGCATCCAACCAAGATCATGAGCTGCGGCCCCCTGAGCTTGCGCCGCTATTTCCACGGCTGAAGCGTCAAACTCCCGTGGAGTCAGCGCACCGCGATACTCCTCAAGCCGCGGCGGCTTGGAAGCGGACGCCAGCAATGTGGCCAGCGGGGTGGCGGAGGCGGAGACTGCAATCTTTGAGTCTGTCATAGGGGAGTTATTTCCGCTGTTTGACGCTCATTTCCTGCGGAAACTTCGCGCCAGACTGCATCCTGATTATAGCCTTGGTATTAGATGCGGACACCGAAGCCCGGGAAGCGGCTTCCGCAAGGAGCGGGAATGAACGAGCAGCAAGGAATCATCTACTTGGGCCGTCGAAATTTGACCATGTTGGCGGCCCTGTGCGTTTTCTTTGCCGCCTCGGCGTCCCAAGCTCAACAGACCCCAAACTCAACGCCTCCCTCAGCTTCTTCACCAGGCCAAACCGCCCCGCCAAACCCTGCAAAGCCCCAAGATCAAGGAAAGCCGCAACATGACGGAGACTCGAATCCTGAAACCCGGATCACTCCCGACCAAGCAAAGGAGCTGTTTGGCCTTGTCGACGATCTCCTCAAGTTCTCGTCCCAGGAGACCGGTTTCCCGATAAAGAGCGACGTCAAACGGAAGCTGACCACCCGCAACGCCGTTGAGAGCTATCTGAATGAAAAATTCCAGGAAGATGAGGACGCCAAGCGGATGCAAAGGAGCGAGATCGTGCTGAAGAAGTTTGGCATGCTCGATCGCGACTTCAATCTGAAGCCGTTCCTCCTCGCGCTGCTGAAGGAACAGATTGAAGCCTATTACGACCCGAAGACCAAGACGGTGAACCTGCTCGACTGGATTGGGGTGGAGGAACAAAAGCCAGTGCTGGCCCATGAGCTTACTCATGCTCTGCAGGATCAACACACCGATTTGGAAAAGTGGAGCGATCAGACGCCTTCGGATGTCTCACACAACTCAGGCGAAGACAGCAACCATATCGCTAAGGATGAACTCGACACCGCTCGCGAGGCAGTCACTGAGGGGCAGGCTACTGCAGTGATGATGGACCACATCCTGAAGCCGATGGGAAAGAGCCTGGTCAAGGATCCCGAGGTTGTGGACTTCATCAAGCAGCAAATGGCAGGATCTGAGAATTCCCCTGTCCTGGCTCGCGCGCCACTATTGCTCTCAGAATCTTTGTTGTTTCCCTATCGCGAGGGTCTGAGCTTCGAACAGGATGTCTGGATGGACCGGGGTCAGAATGCTGCCTTTGCCGGCGCCCTTGACCGACCGCCGACATCTACATGGGAGATTATCAACCCTCGCGAGTACGAAAGGGGACACGTCCCTACAGTGCCCTTGCTCCCGGACATTCACCCCTTGGTCGATCCGATCTATCGGCCATACGACATTGGGCAAGTCGGCCAACTTGACCTGCATATCCTCGCCGGGCTTTTTGGAGGTGATAACGCTGCACGGGACCTGACGCCCGCTTGGGACGGAGGTCTCTATTGGGCCGGCCAGAGGCTCACCGCGAATACACCTGCTGAACAAGCCAGCACGAAGTCCATCTCGTTGTTTTACTTGTCGCTATGGAAAAGTCCCGCTTCGGCGCAGGCTTTTGCCCGGCTCTATGCGCAGGAACTCGGACGGAAATACTCCGGGTTCAAGCTTGCCAGCGCTGCCGACAACACTCCGCCATCGAATCTCCCTGAGGGCACTGTCGAGAAAGTCTATTCCACCAACGAGGGGCCAGTGGTCATTACCTCGCGCGGGAAGCTGGTATTTATCTCAGAGAGCTTTGACCTGCCATTGGCTCGAAAACTGTCCAACATGATCCTCGATGCCCAAGGCACAGGCGCGCTGCAATTGGCATCAATATCGGGCTCCATTGCAGATTCCGGCTTCCGGACCCGTCCCATCGCTCTGCCGGAGTTCCCCCATTCACTCACTGGTAACCTTGTTCGTTTTATGGCAGGCTGCGGTGTGATGAAGAGCGTGGTAGACTCTGCCCTAAAGGTTGATCGCACTTACGCAGCAGGCACACAAATTCAGCCCTAGGTCACCTTGGCTCAGAACCAATTTACGACCTGGAAGCTGAGTTGTTTCTGTCCCTGCGCCCCGGAGGGCAAGAAATGAAGGTCGGTCCTCTCCTTACACTCATCGCTCTGGCCTCGGCATTTGAAGGGCATGCCGCTGCTCAGGCCATCGCGAGCACGGTTCAACTTACCCAGCAGTCGATGGACAGCACCAAAAGTGCAAGCAAGCAGCAGGGTGTTCACATTTACGGCGGTGAAGTCCAGCAGGCGGCTCCCTCAAAACCTGGCAGCGCCCAGGCTTTCTATAACGTGAACCGATTGGACTGCCACTGTGCCAAGCAGCCATCTTTTTCGATGAATCCGGGCCAAATCGCCTTCGGAACCCAAGTCACGCTCACCAGCCCCAGCACGAACGCCACAATTTACTACACAACGGACGGTTGGACGCCAACCAACGCTTCGAATCGCTATATCGGACCGATAAGCATTGTGGGTAACACGAGGCTGCAGGCGATCGCAGAAGAGCCAGGATTGTTGCCTAGTCCTATTGTTGAGGCAAGCTATACGGTGGATGCACCGGCTGTGCCCTTGCAGCCGAATGCCCTCGCCGTTGGAACGGTGTTAGTAAAAGGCACTCCACTGCGTTTGATAACGGTCTCTCGAACAACATCGAAGTCCGCTGCTGTCGGAGATCGCCTATATCTTTTGCTCGACCAGAACATCGTCTCTGGCGGAGTTATCGTGGCGCCGAGAGGGATGTCGGTCGAAGCCAAGATCCTAACGGTAGAACACGCAGGAACTGGCGGCAAATCAGGAGTGCTCGCATTTCAAGTCCAGTCATTCAGTGTGCACGGAGTTCCGGTCCTGCTCAACGGGGTATTCACTCTTGTGGCGCCAGATATCGGGGCACAATCGCGACACATTGCGAATCCGTCGCTGGTGCGCGTTTCCGGACCTTTGCCACCGGGGAATGAATCTCAGATTGAGCCCGGCATGACGCTTGTGGCTTCGGTCGCGGCCGACGTCACGCTCAATCCCTGAAATTCGTCCCGTTCGGCGCCACGGTATTTGCAACGATAGAGCATCGTACGGCACTTTGAGCTTGATGTTGAACCTCGCTAGCACGAGGGCCTCAGACTGCTTCTTTTTGCACGAGGTACTCGTCCATGAGTACCGACACAAGGACCGCGGTCGGCACGGACACGATCGCTCCTAAAACGCCGCCGAGTGCCGACCCAAGCAAAAGAGCGACCAGGATTGCCAATCCCGGAAGCCCCACCCTGTTTCCCATGATTCGTGGAATCAGGAAGGAGTTTTCGACTTGTAACCAGACAACGTAGAAAATCGCAACCCCTACAACGCGGCCCCACGAGTCGAGGGCCGCTACTATCAGGGTTAGGGCAATGCACACCGCCGCACCAATCACCGGAATGATGTTCAACAAGCCGGTGAGCACGCCGAGCGCATAAGCGTAGCGAACATGAAGTTCCGCGTAGACGATGGTGCTCGCCAATCCCAAAATCAGCATGAGGCCTCCCTGTCCGAGAAGCCACTTGCCCATTCGAACTTCAGCGCGCTGCAAGGCGCTATCGAGCCGAACGCGGCTTTCAGGTCTAATAAACGAAAGTGCCCAGCGGTAGGCAATGTCACCTTCGAGGATGAAATACACGGTCAAAATCAGGCCCATGGCTATTGAGAAGATTGCGCTGGCCCAGTTCTTGATCGAGAGCAGGAGATATGTGGCTGCATTGCTGATGAAATCCTGAATGTGCGCGTTGACTTCGTCAGTATTTACCCGATCGGCAAATGGAACATGCTTCAATTTCTCCAGGATCCTCGGTAAGCGAGTCGGAGCCTCCTTGCCGAGCTCCTGAAGATCATGAACGACCGGCGGGAGAGCGAGAAATCCGAACGCCGTTAATGCACCAGCAACCAAAAGCAGCAGGGCGAGAATTGCGTAGCCCTTGAATGGCCTCCAACGTCCGATCTGAAGCGTGGAAACGGCGCGCACGATGGGTCGGAGCACAACGGCAAGCAACGCGCTCACATAGAGCACAAGAAGAACGTTGCGCACCAGCCAAGCCACATAAAAAGCCAGTGCGAGCACGAACGCAAATGCAATATCACTTCGAAGATCGTGGCTTCTGCCATCAATCTGGCTCATGTAAAGATTTCCTCGAACCAGCAAGAGTACTACGGGGCACCTGTTGTCTCAGCGTAGATGCCAATCAACTAGTGCAACCTCCAAAGACCTATCGGTCGTCGTCCCGTCCACCAAGAATCGATCCGACAATCCCGCCCAGGAGCGCGCCGCCGGCGGCTGTTCCCACCCCGCTGCCCTCCGCGCGGGGCATGTACTCGCCGATTTGATGCGCAAGGCGAGAAATGGGTAGCGTTTGCAGCCAGACTGTGCCCGGACCCACAAGCATCGCGAGGAATAACCCGTCCCCTCCGAAAATCATGTTCTTAATTCCGGGAACGGTGGTGATCTGGAACGAGACAGACGACTCAAACGCTCCCACATGCCCTGGATGCACTCGCAACATCTCGCCCGGCGCGAGGTTCTTGACGATCAGTTCACCCGACAACTCCAGCCATGCCGTGCCGAATCCGCTGATCTTCTGAAGTAGGAATCCGTTGCCCCCAAAGATTCCCGCGCCCAGCGACTGTTGAAAACCTACGCCAATTGTGACTTGGGGTGTTGCGCATAGGAAACCATGCCGATGAATCAGGTATTCCTGACCTTGACCGAGTTGGACCGGCACTATATGTCCCGGTACTTTGGTGGCAAATGACACTTCGCCGGGGTACTGCACGGCGCGATATTCGGTCATGAACAGGCTTCCGCCTCCGGCTACACGCTTGATGATTCCGAATAGACCACCGCCGCCGCCCATCTGTGTATGGGTAGTCATCTGAATCGAAGCTGTCATCCACGAGAGTTCTCCACTCTCTGAGAAAACGCTCTCGTTGGGGTCGAGTTGCACATCGAGCACAGGCATCGTAGTGCCCTGTATCCGGGTCTGCATGAAGTCCCTCCTGTTCAGGACACAGTGTACCTTTCCGAAAGCAAAGACGAGTTAGAATTGGACTTCCGATGGAAGTACAAAAGATCGTCTGCTCGTCCCCACTTTTGTTCGCAGGTTTTCTGTTCCAATTTGCTGGCTGTCGCAGCACCGAACCAGCCGATTTCGATCCGCCGCGAGTCGCGCCGGGGGTCAAAGTGCAGGATGTGACGTTCCACTCGAAAGCACTCAACCGGGACATGCCATATCGAGTATTTATCCCAGCGAAAGTTGGGCCAGCGGAGAAGCTCCGGGCTGTTTATCTGCTGCATGGCGGAAATGGCACCTTTCGCGACTGGTCCGACTTTTCCGACGTCTCCCGATATGCCGACTACGGACTGATACTCGTCATGCCCGAAGGGGCATTCTCTTACTACATGAATTACGCAGGAAAGCCTCATGAAAGATATGAAGACTACGTTGTGAACGATCTGATTTCCGATGTGGAGACGCGATTCCCGGTTGCGAAAGGCCGCGAGAATCGAGCCATGATAGGGATTTCGATGGGAGGCTTCGCAGCAATCAAGCTGGCGCTAACTCGTCCCGAGCTGTTTATATTTGTTGGCGCATTCAGCCCTTCCGTCGATGCCCCAAGCCGTCACTTCAATATCAGACGTCCGGGAGAATGGTGGAGATTTCGCACCATCTTTGGACCATCGGGAAGTGAGTTCCGGAGGTCGCAAGATCCGTTTGCACTAGTCAAGACGGCAGATCCGGCCAAAACGCCATACATGTATATCACCTCGGGAGACAACGAGCCTCTTCTCGAGCCCGACCGCCATTTCGCCGCCAGACTGAAAGAACTTCATTTCGGTTTTGAATTTCACGTCAAATCCGGAGGCCACGATTGGGGCGAGTGGAACTCGCAGATCCCGGGCTGTTTCGACAGCTTGCTACAACACGTGAAGCTGGATCGTTGACCTTTGTCCCTCTTTTCCGAGGCCCTACTGAACCAATTTCAGACTCGTCTCCGTAGTCGCAAGAGAACTTCCTCCCAGGAAGATCTTGTAGGTGGTCGGTTCAACGGTTCGCTTGACGTCAGCATTGTAAAAATTCAACTCGTCAAATCCGAGTGAAAACGTGACCCGCTTCGACTCCCCTGGAGCGAGCGCAACTCGCGTGAAGCCTTTGAGCTCTCGCACAGGCTGTTCGACGCTGGCGTTTGTATTGCGGATGTAGAGCTGAACAACTTCTGTCCCGGCTACGCTTCCGGTATTTCTGACTTCCACGCCGACCGTGGCCACTGGCTTGTGATCGGTGAGCACTTCGCGCAACGGTACCTCCGCACGGCTGATTGACGGCTGTGAATAGCTGAAGCGCGTATAGCTAAGCCCCCATCCGAATGGGAACAGCGCGGAATTCTCTTCATCCAGATAACGCGATACAAACTTCTCGCCCGAATTACGTGGCAGGTGGTTGAGATCGCCGTGAGCCGGCCGACCAGTGGGCATTTGCGCGTAATAGAGCGGTTCCTGACCGACGGCGCGAGGCAGGCTGGCCGGCAATTTCCCAGAGGGATTCACGTCTCCGAAGAGCACGTCGGCAACTGCGTGGCCGGCTTCGATGCCCGGACTCCACGCTTCAATGATTGCGGGCACATGTTCGGAAGCCCACTTCAATTCCAGCGGCCTGCCGGCGAGGACAACGAGGACGACAGGCTTGCCAGTTGCTACCACAGCCTCGAGAAGCTTCTCCTGCGCACCGGTGAAGCCGAGCGTCGTCCTGCTTGCAGCCTCGCCTTCCATCCAATTGGTGCTCTCGCCAAGAGCCAAAATCGCCAAGTCCGCTTTCTGTGCAGTCTCTACTGCCGCTGCTATTGTCTTCTGATCATCGGGGATCGCGAGATGTTCATCGGCTGCAGCCGTACCCGTAAAACTGACGTGCTTGAGCACGTTCTCGTCTTCCCCTGAAAGCAGGCCGCAGCCTTCGGCAAAGAGCAATCGATCACCCAGGCGTTCTGAAAGAGCGGTCTTCAGCGTAATCACGTTCTTCGGGTCGCCCGCCACAGTCCAGGCGCCCAGCAACTCGCGCTGGTTGTCGGCCAAAGGGCCAATAAGAGCTACCGTCTTAGCCTGGCCCGTGAAAGGCAGCAGCGCGCCCAGGCCCTCAACGGGTTCGTTCTTCAGCAGGACCATGGTTTCGCCCGCGATCTTGCGAGCGGCAGCCCGGCGCTCCGGCGTTGCCTCATAAGCAGGACCTGCTGTTACGTAGGGATGTTCAAAGAGGCCAAGCGCAAACTTCACACGCAAAATCCGGCGGACGGCTTCATCCACGACGCTCTCGTGAATCTTCCCAGAACGCACCTGGGCGGCGATGACAGTTCCATAGAGATTTCCCTCCATGTCCATATCCACGCCGGCTTCCAGGGCCTTCCGCGCTACGGTGGGACCATCGCCGATCGAGTGGTTTTGCAATTCGCTAACTGCTCCCCAATCGGATACGACAAATCCGTCAAAGCCCCATTCCTTACGCAATATGTGGGTGAGTGTGAATGGATTTGCGGTTGCTGGGATCCCATTGATCGAATTGAAGGAACTCATGAGTGTTGCTGCTCCCGCTTCAACTGCAGCGTGGTACGGAGGAAGGTAAACCTGTCTGAGCGTAATCTCGCTCATGTCGGTGGCGTTGTAGTCACGCCCCGCAATAGCGGCTCCGTACGCTGCAAAGTGCTTCACGGAGACGGCCACTGAGTCCGACTTTGACAGATCGCCTTGCTGATACCCCTTCACCCAGGCGCGAGCCATGACGGAGCTTAGATAAGGATCTTCGCCGTTCGACTCGATGATGCGGCCCCATCGCGCATCACGAGCGATATCTACCATTGGCGAGAAAACCCACGCGATACCGTCCGCGCGAGCTTCCACCGCTCCCATACGCGCTACACTCTCCGCCGCTTCGGGGTCCCAGCTTGCGGCCACTGCGAGTGGAACCGGAAAAGTCGTCCTATGGCCATGAATCACGTCGAGTCCAAAAATGATGGGAATGTGGAGGCGAGACTTCTCGATAGCAATGTGCTGATAGTGATTGGTTCGTTCGGCGCCCACCACATTCAACATCGAACCGACTTGACCCTTGGCTGCCAGTTCGTCGTACGTGAGGTTGGAGGCAGAGGGACCGGTTGCAAATCCGGCTGAATATTGCACCAATTGGCCAATCTTCTCATCCAGCGTCATCTGCTTCAGGAGCGATTCGACGCGTGAGTTCACTTCCTTCGAGGCAAGCTGAGGATTGGGATCCGGTCCGGTTTGTGATACTGCCACATCAGAGCTGGGAGCAAATAGTGACAGAGACAAAAGCACAAAATGAAGCATTGAGACTGCAGGAGTTTTCATGACCCGGCCATGATAAACCGTTTGATCCAGGACCGTCAGTCAACCACGCCCCACTCTCTTGTCCGCCTTAACGGGATCTGGCCAGGGAGCCGGTCAAAGAGCGCCATCATATCAGCAAGCGTTTGCAGCAGAGATGCCGGGTAAATTGCAAGCCACTTTAGCTGTGCAAAATGCACTACTCTTGCAAGTGACTGTCATGCCCCGTCTTCTGTCCTCATTTCGTAGAGCCCTCTGGTTGGCACTCAAGCACGACGTGCTCAACACGGCGAAAGCTGCTGCCTATTCGGGAATGCTGATGTTGTTTCCTACTTTTGTGGTGCTCACGACCGTTGTTGCGTTCGTACCAGAAGGGCCAACACTGGTGGGCGAGATTCGCTCGGAGTTCCAGCAATTGCTCCCCGTTGACACGATATCGCTCCTGCAATCGTCCATTCAGGCGCGCCATATTGCGTCATCGCAGTTAATTCTTTCCGCGGCCACCCTCAGCGTATTTGCTGGACTCGGCCTGTTGCTGACACTGATGGATGGCTTTCGCCGCGCCTATCGCCTCCCGCGAGAAGAGTGGGGGTTCTGGCATCGAAGATTGCGTGCTCTTATGCTGGTGCCAATCGTGCTTGTTCCGCTGTCTCTAGCGACGCTGCTATTGGTATTTGGCCATGCAATTGAATTGTGGATCATCGTGAACGCCGGCCATGAGTTGCGAAGCGTCGTGCTGGTCTTGTGGAGAATCGCGCGCTGGTCGGTAGCTCTTGCCACCAGCGTTGCAGTCCTCGGTGCGCTCTATCATTTTGGCACCAAGCGAGGAGAGCATTGGACGCATGTCATGCCCGGAGCTATCGCGGCTACAGTGGTATGGTTCCCCGCAACGCTTACTTTCGGTTGGTACGTTACGCGGATCGCGGACTACTCGATGTTCTACGGTTCCTTTGGTGCAGGCGTCGCAACGCTCATTTGGCTTTACATCACGTCCTTCAGCGCACTGATCGGTGCGGAATTGAACGGCGTCCTTTTTAGAGAGCGTCGAAATCAACTGTAGATAGCGATTCTGAGGACAATCTCCCGCGTCTGTGACAACTCTCACCGACAATCACGCCGCCTTCATCGCATGATGGATAGGGGCATTGCGGGACAACCGCGCCATGTACAATGAAGCGGATCGCTCATACTCTCAACTGTCCCCAAAATCGATACTTTTTGGAGTAATACAAATGCCGTTCGTCGAATCGAGCCTGACCGAATCTCCCATCCAACGCCGTGCGAAGATCGTCGCCACGCTCGGCCCCGCTTCAAATACCGAACCGGTGTTTCGTGACCTGGTGCGTGCGGGAGTGGATGTTGTTCGCCTGAACTTCTCCCATGGCACTCACGAAGAGAAGCTGGCCCTGATTCAGATGATTCGCAAGGTTAGCCGCGAAGAGCATAAGCCGCTCTGCATATTGGGCGATCTTCAAGGGCCAAAGATTCGTACATCAAAGCTCAAAGATCACCAGCCGGTGCTGCTCAAGGCAGGCCAGAGATTGACGATCACGCCTCGCGATGTCCCAGGCACAGCAACCCTGGTTGGCACCACATTCAAAACACTCGCTGAGAACGTGGAGCAAGGGTCGCGCATCCTGCTTTCTGACGGTCTCATCGAACTTCGAGTTCATGAAGTAATTGGCAACGACGTCGTATGCGAAATCATCAACGGCGGCATGCTTGGAGAAAATAAGGGCATCAACCTGCCCGGCATTCCGGTACGGGTTCCGTCACTGACGGAAAAGGACACAGAGGATCTTGAATTTGCGCTGAAAAACGGAGTCGATGCAATCGCAGTTTCTTTTGTGCGAACTGCTGAAGACGTACGCCTCGTGCGTAACCGTGTTTCCGCCTACGGTGGAGATACGTGGATCATAGCGAAGCTCGAGAAACCCCAGGCAATTGAACATCTCGACAGCATTCTGCAAGCTGCTGACGGAATCATGGTTGCTCGCGGCGATCTTGGCGTCGAAGTGCCACCGGAGAAAGTTCCCGCGATTCAAAAGCACATCATTCGTCGCGCTTCGGAATATTTCAAACCAGTAATTACCGCCACGCAGATGTTGGAATCGATGATCGAGAATCCACGCCCCACCCGCGCGGAGGTTTCTGACGTCGCCAACGCCGTCTATGACGGCACAGATGCCGTAATGCTCTCCGGCGAATCGGCGGTCGGCAAGTACGCAGTCGAGGCTGTCTCTATGATGGCCCGAATCGTCAGCGAAGCGGAGCGTCACATCAAAGAGGATCATCTCGCGGAGCCGCGCATGAGGCAAACGCATCTCTCGATTGCCGAGACCATCTGCGAGGCAACCGCACACGCTGCAGATGATTTGGACTTGCGCGGCGTCGCGCTTTTCACCGAGTCGGGGGCGACTGCACGCCAGCTTTCGAAATATCATCCAGCGGCGCCCATTTTTGCTCTGAGCCCTGTCGAGGTTACAATCAATCGGCTCAATCTTCTTTGGGGTACCACACCGATTCGTTGCCCCAAGGTTAACTCGACTGAAGCATTGGTTGACGTCGCTGAAAGCCTTCTCGAGCAGTACGGCTATGTCCGCATTCGCGAAGTGATTGCCATCGTTGCCGGCACCCGAACGAAATCGGGATCGACTAATTTCCTACGCTTACATGTTCTCGGTGAACACAATCAAGAAGGCGTTCGATTTTTTGCTCCCCACGAGGATGAAACAGTCCCCGCTCCTCAGAACGCCGCAGCTGCCCCTCGATCAAAGCGGGTTGCGACCAAACCTACCAAGGCTGCGCCGCGACGTAAATAATCGATCGACAACTTCAAAGCGACAAAAACGCCACGCTGATTGAGCGTGGCGTTTTGTTCCGTTTACGCAGCAGCAACTCGGTCTTACTTCGCCGCAAGCTGACGCAACACATATTGCAATATCCCGCCGTGTTCGAAGTATTCGATCTCTTGCGGCGTGTCGATCCGAACGACCGCGTTGAATGCTTTCACCGATCCGTCCGCAGTCTTTGCTTTCACGGCCAGTACGCGACCATTGGCAAGCTTTGCCTTGAGCAGCGTCGTGAGACCGGCAAAGCCGTAAATCTCCTCTCCCGTTAGACCTATTGATTCCACATTCTGCCCGTTCTCAAATTGCAGGGGAAGGATGCCCATACCCACAAGATTTGAGCGATGAATGCGCTCAAAACTCTCTGCAATCACTGCTCGAACTCCCAGCAGGTTTGGCCCCTTGGCAGCCCAATCGCGTGATGAACCCGAGCCATATTCCTTGCCTGCCAGAATTACGAGAGGCACACCTCGTTCGGCATACTTCACGCTCGCGTCGAAGATCGACATCTGCTCACCTTCGGGCAGGAGGCGGGTTACGCCGCCTTCGGTGCCTGGCGCCAGTTTGTTGCGCAGGCGTACATTTGCGAATGTGCCACGCACCATCACCTCGTGATTGCCTCGGCGCGATCCATAGGAGTTGAAATCCACGGGCTTCACTCCGTGGTCTGCCAGGTACTTCCCAGCAGGTCCGTTCGCTTTAATCGATCCGGCAGGCGAAATATGGTCCGTGGTTACAGAATCACCGAGCACAGCGAGCACTCGAGCTCCCAGAATATCTGCAATCGGTGCAGGGGTCTTTGTCATTCCATCGAAGTATGGCGCCCGCCGGATGTAGGTAGAGTCCGGCTCCCACTTGTAGACATCTCCGGTAGGAAAGCTGAGTCCCTGCCAATTGGCATCGCCCAGGCTCACCGTCGCATACTCTTTGCGGAAGCTCTCGCTGCTGAGCCCTTTCTCAATCGCGTCCGCAACCTCTTGCTGCGTCGGCCAGATGTCCTTAAGGAAAACGGGCTTGCCGGTTTGGTCCTCGCCCAACGGATCAGCATCGAAGTTGTGTCCAATCTTCCCTGCGAGTGCGTACGCCACGACCAGCGGTGGGCTCATCAGATAGTTCGCGCGCACATCCACATTCACGCGTCCCTCGAAATTGCGATTGCCCGAGAGCACGCTCACCGCAACAAGACCATGCTCGTCGATGCTCTTCGAAACATCCGCGGGAAGCGGGCCGGAGTTGCCAATGCAAGTGGTGCAGCCGTAGCCCACGACGTTGAAGCGAAGTTTTTCGAGATACGGCAGCAGTCCAGCCTTCGCGTAGTATTCGGTCACTACACGCGATCCTGGAGCAAGAGATGTTTTTACCCAGGGCGGCACGGTGAGACCCTTCTCCACGGCTTTCTTGGCAAGAATTCCGGCCGCCATCATCACCGATGGATTCGAAGTATTCGTGCAACTGGTGATAGCCGCAATCACCACGGATCCATGATCGAGATACTTGTCAGGATCGACGTTAAAGCGCTCTTTTACTGTTGTGGTCACGTGCAAAGGCGCTTTCTCTGCGACTGCCGTGTCTGTAATGGACTCTCTTTTCCATGCAGCTGCGGTGCGCGTGCCCAATGGCTTTGCAGTTGGCGCAAGCAGCGTTGGTAACTGTTGTGCAAAGCTTGCAGCCGTTTCCCTGAGCAGGACGCGATCCTGCGGACGCTTAGGCCCGGCCACGCTGGGCTCGACGGCCGACAGATCCAGTTCCAATGTCTGCGTGTACTCAGCTTCTGGCGACTCTCCCGTGTGGAACAGCCCCTGCTCTTTGTAATAGGTCTCGACGAGTGCGATCTGTTCTTCGCTGCGTCCGGTGAGCTTGAGATACCGCAGAGTCTCCGCATCTACAGGAAAGATGCCGCAAGTGGCACCGTACTCCGGAGCCATGTTGCTGATCGTGGCGCGGTCCGCGAGCGGCAATGCCGCAATGCCCGGCCCGTAGAACTCAACAAACTTGCCCACCACGCCGAGTTTCCGCAGCGCCTGCGTAACCGTCAGCACCAGATCGGTAGCGGTTGCACCCTCGCGTAGTTTGCCCGTCAGTTTGTAGCCCACGACCTGCGGCACCAGCATCGACACCGCTTGCCCAAGCATTGCCGCTTCGGCCTCGATTCCACCTACGCCCCACCCCAGGACGCCCAATCCGTTGATCATCGTGGTATGCGAGTCCGTCCCAACGAGCGTGTCGGGATACGCAACCAACTCGCCATTGATCTCAGTAGTGAATACCACCCGGGCAAGATACTCCAGATTCACCTGGTGGCAAATCCCCATTCCCGGTGGCACCGCCGAAAAGTTGCGGAAGGCTGTCTGACCCCATTTCAAAAACGCATAACGCTCGCGGTTGCGTTGGAACTCGAGCAGCGCGTTCGCGTCGTACGCTCCCGACGTTCCGAATTCATCTACCTGTACAGAATGGTCGATGACCAACTCGGCGGGTACGAGCGGGTTCACTCGTTCCGGGTCGCCGCCCAGAGTCTTGATCGCATCGCGCATCGCACCCAGATCCACAATGGCGGGAACGCCCGTAAAATCCTGCATCAGGACTCGGGCTGGCATATAAGCGATCTCGCGACTCGGCTCGGCCTTGGCGTCCCAGTTCGCTAGGAACTCGATATCCGATGCGGTCACATTTACGCCGTCTTCGCGACGCAGCAGGTTCTCCAGAAGAATCTTCAGGCTGAACGGCAGCCGGCTCAGGTTGAATCCTCGCGCGGTCAAAGCCGGCAGGCGATAGATGGTGTAAGAGTGTTGGCCGGAGGTGAGGCTGGCACGGCTGGCAAAACTATTCATCTGGACCTTTCCTGTCCGCATTCAGGCGGCTGCAATGTGAACTCGACGATTGCGGGATCTGCCCGCGATCATTCTTTCGATCTGCCGAAAAAACCAACTCGACGTCGAAAAAAGAAATTCAACGGGATTAGCTTACTCACTCGGAAGAGCGGCGTCCACGATCGGGGCGCCCGCGGCGAAAGCGCCTAAGCAGAGGCATGGCGGGGATGACGGACTGGCTGTCCATAGATTACGCAACGATTTTATCGCGGAACCTGTCGGCAAGGGAATGGGCCCGGACGTGATGAGGAATTCCAACTGGTCGCCGAGGTTGCGCACACCGCAATCTAAAAGCTACGCTCGATCTGTACTTCGGAGGCAATGAATGTCTTTGCGAGTTGCTCAATTTGTTCTCGCGACAACGCTTCTTTCCTGCGCCGCTGCGACCTGCCAGACAAGCGCCGTTCCCCCTGTGCAGCCGAGCAAATGGCCCGCAGTGGATGGGACAGTGCTTCTGCGAAATTTCCGCTTTGGCACCGGCGAAACCTTGCCCCAGCTCAAGCTCCATTACCTGACACTTGGCACCCCGCACCGCAATACGGCTGGGCAAACCGATAACGCGGTTCTGCTCTTACACGGCACCGGCGGAAGCGCACATTCTTTGCTCAATCCCATTTTTTCTGATGTGCTGTTCGGCCCGGGATCGGTGCTCGATATCACGAAATACTTCATCATCCTTCCCGACGATATTGGCCACGGCGAGAGCTCGAAACCCTCCGACGGATTGCACGCGCATTTCCCAGCGTATGACTACGACGACATGGTGCGCGGCCAGCGAATGATGCTCGACGAGATGAAAATCGACCATCTTCGACTGATTCTGGGCACTTCGATGGGCTGCATGCAGACGTTCGTCTGGGGAGAGACTTATCCCGGCTTTGCCGACGCACTCGCACCGTTCGCCTGCCTGCCGGTTCAGATTGCGGGCCGCAATCGCATGATGCGCTACATGTCTA
>Ga0207683_10002258_pt1 | contig 16908 bp, 16 predicted proteins | sample KBSM73metaG_FD_184333 | JGI IMG/M metagenome (GOLD analysis project Ga0207683, IMG submission 184333) | Miscanthus rhizosphere microbial communities from Kellogg Biological Station, Michigan, USA - KBS M7-3 metaG (SPAdes) (version 2) | ecosystem: Host-associated > Plants > Roots > Rhizosphere >... | reverse complement strand
CGTGCACCCAGACGAGCGCCGGCGCCTTGGACTCCGGCGTCGCCTGCCACGGCTTGTAGAAGATGTTCGGAATCTCCATGTCGTCGAAGGAGCGGAACCGCACGACCTTCGCCTCGACGAGGTCCGCCGGGTCGATGTCCTTCGCCATCGTGTCGGTCAGCCGCACGGGCGCCTGCGCGCCGAACGTGTAGACGTAGAGATTGTTCGGGCCGCGATCCGAGTCGAGCTGGAATGCCAGCCTGGTCTCGTCGTTCGAGACGCGCACCGAGGAGATCTCGCCCGCGGGAAGCGCCGGGATCGGCACCGCAGCTCCGGTCCTGCCGTCCCACACGTGGAGGACGCTCCGTCCGTCCTGGTTGACCGCCGAGAGGCGGTACCTTCCGTTTCTCGAGAAGAACATCCACGCCACGTCCCAGTCGGCCTTCTCGACGTCCTCGCTCTTGCCGCTCGCGAGCTCGTATCGACGCACGCGCCTGAACTCCGAGCCGTCGTTCGTCAGGTAGTACAGCCATTTCGAGTCCACGTCGAAGCTCGCCGGCTCGTAGTCCGCGACGCCCTCGTGCTTCGAGATCGGCGTCAGGGTCTTCGTCGCCGTGTTCCAGAGGAAGATGTCCGAGTCCGCCGTCGTGTGCGTTTTCCGCAGCGCGATCCACCGGCCGTCCTCGGAGACGGCTCCGATGTTGTAGCCGGTCTCGTCCTTGTAGACCATCGTGCGGGCATAGGTTTTCGCGTCGTAGCGATACAGGTCGAAGAAGCGCGAGTCCCGCTCGTTGGTCTCGGCGTAGAACGCGCCGCCGTCCCGCGTCCACCGGTTGAACGTCGCCTTGAGCTTGTCGCCCGGCGTCAGGTCCTTCTCCTCGGCGGACGGCGCCCCGACGTAGAGGTGGTTGAGCTCGTTGCCTCCCTGGTCGCGGGTATAGAGGAACCGGTCGTCCGCCGGAAAGTAGGACACGGCGAGAGTCGTTTCCTTCGGTGACCGGGTCAGCGGCGTCGGCGAGCCGCCGGCGGTCGGGATCGACTGCACGTTGTAGATCCCCGTGGCGTTGGAGGAGAAGAGGATCCTGGTGCCGTCGAACGAGAAGGATGCGCCCGAGATCCCGGTCGTCGCGAGGAATTGCTCGATCGTGTACTCGCGCGACGGTCGCGTCTGCGCCGGCGCAGGCGCGGCCGCGGCAGACGCGGCGAGCCCCAGGGCGAGGAAGAGACTTCCCGGCTTCATGTGTTCCTCCGTCGAGATGGAGCGCCGAGGATATCGCTCAACCGGCGCGCGCGCCGTCGGGCAGCGGACGCTCCGGGACGGCGAGCGCCGGGGAGATGCCGTCCGCGTAGCCGAGGTCGAAGAGCATCCCCTCCGACACCTCGCCCATCATCTTTCGCGGCTCGAGGTTGACGACGAAGAGCGCCTGGCGGCCGACGAGCGCCGCCCAGTCGGACCTCTCCTTCTTCATGCCCGCGAGGATCTTCCGCGTGTGGTCGCCGAACGTGACCGTGAGCCGCAGGAGGCGGTCGGACTTCGGGACCTCCTCGACGTTCGAGATCGTGCCGATCCGCACGTCGATGGCTTCGAGAGTCGAGGCCGGAATGCTCGGCTTCACGGGCGCGGGTGTCATGCGGGTCGCTCCTTCCAAAAACGAAGGGCCCCGGATGGGGCCCTTCCGATCGTGTCCCGACTGCGGAGATTACTTCGTCTTCACGCAGGCGCTGTTCGCGTTCGACCACTCCCACTGGTAGCCGAAGCCGGCGTCGACGAACGGCGCCGGCGACCACGCGCACTTGTCGTCCGCCTCGCTGCCGCGGCGGTCGTACCAGGCGTTGAGGTCGGGGTCGGTCGCGGCCTCGCGCGTCTCGTGGCAGGCGAAGTGGTCGAGGTTCTGCTCGACGGTGAACCCGGTCGCCTGGCAGCCGCCGCAGGACGGGTACGGCATGGACCCGTACTTGATGTCCGCGCCGAGGCCGCTGAAGTGCCCGTGGTAGGCGCAGAACTGGAGGTTGGGACCGCCGCACGAGGTCGAGTTCCCGCTCTTCGCGTAGTAGCCGTTCGGAATGAAGACCTCGTAGACGGTGCTCGCGTCGGGCGCTCCGCCGTGCCCGTTGATGTACTTGATGACCTCCGCCTGCACGTCGGTGTCCGTGACGGCGGTGTGGGGCGGGTTGGCCGAATCGATCCAGTAGTTGTTGGTGAGGTTCGTCGCGCCGGACCCGTACTGCGCGATGGTGCGCCACTCGCCCGTCGAGCCGAAGTTGCCGAAGAAACCGATGAGGTGCGCGCCGGTCGTGCCCAGCTGCTGGTTCGACGGATTTCCCCAGGAGGGTCCCCAGAAGATCGAGACGACCTTCGCGGCGGCCAGCACCGGCCCGCCGTGGTTGATGAGGTTCTGTCCTCCCGGCCGCGCCGCATTCGCGTCGTGCGCGGCGAGCGCATGCGACTTGTCGGGATACAGGTGCAGAGTGGTCCCGTTCGTGTCCTGGACCCGTTGCGCGGCCGCCGGAGCGGCGATCGCCGCCAGACCGAGAATCGCCAGCCATCTCTTCATGGATCCCCCCTTCGAATGAGCGGATCTTAGACCCAAGGAAAAACCAAGAGTCAAGGAATCGCGGCCTCTAATTCCCCGGCGGCGAGGGCTATGTCCTCGAGTGCCTGCTCCATGCGGTCGCGGTGGGTGCGAAAGGACAGGACGCAGATGCGCACGGCGAAGCGGCCGCGCAGCAGCGTCCCCGTCAGGTATACGCGTCGCCGTCCATTGACCCGATGCATCAGCTCGCGGTTGAGCTCGTCCAGATCCTCGCCGGCGAGCCCCGGTCTCGCCAGCCGGAACGCGACGATCGAGAGCTGCGGCTCGGCGACGATCTCGATGCCGGGGATCTCGCGCAGGCGATCGCACGCCCAGCGCGCGAGGTCGAGCTTCTCCTCGAGGTTCCGGCGGAACGGGCCGATTCCATGCATCTTGAAAGGAAGCCAGACCCGCAGCCCGCGGAAGCCGCGCGAGAGCTCCGGCGAGAGGAGGTTGAAGTCCGCGAAGTCGGGGTCCTGCTGCATGTCCGGCATGTAGTCGCCCGACAGCGCGTGCGCGCGCCGCAGGGCGTCTCCGTCGCGCACGAGGAGCGCGCCGGTGCCGTACGGGAGGAAGAGGCCCTTGTGCGGGTCGAGCACGATCGAGTCCGCGCGCTCGATCCCGGCCAGCCGCCTCGATCCCTCGCGCGTCAGGAGAAAGAAGCCGCCGTACGCGGCGTCGACGTGGAGCCAGAGTCGCTCGCGCGCGGCGACGTCGGCCAGGCCCGGGAGATCGTCGACCGCGCCGGTGTTCGTGGTTCCGGCGTTGCCGACGACGAGGAACGGCGTCGCGCCCTCCGCGCGGTCCTCGGCGATCGCCCGTTCGAGCGCGTCGACGCGAATGCGGAAGAGGCCGTCGGTCTCGATCTCCCGCACCGACGACTCCGGGAACCCCGCGAGGAGAGCGGCCTTGCGGATCGCGTGGTGCGACTGGTCGGACGCGTAGATGCGGCCGCGGAGGAAGTCCTCCGGAAGGCGATCGCGCCGCGCCGCGACCACGGCCGAGAAGGTCGCGAGCGAGCCGCCGCTCGTGAGGATCCCGCGCGAGGACGGCGGCAGGCCCGCCAGCGTGCAGAACCAGCGACACACGTTGGCCTCGAGCTGCGCGGCGCCCGGCGCGGCGGCGAAGACACCGACGTACCGGTTCGTCGCATCGGAGACGAGATCGGCCACGGCAGAGTGCGGCAGCCCTCCTCCCGGGATGTAGGCGAGGTATCCCGGCCCCGCCGTGTTGAAGCTCTTCGGAATGACGCGGTCGAAGAGCAGGTCGAGAAGCTCCTCCGCGTCCGTCCCGGTCTCCGGCATCGGCTCGGCGAGCGAGCGCGCCAGCTCCGCGCCTCCCTCGACGTCGGCCGACGGCTGATCGGGAAGAGAGGCGACGTGCGCCAGGATCCGCTCGGCGGCCGCGTCGATGAGGCGCCGGAGGGCCGTGCCCTCGAGCTCGAGGCTCCTGTCTTCGACGATCGCGTCTTCCGGCACTTCGGCCACGAGGCTACAGCGTCGACATCCAGTTGTCGTGAACGCGGTCCGGCGGGGACCATGCGGGAAGCGGCATGAGCAGCATTCGAGACAGCGCGTACGCCGCCGGCTCGTACATCTCGCGAAGCTCGGTCAGCCGGCTCGCGGTCTCGGAATCGGCCACGACCGGGACCTCGTCGTCCTCGAAGGACTCCACCAGACGGCGGAGCGCCGCCTCGGGAAGCCGGTTCTCCCGGGGAGGCCTCGGTTTCTGATCGAAGACGCGGCACATGTCCATGAGCGCGTGCCGCGCGATCGCGAACGTCAGGCGGGCCTGCTCGATCGGCCCCCGGCGCGCCGACGCCATCACGAATGCGCACACGTCGAGCACCGCGGTCAGCGCCGCGACCCACGACTGGTTGTCGTGCTGTGACCGGTAGTAGGCGAGCACCGGGAACGAGACGTGGCTCTCCAGAAGCTCGGCCGACCAGCGCTCCCACTCGCGCAGCAACTGGGCGAGCGATTCGCCGGACGCGTCGCCCCGATGCCGGAGCAGGAGCTCCATCGCCGTCGGCGGCGAGCCGGCGCGCGCGTCGAGCAGCGAGATTCTCACCTCGCGCGCGGAGAACGCCTGGGACAGGGCCGGGAGGTACGAGATCACCAGCGTGAGGAGGCCGAGTCCCATTCCGCACTCGAGGACCGTCAGGACTCTCCCGGCGACGCCGTGCGAGGCGACGTCGCCGAGCCCCAGCGTGAACAGCGTCGTGCCGCTCATGTAGAGGGCGACCGCGAAGCCCTGCTGACCATCCGCGGTCCGAAGGGTCGGATCGAGCCCGGCGTGAAGCAGCGCGAACGCGACGAGGAGGCCGAACGCCCAGCAGACGATCAGGAGGAGGAGCGAGGCCGGCCCGTAGATGGTCAGGAAGTTCTCGCGCCGGTTCCCCGGCGGAAAGCGCCGCGCCGCCGCGCGCCAGGCGGGCCACGTCAACCGGTAGAACAGCGTCGTGATCCGGACGCGGCGCGAGACTCGCCGCGAGAGGACCATCGTCTCGAACACGTCGAAGATGACGGTGAGGACGAGGATGACGCCGGCGCAGGTCTCCAGCGCCGAGACCGATTGTCGAAACACGCGGAGGATTGTAATGAGGAAGCCGAACCGACTGCTTACGGACTCCGGCGAAGCCGGTCTTCCTGTTCGTGTATCTTGCCCCCGGGGAATTCGACGAGCGTGCAGGGCGACGGCTTACACCCGGGCGCGCGAAGGCTGGCGCCGGCGCTCGTCGTCGGCTTCGCCGTGCTGCTCGTCCTGAGGGCGGTCCCGCTCATCGAGGCGTACGGCCTCAAGGTCCTCTCGCTCCACTCACCCTTGTGGGTCGCCGCCGCCGCTCTGTGTGCGGCCGCCGTCTTCGTCGTGCTCTGGATCCTCTTCGCGAGGAGGCCGCGCGCCGCGACGGTTTCGATCCTGATCGCCGGCGCCGCGATGACGCTCGCCTCGGGGAACGCTCCCTCCGCCGCGGCGGCCGCCGGCATCGTGTTCGCCGCCGCCATTCTCGGCGACGCGGTCCTGTCGCTGTTTCTCGGCCACCCTCCGGACGACGGCGACTTCGCCACCGTATTCGCGGCGGGCGTCGCATCCGCGGGCCTTCTGGTCCTCTTGCTGGCCGAGGCGTCGGTGCTCCGGCCGGGTTTCCTCGCCGCGTCGGCGGGCCTGCTCCTGGCCGCGAGATGGCGCCGCGTCCCGGCCGTCCTCCGCATGCTGCGCGCGGCGGCTCGCGTGCCGCGCGGAGGCGAGGCGAAGGGCGTCGACGCGGCGTGGCTCGCCTATGCGGCGCTCGTTCTCCTCGCCGTGTGGTGCGCCGTCCAGTCGCCGGACGTTTCGTGGGACGGCCTGGCGTACCACCTTCCCGAGGCGCGCGATCTGGCGCGCACGGGCGCCGTGCGTCCGCTCTCGGATCTCGCCCCGCATTCGCTCCTGTGGCGCAACTACGACGCGTTTCTGTCGCTGGGATTCTTCGCCGGCGGGGAAGCCGTCGTCCGCTTTCTGCAGTTCGCGGTCGGGCTCGCCGTCTTCGCCGCGGCCTGCGCGCTCGCGCGGCGCGTCGGAGCTGGGAAGTCCGGGACGCTCGTGGTGCTCGCTCTCGCGGCATTCCCCACGGCCGTCCTCCAGCTCCACGCGACCTACGTGGACTGGCCCACCGCGCTCTTCACGACCGCCTGCGCCGTCGAGCTGATGCGCGCACGCTCGGAGCCGGGACGCATCCGCGGCGCCGGATTCCTCCTCGGCGCGGCGATCGCCGCCAAGATCTTTGCCGTGACCGCGCTCCCGGCGCTCGCGATCCTCGCGGCCCGTGCGCGGCCTCGCCTCGGCGCGGCCGTCGCCGCCTCGGCGTTCGCGCTCGCCGCGGTGCTGCCGTGGGCGGCGTGGAGCGAGCGCCGTGTGGGCTCGTGGACGGAGCCTTTCGCGCCGTCCGTCCGAGCGGCGGCGTCGCGAGTCTCGGCGGGTCACTACTTCCGAACCTCGCCGGCGTCCGGCGAGGCGCGGCAGACGCCGGACCCGAAGCGCGCCGTGGCGGCCTTCCTCCGGCTGCCGTACGACCTCGTCTTCCACTCGAGCCGGTTCGAGGCGAACGGCGACGGCTACAACGGGCTCGTCATTCTGCTCCTCTCCCTCGGCATCCTGGGCTGGCGCGCCGGGCGGATCGGTCTCTTCGCCGCCGCGGCGATCCCGGTGCTCGCCGTCTGGTCTCTGCTCTACCTGCCGTCGATTCGATACCTGTTCCCGATGTATCCGCTCTATGCCGTGTTCGCCGCGGAGGGGCTGCGGCGGCTGACGCGGGGCTTCGCCGGCGACGCGGGGATCGCGGCGGGTGCGGCGCTCCTGACCGCGGCGGCCGTCCTCCCGGTGCAGCTCGGCTCGAGCGGAGTCGAGTGGAGCGTGGCGCTCGGGCGCATGCCGCGCGAGGAGAGCCTCGCGGCCCGGCTGCCGTCGTATCCGCTCTGGGCCTCGGTCTCGGAGCCGGACCGCGTCGTCCTGCTCGGAGAGAACGATCGCTTCCACTGCCCGGCGGGCGTGGCCTGGCGAGCCGAGTTCCTGCCGGTCTCTCGCTGGGGCGCCGATCCGGCGGCGTGGCGCGCGGGGCTTCGGGGCCTCTCGATCACGAGGCTGGTCTGGCGCGAGGATCGCGTTCCGGCGCGCGAGCTGATCGAGGCGCTCGGGGACACCCTGCGGCTCGAGGGCCGCAGCGGGCCGGCGGTGCTCTTCTCGGTGCGCGAGCCGCAGGCGCCCGGCCCGGAAAGCATTAGCCGCCGCTAATATTTCACCGGCGGGCGCCTGTACCGTCCACCTGTCCCGGTCCCTGACCTCCGGTACTGCTAAGATTCCGAACACCGATGGGTCACTCGATCGGCGTGCGCGAGATCACGGAGGCCCCGGCGGCTTCGCTCGAGCCGCGCGAGGCGACCGCCCTTCGGTTCGACGCCTCCCGCCGCGTGACGCTCCGCTTCGCGCTGTCCTTCTCCGACGAGGTCGAGATCGAAGCGCTGCGCTACGCCCGCCGCTGCATGATTCGCGACGAGCGCACACGCGGCCTCGAGTGGGACGAGCCGTCGATCGAGGATCCGACGTTCGTCGGCGCCGAGATCCGCTGGTTCGCTCTCGTTTCTCAGGCCGCGTGGTGCCGCACCAAGATCGACGAGCTCATCGCACGCGCGAATCGAGCCGCCGGGGAGATGGCGCCGTGAGAGCGAGGCTCCACACGGCGTCGTCCTGAGCCGCGAAGCGGCGAGCGATCCCGTCCCGAAGCGCGGACTCCCTGCCATTCGTTACCGGCGGTAACACTTTCTCGCCCGTCCCCCACTCCGCTTCGAGACACATCCCTCTCAACACCTCCGGTCTGAGCAACTTAGTCCGACGGGTCCCGGCGGGCACACGCTTCGCTATTCCAGGGAGCATGCCGGTCAGCATCCGGTTCTCCGACATCGAGCAGACGGCCGACCCGGTTGCCCCCTCGGGGGACTCCGCCGCTCCGCGTCTCGTCGACCGCGTGGTGAGCATCCGATGCCGCCTCTCGACCAACGACGCCGCCTCGCTCGAGGCGCTCCGCTATGCGCGGCGCGCGATGCTGCGCGAGGAGTGGACGCGAGGCATCGAGGAAGGAGAGCCCTCCCTGGAGGATGCCGACTTCTCCGCCTTCGACATCACGTGGCGCGTGCCCGCGGAGGAGAGCGAACGCTGCCTCGAGAAGCTCGACGAGTTGTTGCGTCGCGCGAACCAGGCGCTGCTGGAGATTTCCGCCGCGCGCCGAGCCTGATCCCGGGCCACCCTTTACAATTGCCGCATGTCGGGCCGGCAGTTCCGCAACCTCGTGCTGGTCGTCGCCGCGGCGGCGATCGGCTGGTGGATCTACAAGGACCGGCCCACGCTGTCGGGTTTCATCGACTCGCTCACGAATCCCCTGATGGGATCCCACGCGGCGGTGGAGAGCTCCGAGCGCAACCGCGTCGTCGGGGACGCGACCACGGCGATCACGGACCAGGTGGAGCTGCCGGTGTCGTCGCTGCACGAGGGGATGACGTCGGCCGAGGTGCGCGATCTGTTCGGTCCGCCGGACAGGAACGAGCGGTTCAAGGAGGAAGGCGTGGAGCGTTACCGCTGGACCTACACGAAGGCCGCGCGCGTCCTGACGATGGAGAACAACCGCGTCATCGCGATCTCCGTCATTCGGTGATGACGCTCGCGGCCGCGCCGAAGAGGCCGAGCCGCCAGTCGACCACCGCCCGAACCGGAATCCGCGAGAGCAGCTCCTCCATCGGAGGCTTCGCGTGGAAGGTTCGGCGAAACGCCGGGCGCCTCAACTCGGGAAGGATCCGCGGCGCGATCCCGCCCCCGACGTACACGCCGCCGGTGGCCCGGTACTGCAGCGCGAGGTTCCCGGTCTCCGACGCGTAGATCGAGACGAACATCTCGAGCGCGAGCCGGCTCAGGCGGTCGCGCCGCGAGAGCCCGAAGCGGCTCACGACCGCCGCGGGATCCTCCTGCTGGAGCGCCGCCGCGACGGCCGCCGTCTCGGGCGCCGCACCCCGGGACCTCAGATACTCGTAGATCAGCGCGAGGCCGCCGCCGGAAAGTATCCGGTCTCGCGTCGCGCGGCCGAAGCGGCGGCGCAGGAACACCACGAGGCCGTCCTCGTCGGGAGTGCGCGGCCCGAAATCGACGTGGCCTCCCTCGGAGGCGACGACGACGACGCGCTCGCGGGTGCGGACGATTCCCGCCTGCCCGAGGCCGGTGCCGGCGCCGAGAATCGCGACGGTCCCGCCCGGCTCGGCCCGCCCCGGCACGAGCGTCGCGAGCTGGCGCGGCCGCAGGTACGAGATGCCGGCCGCCGCGGCCTGGAAGTCGTTGACGAGGACCACGCGCGGAATCCGCGTCCGTCGCGCGAGCGTTCGGGTCTCGAGCCGCCACGGCAGCTTCGTGACCTTCGCGACGCCCTCGCGCACCGGCCCCGCGACGCCGAAGCCGGCCGCGCGCGGACGGCTCGACTCGTCCGCGAGGAACTCCTCGACGATCTCCTCGAGCCCCGGATAGTCCGCGCTCGGATAACGCACGAGCCGAAGCACCCGGCACGCCGTCCGGTCGATGTCGACCGTGGCGATCGCGGTCTTCGTCCCACCGATGTCGCCGGCCAGAACGCGCATGCGGCGAAGCTACCATCGCCGCGCCGTGCGGCTCGTTCCGGGCGCGTGCGTTCGTGCGGGCGCCGGCGCGGGTGCGGGTGCGGGTGCGGGTGAGGGATGCCGGCCTCGTTGGCTTAGAGTCGCGCTGGTCCCCACGAGGCGGGCGATTCGTGCAGACAAAAAAATCCCCGGGTCGGGGTGGGGCCGCCCGGGGGGCGAAAGGAGGAGGTTGAGGTTCCTTTGCTCGGCGATCAGGAGTAGCAATCACGCGGCCAACATCCAGGCGAGCGGCAAATGATTCATCACCAGGCACTTACGTGAGGGCGCGGCCGGACGAATGACGAATATTGTCAGAGGGCTCGTACAGGTTTCTGCCAGTAATTTCCGGCGCGGTGCGGCCGCCGCCCTCGTGCTGGCACTCGCCGCAGCGGCCTGCGGCTGCTCGTACATCTTCTCGGAGAAGCGGACGGTCTACCGCTACGAGCCGACCTACCCGGTCGAGTCCGCCGAATTCCTCCGCTCGCTCGACGCGCTCGGCACCGAGATGGTGAAGGGCAACCGCGTCGACCTCCTCGAGAACGGGGACGGGATCTTTCCTTCGATGCTCCAGGCGATCGCCGGAGCCCGCCGGTCGATCAACCTCGAGCTGTACATCTTCGACCACGGCGAGGTGGCGACTCGCTTCGCGGCGGCCCTCGCGGAGCGTGCGCGGGCCGGAGTCGACGTGCGGGTCCTGGTCGACGCGTGGGGCTCGGACCTCGGCCCGCTCGAGACGCTCATGACGTCGGCGGGCGCGCACGTGCGCATCTACAAGCCGCTTCGCGTGTATTCGATCGACCGAGTCGGCAACCGCACGCATCGCCGCATCCTGACGGTGGACGGCTCGATCGGATTCTGCGGCGGCGTCGGGCTGGACGACCGCTGGAAGGGGAACGCGCGGAATCCGGGCGAGTGGCGCGACGCGATGATCCGGGTCGAGGGGCCGGTCATCGAGCAGCTCCAGCACGTCTTCGTCCAGGACTGGGTCCACACGACGGGCGAGGTGCTCCACGGAGACGCCGAGTTTCCCGAGATCGCCCCGGCCGGATCGACGCTCGCGCAGATCGTCGCGGCATCGCGCGCCGACTCGATCTCCATGTCGAAGCTGCTCCTCTACATGGCGATCCAGGCCGCGCGCCGGACGATCTGGATCGAGAGCGCGTACTTCGTCCCGGAGCGGCAGATCCGCGACGGTCTGATCGCGGCCGCCCAGCGGGGCGTCGACGTGCGCATCATCGTGCCCGGCGAGCACATCGATGCCTTCAACGTGCGCCTCGCGTCGCGATACCACTTCGGCGAGCTGCTCGACGCCGGGGTCTCGATCTACGAGTACCGGCCCACGATGATGCACAACAAGGTCATGGTGGTGGACGGCATCTGGTCGACGATCGGCTCGATCAACTTCGTCAACCGGTCCATGAAGAAGAACGCCGAGGTCAACGTCGCGGTCTACGATCGCCCGTTCGCCGCCCGGGTCGAGGCGATGGTTCGCGCCGACCTGGGCGAGTGCGACGTGCTCACGAAGACGGAGTGGAAGAAGCGCGGCTTCTTCGCGCGCGTGGGGGAGACGTTCTTCTGGCTGTTCTCGGAGAACTACTGACGAGCCGTGAAGCCCCGGCTCCCGGGTTCTCGCTTACCGCCGGCATCTGGACTACGATCCCCCCAGTGCTCCTCGGCCTCCTCCCGCTGGAACGTCCGCTCGTGGTCTTCGACACCGAGACCACCGGCACCAACCCGCGCGCGGACCGGATCATCGAGATGGCGTGCGTGAAGGCCAATCCCGACGGAACGTCCGACCAGTGGGTCCGCCGCTTCAATCCCGGCATCCCGATTCCCCCCGGCTCGACGGCGATTCACCGGATCTGCGACGCCGACGTGGCTTCCGCGCCCCGCTTCCGGGACTGCGCGGCCGAGCTGGCGGCCTATCTCGAGGGCTGCGACCTCGCCGGGTACAACATCACGGGCTTCGATCTCCCGGTGCTGCGCATCGAGTTCCAGCGGGCGGGCGTGGCGTTCGACGTCACGAACCGGCGGATGGTGGACGCGCAGAGGATCTTCTTCGCCCGCGAGCCGAGACACCTCGCCGCGGCCGCGCGCTTCTACTGCCAGAGTGAGCACGACGGCGCCCACGGAGCGCTCGCGGACGCGCAGATGACCCTGCGCGTTCTCGCCGGCCAGCTCTCGAAATACGCGGAGCTGCCGCGCACGGTGTCCGAGCTGCACGACCTCTTCTGCGCGGGGCTCGACCAGGACATGGATCCGGAGGGCCGCTTCCGGATGGTCCAGGGCGAGCCGACGGTCAACTTCGGAAAGAACCGCGGCCGGACGCTGCGCGACATGAGCCGCGAGGAGCCGGGGTTCTTTCGCTGGATCCTGAAGGGAGACTTCTCCGAGCCGGTGAAGGCGATCGCGAAGAAGTATCTGCCGGAGAGCGGGTGAGGTGAAACGCGTGAGGTGACGGGAGATGGGGAACGGTCATCCCCCGTCACCGATCCCTTACTTCTTGGACTCCTTGCCCACGCGCTGAAACCTCAGCGTCTCGCCGCTGTCGACGTTGCGGATCCTCAGGTTGCCCGGCTCGAGCTCGAGCGACCACTTGCCGACGGCGCCGCGGATCGCCAGGGCGCACGTCGTCGAGCCGAGCGTGTTGCCGACGAACCCGTCGCCGCGGGGCGCCACCGTGAAGCTGCACGCCGAGGAGAGCTCGCGCTCCGTGAAGTGGCCCGCCTCGTTCGACAGCGCGGTCACCTGCGGGCTGAAGTGGGGGATGTACGTGAAGTAGACGTCGTCTCCCTGCTGCTCGAGCCGGATCATGCCCTGCTGGCGGATGTTGTCGTTCTCGAATTGCCCGCTGACGACGAGGAAGAGGTCGTGAGGGTGATTCGGGTCGACGACGATCGGCCGCAGATCCAGCGTGAGGCGGTTGCCGGGGGTCGATCCCTCGAACGTGTTCGAGAGGATCGCCGCGATGTCGTAGACCTTGTCGGACGAGGCCGCGTTCACCCCCGGCGCGAGCGCGCAGAGCAAGGCGGCGACCCAGAGTGTCCTTTTCATAAAACCTCCGATGTCGAGGCAGTGCGATATCCGTTCCACGATGCGGGCGCGGCGCTCGGATCGGGCGCCGCCGTTAAGTCGCTCCGCCTGCGCAATTTCGGCGAAGGCGAGGACTCGATGACTCCGGCCGCGATCTCGCGCGGCGTCTCCTCGCGAGGACGAACGTTCTCCGCAGCCGACACTTCTCGCAGGCCCTTGGCGGTGCGCTCGACCGCTTTGCGGAACGCCTCGCTCAGCGTTTCCTTCTCGTTGTCGCGGCCTGAATAGTTGGGGCTCGACGCCTCCTCGTTGGCGGAGAACTCGGTCACGATTCCGCCCTGCGCGTCGCGCACCGTGATGTTCCATTCCGCCGCGGCGTCCCAGCCTCCGTCCGAGTAGTGGGAGGCGAGGCGGATGATCTCGATCGCGATCGTGTCGCCGCCCTCGACGTTCGTCCACTTGCATCCCGGAAACGACTTCTCGATCGCGTCGCGGACGTCGTGCACCATCTTGTCGGAAACCACCAGGTCGGCCCGGTGATCGACGATCTGGAGGCTCCACGTCGTGCGGCCGCCGGGGCACGTCACGTCCGGGTCCGGATAGGAGACCGGCCGCACCGTCGCCGGACCGCACGCGCCCGCGGAGATCAGCGCCGCCAGGACAAACCCCGCTCCGACTCCCGCTCGAAGGTTCATGGCAGCCTCAAGAACGCCGCGGAGCGGCCTTATTGTTCCGACTTCCGTACAGGGACGCCATCGCGGCCACCTCCTCGCGAAGATCCTCGACGAGCTCCGGCGGCTCGACCGCCTTCGCGTGCCTTCCGTACGCCAGAATGAAGCGTTTGGCCTCCCGAAGTGACTCGGCGGGCAGCTCCAGCACGGCTTCGCCCGTCGGCTCCGTCTCGATCCGCTGCTGCGGGTGCCAGGACATCTCGCGGATCTCGTCGGACACCTCGCGCGAGAACCGGACCCGGAAGCGGAAGGGTTTCCCGGTTCCGACGAACAGGCCGAACGTGTTCCGGAAGAACGCGTCGACGCGGAAGTCCTTCGGGATGACGTACCGCTCGCCGGTCGATTTCGCGGACTCGATCCGCGCGAGGTAGAAGTTCTTGACCTGCGACGCGTCGCGATCCTCGGCGAGAACCATCCAGTCGCGGCCCGCGAGGACCAGCGCGTAGGGGCGGACGACGCGCGGGTCGCCGGCCGGACCGCCGGGATGCCGGTAGCGGATCGACAGCGCCATCCCCTTCTGCAGGGACTCCGACACCGCCTGCCACGTCTCCTCGCGGACGGGGCGAAACGCGGTGGCGCGCAGCGCCAGCTGCCCGCGGACGATCTCCGGGCGCAGGCGCACGGCCGGAGGCATCAGGCGCGCGAGCCGCTCGTAGCAGGAGCGCAGGCTGCGGGCGAGCGGCGTGCCTCCGAGCAGCGCGAGCACCTGCGCCGCGACGCCGATCGAGAAGAGGTCCTGTCCGTCGACCGGCAGGAAGGGGAGCACGTAGTCGTCGCGCGAGTACGCGTATCCGTTCTCGTCGCGGACGAACTCGATGGGAGCCTCGAGCTCGTCGCGGAGGTAGTCGATGTCGCGCTGGACGGTCTTGGAGGACACGGAGAGCTGCCGCGCCAGGGAGCTCGTGTTGGGGTGGCGGCCCTCCTTGATCTCGTGGTGGATGGTCTGCAGACGCCGCCACAGGGGACGGTCCTTGAATGCTCCCTCTCGCCCCACCCGGCGATTGTCGTTCGCCGCCGCCGCGCGAAGCAAACCGCTGCCACAAAGTGTCCGGGATGTGCGGGACGACACGACCGCGACTGTCCGTCCCGCGATCCCTCGCCGGCGTTAAGACCCTGTGGCCCAGCAGCTTGGCCCCCGGCGGGATCGTGGCCCGGCGGTTGCTAATCCGAAGGCACCATGCAGATTCCGTACGACCTGGAATTCGTCGAGAATCGTCCGCTCGTCGGAGCCGGAGCCAAGGCGGTCGCGCTGCCCAAGCAGCCGGTCGTGTGGCTGGGCGCGGGACGCACGGGGGAGGAGGACGCCTTCGACGCCCTTCTCCGCTGGGCGCACCGGGTCCTGCGGCGCATCGAGAGCTCGCGCAGCGGCCGGTAGGGGCGGCGAGAGGCGGCGGGCGTCCGGGACCGTCGTAGGGGCGGGCTTTAGGCCCGTCCCTCAAAAACGCCGGAAGCGGCCGATGCTGCGTCGAGAGGGGGCGGGGTCAAGCACCGCCCCTACACCGGCGAACTTTTTCGCCGTCATCCTGAGCGATAGCGAAGGATCCCGCGGTCGGCAGGCTCTGAGACGTGCGGCAGAAAAGAAAAGGGCGGCTATGCCGCCCTCGTGTTCCTGCGCCTGGGATCCTTCGGCCCTTCGGGCCTCAGGATGACGACTATGCCGTCGGTCGTCATTTGAGCAGCGGCAAAATCTCCTTCGCCGTGCCGGCTTCCTTGCCGTTCGGGTCCAGCTCCAGGTACTTCTCGAGGTGGGTCTTCGCCTCGTTCTTCTTGTTCTGGTTGAACTCCGCCATTCCCAGCCAGAAGACCGCGTTCGCGAAGTCCGGCTTCGACTCGACCGCCTTCGTCAGCGACGCCTCGGCGTCCTTCATCTTGCCCTTGTTGTACGCCTCGATTCCCTTGTTGAAGAGGATCTCCGGCGAATCGGGATTCGCGTCCGCGTAGCGCGACGTCCACTCGGCCGCCGCCTTCTTGTCTCCCGACTGCTTCGCGGCGTCGGCCATCATCGCGTACAGGTTCGTCAACGACGGATCGAGGTCGGTCGCCTTCTGCCCGTACTCGAGAACCTTCGGCCAGTCCTTCTTCTCGTACGACATCTGCGCGAGCACCTGCCAGCCGTTCGGGAGGTCGGGGTTCTTCGCGACCGCCTCCTGGAACTTCTTCTCGGCCGTTGCCTTGTCGCCGCCCTGGAGCGCCTCGACCCCGGCGTTGAACGCGACGACCGCCTCTTCGTTCGGCGACGCCTTCTGCACCGCCGGCGCGCCCGGCTTCGGCGCCATCTCGGACGCCTTGAGCAGCTTCATGTCGACTTCGGCCTGCTCGCTGATCGGAATCTTCTTGTCGACCTCCTGCGTGCCGAAGCCCTCCTTCTCGAACTTGATGTGGTACGGCATCGTGCAGTCCTGCAGGATCGTCGAGTAGTGCCCGCCCGAGTCCGTCTTCAGGCTCAGCTTGAAGCTCGTCATGTTCGGCGTCGTGATCAGGATGTTGACGCCCTCGACGGGGCCGCCGGCCGAGTCCGACAACTTGCCCTGCAGGCGGCACTGAGCGCCGCCTTGCGCGAACGCCGCCGCGAGAAAGGCCGCGAGCGCCGCGGCGGTCCGAATCGTGTTCTTCATGTTTTTTCCCTCCGGGGCGAGGCCTCCCGATCGACCGCCGCCCGACCGCCCGTGATTCTATCCACCGATCTGGAAAACGGGGCGCCGGCCGGCGAGATTCCGGCGCGACCGGGAGTCAGCGCCGGGGCAGGGGCTGCCGTCCGGGCCGGCCGGCCTCGGAGCCGTTCAGGCCCGGGCGGTGGGGGCGCTCGGCCGCGGGATCGCCTGGAGGATCTCCCCGGCGACCCGGTATTTGCCCATGGGCATCACGTGGATTCCGCGGGCCAGGCGCGCGATTCCGGCCGCGAGCTCCCTCGCGATCGCGAGTCCCTCGGCCTTCTCGTGCTCGGAACCCTTTTCCTGCGCGCGACGCATCCGTTCCTGGATGGCGGGCGGCACGACGACGCCGGGCACCTCGTTCGCGAAGAAGAGCGTCTGCTTGAGGGACAGGAGCGGAATCAGGCCGATGAGGATCGGGATCGCGCGGGCCTCCGGGCGCTCGAGGAAGCGCTCGAGGGCTTCGAGGTCGTAGACCGGCTGGGTCTGCGCGAACGTCGCGCCGGCGTCGATCTTCGCGCGGATCTTGGAGAACTCGACCTCCTGGTCCGCCGCCGCGGGATTGGCCGCGCACGCGATCGCGAACGCCGTCGGCGATCCGATCGCGTTGCCCGCGAGGTCGGCGCCGCCGTTGAGGCTCTTCGCCATGCGCAGCAGCCCGAGCACGTCGACCTCCGAGACCTGTTTCGCCTGCGGGTAGTCGCCGATCTTGAGCGGATCGCCGCCGAGACAGAGGATCGCCTTGACGCCGAGGCCGGCGGCGCCGAGCAGG
>Ga0207683_10002257_pt1 | contig 16909 bp, 15 predicted proteins | sample KBSM73metaG_FD_184333 | JGI IMG/M metagenome (GOLD analysis project Ga0207683, IMG submission 184333) | Miscanthus rhizosphere microbial communities from Kellogg Biological Station, Michigan, USA - KBS M7-3 metaG (SPAdes) (version 2) | ecosystem: Host-associated > Plants > Roots > Rhizosphere >... | reverse complement strand
TCAAATGTTTTCTTTCTGTGATGCTCCAGTTGATTGTCTATGTAAGCTCTCACTGAGCTTAGTCGAGATTCACACACTGACACTGCGAAGTATTCATCCTGCCATTCCAGCTTGCTGGCATTAAGAAATGATTTATTATTGAACCAATAAGAAGACTCCCCTTTTATCAGTTGAGCCATTTTTTCAATAGTTTGATCTGATCCTAATGACAATAAACAATGAACATGATCATGATACCCGTTTACACGATCCAGGTAGATTTTTTTAGCCAATGCGTTCTGCCTGATGTGTTCAAATAATGGGTATCTGAATTTGTCAGTTAAAAGGGGCTCGCGATATTTTGTTGACCATACATAATGAATCCATACTCTGATGAAGGGCATAAGCATTTCTTTTGAAATTAAAAAAGGAATGGGGCTAAAGCCTGGGATTTTTCTCTCTCTTTTTCTGTTTTCCTCGCCCTGAAGGGCGAGTCAATAGTCCCTGAAGGGCGAGTCAATAGTCACTGAAGGGCGAGCCAATGGCCTCTGAAGGACGAGGCAATAGCTCTCAAAGGATGAGGCAATAGCTCCAAAGGGCGAGGTCAATAGTCCCTAAAGGACGAGCCAATGGCCTCCGAAGGACGAGTCAATAGCTCCTAAAGGACGAGGCAATAGCCCAGAAGGGACCGTTCTGGAAGCGGGGTAACTAAAAAGATTTTGGCCGCCTAACTATCTCTGCCTGAGTTGCTTTAACCCCAGATTCCATGCTCGCCCTTCATACTACTAAAAAATTAGTTTGTCTACTAATTAATTAGTAGTATGTTTGTTCACCATTAATTAAACTGATTTCGCTGATTCAATAACTAATACACCCGATAGCCATCGGGATATACAAACAAATATGAAGAAACTCGCTAAAAGAGAAGAGCAGATCATGCAGGTATATTGGGACCTGGGGAAAGCATTTATTAAAGAAGTGATCCCGCACCTGCCCGATCCGAAACCACATTATAACAGCGTGGCTACGATTGTGAAGATCCTGGAGGAAAAAGGTTTCCTGGATCATGAGGCGGTGGGTAATGTGTATAGTTACTTTCCAAAGGTCACAAGAGAGGAATATCAAAAGCATGATATGAAAGACATCGTGCAGAAATATTTTGATAATTCCTACCCACGCATGCTTGCATTTTTTGCCAAAGAGCAAAATCTTTCCGAGGACGAATTGAAAGAAATTCTTGAAATGATCAAATCAGATAAATCATGATACTGCCCTATATCGTCAACGTAGCGCTGATACTCGCCACCTGCCTGGTGTTTTATAAACTATTGCTGCGCCGCGAGACATTTTATAAAGTGAACCGCTATATGCTGATCACCTGCCTGGCCATTTCTTTCGCATTGCCATTGCTGCAAGTGCCGGCGGAGTTTTCGTTGAGGAAGAATCGTGAGACGTCAGACGTGAAACGTGAAACGTCAAACGTGAATCAGTCTGCAGTTGGCAGTCAACAGTCGGCAATCAATGATAAGCAACCAGTGACCACGACCCAACAACCAACAACTAACAATCAACCAATAACTGACAGCCCGCAGCCGGTGCCCGGTAAGGAACCTCAAACCTCAAACTTCAAACCTCAAACCTTCCTGTCCTGGCTCTTCTGGTTCTATTGGTTTGGTGTAGCGGTGTTTGCTATCAGTTTTCTTTTCCAGGTGGTGTTATTGCTCTGGCGTGCCTATCGCAACCCGGTGATTATTGATGGAAAGTACAGGATCGTTGAGGTAAGTGGTGATAAAGCGCCTTGCTCGTTTGGTAATAATATTTTTATTAACCCTGAGAAATATGAATGGGATACTTATAACCAGATATTGTTGCATGAAAAGATCCATATCGAAGAAAAACACACCATCGATATCGTTCTTGCCGAGCTGGTGCTGATCTTTCAATGGTTCAATCCGTTTGCATGGGTCTACCGCCGCGAGATGGAGAGCAATCTTGAATTTTTAACCGATGATCAGCTGATGCAAAAAAATAAAGTGGAGAAGAAAAGTTACCAGCTTAGCCTGATGAAAGTATCGGCGCCACATTTTCCCTTGAGTCTAACCACTAATTATAACCAGTCAATTCTTAAAAAACGTATAGCCATGATGAACAGTAAAAGATCAAACCTGCACACGGCATGGAAATATTTTTTCCTTCTGCCTGTCCTCGCATTTTTAGCCTGCCTGCTGAATGAGCCGGCAGCCAAAGGTCAAACAACAAATGAAAAACAAACAACAAACGAAAACCGAAACCATAACCACGGCATGCAAACCGAAGGTTACTGGTTTGCCGTGATCAAAAATGATAAAGTCAACATTCGTTTCAGCGATGAAAAGATGGATGATGACAATGATTCTCATCATTCTTACAGCGGAGAGACTTTTAAATTATCAGACCTGGGAACGCTGCCAAAAGGAACTTCAGGGACATTTACCATCACCCGTGAAGCAGGTAAAATGGAAATGACCGGAAAGTTTGAAGGCAATACCGGCATGGGAACTTATAAGTTCACCGCCGATAAAACTTATGTTGATTACATGAATAAGGAACTGAAAGAAAATCTCGATGATGATGACCAGATGGCCTTCTTTTTTATCAATATCAAGAAACAATTTGTCACCATGCTGAAAGGGGAAGGTTATACTAACATCAACAAGGATGACCTGATCCCCGTTGCTGCACTGGGAATTGACCAGGCATATATCCGGTCGATCAAAGATGCCGGGTTCAAGGACGAGTCCCTGGAAAATTTTGTTTCAATGAAAGCATTGGGCATTGATGGAAAGTATATACAGGAGATCAGAAGTGCAGGTTATAAAAATATTACTACCGACCAACTTGTTTCATTTAAAGCCCAGGGTATTGACAAAAAATATATCGAGTCTGTTCGCCAGATGAAAGGCGACAAAGCAAGTACAGATGCCGATGCCGATGATATTGTAAGTTTCAAGGCCATGAACATAACGCCTGAATTTATCAATTCGTTCAAAGCCGTTGGCCTCACTAATATTCCTCATGACCAACTGGTCTCTTTTAAAGCAGTAGGCGTCACTCCTGAATATGTGAAGGGCTGGTACAACTTAGGATTTAAAGATATCGAACCTGAGGAGTTTGTTGGAATGAAATCGCAGAATGTAACTCCTGAATACATGAAAAGCTTTACTGACCTTGGATATAAAGTAAAGCCTGAGGATCTCGTTTCATTCAGGGCATTGGATATTACACCTGAATACGTAAAAGGTTTCCAGGCTGCGGGGTATAAGATCACAGACCTTGATAATCTAACCGGATTAAAAGCACAGAATATAACTCCTGAGTACATTAAGAGCTTTGAATCGGTTGGATTTAAAAACATAGATCTTGATGAGATCGTTGCAGTGAAAGCAGTTGGTGTTACACCTGAGTATATCAAGGATATGAGATCAAAAGGATTTAATTATGATAAGCTGGAAAAATATGTAACACTGAAGACGCTTGACTAAAAGATTTTTGCCTCCGTGTTCCTCCATGTACTCCGTGTCTCTGTGGTAATCCTTCCACAAGCTTAGGATCACAACCACGGAGACATAGAGAGCACAGAGGTACACAGAGTAAACAAGTCATGATTTACGACTCACAATGCTAAAGATTGAGTTAAGACCAACTATAGTTTCTACGTTTCGTTACCGGGGAGAAAGGGAGTCTTCCCGGTTTTTTTTTATTCTCCGTGTTAAAGAAACATTTCTACCTCACCCCTTCAACAGTTTTTCAGTTTGAAAACTCTACTTGCCCTCACCACATGGAGAGGGGCGAGGAAATGTTCGATTGTTGGAATGATGAAGTGATGAGGTTGTATTGTAACCACGGAGGCATGTAGGGCACGGAGATACACGGAGTATAATACTCACGATTGACGACTCACGATTCACGCTCTCACCATCCCAGTATCCAGGCAAAGATCAGTGGGGCTACGATCGTTGCGTCGCTTTCAACAATGTATTTTGGAGTTTTTATATCAAGCTTGCCCCAGGTAATTTTTTCATTGGGTACAGCACCTGAATAGGAACCATAAGATGTTGTTGAATCACTGATCTGGCAGAAATAATTCCAGAAAGGAACATCATGCCATTCAAGATCCTGGTACATCATGGGCACAACGCAAATGGGAAAATCACCGGCAATACCGCCACCGATCTGGAAGAAACCAATTCCTTTGCCTGAAGAATTTTTTCTGTACCAATCCGCCAGCCATACCATGTATTCAATACCACTCTTCATGGTGGTTGCCTTCATTTCACCTTTAATGATATAAGAAGAAAAAATATTTCCCATCGTGCTGTCTTCCCATCCACCTACAACGATCGGTAAGTTTTTTTCTGCGGCGGCGATCATCCAACTGTCCTTTGTATCTATTTCATAATCTTTCTCCATCACCTTACTCCGCAGAAGTTCGTACATAAACTCATGAGGAAAATATCTTTCACCCTTTGCATCGGCATCTTTCCAAAGTTTTACAATATTGTGCTGGATCCTTCTAAACGCCTCTTCTTCGGGAATACAGGTGTCTGTAACCCGATTCAATCCCTTCTCCAGTAATTCCCATTCCTGCTCAGGAGTAAGATCGCGGTAATGAGGGATGCGTTTGTAATGACTGTGTGCCACGAGGTTCATGATATCTTCTTCAAGATTAGCACCTGTACAACTTATAATGTCCACCTTTCCCTGGCGGATCATCTCCGCTAATGAAACCCCAAGTTCCGCAGTACTCATAGCGCCTGCAAGCGTCACCATCATTTTCCCGCCTTCCAGTAAATGTTGTTCATAACCTTTTGCTGCATCTACCAATGCGGCTGCATTGAAATGGCGGTAATGATGAAGGATAAATTGTGAAATAGGTCCTTTGTTCATAACAAAAATCTTAGGCCGCAAAAGTAAGAGATTTCAATCACCCCTCTCCTTGCGCCACCGCTGACTCCGTCGGCCATAGCCTTTGGCGTCGGACGAAGCCATGGCGACACACTGTCGGAGAGGGACGGGGGTGAGGTAAAATTAAAGTCCCCCGATTTACCGGGGGACTTTCCTGTATGCCTGACTGCTGACAAACAGATTTATATGGCTGTTTTTATTTTTTCTCTTTGTGTTGTACTGTAACGTCTCCTTCTGCTGAAATTTTTAATTTCAAACGTTTTGTTGGAGTATCTACCACCATGCCGTAAAATGTTTCTGTGTCCGAGGTATATTCAACAATATCGAAGATCGGTGCATCGCCATAGCGGTTATTGATCTCTTTTACCACGTTTAATGGTAATTGATTGAATAAAACATTTCTTTCTGTACCAATGAGCTCACCTTCTGGGGTGAAGTAGGCAACAATACGTGAATCGCTTAGAATAAAACTTGCAGAAATGATATCCTTGCCTTCATTCCATTTTACGTTGCTTGCTCCATTAAATTCTTTTTGAAATGTTGCTTCTGCAGGATTGCCTCCGGGTCTTGCTCCTACAAATGCGGTTGCAGTAATCACTGAAAGTATTGCTGAGAATACTATGATTGATCTTTTCATGGCTTAAGGTTTAATGATTAATGATCTTTGTTTTTTTGTTTGACGACATAAAGCTATTGTATGTTACATCTCTTGTCAAGTAAATTGGGATTGATGGAGACCGTTGTTAATGTAATTAACGATTGAGTTAAGAATATAGAATATAGAAGTTAGAATGTAGAATAAAGACGTTCGTTTATGATACAATACTGTCCGCTTTTGATACCTTCAGTTGAACTGTTTAAAAAAGATAAACCCCGCCTCACCATGGTGAGAGCGGGGTTATTTTTACCACACACCAAAACTAAGTTTTTATGCTTTCTTACTTTTTTGATAAATGGACCAATCGGTGCCATCTGCTGATTTCAGAACAATTTTTGTATCGGCAGTTTCAAGAGTAACATAGTAGTTCGTTCCATCATTCTTTGCCACTTCAAACAGGTCACTGATCCAGTAAGTATTGTATGATCTCTTTAAACTTGTTTGCAAACTAAGTGGCAATTGTAAAGAGGAAATATTACGGGTAACAGCCAAAAATTCGCCCTGGGTATTATAATAAGCAAAGAGCTTTTGATCGTTCAGGGAAAATGTCACTTTGTAATAATTATTACCTACCGTCCAGGCAGCTTCGGTTGCGCCGGAAAATTCTTTTTTGAATGCATTTAAGGCCTGTTTGCTAATTGCTTCCTCGCCTGTAAAAGCGAAACTTGTACCTACTGTGAGCACCAGTGCCAGCATCATCATAATCTTTTTCATAATTGATAATTTTTTTGGTTTATGTCGTTTTTCGTTTGTTTGAAATGTATGACGCACCAAAGATATCTTAGGTTACACCCCATGTCAATTGATTTATGACTAGTGGTGCTGAGTGTTAACTGGCGTTAACAGAAGAGGGGACTTGCAACCGCTCGGCATTTCTAATTGCCATTCATCTGGCCTATGTGCGGTTTCAGAACAAAAAATATTTTTTAAAAAATTTTGGAATTTGAATTATTATTTAGATATTTGTCTAAATATACAAACGTCGAATTACTGGCATGAACATAATATTTAAAGCGCTGAATGATCCTACCCGCAGAGCTATTCTTGAATTGCTGCAGCAAAAAGATATGACCGCTGGTGAAATAGCCGATAAGTTTCATATTTCCTTCCCCAGCATTTCACACCACCTTGACCTGTTGAAGCAGGCAAAACTGGTGGAGTCGGAAAAAGAAGGACAATTTGTTTACTATTCTTTGAATACAACAGTGGTCGATGAAATTCTAAAATGGTTTCTTCAATTCAAATCAAAAAAGAAATAAGAGTATGAGAAAATACGCATTACTTAGATGGACATTTGTTTTGGTAATTACCACAATACCCTGGATATACCTTGTGAGTATCTGGAACAGCCTGCCTGAAAGGATTCCGATACATTTTGGCATAAATGGCACACCCGACAAATATGGTCAGCGAAATGAAATATTTCTTTGGCCGGCGATCTGTACGGCGCTTTCCATTTTAGTATACCTGCTGTTAACAAATATTTACAAATTAGATCCAAAGAGATCGACGCCAAAACTATCAGGGACATTTTTGAAGATCGCCATGGTAGTTGTTGTTTTTATAAGTTGTATCACAATAATTTTGTTAAGCTGGACAGTGAAACAGCACACGATCGGATTGAATTTGCTTTTAGTGATGATAGGCCTGCTGCTGGCGTATGTCGGGAACGTTATGCACAGTATTAAACCTAATTATTTTGCCGGGTTCCGGGTGCCCTGGACCCTGGAAAGTGAAGAAAACTGGAAGGCAACGCATTTGCTGGGAAGTAAAATATGGTTTGGCGGTGGAATTTTGATCGCCATTCTCGCTTTGTTTATCAAACCCATCATTATGTTCTTTATCATGCTGGGTATTGTCATGGTGATGCTAATAATTCCGACAGTTTACTCTTACCGGATGTTTGCCAGGTCAAAACATACTCACAACAAATTATGAAATATGAAAAGGGTTACTATTTTCATTGCTGACTAATGAAATAATTAATTTTATCAATGAAAAAATTAAATAACAGCTATCAATTATCTTGCCCACGCATATTTGTCTTTTGATCACGAAGAAATTTTAGTAGGAAATCTCATCAGCGATTTTGTAAAGGGGAAGAAAAAATTCAACTACCCTGAGGGGATTCAAAAGGGGATCATTCTTCACCGGGCTATTGATACTTTTACCGATGACCACGAGGCCACTAAACTTGCAAAGGAAGTTTTCAGACCGGCCTATCGCTTATACAGTGGTGCTTTTATAGATGTAGTGTATGATCATTTCCTGGCTAACGACCCAGATGAATTTACTGACGAAAGTTTAAGAAATTTTTCAGAAAAGGTTTATCATATACTCGACAGTCATTTCGAATATTTGCCGGAGCATTTTGCAGGGATGTTCCCTTATATGAAACAGCAGAATTGGTTATTCAATTATTCCACGATGCGGGGAACAGAATTAAGTTTTGGCGGTCTCGTCAGAAGAGCCCGTTATCTTGAAGAAAGTAAAACGGCAGCCTCATTATTTGAAGAACACTATAAAACCCTGCATGAGTATTACAAGGTTTTTTTCCCTGATCTGAAATCATTTGCTAAAAGGATGTATGAAGATCTTTTAAAACTGTAACTCATAACTCGTAACACATAACCCGTAACTTTTTCTCCATGCAACCTCAAACAATTATTTTTGCTCTTTTATAAAAAATTCACCGTATGAAACAAATTACTCTGCTGATCCTTTTGATCATTTCTGTTTTGATGGGTAAGTCCCAAAGCAATAATCTGCCACCCGTTGATAAATCGCCAATGGATATGTGCTATTATCCGAACAATTATCCTGTTCTGAAGATCCAGGATAAGGCCACCGAGCCGGCGGTGGCAAGGGTTATTTATAGCCGGCCGCAAAAAAATGGACGTCTTATTTTTGGCGACCTGGTCGAATATGGAAAGGTTTGGCGCCTTGGGGCAAATGAAGCCACAGAAATAGAATTTTTCAGGAGTGTAAAGATCGGTGACAAGAAAGTTGAAAAAGGCCGCTATACATTGTACGCCATTCCGGCGGAAGATACCTGGACGATCATTTTGAATAAGGATAACGATACCTGGGGTGCTTTTAAATACGATGAACAAAAGGACGTGTTGCGGACATCCGTGCCTGTCCAAAAATTGACTGAAGGAGTTGAAGCATTGGCCATGACATTTGAAAAATCAGATTCCGGATGTAATTTGATCATAGCCTGGGACAATATCAAAGCCAGTCTGCCAATCAACTTAAAATAAATTCAATGATCAAGCTTGCCAGTATTTTTGTTATTTGTTGCATTTTTTTTATTTCCTGTACTGATCGGAATGAAAACAATTCCGATCAAACGAAAAAAAAATCGGATACGACGATTGTTCATGCGCCTTCTGCAAATCCTTATGCGGCCATTGATCTTTCGCCTATGGACATGAGTTATTTTCCGGTCAATTATTCACAGAAGAAAATGACCCATGATATCACAACACCCCCGGTCATGCGGGTTATTTATAGCCGTCCTCACCGTCAGGGACGTACTATTTTTGGTAATCTTCTTAAATATGGTGAACGCTGGAGACTTGGCGCCAACGAAGCGAGCGAAATAGAATTCTTTCAGAACGTAACCATCCAGGATAAAAAAGTTAACGCCGGTCGCTATATCATTTACTGTACTCCTTTCCAGGACAAATGGACAATCATTTTAAACAATGATCTTTACACATGGGGTTTGAAGATCGATTCCACAAAAGACCTCATGCAATTTGATATTCCGGTCAAAAAGACTTCCGTCGATTTTGAATACTTCACCATGGTTTTTCAGCCCATCACCAATGGCGCGGAATTGGTAATGGCCTGGGATGATACCGAAGGAAGATTGCCGATCAATTTTTAAGCAAGTTCCAAAGTTTCAAATGTTCAAGAGGTTCAAAAAGTTTTATGAACTTCAACCCCTGAAACTTTGAAACGTTTTTAAACCTCTTGAACTATTCTTCATGTGTGGTATTGCCGGCATATTGCAGATTGATCCCAACTCTTATAATAAAGGGCATTTAAAAAGAATGACTGATGCTCTTTCACATCGCGGACCCGATGGAGAAGGTTTTTGGCAAAGCAATTCTGGCAACGTACTTTTTGGTCATCGTCGCCTGTCCATTCTTGACTTGAGTGATGCGGCAGCACAACCTTTCCACTATTTGGATCGCTATACCGTACTTCACAACGGGGAGATCTATAATTATGTTGAATTGCGTGAAGAATTAGAAAAGAAAGGTTATCAATTCCGCACGCAAACTGATACCGAAGTTCTCGTCGCTGCTTATGATTGCTGGAAAGAAGATTGCCCCGAACAATTTGATGGCATGTTTGCTTTTGTCATCTGGGATGAAAAAGAAAAGCAATTGTTTGCGGCCAGGGACCGTTTTGGAGAGAAGCCCTTTTATTATATCTATGACGCCGGCGATAAAACTTTTCTGTTTGCCTCAGAAATAAAAGCATTCTGGTCAATTGGTTTGGGAAAAGGATTTAATAAAAAAATGCTTTTTAATTTTCTAACCATCGGGTACACTGATAATCCAACCCAGCCTGGTGAAACGTTTTATGATGATGTAAAAAAAATACCGGCTGCCAGCTTCTTAAAGATCAGAATGCAGTCGGATATTTTAATTGAAATGGAAAAGTATTGGGATATCGACATCGAAGAACAAGAGGATAATATTTCTGATGACGATGCAATAGCCAGGTTCAATGAACTGTTCAAAACTTCAATCAAACGAAGATTAAGAAGCGATGTTCCTTTGGGAACAAGTTTGAGCGGAGGTCTCGATAGCTCTTCAATCGCAGCAACGATTTCTGAATATCAAACTTCTCCAAAGGAGTCCTTTCGGACAAATATCAAATATCAAACTTCAAACTTCAAATTCAAAACCTTCTCTGCTGTCTTTCCAGGCTTTGAAAAGAATGAAGAGAAATATATTGCCGAAGTTGCCAATCATTTTTCATTGCAATCTTTTAAGACTGCAGTGAGTGATAAAGAGATCCCCGATCTTTTTGAAAGGATCGTTCAACAACAGGATGAGCCATTCGGAAGTGCGGGAACTCTGCCACAATACAAAGTGTTTGAGCTCGCGAAACAAAACAATGTAAAAGTCTTGCTTGATGGCCAGGGCGCGGACGAGATCCTGGCCGGCTATCATAAATATTATAAATGGTACTGGCAGGAGTTGTTTCGAAAAAGAAAACTGATCAGCAGCGGGGAGTTAGAAAAAGCAAAAGAGATCGGCGTTAATGAAAGATTTGAGTTTAGAAATATCATTGCCTCCTTGTTCCCCGATTTTGCCTCCGTGGTCTTAGAACGACAATACTTGCTGCACGCTTTAAAACAGGAAGATCTTTCGAAGGACTTTGTTCACTTTCAAAGCAAAGAAGCCTATTATACCACTCCCACTATTTTCACACTAAATGGTGTTTTATATTTTGACTCCTGTATGCATGGACTTGAAGAGTTGTTGCGCTATGCAGATCGTAACAGCATGGCGCACGGACGCGAGGTCAGGCTGCCTTTTTTAAGTCATGAACTGGTTGAATTTCTTTTTTCCCTTCCCTCTCGTTTTAAGATCAGGGATGGCTGGACAAAATGGACCTTACGGAAGGCAATGGAAAAAACGTTGCCATCGGCGATCACATGGCGCCCGAATAAGATCGGGCTTGAGCCACCGCAGCTTTCATGGATGCAGTTGCCTCCTGTCCTTGAAATGATCCACGAAGCAAAGAGAAAATTGATCAACGAAAAAGTTCTGAAACCTGAGGTTTTGAACAAAAAAATTCAACCTTCCGGTGCTTATGAAAAAGATAATTACGACTGGCGATATTTAGTTTCTGCTCAGTTTTTGTGAATGAATAATGAATAATCAGTAATGAGGCAGAGGCACCTTATCAATAACGCTCCCTGATTGTGTGAATGAATTTTTCTACAGCTCTTCTTACCCGGGTGCCTGAAGAATTATGATTGTTGACCAATACGGAAAAGATTAGCAGCTTATTTTTCTTTGTATATAAAAAACCGCTAAGGGCAATAACACCCGAAAGAGTTCCTGTCTTGGCAAAGATGAATCCACTTTCAGAAACATAATAATTGGCCAGGGTGCCCTCATTGCCCGAGGGAAAAAGATTTTTTATTCTTTCCATCCCAAAATCATTTTTCATCTTATTTAAAATGAAGACAAGATCCTTGGGAGAAAATAAATTATACCGGCTCAGCCCCGAACCATCCACCCATCCTGGTTTCTGTGGGAGGTCCTTAAAAATTGTTTTTAATAAAGTATCAATGACTCTTTCATCGCTCATTGATATGTTGAACTTATGAGCGACCATCAGTAAAACCTGTTCAGCAAAAAAATTATCGCTGCGATGCATCATCGGCTTGAGTACCGAATCAGTCGGTTGAGAGTGGATAGTGGTCTCCCGCACGGATCTATCCAAAAACAATCTTTGATACCCGGTTGCCAGGCTGATCGTTTTATGAATTGTATCGGGCAGCAATTCAAGAGCAGCGCTAATACCATTTGTTACAAATGGGACTTCCTGCTCTTTTAATTTTTCTTTTCCTTCGGTTATTGTGTAGTGATTTTCGGCAACACTTCTCTGGACGAAGAAATTGCTTGATTGAGCAGTATCAAAATCTACCTGCCAGTTTACTTCCGGAGTAGAATAAACGACTGAGGGATCAATACCATTATTCTCCTGTGTCCATTTTATAATATTACCATACACCGGCATGGGGCTTCTTTCGGCCATATAGGAATCATTATAATCATCCCACGACCATCCTGATCCTAATGGATGGTCCTTCCACAGAAGGTCAGTTATGTAAATTTTCTTTGTGGCATTCTTTAGAAAACTTATTACGGGTTGATTTTTGAAATCAGGATGAAGCAGTGTGGGATCCCCGGTGGGAAGAATGAAAATGGCTGTATCAGTTTCCATTTTTAAAGCTCCTTCCAAACTATCCCCTAAATATCTCATTGCTGCATAACAGGTAGGAATTTTTGTATTACTGGCTGGTGTAAAATAATGCTCACCCTGGTAATTGAACCAGTATTTATTTGCAGCTGGTTCATAAATACTGATGCCAACGTGCGCAGTTTTAAGAGACGAGTCGTTGAGAACGAATGGAGAGACTGATTTGGAGATCTGTTTCTGAAGGCTGCAGGATGAAAGAATACAGAATATAGAAGTTAGAATACAGAAGTTTAGCCTCCGCCTGGCATTTAATTTTATTAACATGAAGTTTAATATTAACTACTACGCCGAAATAATATTTTTTAAATGATTTTGTTCACACAAAGTATTTTATTTCTTTTGTATCGAGCAAACTACCATTACCTTCTACCATGAGAAAATTGTCTATCTCCGCTGCCTTTTTATTTTTTTCTTTTTTATTGCGCTCCCAGTCATCCGTGCAGCAGAAGGCAATTGTCGTAAAAAGAATGATTGAAAAGAACCACCTTTCTCCGCGACCGGTTGATGACAGTTTTTCACTCAGCATGTTCAATAACATCATACGCTCGGCAGATCCCGGTCAACGGTTGTTTACCAATGCGGAATATAAAACACTTTCGGCATACAGATTCTCACTTGATGACGAGCTCCAGGGAAAGAGCTGGGCATTTCTTGATTTGTTTACTTCATCATATAAAAAGGCATTAACAAGAGCCGATTCTATTATTGCCACACAAACACAAAAGCCTTTTGATTTTTCGATTGATGAATCGGTTACCCGTTCCCGGCAAAAGGATCTTAATTTTTCAAAGGACATCCCCTCCTTATGTAATCGCTGGTTGCGTCGTTTTAAATATCTCGCATTGGATCAGATGTATGACATCGTTAATGCCGATACTACGGGTAAAACAGATTTTAAAACAGTGATCGCAGCTCATGAAGCAAAACTGAGAGAGCATATAAAAGCAACTGAACTGAGGGCAATAAAAAGAATAACAGATAACCCTGAAGGCTTTGAAAATTATGTGTCCGAATTATATTTAAATGCTCTTGCCGAAGGCTTTGATCCCCATAGCAATTATTTTTCTGCACACGAAAAAGAAGACTTCCAGGCCGAACTAAGCACCGAAGAGCTTTCGTTTGGACTGGACCTCGATGAAAACGAAAATGGCCAGATCGTTATTGAACAGATAACACCCGGAGGTCCTGCCTGGAAGTCCGGTGATCTCAATAAAGGCGATCAATTGCTTAGCCTGCAGTGGGAAGGGAAAGAAGCAGTCGAAATGGAAGGCGCCACAGTCGGAGAAGCTTATGCTATCATTAGCCAATCATCCGGCAATGGGATGGTGTTTAAATTTCAAAAAGCAGACGGCACTCAAAAGATCGTAATACTAAAAAAAGAAAAGATCGACAACGAGGAAAACATCGTAAAAAGTTTTGTATTAAAAGGAGAGAAAAAGATAGGCTATATTTTGTTGCCTGGGTTTTATACAGAATGGGAAAACGAATCGGGCTCCAGTTGTGCCAATGATGTGGCAAAGGAGATCGTTAAACTCAAAAAAGAAAATATCGAAGGATTGATACTCGATCTGCGATTCAATGGTGGCGGCTCGGTGGGCGAAGCTTTGCAGCTAATAGGCATCTTTATAGATGAGGGTCCTTTGGCAGGCGAAAAAGGAAAAGATGGAAAAATGATTTGGATGAAAGATCCCAACCGTGGCACCATTTATAACGGGCCCCTTGTATTGATGATAAACGGACAAAGCGCTTCGGCGTCGGAATTAACGGCCGCTGCATTGCAGGACTATAACCGGGCCGTGATCGTTGGAAGCAATTCCTATGGGAAGGCTACCATGCAGGAAATGTTTGTACCGGATACAGTAACGGGAAACCCCAGGCCAACGAATAAAAGCCGCGATGTAATAAAAATCACTACGGGCAAAATGTATCGCCTGAATGGAGAAACGGCGCAATTAAATGGCGTGAAGCCGGATATTATATTGCCCGATGCTTTTGATGGAATTGATTACAGGGAAAAGTTCTCACCTGCAGTGTTGCCGGCAGAAACAGCGACGAAGAATAATTATTATAAACCACTGCCGCCACTACCCATTGCTGAACTAAGCAAACGAAGCGAGCAAAGGATCAACAACAACGAAGATTTTAAGGAAATAAAAAAGGCACTTGAATACATCAGGACGCAGAATGAAAAAACCGAAGCCATTTCGCTCAAATGGGACGGCTTTGAAAAATGGAGCAAGCAGAACCAGTATCTATGGGATGTGATGAAAGGAGAAGGAAAAACAGAAGTATCAAATAAAAAATATACCCCGGATGCGAACAGTCTTGATAAGGCATTGCTTGCAAATAATGAATATGCGAAAGAGATAAACGACCGTTGGCTGGTTAATATCGCCGATGATATTTATATACAGGAGGCATTCTCTGTTTTATGCGATTTGAATAATTTACCAAAAACAACCACCATAAACAATCAACAATGAAACGGATCCTAACTGCACTGATTGCCCTTTTGACATTGCTTATTTCTATCCGCCTGCCCGCACAGGATTTCACTGACCCTTTGCAATACCTGGATTATATCGGCAAGGCAAATGAAGCATTGACTCAAAAATATCTTGTCTATCTCAGTTTCATGTCACATGGTAAGAACGCAAGAAAGGTGGAGAAAAGAAGAACAGAATTGCTGAATGCCATTAGCGATACGCGGTTTTCTGTTGCCGGCATGCCTCCATTTAAAGGGGACAGATCGTTTCGTGACACGACGGTAATTTATTTGAAATTACTGAACAGTGTTTTTAATGAAGATTACGGTAAGATCGTTAACATGGAAGAGATCGCCGAGCAGAGTTATGACCTGATGGAGGCCTATATGCTGGCTAAGGAGAAGGCGAATGAAAAATTGGAAGCGGCTTCACAACGCCAGCACGAAGTGCAGAAAAAATTCGCGGTAACACATAATATTAACCTCATAGAAAACACAGATGAAATGAGCGCCAAAATGAAGACGGCCGATCTCGTGATGAAGCATTACCAGGAAGTGTACCTTATTTTTTTTAAAAGCTATAAACAGGAGGCCTACCTGATGGATGCAGTGAACAACAAAAATATAAATGGGGTGGAACAAAACATGAATTCATTGCAGACTTTTTCCGAAGACGGGTTGGCGAAACTTAAGGAATTAAAAGCATACAATAATGATGAATCATTGATCGTTGCCTGCCGCAACATGCTGAATTTTTACCTTGCTGAAATAAAAACAATGAATAGCATCACCGATTTCTTTTTGAAGGAAGAAAATTTTACCAAACTGAAGAAAAAGTTTGATGCGTCGAAAAAAACGCAGAAAGATGTCGATGAATTTAATAAGGCCGTTAATGACGTAAATGCAGCCGGTAAAACCTACAATCAAACCAATGCTGACCTCAACAAAGAACGGTCCGCTGGTCTTGATGACTGGAATAAAGCAGTAAAGAGATATATGGATGATTACATGCCCTACCAGCAGAGGGGGTAAGGCAGTTGCTGATTTTGAGATCTGTTTCTGAAGCTGCAGGAAGAAAGAATATAGAATATAGAAGTTAGAAGTTAGAATACAGAGGACAAAAAGAATTTTCTTGAAAATTGAACATTGATTATTGAAGATTGATTGTTTTCCCCTCTTTTGAACTCTGTAACGCAGCCTCAATGATCCTGATCGTTTTGATACCGTCCTCCGGCGGTACAGGATTTGGTGCTTTACCGGTTAATGCTTTATATACGTCATCATAATAACCCATATAATTTCCGGCGACAGAGGTAAGCTCTTTGTGGATCACTTCACCATTGATTTCCGTATGCAATAGCCCATCAGGTTGTGAAGGTGATGGACACCAACTTTCTAATGAGGGAATAGCTCCGGCATTCAACTGTATTTCCTGCAGGTCGGAACGCTGCTGAATAAAACTTCCTTTCATGCCATGTAGTATGTAAGAAGGTAATGGCTCGCGTGCTATGCAGGTTGCTTTCAATCTTACACGCATTCCCGGGTAATACAAAAGCATTTCAAAATAATCGCTGGCTTTTACACCCTCACGCATTCTCCAAACATCACCAAATATTGCTTTTGGCCATCCAAACAATTGCAAAGCCTGGTCAACAAGATGAGGGCTGAGGTCATAAATAATTCCTGCACCCGGGAGATCACCTTCTTTGTGAGCTTTGCCAGAGGGAATCGGTCGATAGCGGTCGTACCTGATTTCTACTTCTCTCAACTCGCCCAGTAGTTTTTTTTCGAGCACATCTTTTATTGCATGATAATCTCCATCG
>Ga0207683_10002253_pt1 | contig 16934 bp, 18 predicted proteins | sample KBSM73metaG_FD_184333 | JGI IMG/M metagenome (GOLD analysis project Ga0207683, IMG submission 184333) | Miscanthus rhizosphere microbial communities from Kellogg Biological Station, Michigan, USA - KBS M7-3 metaG (SPAdes) (version 2) | ecosystem: Host-associated > Plants > Roots > Rhizosphere >... | reverse complement strand
GTTTGAAACCCCCCTACAGCGGGCGAGTTTGTAAGGTTTCTCCAGCCCGGGTTCTGAGGTAGGTTATACCGAAGAAAAGATGCGGGATGTCGTACAGCATCATGAAAACGATGAACTGTGCAATATCCGGTACGGGATAGGAATGGCGGGCAACGACAACAGCGGCCACGGCAACCACGTTGATCGCTGCACATCCCAACAATGCTTTACCCCCGACCGTTGGAAACCACACGGCAATGACCGCGATGGGTAGCGGAAGCAAAAACAGCGCAAAGAGCAAAGCCACTGAAGCCCAAGTATCGTTCCCGTTGAGCGTGAAACTCTTGATTGCGCCCACGGCAAAATAGATAAGTCCCCATCCGATTCCTGCGACTTTGATATATGTCATCTCATCGCAAGCATCAATCTTTGCTCTTTGCGCGTCAACTAGGTTAGTTGGAGTGCCAGTACCTCTTAGTTCACCATCAGTTCGATCTGCTGGCCATTGACGAATTATTTTCCGGAGCCAGCGGCAGTTTCACCTCAAGCGTGCCTGTGCGGTTATCCTGCTCGTTCCTCACGGCCAGCCGGATCCACGCTGCGCCGGGCGGTACCTGGAGTTCCTGGACGGCATGGAACAGCGAGCCGGACTTACCGCCTGCCTGCGTTTCGCCTGACGCGAGACCTTCATTGAGAATGCTGTTGAGCAGACGTCCATCGGCATCGTATGCCGCCGCCGCAAACTCGAGTGCTGCCTTCTTCCCGCCGCTTCGAGCGGCCACCTTGAGTTGCGGATCGATAACACCGTAGTCGATGAGGTATCTCTGCAAGCGAACCGGGGCGAGTGGCTTTTGCGCGCGATTCTTCTTGCGGGTCTTGAAATAGATGGGCGAATCTTCGAGCTGCGTCATTTGCTCCGCGGACGCCATCTTCGGTGATCCGTCTGCCGCAAGGTGCGCGCTGAAGAGCAAATCATGCAGCATGGGAGCGCCGTGCTCGATGTTTGCAAAGAGCGTGTCGGCCTCCTTCGCGGCGATGAAACGAGCCTGCGGACTGTCGGGTTTGTGCATCGCCTGCACCGCGTCGTCCGACACGGCGTAGTAAAGATTGCGATAGGTCAGCCGGTAGCCATTCTCTTTCGCGCCCTTAAGACTCACTTCAATGTGGCGATCCGAACCGTCGTACTTCGTGTTTAAGGGTGCATAGCTCAGTGTGTAGTAGCTCTCGCCGCTTGCCATCGCCTTCTCAATGACCTCGCTGATGCGGTTGTTACCGTAGTAGGCGTGGCCGCCCGTTGAACTGGCGATGAAATCCTCCTGAAATTGATCGATGGCGGTGACAGAGTAGCCTGACAATCCCGCCGTCTGGCCCTGCAGCGCCGTTGCGCTTCCTGAATCCTCATTTGTGCCTGCGCCTGCTCCGCCTGCTGCGCCTGTTCCGCCCGCACCTCCGCCTCCCGCGGAACCAGCGGGCCCCGCTGCGCTTCCCCTCGCGGAGGGACCGAAGGTAGAGAAGTCAGAACCTGCGTCGCCCGCAGGCGAAGGACTGCGCTCTTCCCAAAGCACGACTCCCTTTACATCGATGGGGTATATCGCGACCTGGGCGCGCATCATGGCCGCGAAGGCATGCTTGATGGGGTTCTTGTTTTGGATATCGAGTACCTCATCTCCCGAGATTGGCCGGAAAACCGGACCATGCGGCACTGGAAACTTGCCCGAGAGCCATAGAAGATTTTTGCGTCCGGAGATGCCGGCCATGTACTCGGCGAGGAACTGAAGGTTCGAGATCGTGGCGCCCACATCCTGCTTGCCGTAGTTATCGCCGTAGATGAAAACGTCCGGTACGTGCGGGCCGGGGCCCTTCGCGGTCAGGGCAGTACGCAAAAGGGTGTGATCGCTGGTGAACCCTTGGATCAGATGCAATCCCGCCATGTTGACGAAGAGCGCAATGCGCGTTCCCGGCTGGGCGCGGTCGATAAAATGCATCATCTCCCGGCGAAAGGTCATCTGGTCGGCCGGCTCGGTGTTCACCATGTCGTAATACAGCACATACAGTGGTCCGCGCTCTGGTTCGGCGGGCACGTTGATGAAGGTGTTTGCAGGCAACGGGGGCAGCTTCGGAGGAATGTAGTGCGGCACCGATCCATCAAGGTAGTCGAAGGAGAGAATGGTCTGCGGCTTTGAATCTTCCTTTACGGTGAAATCTTCCGGCTTGAGTCCTCGCACTGGATTGCCCTCTTTGTCGAGCACAACCACATCCACGGGAACGCGGCGCACGTCCAGACGCAGCTTCAAGTCTTGTGGGTCAATCGATTCTTTTGGGGCCGAGGAGTTTTCGGGGGCGGGGGCTGCAATCTCCGATTGACACCACGACAAAAGCGGCAGGGATACAAGCGGCAAGGCCAGAAGCATTTTCGCATGAGCCAAACGTGACCTGACCATGGTTCCTCCTCAGTGCTTGTTCGTTTAGATTCCTCCCTGAGCCGGGAACGTGGGATTTATTCCGGATGCGTGGCGGCAGCTCGGGAATCTGTGATCACCATCGGACGTTTGTGCGCAACCACGAGAACCTGCGGCGCTTTGGCAAGGATTCTACAATTCCGCAAGAGCTTTAGGGGGAAATGTATTGGGCGAATAGCGTGATTTGAGTGTGAAGTTACAAAGCGGTGACAATTGATGGCGATCCGGTCAAAATGGGGGGTTCAATTCACCGATCCTTCGTCTGCGCACATCCCTGACTAGCCGACTTCTCGGTAACTATTCAGCGGCGCCATCATTCGAGGCTCCTACCCCGCACAGCATTGCGTTTGTCTCAGCGCCGTTGCGCCGCCCCGCTTACAATTTCCTCGCAGTCGTAACTCAAGGAGAAACAGGTGCGGATTTTCTCGAGAACAACATTTGTAAAACAGGCCGGCATGACAGGAGGTGTCAGGAACTACTTCGTCGAAATGGACCTGCCCCTGCTTGGCGCGCCGTTGCGGGAAGCCAGACACCGGCCTTGCCATTTCTAATGCGATGTGAAGCAGAAAGGGTTACAGATATGATGAATCGCCGCACGTTTCTTGAAGCCGCATCCGCCTCCGCTTGTTTTACGATCCTCCCAAGGCATGTATTGGGGGGAACCGGAGTTGTCGCTCCGAGCGACAAAATCACGCTTGCTTACATCGGCACAGGCACCCAGGGTCTTCGCGAGATGCCGAGATTGATGGCGATGCCGGAAATCCAGATTGTCGCCGTCTGCGACCCTTCAAAGCATGCGATCGGATACCGGGATTGGGGAACGGATGACCTTCTCAATGAACTGCGGACGGTCCTTGATAAGCCCGCATGGATGGCGGGAACCGAAGGAACTGTCCCCGGAGGCCGCGATGTAGCCAAAGACTTTGTCGAGACGTACTACGCGACCGAGCATCCCGGCGGTGCGTTCAAGGGTTGCTCTTCCTATGCCGATTTCCGCGAGCTGCTTGACAAAGAAAAAGACGTGGACGCCGTCAAGATCATGACGCCGGATCATCTTCACGGCATCATCAGCATCGCCTCCATGAAGAGGGGCAAGCACGTCATCATGCACAAGCCCATCGCCAATCGATTGCGCGAAGCCAAACTGGTAATCGACACCGCACGAGAAACGGGTGTTGCCACGCACTTCATGCCCTGGGAAGCGAATGGATCGATGGATCAGGTGATGGCCTGGATCAACGGTGGGGCAATCGGCGATCTGCGTGAAATCTATAATTGGACGAACCGCCCTGTGTGGCCGCAGTACACCAGCGTGCCCACTGCTTCCACGCCTGTTCCGGAAGGCTTTGACTGGGATTTGTGGCTTGGTCCTGAGGCCGAGCGGCCCTATTCGCCCGACTATACGAACATGGTATTCCGCGGGTGGTATGACTTTGGAGGCGGCTCCATGGCGGATATGGGTCATTACAGCCTGTGGACGGTCTTCAATGCCCTGGAGTTGGGATCACCGATCAGCGTCGAACCCACGCTAACTCACTCATGTGGGTTGAAGGACGGAATCGCGTTCACAGTGAATAACGACTTTTCCTTTCCGACGGCCAGTACCGTCCGCTTCAAATATCCGGCAAGCGGGAAAAGACCCGCGGTGGACCTGGTGTGGTACGACGGCGGGATGCGTCCCCCGACGCCGGAGGAGCTTGAGATCGATAACGAAGAGCTTCCGATCGAGGGCATGATGTTCGTCGGCAGCAAGGGAAAGATCCTGGCTGGCTTTCAGCTTGAAGATCCACATCTGATACCGCAAGGAAGGACGCCGAAGGATCTGGTTGCGCCAGATCGTGTCCGAGGTCAACACGGCGCGGTTCCGTCGGGAATGCGCCAGTGGATTGCCGCTGTGCGCGGCGGACCGCAATCGCCCTCAAGTTTCTTGAACGCGGGTCCAATTTCAGAGGCCGTTAACTTGTATGCGGTCGCACTGCGGACAGGCAAGAAACTACTTTACGACGGGCAATCTCAAAAGGTCACCAATGTGGCAGAGGCTGATAAATATCTGAGCCGGGAATACCGGAAGGGTTGGGATCCGCGAGCACAATGAGAATCGTTGCCAGACCCCGTCGGTCGTCTGAAATGGGTCGCGCCAGCCGGATGCGATTGCCCTCACAGCACCAAGCTACAGCGGAGCCACCTCCGAAGACCGATCCGGTTCAACTTTCGAATGGCCGAGTCCGATCGCGCTCAGTTGAGTTCCTGGGCGAGTCCGATGAGAAGCCCTTCAGGCCCGCGGATGTAGCAAAGCCGATACGAATCCTGATACCGGACTACATCGCCCACGAGCTGTGCGCCGCGCTTGCGAAGCCTGCCAAGCGTCTCGTCGATGTCGTCCACGGCGAACATGACGCGGAGGTAGCCTAAAGCGTTCACCGGGGCGTTGCGGTGGTCCGCGACAACAGGCGGCGTGAGGAAGCGGGAGAGCTCGAGACGGCTGTGGCCGTCCGGTGTGCGCATCATGGCAATCTCGACGCGCTGGTCGGCAAGTCCGGTGACCCGTCCTGCCCATTCTCCTTCGATCGTGGCCCGCCCTTCTAACTCAAGGCCGAGCTCTCGGAAGAAATCAATCGTCTCTCCGAGGTCATCGACGACGATTCCTACGTTATCCATCCGTTTGAGCGCCATACGTCGACTGTACAAGATGTCGCCTGCAACGGACGCCTTGCAACGCCGAAGCAGAATCCGCGCGGAGTCCGATCCAATGACTGATCCGTCTCTAAGCTAAACTTTCCAGCACTAAGGAAAGAACGGAGATGCGGCGTGCCTGTGGTTTCGATCAGGAGTGCTGAAATCGAAGATGCAGCAGCGATAGCGCATGTGCATGTACAAAGCTGGCTTACGACGTACGCGGGCATCGTACCGGCGGCGTACCTGGCTTCTTTGAACGAAGCCAAACGGGTCGGTTCATGGCAAGACCAGCTCGAGCGAGGAGTTTGTGTTCATCTGGCCGAACTGGAAGAAGTAGTAGTCGGTTTCGCCAGCGGAGGTCCTATTCGTGAGCCGTTGGGTGATTACGGAGCCGAGATGTACGCGATCTACCTCCTTCAGGCGGCTCAAGGAAAAGGAATTGGTCGTCAGCTAGTTGGTGCACTTGCAACGACATTGTTGGCCAGAGATTTCACAAACATGGTCGTGTGGGTGCTTGAACAGAATCCAGCGGTTCGCTTCTACGAGAAGACCGGTGCGCAACATCTGGCAAGTAAGCAAATCGAGATCGGTGGAGTGCCTCTCTCTGAAATAGCCCTTGGCTGGTCGGACCTCAAGCGGCTCCTTCCAGGCCAGATGCCGCCTGATTGAAATCTTCATCTCCCTGCTATGATTTAAGAGTGAATCCCCGCTCAAAATTCAATAGATTTGCGGCGATGGGTCTGCTTTTACTCGCTGCCATGATCGCCTGCCACAAACAAGAGCAGGCCGTTGTCGGGGTCGCCAAAGGCGCAGTCAACGCAGAGCAAAAGGCGAAGGCGACCGCACAAGCAAGGGCTACGACCCGCGACGAGCAGCGTGCCGTTCTTTCTCGCATATCTCTGCCCACGAAGAGTCTCTATGTCGACGTGCACGAACCCTCCGCATGGGCAAATCCCTTTCTATCGGTACGCGCGGATGCACTGACTCTGCGGATCGTGCTCGCAGATGCCAATCCGAGCCCGGTCGGTGAGGGATCGATGCTGCGCCCGGAGGCTGCCCGCCGCCAGGAAGTGCAGTTGAATCCTGCGGATCTTGCCGAAGCGATGGCAGCGCTGCCCGCGAGCGCGTGGAAGTATGGACGCGTGATCGCCATCGCGGAGGCTTCCGGGGTCAGCGCAAAAGATCGCCCAAGGATGCGGCGTAACCTCGAGACCGCGATCAAGCAGCTCAACGATCTTGGAATTGTTGTCCAGGAGTGGCCAACTCGCTAAGGCGATTGACCCCTCGCGCGCTACTATTCCCCCGTGAGCACTTTTTCGATTCTCACGAACCAGCCACAGCTTGAGCATGAGCGCTTTGCTGCTCATCGCGAACTCGAATCGCGTCTCAAAACAAGCATCCGGGGAGATGTTCTCTTCGACCTGGGTTCCCGCGCGCTCTACGCGTCTGACGCGTCCAACTACCGCCAGCTACCTGTCGGCGTCATCCTGCCTCGCGACGCCGCCGATGTCGAGGCCGCTCTTGCGGCGTGCAGGGCCGTGGGAGCGGCCGTACTTCCGCGCGGCGCGGGTACGAGTCTTGCGGGCCAATGTGCCAATGTTGCGGTCGTCTTCGATTTTTCCCGTTACATGAATGCGCTGGGTTCGATCGATCCGGCTGCCAAGCTGGCCACGGTTCAGCCGGGCATCGTACTCGACCGGCTCCGTGATGCGGCTGAGCAGCATCATCTGACGTATGCGCCGGATCCTGCAACGCACTCGCGATGCACACTCGGCGGCATGATCGGCAACAACGCCTGCGGCGTCCACGGCTTGCTCGGCGGCAAAGTCGCCGACAATGTCGAGACGCTCGACATCGTGCTCTACGACGGCACGCGAATGACCGTTGGTCGTACGAGCAACGAGCAGATTGAAAGCCTGATTCGTGCAGGCGGCCGCCAGGGACAGATCTACGCGGGATTGAGTCGCATTCGCGATCGCTATTCGGATCTCGTTCGTGAGAAGTTTCCTCGCATCCCCCGCCGCGTCTCCGGGTACAACCTCGATGAGCTGCTGCCCGAGAACGGATTTCACGTAGCCCGCTCCCTGGTGGGCAGCGAAGGCACATGCGCCTCCGTGCTTTCGGCGAAGCTCAACCTCACCGCCAGTCCGCCCTTCCGCGTGTTAACGGTGCTGGGATTCCCGGATGGATTTCTCGCGGCGGATGCGGTTCCCCAGACGCTTGAGCATGGCCCGATCGGACTTGAAGGATTCGATCACGTGCTGGTTGACTTCATGCGCCGCAAGGGGCTCGCGTTGAAGCAGCTCGATCAACTCCCTGCTGGCGTCGGATATTTACTGGTTGAAATGGGTGGCTGGACGGCAGAGGAGGCACAGGCGAAGGCCGAGAAGCTTGTCCGCGATTGCGGAGCTTGGCCGGTTCCTCCCGTTGCGCACATTTGTACCCCGGGAGAGGCGGCAAGCGTCTGGTATGTGCGCGAATCTGCGCTCGGTGCGACTGTGTTCGTGCCCGGCGAACCGGACCGCTGGGAGGGATGGGAAGATGCCGCTGTTCCACCAGCCAGGCTCGGAGCCTACCTGCGCAGCCTCTTTGCGCTCATGGCGGAGTATGGCTACAGCAGCCCGCTCTACGGGCATTACGGGCAGGGCTGCGTCCATATGCGCATCAATTTCGACTTTCGCAGCGAGCCCGGACTGCGCAAGTTCCGCGAGTTCATTGATTGCGCGACAGACGTCGTCCTCGCATACGGCGGATCACTCAGCGGCGAGCATGGCGACGGACAGGCCCGCGCAGCCTTGCTTCCAAAGATGTTCGGACCGGAGTTGATGCAGGCGTTCCGGGAATTCAAGGCATTATGGGATCCCGACAACCGCATGAATCCCGGCAAGCTCGTCGATGCGGTGCGTGTCTACGATCCGATTGAGAATCTGCGCAACGGAATCAATGTTCACGCTCATGAGCAAACAGCGAACGGCGCGAACGGCAGTTCTCGCGAACTGGAGACCCATTTTGTCTTCGGCCGCGATGGCGGATCGTTGGAGCACGCGACGGAGCGCTGTGTGGGGGTCGGCGCTTGCCGCAACACCGTTGGCGGCGTGATGTGCCCGAGTTATCGCGCTACAGGGCAGGAACAGCACTCCACGCGAGGGCGCGCTCACCTGCTGTGGGAGATGCTCGCCGGTTCGTTGCGCAAAGAAGGTTTCCGGAGCGAGGCGGTGCATGAGGCCCTCGATCTCTGCCTCAGTTGCAAAGCGTGCAAGACGGAGTGCCCGGTGCAGGTTGATATGGCTGCTTACAAGGCCGAGTTTCTCGCGCAGCGCTACAAGGGACGCCTGCATCCTCTTCATCACTACATCTTCGGCTTTGCTGACAAACTCGCCCGCTTCGGTTCGCTCACCCCCGCGCTGACCAATGCCATCCTCACAGGGCCGATGACGAGCCCCTTGATCAAGCACTTTGCAGGGGTGGCGCAGCAGCGCAGCTTGCCAAAGCTGGCGCCGAAAAGCTTCGTGTCAGGACACGACTTCAGTCGTGCCGAAAATACTTCCAGCAAGAATGGGGCTTCAGCCCCTGAGGGACCATCGGCCTCAACGCAAGTCGTGCTCTGGCCGGATACCTGGAACAACTATTACCATCCGCAAACCCTCGCCGCCGCAGAAACGGTGCTGATGGAAGCCGGCTTCGAGGTCGAAACGCCGCAGGGACACATTTGCTGCGGCCGTCCACTTTATGATTTCGGCTTGCTCGATCAGGCTCGTGCGTATCTCGCCAAAGTTCTCGACCGCATGGCGCCGCAGATCGAAGCCGGAATGCCGTTCATCTTTCTCGAGCCTAGTTGCGCCAGCGTATTCAAGGATGAGCTTCTCGAGTTCTTCCCGAACGACACGCGCGCGCAAAGAATGAATAAACAGATATGGCTCCTTGCCGACTGGCTCGCGGCAAAGGCCCCGGACTGGGTTCCAAGCCGGCTTGAGGGTGCGCATATCCTGCTGCACGGCCACTGTCATCACAAGGCTGTCTTCGGAGGTCCGGCGAGCGAGATCGCGCTGCTCCAGCGTGCGGGCGCCGTCGTCGAGCCCATCAAGGCCGGCTGTTGCGGCATGGCAGGTCCGTTTGGATTCGAAGCGGACAAATTTGAAGTGTCCAACGCCATCGCCAACGACGGGCTGCTGCCCGCAGTGGAATCCGCGGGACCCATGACCATCCTGATTGCCGACGGCTTCAGTTGCCGCGAACAAATTGATCAACTCGGCCACAAGCAGGCGATGCATTTTGCTGAAGTGCTGGCCATGAGCTGTGGCTGCGGCCATTGAGCAGCAGGCATGGCCGCGAGCGACTGCGACGTTTCCATTTATGGTTCGCCCTCCGCGAGCACAATGACTGTGCGCTACCATTGAAGAGAGATTGAGGCGCGCATGTTCGTTGTTATCTGGCAGTTCGAGATTGCCGAGGAGAAGATCGCAGCTTTCGAAGCGGCCTATGGGCCGGAGGGAACTTGGGCGGTGCTCTTCAGAACTTCGACCGAATACCTCGGCACGGAACTGCTTCGCGACGCCTATATTTCCGGCAATTACCTCACCATCGATCGATGGGCCAGCGAAGAAGCGTTTCGTGAGTTTCGCAAGGTGCATGACGCCGGGTACGAATCGCTTGACCGGGACTGCGATGCTCTCACGACTCGCGAGACGCGGATCGGCGCCTACACCGTCTGGCCTGTTTGACCTGATACCAGCTTTTCCCTGCAATTTGCGACTGCACCAACACCGTCAGAGGCGACATTAACGCCCGCAAAAGTGGCCTACCACGGAGGTATCAAGTTTCTCCATATCTTCGCCATTTTGTCCTGTCTTTGAAGTGTCTCATCCTGCTACAATCCAATCGAAATTCAATCCAGCCGCCGCGTGTTTTCTGTCGTTCCCAAACAATCCGCGCCAAGCGAGCATTATCTGAGGAGCATCTCTCATGGCAATCGCCGACGAGCGCGCCAAAGCAGTCGAACTTGCACTTTCGCAGATCGAAAAGCAGTTTGGAAAAGGGTCCATTGTCCGGCTCGGATCCAAGGAAGCGCTGCTGCCGATTTCGGTCATTTCCACTGGATCCATCAGTTTCGACGCGGCACTGGGAGTGGGCGGCGTACCTCGTGGCCGGGTGATTGAGGTGTTCGGTCCGGAGTCCTCTGGCAAGACGACCATCACCCTGCAAATCATTGCGGAAGCACAGCGCGCCGGCGGGTTGGCCGCCTTTGTCGACGCTGAGCACGCGCTCGATCCCGGGTATGCCAAAAAGCTTGGTGTCGATGTAGATAACCTGCTCGTTTCCCAGCCGGATAGCGGAGAGCAGGCCCTGGAGATCACCGAGGCGCTGGTCCGCTCCGGTGCGATCGATGTGCTGGTGGTCGACTCGGTGGCCGCGCTCGTGCCCAAGGCCGAGTTGGACGGCGAGATGGGCGAATCTCATATGGGACTCCAAGCCCGCCTCATGTCCCAAGCCCTGCGCAAGTTGACGGGCACGGTCTCGAAGTCGCGCACTGCTTTGATCTTCATCAATCAGATTCGCGAAAAGATCGGCGTCATGTTTGGCAATCCCGAAACCACCACAGGCGGCCGCGCGCTCAAGTTCTATTCGTCGGTTCGCGTCGATATCCGGCGTATCGCAGCCATCAAAGAGGGCGACACCGTTACGGGCAACAGGACCAAGGTCAAGATTGTGAAGAACAAGGTTGCCGCACCCTTCCGCGAGGCCGAGTTCGACATTCTTTACGGCGAGGGCATCAGCCGTGAGGGTGACGTTCTCGATCTGGCCGTGGCTAATAACATCGTCGAGAAGTCGGGCGCCTGGTACAGCTATTCCGGCGAGCGCATTGGCCAGGGACGCGAGAACACCCGCAGCTTCCTCAAAGAGAACAAGGACATCTTCGCGAGAATGGATGCCGAAGTTCGCAAGAAATTGAACATTGGCGGCGTGGCAAAAGCCGAAGTGCCGGAGGTGCCGATCGCGGGCCCGGCCGAGGCCAAAGAAGCTGTCCGCGGGCGCAGAGCATAACGTTAGGGCGAATCACAGAAGCGGCTGCCTTAGGGCAGCCGTTTTGTCTTCTGGGTTCGTTCTCTGAGCTTCACGATTAGAACCGCTTGCGCTGACTGCTAGAATCCCAATGAGTTGCCTCAATGAGCGTGAAAGCACTCTATCCCGGCACCTTTGACCCGCCGACGAACGGTCACATCGACCTGATTCAGCGCGGATCAAAGCTCTTTGAGCATCTGACAGTCGCTATTCTCAACAATCCGGTCAAGAATCCGCTGTTCACGGTTGATGAGCGGGCTGAGATGCTTCGCGAATCTACTGCAGCATTGGGCAACGTATCGGTTGCAACATTCGACGGGTTGATGGTCGATTTCGCGCGCCAGCTGGGAGCAACGGCTGTGTTGCGCGGCATTCGAGCCATCTCCGACTATGAGCACGAGTTTCAAATGGCACTGATGAATCGCCGACTCGCCCCTGAGATTGAGACTGTATTCCTGCAGCCGGCAGGGCGCTATTCGTTTGTCAGCTCGCGCATGTTGAAAGAAGTATTCAGCTTCGGCGGCGATGTAGCCGGGCTTGTTCCCCCCAACGTTCTCAAGCGCCTGCGGAGTCGTATCAGCGCTACCTGATCATGTCGCGCGACGTTCGCCGAGGAGGGTTCAGTTGTCGGACTTCTTGAACCTGAAGCCGTCCCTGATTCATCGGGAAATCAGAGACACGATGTTCGGCGACCTGCCGCTGTCGCGACTGGTGCAGGTGCGCCATACGGCTCCGCTGACCGAGCCGTGGGCTTCGTTCCAGCGCGCAAGAAAACTCATCGAAGCCGGCGATCAGCATGCCGGCAAGCAAGTACTTCATGAGATTCTCGACAACCCAGGTCAGGAGTCCCGGGTTTATCTTCAGGCGTGGTACTCCCTTCGCGAACTCGGGGAAGAACCGCCCAAGGCAATCGAAAAAGATATTCTCGGCGTGGTGGTTGAGGTTGGAATGCGGAGGGGACTCGACCTTATCTCCGCCTATTCCGATCATCGGGCGCGCTACTTCAATTACAGCGGCGCGGGGATTCTATGGGACCATCCCGACAACTCGCTCGATGAGCCCATCGATGATCTGCTCAAGCAAGGAGCCGGTGTGGTCCAGATTATCGCGCCGTGGAGACATCCCCGGCCGCCTGAACCCACCAAGGGAAATGCGCGCATCAATCTGCTGACGCCCAGCGGAATGCACCTGGGGCAGGGCCCGGTGGAAGCGCTCAACAATGACCCAATGGGCGGAGCAATTCTCGCGTCTGCTTTTCGACTGATGCAAAGGCTGATCGATCTGAAGAAGGATGACGCAGGTTGAGTGGTGCGAACTGCGGCTCATTTTTCCGATGCCGCTCTCGCTTGTCCAGCCGCAGTCCTAGACCGTCTCTGTCGCCGTTAAAGTTGCCGTGGGCACGAGCTTGTTTGCGGACCACGACGAAACGCTCAGCAACCCTCGGAATTCCTTAGGACATATACGAAATGCGTGGCGTTGGATAGTTGCAATGCCGTTCGTATAGACGCGTCGTGAAATCACCACAGTGAGGTTCTAGCATGAAATACCGTTCCAACCTTCTTGGATTCATTGTTGTTCTTCTCACCATGCCTCTTTTTGCACGGGACAAGACAGACGCGCTGGTCATGAAGAATGGCGACCGCATGACCTGTGAGGTCAAAGGGCTCAATGCTGGCGTACTTTATGTCAGCTTCGATTACATCGATGGAACCACGTCTGTTGACTGGTCCAAGGTGGCCAATTTGGAAAGCAGGCAGTTGTTTGTGGTGAAAACGGAGGACGGCTCCGTTTATAGCGGAACACTCCGGACTCCGGAACAATCCGGCGGAAGACCCATGAGCATTCAGGTAATTGAGAGCGCGGAAAAGAATACCGAGATTGAACGGTCGCATGTCATCTCAATGGTTGCGACTTCCGACAAGTTCTGGGAGCGATTTAACGGGGCGATCAACTTCGGAACTACATTTTCCAAAGGCAATGAATCTACACAATATTCGCTGGGCTCGCAGACGGAATACGTTCGGGAACGCTGGAGCGCTCAGGCCAACTACGATTCCAACCTCGCTTCCAGCACCGGCGCTACCACTTCTACCCGGAACTCACTGGTCACAGCCGCTTACCATCTCTTGCCCTCGAACAACTGGTTTTACGCAGGTCTAGGAAATTTTCTGCAGAGTTCCGAGCAGGGCATCTCGTTCCAGAGCACCCTCGGTGGCGGCGTCGGCAGGTATTTGAAGAACACCAACACGACGAGCATCTCTCTTATTGGCGGTGCGGCCTGGCAAAACACGAAGTATCAGGAGCCGGCGACCACGCAGAACGGCATTTCGGCTTTGATCTACGGAGATGTTAAATTCTTCCGGTTCAGCAAGACTAATCTCGACATCAGCGCGGGTCTTCTTCCTGCCCTCTCAGACCCCGGTCGTGTTCGCTTCAATATGAACGCCACCTATTACGTCAAGCTATTCAGCAACCTGAAATGGAATGCCTCCTTCTATGGGAACTGGGACAGCCGCCCTCCCAATGGTCTCTCCGGCAGTGATTACGGAAGCACTTCCGGGCTGAGCTGGACCTATGGTTTGAAATGATGCGGTCCCCGGGTCGAAGCACTCAACAATGACCCGATGTCCGCGCGATTGCGCACCCATTCCGAATATTCTTTCGCAATATCACTCGACGTCTGCACACCTCCGGGCGTATATCTTTGCCCACCGCGAGGCCCGCAACCCGGACCTCAGCCAAAAAAGGAGGGTTAAATTCGTGCTAGGCGAACAACTAGGCGTCACCAAAGGCAAAAGACTCGTCAGGCGGGTTCTCTCAACCGATCCGCCCACCGCAGAAGTCTCGTTTGAAGACAGCGGCACCATATGCGGAGTCGCCGTCACTGGCATGGGCACATACACATCGGTGATCAATGCAGATGGATCCCTCCATGGCGAAGGCCAGGGAATGGAGATGACAGCCGATGGAGAGGCAGCCACATGGAAGGGGACGGGCGTCGGTAAGTTCGGCCCCGGCGGCTCCGTCAGCTATCGCGGAATGCTCTTCTTCCGAACCGCCTCTCAGAAACTTGCCCGCCTCAACAACGCATGCGTCGCGTTCGAATACGACGTAGACGCTGCGGGCGCAACTGTATCCAAAATGTGGGAATGGAAGTAACCAGCAGCAACCACAGTGCTTTCCATCCCTGGGCCTGAATCATCGCGTCGAGGGATGGGAAAGCACAACCTTAAATTCCGCCCGTTTCGCTATTAAGTATCATAGAATCAGCAAAATAGAAGATCCACTATTTTCTGCTCTTTACTACATAGTTTTTCCGATAAGTACCCGGTTCCGGGCGTATACTTTCCCCGAAAGTCTTGGCCAGTCCTCAATACGTGCACGGCTCGACGCCCGTCGACCCGATGCAGCAACCGAGTTAAGCAACCCTGAGGATCTCGCAAGTACTCCGCGTGGTGCCTAACCCAGATCAACAATGACCCAAGGAGAAACATTATGTTGACTGCCGATCAACGCGAGCAGGTCGCGACTGAATTGAAGCGTTTCGCTGCAGATCTCAAACTATCCGACGAGCAGAAAGAGAAACTTCAAGCCGCTCTGGGTGAAGCGCGGGAAAAGGTCGCAGAGTACCTCAAGAGCAATCCCGGCACGACCAGAGCCGACATCATTGCCAAAGTGAAGGCGCACCGCGACGAGATTCGTCAGCGTGTCGTTAAGTTTCTAACTCCAGAACAACTGACCAAGTGGGACAATGAAATTGCCAAAGGCAAGGAGTTCCTCGGCCAGAAACTAGACGCATAGCATCTCACCCCTGAAAGGAAATCAAAGCCTGGTGGCCGACGAGCGAAACCGTTGGCCACCGACCTCAGTCACTTCCCAAGGTTTCCGTCCAACAGGAACGCGCAGGTTACGCCAACTTCAGTAAGACTCACGCTCTCGATCTCACTACCTCTGAGACCTACCTCCATGTAGGAGTGATCGCGCATCATGTCGTCCGCTACGTTTGCAATCCACTCCCTTACCCAGGGTTCTTCTGTGTCTCCCATTCGCCCCTCGATCGGAGTTCCAAAACTACCCCCGATCCCCCCTTGTGAAACAGTGTCTCTTGGACCCGCTTTCCAGTCGAGAATCGATGGCTCCCGTCTTCACTATTTAGTAACTAGTCGCGGATAACAGGTCCCGCATCTCCACACCGACCGGCAGACCGCAACCGAATCGATATAGATGTTGATGTGTGTGAACAGAGTTTGATTCATCCCGGCCCTCGACTTCGCCCTTGATATTGAGCGAAGCGGACTCGACACATTCCCGGTTGTCTTTTGGTTCCCGCCATCCCTGCTGATTTTGCTGAATCGATCAAAAATCGCCCACGAGCCCCTTTTCACAGGAAAAAAACTGGCCAAAGTCGTAAGAACTATGCAAGACTGCTCACCTATGAACGGCAAAGCTATTGACGACCCCCGCGTCAAGCTTCGTGACGATCTGGCGCAATTCGCCGAGTGTGAGTACTTGAGGTCCGTGGTCGGCGTGGAGCAGATCAGGGAAATCCTGTATCGCCGAGTCGCCGAACTCGAAGCCGCCATCGAATGCACCAATGCGCTCGCGACGGCTGAAACCTTGCAGGATCTTGCAGATGACCAATGGGTGGCCGAGATCTGTGGCCGGGATGAGCTGGACTCCGAACTCTCGCTCGCGGTGAATTCCTGAAGAACCCGACGCCCGATCTGAGCGTTGATTTTGATCACTTATAAATCCTTTATGCAAGCCTTAGGAATTGCTAACTGGTTGCCCACCATACTGTTTGCATGGCTTTCCTGGGCACAATCGGCATCTACTTCCTCGCCGCGATTTTTCTGGCGGGAATGGCTGGCTCGACAGTCGTCGTACTGATCAGCTTCGTGGAAGACTTTCGCGAGTTCTTCGGTTCAGAGGAGACTCTTCCGATGGCTCCCACCACCTCATCGCAGACGCATCAATACCAGAGCAGATAAGGAGCTTGCATAATTTGCAGGCTCTACAAGGCGGCGCCCAGGCCCTAACCGCGCTTCCCTCCTGCATCAACTCCCAAATCGTCATTACTTCTTGGCCCGTCGCGCACATGCGTGTTCTACGTCACATGATTTACAGCCGTCAAAAGTTAACAATCACATAATTCCTCACATCAGAAGTCGATCAGCGGCTGAAGAATTCCGTCCGCAGCTGAATCAGGAGTGTAAACAGTGCAAGTCGCATCTTCGATTCGCGTGATGGTGGTGGAGGATTTTCAACCCTTCCGCGAAATGGTCTGCTCTAGATTGCAGCAGAAACCGGAGTTGCGGGTTGTTTGCGAAGTGTCCGATGGACTTGAAGCGGTTCAGAAGGCTCAGGAACTGAAGCCGGACCTGATCCTGCTCGACATCGGTCTGCCAACACTGAATGGCATCGAAGCTGCACGGCGAATTCTCAAACGTCTGCCGGAGTCCAGGATCATCTTTTCGACCCAGGAGACCTCTCCTGCATTCGTTCAAGAAGCGATGACGCTGGGCGCATGGGGCTTCGTCTTTAAAGCACGTGTCGCAGGCGACTTGTTCCCGGCGATCAATGCCGTTCTGTCGGGCCGGCGGTTCGTCAGCTGCGCGTAAGCCAGGCACAACTCCAGAATCAAAGATTCCAAGGTTGCTGGCGAGCAACGAAGTCAATTACCGATCATGCGAATCTGGGGATACTACATAACAATCATAGAAGTGGCCATGGAGAGAATCGCTGGACGGCGGGGGACTG
>Ga0207683_10002252_pt1 | contig 16934 bp, 17 predicted proteins | sample KBSM73metaG_FD_184333 | JGI IMG/M metagenome (GOLD analysis project Ga0207683, IMG submission 184333) | Miscanthus rhizosphere microbial communities from Kellogg Biological Station, Michigan, USA - KBS M7-3 metaG (SPAdes) (version 2) | ecosystem: Host-associated > Plants > Roots > Rhizosphere >... | reverse complement strand
GTCGGTGCTGACCTCGACCACGGCCCGCAGCGCGAACGGCTCGTGGACGCCGACCGAGTTCAGCAGCGGCGGATCGGCGAACGCGACCGGGGTGACCGTGACCGCCGAGATCCGCAGCGCGCTCATGGAGGCTATCTTTCCCGATCACTTTCCGAAGGCTTCACGCAGCATCATCGAGAGCAGGCCGGGATCGTACTCGTATTATATGAGTTACATAGTAATTGGAGGGTGGGATGGCGGACCAGCCCGGCCGGGAACGCCGCCGCAAGGTGGTGGCGGCGACCAATGCCCTGCGGGACCTGCGCGTCGAGCTCGCCGTGCTGAACCACCGGGTGGGGAAGCGGGTCGAGCTCAAGGACCTCGACTTGGACTGCCTGGACGTCATCGCCCGGGACGGCCCGATCAGCCCGAGCGCGCTGGCCGACCGGGTGGGGGTGCACCTGGCCACCATGACCGGGATCCTGAACCGGCTCGAGGAGGGCGGCTGGATCACCCGGGACCGTTCGGCCAGTGACCGGCGTGCCGTCGTGGTGGCCAGCGTCCCGGCCCGGCAACGCCAGCTGTTCGAGGCCTTCGGGCCGATGAACACGCGGATGAGGCGGATCTGGGACGGTTACGCCGACGACGAGCTCGACCTGATCGCCGACTTCCTGACCCGCACCGTCGCGGCGGGCCGCGCGTCGGCGGATGAGATCGGCTGATGCGGACGGCCACCCCGGTCAACTTCACGCTGGACCTGAGCGGGCGCAGCGGCCCCCGGTCCAGCCAGGTGGCGCACGCGCTGATCGATGCCATCGCCCGCGGCCAGGTCCACGACGGCGACCGGCTGCCGTCCACCCGGACCCTGGCCGCGACGTTCGGCCTGGCCCGGACCGCCGTCGTGGCCGCCTACGAGGAGCTCACCGCGGCCGGATTCCTGGTCGCCCGCCCGGGCGGCTCCACCCACGTGGAGCGCGGAGCCGGCGACGCGGCACGAGCCGGAGCGTTCGGCACCGTACTATCTGGCGCCTCCGGCGCGGGGCTTCCTCCCCCTGCCCCTTCGGCCCCGCGGCCGGCGACCCCGATCACCTATGACCTGCGGCCCGGCCTGGCCGACCCCGGCCTGATCTCCGAACGGGACTGGACCCGGGCCATGCGGCTGGCCGCCTCGCCGGCCCGGCAGCCGCCGCCCGACCTGCGCGATCAGCTCACCGGCCACCTGCGCCGCGCCCGCGGGCTGGCCGTCGACCCGGCGGATATCTTCCTGTTCCCGAGCGTCAGCAACGCGCTCCGGGCGGTCGCTGTCACCTGCGGGCTGGCCGGCCAGCCGGTCGCGTTCGAAGATCCCGGCTACGCCAAGGCCCGGCTGGCCCTGAGCGAGGCCGGCGCGGTCATCCGCCCGGTGCCCGTCGACGACGACGGCATCAAGGCGCAGGACCTGCGCGGCAGCGACCGGGCCTGCTACGTCACGCCGGCCCACCAGTTCCCGCTCGGCGGCCGGATGCCGGTGCGCCGCCGGACCGACCTGCTCGCCTGGGCCAGGGCCGCCGGCGCGCTCGTGCTGGAAGACGACTACGACGGCGAGTTCCGCTACGACGTGCCCCCGCTGAACCCGCTGCGGAGCATGCCCGCCGCCGCCGGTCACGTGGTCTACCTGGGCACCAGCTCGAAGATCTTGTCCCGCGGGCTGCGGGTGTCCTGGGCCGTGCTGCCCGCCAGGTTCCGCGCCGCGATGGCCGCCTACCTGGACGCCTCCGGCGAGGAGGTCAGCCAGGTCTCGGCCGCGTTCCTGGCCAGCTTCATCGCCACCGGCGCGCTGACGCGGCACCAGTCCCGGGCCATGCGCACCTACCGGGCCCGGCAGGAGCGCTTCGTCGCCGCCTGCCGCGAGCACATCCCCGCCGCCCGGGCGCTCGGCATCGAGGCCGGGCTGCACGTCGCCCTGGTTTTCGGCCGGCCGCTGGACGACGAGGCCGCCGCGGCCCGGCTGGCCGAGGCCGGGCTGGCCTGCCTCCCGCTGTCGCCGTTCTGCGCCGGCCCGGTCCGGCGGTCCGGGCTGCTCTGCGGCTACTCGCGGCTGCCGGAGACCATGGCCCAGGGCGCGGCCGCCCTGATCGGCCGGGTCACATCCGAGGCGATGGCGGCCCGTGGCGCATGACCTTGAGCACCGACGGCGAGACCGGCGTGTCGGCCGGCACGTGATCCGACGTACGGGGGTGCCCGTAGCCGCTGACGATCGGCAGGATTCCGGTCCACAGCCCCTGGGTGGCCTCGCCCGGCTCGGGCTCGCCCGGGCCCGCGTCGCGGACCTTGACCGTCCACTGGCCCTCGACGATGTCCATCGCCAGCGCGGTCGTCGCCGCGAGCTGCTTCTTGGTGTGGAACGGCACCTCGGCCGAGCGGCCCGGCGTCAGGCACTCGGAGATCTGGGTCAGCGCCTCCGCCGCCTCGTCCCCGCTGAGCGCGCGCAGCTCACCGTGCACGACGGCGGAGCGGTAGTTGGCGCTGGAATCGAACAGCGTGTGCGCGTAGACCCAGCCGTCGACGTGCATCACGCACAGCGCGGCCGGGGCGCCCGTGGCCACGTACCGCAGCGCCCCCGCGCCCACCGAGCCGTGCATCAGGATCCGGTCGCCCGCCCGGCCGTACAGCATCGGCACCACCCACGGCCTGCCGTCGGCCACCGTGCTCAGCGTCCCGACGTGGTGCCCGGCATCGAGCACCGCGTCCAGCTCCGCGCGCTCACTCCGGGCCCGCTCCCGGTGCCGGTTGATCTGGTCCCTCCGAAGCGTCATGCTCCTAGCCTGCTCGGAGAGGGCCCGCGCGCGCTAGACCGGTATGCGCGCCACCGGCCGGCCAGAATCTACGGGCGGGCGGCGCCGACCAGGGTGGACTTGTACCAGCCGGCCAGGGGGATCTTCTGCACGTCCATCCCGGTCTGCGGGGCGTCGATGATGTCGCCGCCGCCCACGTAGATGGCCACGTGCCCCACTCCGTCGAAGTACAGCAGGTCGCCGGGCTCGAGCGCGGAGGTGGAGATGTGCGGCAGGGCGGCCCACTGCGCGTAGGTGGTGCGCGGGATGCTGACCCCGGCCGAGGCCCAGGCGGCCTGGGCCAGGCCGGAGCAGTCGAAGCTGCCCGGTCCGGTCGCGCCCCACTGGTACGGCTTGCCCAGCTGGGCGTAGGCGAACGCGACGGCCTTGCCGCCCTGGGTCGAGGTCGTTCCGCTGTAGGTGGCCGAGGTCGTGCCCGTGCCGCCCCCGCCGATCGAGTTGCTCTGCACGGCCTGCTGCTGCGGCACGGTCAAGCTGGCCAGCGTGGCCTTCTGCGTGTCGATGAGCTTGCCCAGCGAGGACTTGTGGTCAGACAGCTGCCGCTTCAGGCCGGCGATCCCGGCCTCGGTCCGCGACATCTCCTGCTCCACCCCGGCCAGCTGGCTGGCGTCGGTGAGCAGCTGCTTGGTCTGCGCGCTCCGGTTTCCGGACAGCTCCATCAGCAGCGACCCCTGCTGCAGCACCACCGACGGGTCACCCGAGGTCAGCACCCCCGCGATCGAGGTCGCCCCGGTGTCCTCGAACGCCGCCGCCGCGGTGGCCGCCACGTTGGCCTGCGCCGTCTGGAACTGGGCATTGGCGTTCTTCAGCCGCACCCGGACCTGGGACAGCTTGGTCTGCGCGGCGGACAGCTGCTGGCCGGCCTGGTCGAGCTGCTCGCTCACCTTGTCGAACTGCGAGGTGAGCTGGTTGATCTTGGCCTGGACCTGGCTGACGGTCGGCTGCGGCGCCGCGCCGGCGCCGGTAGCGAAGACCGCGAGCCCGCCGGCCATGACCAGCCCCGCGCTCAAGGCGACGCCGCGACGAATCCCCGACACCCCCGTAAGCACCCGGCTCACGTAGCAGTCACGCTCCTTTTCCACCGCTCGCGTTATCCGCTGGTCCCAGGCACCAACGGCCACACGGTGAGTCACGTTAGCGACGACGCATGAGGGGTCTCAACCGGTTCTCGTAGATATCACGGAATTATTACGTGTACCGACATGCGGCGACACTGTCCGGAAAACGTGCGGCGGCGCGCACCCCGCGAGCCGCGGATACCGGGCCGGTGCGGCAGGATCGCGCCATGACCGATGGTGATCTCGGCTACGTCGAGTCGTTCGGCCCCGGGCTGGGCTTCGCCCCGGCGCGGGCCTGGCAGGCCCTGGGGAGCGCCCGGCTCAGCCTGAACGGGACCTGGAAGTTCCGCTACCGCGAGAGCCTGCGCGACCTGACCGCGGGCTTCGAGGCTACCGGCTTTGACGACAGCGGGTTCGACGACATCGAGGTGCCGTCCTGCTGGCAGCTGGCCGGCGTTCCCGGCCCGACCCGGTACGGGGCGCCCGCCTACACCAACGTGACGTACCCCTTCCCGGTCGACCCGCCCCGCGTCCCGGACCGCAACCCGACGGGGGAGTACCGGCGGCGCTTCACGCTGCCCCCCGGCTGGGATCGCGGCGGGTCGACGCTGGTCCGCTTCGACGGGGTCGACTCGTGCTTCGCCGTGTTCGTCAACGGCACCGCCGTGGGTCACAGCACGGGCAGCAGGCTGATGCGGGAGTTCGATATAACCCGGCACGTTAGGCCCGAAAACAATGTGATCGCGGTCAGGGTGCACCAGTGGTCGGCCGGGTCCTACCTGGAGGACCAGGACATGTGGTGGCTGTCCGGCATCTTCCGCGGCGTCACCCTGATCAACGAGCCGGCCGGCCTGGTCAGGGACTTCTTCGTGCACGCCGACTACGACGCGGACCGCGGCGCCGGCACCCTCCGAGTCGACACCGGCCGCCCGGCGGCGCTGTCGGTACCGGACCTCGGCATCACCGGCGCCGCGGCCGGCACCGAGTACCGGGTCGCGGCCGAGCCCTGGTCGGACGAGCACCCCCGCCTGTACGACGCGGTCCTGACCGGCCCGGGCGGCGAGATCGGCTTCCGGGTCGGGTTCCGCCGCATCGAGGTACGCGACGGGCAGATCCGGCTCAACGGGCACGCTATCCAGTTCCGCGGCGTGAACCGGCACGAGTGGCATCCGGTGACCGGGCGCAGCCTGGACGAGGCCACCATGCGGGCCGACGTCGTGCTGATGAAGCAGCACAACATCAACGCGGTGCGGACCAGCCACTACCCGCCGGACCCGCGGTTCCTCGACCTGTGCGACGAGTACGGCCTGCTGGTGATCGACGAGTGCGACCTGGAGACCCACGGTTTCGCGCTGGCCGGCTGGCGGGCCAACCCCAGCGACGATCCCCGCTGGCTGCCCGCCTGCCTGGACCGGATCGAGCGCACCGTCGAGCGGGACAAGAACCATCCCAGCGTGATCATGTGGTCGCTGGGCAACGAGGCCGGGACCGGCCGGAACCTGGAGCAGATGGCGGGCTGGATCCGGGCCCGCGACCCGGGCCGGCTGATCCACTACGAGGGCGAGCCGGACGCCTTCTACACCGACGTCTACAGCAGGATGTACGCGGACTACGGCGAACTCGACGCGATCGGCCGCCGCCAGGAACCCGTCACCGCGAACCCCGAACACGACGAGCACCGTCGCCGCCTGCCCATGATGCTGTGCGAATACGGCCACGCCATGGGCAACGGGCCGGGCGGGCTGGCCGGCTACGCCGAGCTCTTCGACCGGCACCCCCGCCTGCACGGCGGGTTCATCTGGGAGTGGATCGACCACGGGATCGCCCAGCTCACCCCGGCGGGCGAACCGTACTTCGGCTACGGCGGCGACTTCGGCGAGCGCGTGCACGACGGCAACTTCGTCATCGACGGCCTGGTCTTCCCCGACCGGAGCCCTTCGCCCGGCCTGCTCGAGGCCAAGGCGGTCTTCGCCCCGGTCGGGATCGCGATCGACCCGGCCGCCCGCAGCATCTCGGTCAGGAACCGGCAGCACGCCGCGGGCCTGCACGCCTACCGCTTCGGCTGGACCGTCGAGGACGGCGGGGTACCGGTCGCGGCGGGCGACCTGGAGGTGCCGAACGGCCTGCCGGGAGCCGTCACCACCACCGGCTTCCCGGCGGCGCTGGTCGACGCCGCCGCGGCGGCGCCGGACGACGAGCGCTGGCTGACCGTCACCGCGTCGCTGGCCACGGGCACCGCCTGGGCCGCGGCCGGCCACGAGATCGCGTTCGCCCAGGCCCGGCTGGGTGGATCCGCCGCCGCGCCACCCCCCGCGAAGCCGGCCGCCCCGGCGGCCTCCGGCGAGCTCACGCTGGGCTGCGCGGTCCTCGACCGGGACACCGGCGAACTCCGCCGCCTCGGCCCGTTCGGGGTCCACTCGGCCTTCCCCGACTTCTGGCGCGCCCCGACCGACAACGACGTGCGGGTGGCGGGCGCGTGGCGCCAGGCGGGCCTGGACCGGCTGGAGCGGAAGATCCTCTCCGTCCGGCACGAGCCGGACGCGCTGTGCACCCGGCTGAGGATCGCGCCCGCGGGCGACGACTTCGGCTTCCTCGCCACCCTCACCTGGACGGCGGACGGCCGCCTGTCCCTATACGTCGCGCCCAGCGGAACCTGGCCCGGCCCGCTGCCCAAGATCGGGCTGCGGCTCGTGCTGGACGCGGTCGTCGAGGAGGTGAGCTGGTTCGGCCGCGGGCCGGGCGAGGCCTACCGGGACACGTACCACGCCACCCGCGTCGGACGGTTCACCACACCCGTCGATGGGCTCGCCACCCCGTACGTCCGCCCCCAGGAGAACGGCAACCGCCTGCACGCCAGGAACCTGACCCTGACCGCCGCCGCGGGCCAGCACCTCACCGTGACAGCGGACCCGCACGTCGACTTCGCCGTCCGCCGCTGGTCACCCGAGCTGCTCACCGCCGCCCGGCACACGCCCGACCTGGTTCCCGACGGCCGGACTCACCTGCACCTCGACGCCGCCCACCAGGGCATCGGCAGCGCCTCGTGCGGCCCGCCGCTGCCACCCGGCCACCGCCTCGCGGCTCACACGGTCGCCTACGCCCTCGGGTTCTCGGCCTGACGCAGCAGCTCCGTCAGCTGGTGCAAGTCCGTGATCTGGATATCGGCGTCGACGCCCCTGAGCCCCGCGACCACGGCGCCGGCCGCCCGCCCGGCCGCGACCCCGGCCTCGGCGTCCTCCACCACCAGGCACCGGCGCGGATCGGCGCCGAGCTTGCGCGCGGCCAGCAGGTAGCCCTCGGGGTCGGGCTTGCCGGCCCGCACGTCGTCGATGGTGACCAGCAGCGCGGGCCTGATCCCGGCCGCGGCCAGCCGGGTCCGGGCCAGCGGGGGATCGGCGCTGGTCACCACGGCCCAGGGCAGGCCCAGCCGGTCCAGCTCGCCGAGCAGCTCGTGCGCGCCCGGGGCCGCGGCGATGTCGGCGACGTCGACGTACTCCAGCTCCAGCTGGTACCGGGCCGAGGCCGCGGCCTCGGCCTCGGACAGGTCCGGCCGGAGCCGGCGCACGTTGGCCAGCGCGGGCAACCCGTGTGCGATCAGCGGCCCGCGGCCGGGGTCCACGGGGTACTCGGCCGCCCATGCCCGCCAGGAGCGCTCGACCGCCGCGTCCGAGTCGACCAGCGTGCCGTCCATGTCGAGCAGGACCGCCTGCAGCTGGCTCAGGTCCATCAGCCCTCCCCTGGTTCGCGAGCGCCATGATCGCGAATGATCTGGTACTGCTAGCCGTACCAGATCATTCATGATCATGAAAACGCCCCGGAATACCTCGTTGCCTCCGGCGGTTCAGATACATGCAAACGCATATATCGGAGGCATGGCATGCAGTTCGGGATCTTCTCGGTCAGCGACATCACCCGGGACCCGGTATCGGGCGAGACGCCCAGCGAGGCCGAACGGATCGATGCGATCACGCAGATCGCGCAGAAGACCGAAGAGGTCGGCCTGGACGTGTTCGCGATCGGCGAGCACCACAACCCGCCGTTCTTCTCGTCGTCGCCGACCACGCTGCTGGCCTACATCGCGGCCACCACCAAGCGGCTGATCGTGACCACGGCGACCACGCTGATCACCACCAACGACCCGGTGCGCATCGCGGAGGAGTACGCGATGCTGCAGCACCTGAGCAAGGGCCGGATGGACCTGATGATCGGCCGCGGCAACACCGGCCCGGTGTACCCGTGGTTCGGCCAGGACATCAGGCAGGGCCTGCCGCTGGCGCTGGAGAACTACAACCTGCTGCACCGGCTCTGGCGCGAGGACGTGGTCGACGCCGACGGCAAGTTCCGCACCCCGCTGCAGGGCTTCACCTCGATCCCGCGGCCGCTGGACGACGTGCCGCCGTTCGTCTGGCACGGCTCGATCCGCACCCCCGAGATCGCCGAGCAGGCGGCCTTCTACGGCGACGGCTACTTCGCCAACAACATCTTCTGGCCCAAGGAGCACTACCAGCGCCTGATCAGGTTCTACCGGCAGCGCTTCGCGCACTATGGCCACGGCACCGAGCAGCAGGCCCTCATCGGCCTGGGCGGCCAGGCCTATCTCGCCAGGAACTCCCAGGACGCCATCCGCGAGTTCCGGCCCTACTTCAACGAGGCGCCGGTCTACGGGCACGGGCCGTCCATGGAGGACTTCATGGACCTGACCCCGCTGTCGGTCGGCAGCCCGCAGCAGGTCATCGACAAGACCCTGACCTTCCGCGAGCACTTCGGCGACTACCAGCGCCAGCTGTTCCTGGTCGACCACGCGGGGCTGCCGCTGAAGACCGTGCTGGACCAGCTCGACCTGCTCGGCGAGGAAGTGGTCCCGGTGCTGCGCAAGGAGATCGCCGCCCGGCAGGACCCGCAGACCCCGGACGCGCCCACCCACGCCAGCCTGGTGAGGGCCAAGTACGGCGCCGAGGCCCCGCGTCAGCCGCGGCCGAACGCGAACCGCGGCGACAACGTCACCGGCGCGTCGCCCTACCAGGACAGCGCCGACGAGTTCCAGGCCGAGTACCCGGAGCTGTGATGCCCGAGCCCAGCCTGGCGAACGACGCGTGGGAGGCGCTGCTGACCGCCCACGCCGCCGTGATGAAGCAGCTCGCGGCCGAGGACACCTGGACCGACGTGTCCATGCGCGAGTACGACGTGCTCTACACGCTGTCCAAGGACCCGGAACCGCTGCGGCTGTCCGAGCTCAACCGGCACGTCCTGCTCAGCCAGCCGGCCCTGTCCCGGCTGGTGGAGCGGCTGGCCGAGCGCGGCCTGGTGGAGCGGCATGCCGACCCCGCCGACGGGCGCGGCGTCCGGCTGTCGCTCACCGCGGCCGGGCGGACCACGCAGCGCGCGATCGGCCGCCGCCACGCCCGCAGCGTGACCCAGGCCATGACCGCCGGGCTGACCCGCGCCGAGATGGCGCAGCTGGAAATGATCTGCCGGAAGCTGGCGTGCGCCAGCGACACACGTGAGGTCGTGCTCACATGAGTACCGAACGGTTCAGGCTCGTCCTGGTCAGCGCGGGCACGAGCGACCCTTCGTCGACGCGGCTGCTGGCCGATCGCACCGCCGACCGGGTGACGGCCCTGGCCGCCCGGCGCGGCCACGAGGTGACGGTGGGCGTGATCGAGCTGCGCGAGATCGCCGCCGACATCTCCACCGCGCTGGTCTCCCAGCTGATCACGCCGAGGCTGCAGCAGGCGATCACCGCCCTGGCCGAGGCGGACGGCATCGTCGCCGCCGCGCCGGTCTACAAGGCCAGCCCGAGCGGATTGTTCAGCTCGTTCTTTCACGTCCTGGACAACGACCTGCTGATCGGCAAGCCGGTGGTGCTGGCCGCGACGGCCGGCACCGCCCGGCACGCGCTGGTCGCGGACGACCAGATGCGCCCGATGTTCGCCTACCTGCGCACGATGACGGCGCCGACCTCGCTGTTCGCCGCGCCGGAGGACTGGAGCGACCCGGCCCTGAACACCCGGATCGACCGGGCCGCGGTCGAGCTGGTGCTGCTGATGGAGAGCGGCTTCGCCGGCCAGATCAAGGACGAGTCCTGGCAGAGCTACCAGCATGAGTTCGGCAGCGCGGGCGGCACCGAGACCGCCATCGACCTCGATACCGACATGATGCGCCTCGCAACCGGCGGTTCCGCTAGCTGAGGCTGTATATCCTGACTTCCGGCCGGACGCGCATCAGTTTTCGCGATGCCCTTCGTGACGCTGCGACCGCTCAGGCCACGGCGTAACGACGGAGGGGGATGAGCGATGAGCCTCAGCGCGTGGGAACAGGACGCCCTGAATTCGATCAAGAACGGCCTGGCCGACAGCGATCCCGCGCTGGCCGCGCGGCTGGCCATGTTCACCCGGCTGGCCTCCGCCGAGGACATGCCGGTGCGGGAGAAGATCCAGGCCGTCAAGCTGGGGGTGGCCCGGCGCCGCCGCGGGCTGTACCAGCGCCTGGGCGTGGGCCGGGCCATGCTGCTGCTGTGGCTGGTCACCACCCTCACGCTGGTCACGGCGGCCGTGGCCAGCAGCCGCGTCAGCGGCCCCAGCACGTGCGCCGGATCCTGGGGGTCGCTGTGCGGTCACGCGGCCGGCGCGCCCCAGGCGGCCAAGCCGATTCCCTGACCGGGGTCAGCCGAGCAGTTCGCGCACCCGCGGGACGACCTGCTGGCCGTAGAGCTCGATGGTGGTCATGAGCTGATCGTGGGTCAGGCCGGGCAGGCCGTACTTCAGGTCGAACCTGGTGGCGCCCAGCGCGCGCACGTTCGCGGCGATCTTGCTGGCCACGGTCTCCGGCGAGCCGACGTACAGCGCCCCGTCCGGGCCGGCTTCGCGGTCGAACGACGCCTCGGTCGGGATGGCGAAGCCGCGCTCCTCGGCGACCAGCGCGATGACCTCCCGCCAAGCGGGCCAGAACTCCGCCTTGGCCTGCTCGTCGGTGGCCGCGACGTGGCCGGGCGAGTGCACCAGCACCGGCCGCGGTGGCTGGCCGAACTTCTCCAGCGCCCGCCGGAACAGCTCCGAGTACGCGGCGAACCTGGACGGCGGGCCGCCGATGATGGCCAGCGCCAGCGAGAACCCGAGCCGGGCGGCGCGGATCACCGACTGCGGGTTGCCGCCCACGCCGATCCACGCCGGGAACGGCCCCGACTCCAGGTGCGGTACGACGTCCTGGCTCAGCAGCGCCGCGCGGGTCTTGCCCTCCCAGGTCACCGGCCCGCCCTTGAGCAGTTCGGCGAACAGCGTGGCCTTCTCGTCGAAGAGTTCCTCGTAGTCGGCCAGGTCGTAGCCGAACAGCGGGAACGACTCGATGCTCGACCCGCGCCCGAGGATGACCTCGGCCCGGCCGCCGGAGACCGCGTTCAAGGTGGAGTAGCGCTGGAACACCCGGACCGGGTCGTCGGAGCTCAGCACGGTGACCGCGGAGCCGAGCCGGATCTTCTCGGTCCTGGCCGCGATCGCGGCCAGGACCACGTCCCCGGCCGGCATCGGGAAGTAGTCCGTGTGGTGCTCGCCGATGCCGAAGAAATCCACCCCGGCCTGCTCGGCGAACACGCCCTCCTCGACCACGTTGCGGATCGTCTGGGCGTGCGACAGCGGCGTGCCGTCGGCGCGGCCTTCCCGGTCGCCGAACGTGTCCAATCCGAAGGCGTAGGTCAGCGTCATCGCAGGCTCCTCGCGTCCTGGTGTACCGCCCGCTCGAACTCGGGCACCGTCAGTACCTGGCCGAACACCGGCCCGCCGGGCTGCAGCACCCGGCCCGCCGGCAGGCCGCCCAGCCGGACCGGGTCGTAGCCGATCCGGTCGGTCAGCTCCGCGACCGCGGCGACCGCGGCCGGGTCGTCGCCCGCCAGGCCGGACGCCCGCCGGTCCGGCGCGCCGGACGGCCGCGCCCGGTCCTCGAGCTCGTGATAGCCGATGTGGTTGAGCGCCTTGACCACGGCCGAGCCGGCCAGCCGCCCGGCCACGATCTCGCTGCTGCCGGTGGCGTCGTTTTCGAACGCCGTCAGCACGCCGTCGCTGGCCGGCCAGTAGTTCATCGCGTCAATCACGACCTTGCCGGCCAGCCGCGCGGGATCGACGTCGGTCCAGCGGTGCAGCGGTATGGCGAGCACCACGATGTCCGCGTCCGCGACCGCGTCGCTGGCCCACCGCGGCTCCGCGCCGGGGATGACCAGCTCGGTGATCAGCGCGATGTCGTCCGGGTCGCCCGACGTGGCGATGGCCACCGGGTAGCCGGCCCCGATGGCCAGCCGGGCGATGACCGGCCCGACGTGACCCGCGCCGAGCACCGCGAGCCTGCTCTCGTTCTGCATGGCCAGCAAAACGGACTTTACCCCGCTTATATTCCGCCCTCTGGTCCGTCAGCCGTCAGTGATCCCAGGGCGCGTCCCAGTAGGGTCTCACTTCGACCCTGGCGGTCCGCGCCAGCGGATGCCCGGCCGCGACCCGGATGGCCGCGTCCCGGTCGGCGCACTCGATGACGCCGTAGCCGCCGATCTGCTCCTTCGTCTCGGCAAAGGGGCCGTCGGAGACCAGTACCTCGCCGTCACGGACGTGCACGATCGCGGCCTCGCCGGCTGAGCGGAGCGCGCCGCCATGCACCAGGACCCCGCGCTCGGTCATCTGGTCGACCCATGACTTGACGGCGATCATCATCGCCGCGTCCTCGTCCGCCGTCGTCTCGCCGGACTCATCGACCCAGAACATCATCATGTACTTCATGGTCGTTCCGATGCTCGCTGCGGTGGCCGGGCCCGGACGTGCATCCGCTCGCCCTGCGGCCCGAACAGGACCAGCAGCTCGGCGGGTTCGGCCCCGGCGGCGCCGAACCAGTGCGGGACACGGGTGTCGAATTCGGCGGCCTCGCCCGGCTTCATGACGAAGTCGTGCTCGGCGAGGCGCAGCCGTAGCTGGCCGGAGAGCACGTACATCCACTCGTAGCCCTCGTGGCTCTTCTGCTCGCCCGCCGGCTCGCTCGCCGGGGCCAGCATCTTGTAGGCGCGGATGCCGCCCGGCCGCTGGGACAGCGGGATGAGCGTGCGCCCGTTCCGCCGTACCGGCCGGGCCCGGACCCGGGGGTCACCCGGCGGCGGCGCGCCGACGAGCTCGTCCAGCGGCACCTGGTGCGCGCGGGCCAGCGCCAGCAGCAGTTCCAGGGTCGGCCTGCGCCCGCCGGACTCCAGCCGGGACAGCGTGCTCACCGAGATGCCGGTCGTCTCGGCGAGCTCGGCGAGCGTGGCGCCGCGTTGCTGGCGGATCGAGCGCAGCCGCGGCCCGACCGCGTCGAGCACCGGATCGTGGTTCATCTCCCTATTGCTACTTCGGCAAGATAATTTGTCAAATCGGTCGTTACTGCGCGATGGTCAGGGCATGAACGAGAACTATGACGTCGTGGTGGTCGGCGGCGGGGCGGCCGGTCTGAGCGGCGCAGTGGCGCTGGCCAGGTCCCGCCGCTCGGTCCTGGTCGTCGACGCGGGTGACCCGCGCAACGCCCCGGCCGGCCATGTGCACAACTTTCTCAGCCGGGACGGCACCCCGCCGTCCGAGCTCGTGGCGGCCGGACGCGCCGAGGTAACCGGGTACGGCGGCCGGGTCGAAACCGGCCGGGTCACCGCCCTGGGCCGGGACGGCGAGCGGTTCGGCGTGCAGATCGGCGCCGAGGCCGGCCCGCGCACGGTGGCGGCCCGGCGGCTGCTGGTCGCCACCGGCCTGCGCGACGTGCTGCCCGACGTGCCCGGGCTGGCCGCCCGGTGGGGGATCGACGTGCTGCACTGCCCGTACTGTCACGGCTGGGAGGTCCGGGACCAGCGGATAGGTGTCCTGTCCACCGGGCCGGCCGCCGTTCACCAGGCCCTGCTGTTCCAGCAGCTCAGCCCGCACGTGACGCTCCTGCGGCACACCGGTCCGGCCCCGGACGCCGAGCAGCGGGCCCTGCTGGAGGCCCTCGGGGTCGCCGTCGCGGACGGCGAGGTTGAGCAGGTCGAAGCCGACGCTAGCGGCCTCACCGGGGTCGTGCTGGCCGGCCGCGGCCGTCTGGACCTGGACGCCGTGGTGGTTTCGCCCCGGCTGGAGGCCCGCGCCGAGCTGCTCGAACCCCTCGGCCTCAAGCCGGTCGAGGTCCTGCTCGGCGATCACCCGATCGGTACCCGCATCGAGGCGGACCGCACCGGGGCGACCGCCGTCCCCGGCGTCTGGGTGGCGGGCAACCTCACCGACCCCCAGGCGCAGGTCGTCTCGGCCGCGGCGGCCGGCCTGATGGCCGGAGCCACGATCAACTTCGACTTGGTCCTCGAGCAGGCCAGGAGCCGCGGCTAACCCAAGGTCGCTCTAGCCCTGGCCGGCCTGGTCGTGCAGGACCTGGTTGATGGCCGCCACGATCACCTTGGCCGAGCCGTCGATGGCCTGCGCCACCGGGCTGGACGGGTTGCGCAGCTGGGCGGCGATCTGGGCCGCGGACAGCCCGGCCAGCACCTGCGGGTCGTACTGCGCGCCGGCCAGGACGTACCGGTTGCCGATGTCGAGGAAGGGCACCGCGCCGGACTGGTCCGCGCTGTTGACGTACGGCGGCACGTCGTAGCGGCCGATGACCTGGCGGTCCAGCGCGGACAGCGGCTGCAGCGAGTGGCCGGCGTTGTCGGTCAGCTCGGTGGTGCGCAGCGTCAGCCGGGTGCTCTGGTAGCGCGCCCCGCGGAAGGACAGCGTGGCGGTGTTCGGGAAGACGTCGGTGGCCGCGGACGTGGTCACGCCGAGCTGGCTCAAGGTGCCGAAGTGGGACAGCGCGACAGCGAGCGACCAGCGCTCGGCCGCGCAGAACGGGCACGACTCCTCGCTGACGAACACGATGCCCGGCTTGCCGTCGATGGTCAGCGGCGGTCCTCCGGCCGGGACCTGCCGCAGCGGGGTGGCTACCTGTCCGGGGCTGGCCTGGTCCAGCACCCCGGCCGGCACGGTCGTCACCTGCCGGGTGACGGCGGCGGGGGCGGCGGACTCGCTGGCGGTCAGGTGCGCCGGCGCGGCGGTCAGCTTGAGCGTGACCAGCGTCGCGACAATGGCCACCACCGCGGTGACCGCCCCGATGGCCAGCAGCAGCCGCCGCCGTGCCTCGGCCCGCTTGCGCGCGGCCCGCTCGGCGGCGATCCGCTCGCGGGCGCGGGGCTTGCCCTGGGCGCGGTGGGTGCGGCTGTTGGTCACCTGTGTCGTCCTTACCTTGGCTGTGACGGTCATCTACTAGCACGGTTAGTGGATGCGGCGGGGTTCAGCGGTGCCTCATGACCTGGGTCACATCGGGGCTTGGTCAGGCCGGCTGGACCCGGTCAGGATCCCGAGCCGCGGTGCCCGTTCGGTCCCATCGGCCCGGCCGTCCCGGTGCCCGTTCAGCCACCCCTCGGGTACAGGTTGTCCATCACTGTCATCACCGTCGTGCGCGCGATCTGCCGGTCTTTTTGCAGGTCATCCACTGCCGTCCTAACCAGCGCCGGCCGGTCCCGGGCCTAGAGCCTGTTCATGACCACGGCTTCGGGCTCGCCGAACTGCGCATCGTGGACTCCCGTGCTCGCCTTCCTGTTACTAACACGGATAGGACGGCCAACGTGTTCACCGGGCCGGACCTAACCCGCATACCAAGATCTTTAGGGCCGAACGCCCTTCCTGATCTTCGAATCATGGCAGGCTGAGCCCCGTACTGGGTGAGGCAGACGTGGTTCGGGCGGGCATCCGCTGCGCCGGTGTTCGCACGGCCGGCCTGCGGGAGGGGACGTGGTGGTCGTGCGCGGAAAACACTGGAACACCCCCCAGCTGGGACTGCGGATCTCAGGGGCGGTGCTGCTGGCCGTATCGGCCGGTATTCACCTGGACCTGTACCTGACCGGCTACCGGAAGATCCCCACCATCGGCTGGCTGTTCCTGCTGCAGGTCATCGTGGGATTCATGCTGACGATAGCGGCGCTGGTGACCCGCAGCCGGCTGGCCGCCGCCGCGAGCGCGGCGCTCGCGCTGTCCACCCTCGCCGCTTACCTGCTGGCGGTCTGGATCGGGCTGTTCGGCTTCAAGGAGATCCGGACGAGGGCAGGGCTCGCGGCCGGCCTCATCGAGGTGGCGGCCTTCGCCACGCTGGCGCTGGCCGCGGTCATCGCCGACTCCGGACGTCACGCCGTGCCCGGCGATTCCGCGCGTCACGCCGCCGCGCCCGCCGTTGCGTCTGGCGGCGCGTTCGCTGGCACGTTGGCCGGCACTGCCGCCGACGCGCCTGCCAGCGCGTTTACCCGCGCGTCCGCCGACGCGTTTACCCGCGCGCCTGGCGCCGCGCTGGCCGGGACCGGTGCCTTTGCCGGCGCCGACCCCGGCCGCCGGACGCGGGCCCGGGCACAGAGCGCCATGTCGGTGGTGGTCGGCGCGGTCAGCGCCGTCTCGGTGGCCGCCCTGGCCCTGCTCGGTGTCGCGGTGGTCAGCACGGGCGGGTCGCCCGTGGCCGCGGCCGACGTCGGGGCCACCCTGAAGACCGTCAAGATCGGCGGCGTCGATGTCCTCGCCAACGCCGACGGCCTTACCCTCTACTGGTTCGCCCCCGACACCTCGACCAGTTCCAAGTGCTTCGGCTCGTGCGCCATCTACTGGCCGCCGGTCTCCGGCAGCCCCGCCGCCGGCCCTGGCGTCACCGGCAAGCTCGGCACGATCAAGCGCCCCGGCGGCGGCCTGCAGGCCACGTACGACGGCCATCCCCTCTACACCTACATCGGTGACCGCGGCCCCGGCCAGGCCAACGGCAACGACCTAGACCTCAACGGCGGCTTCTGGTACGACATCCGCATATCCCACTAGCTTCACCCGCCAACTCGCCCTTCGAACGGGAGACCGGCAGCTCCTGGCGGCCCGCCGGCTAGGAGCCATCCGACCACGGCGTGACCGGCCGGGCCCGGTGCTCGCCGTCCAGGACCACGTCGATCCGCTCGTCGAAGAACGCGATCAGGTCGCGGACCCGGGCCGCGTCGTGCTGCGGATCCGGGTAGCTCCAGGCGATGTCGGGAACCAGC
>Ga0207683_10002250_pt1 | contig 16947 bp, 11 predicted proteins | sample KBSM73metaG_FD_184333 | JGI IMG/M metagenome (GOLD analysis project Ga0207683, IMG submission 184333) | Miscanthus rhizosphere microbial communities from Kellogg Biological Station, Michigan, USA - KBS M7-3 metaG (SPAdes) (version 2) | ecosystem: Host-associated > Plants > Roots > Rhizosphere >... | reverse complement strand
CCATGGACGGGCAGTTGGATCCGTTAGTGGGGCGCGACGGGGAACTGGAGCGAGTGATACAGATTTTGTGCCGCCGCACCAAGAATAATCCTGTGCTGATTGGCGAGCCTGGCGTGGGCAAGACGGCCATTGTCGAGGGACTGGCGCAACGCATCGCTGACGGCGAGGTGCCAAGCTTCCTCGCGGACAAACGGATGCTCGCGCTGGATCTTTCTCTGATCGTGGCAGGCACCAAATACCGCGGCCAGTTTGAAGAGCGGCTCAAGACCATCATGAAAGAGTTGATGGAAAATCAGAACTCCATCATCTTTATCGATGAACTTCACACGCTGGTAGGCGCGGGCTCGGCTGAGGGTTCGCTGGATGCGGCGAACATTCTGAAGCCTGCACTGTCGCGCGGCGAGATTCAATGCATCGGCGCTACGACGCCGGCTGAATACCGGAAATCGATCGAGAAGGATCGGTCGCTGGAGCGGCGCTTCCAGGCTGTGAAGGTGCCGCCGCCGAACGAAGCCGATGCGATCAAGATCATCAACGGCATCAAGGACCGGTACGAGAAGTTCCACGCGGTCAGCTATACGGATGCTGCGATCGAGTTTGCAGTATCGCACTCGAATCGCTACATTCCTGATCGGTTCCTGCCTGACAAGGCAATCGACTTGATCGATGAGGCGGGAGCTCGCGTGAAGCTGCGCCAGACCTCGCTGCCGGAGGAGATCACCGAGGTTCAGAAGCGCATCAAGTTCATCGTTCACCGTATGGACTCCGCCATCGCGAACCATGAATTTGAGAAGGCGCGCTTCTACTCCGATGAAGAACGGAAGGAGCGCGAGAATCTGCGCGCGCTTCGCGACAAGTATCACCTCGATGATTCGGCTGCCGGGATTGTGGGTCGCGAAGACATTGAGGATGTGGTGAGCCGCTGGACTGGCGTACCTGTCACCAGCATCAAGGAAGAAGAGACGCAAAAGCTGCTGCGGGTGGAGGAGGAACTTCACAAGCGCATCATCTCGCAGGAGAAGGCGATTTCGGCTCTGGCGCGAGCCATTCGACGGTCGCGTGCCGGTTTGAAGTCGCCAGCGCGTCCGATTGGAAGCTTCCTGTTCCTTGGGCCGACGGGCGTAGGCAAGACGGAAGTGGCACGTACGCTGGCGAACTTCCTCTTCGGTTCGGATAAGGCGCTGATCCGGTTTGATATGTCGGAGTTCATGGAGAAGCACTCGGTGTCGAAGCTGATTGGTTCGCCTCCGGGATACGTAGGCTACGAGGAGGGCGGGCAGTTGACCGAACGGGTCAAGCGTTCCCCCTACTCGGTTGTGCTTCTGGACGAAATCGAAAAGGCGCACCCCGATGTGTTCAACATCCTGCTCCAGGTGTTTGAAGACGGCCAGTTGACCGACGGATTGGGCAACACGGTCGACTTCAAGAACACGATCATCATCATGACGTCGAATATCGGCGCGCGCCACCTGCAGAAGAAGCAGGGTCTGGGCTTCCAGAGCGATCGCGAAGACCTGGTCAACGACAAGGTTGAAGAACTGGTGAAGCAGGAGGTCAAGAAGACCTTCAATCCGGAGTTCCTCAACAGACTCGATGAAGTCATCCTGTTCCTGTCGCTGTCGGATGCGGATCTGATCCAGATTGTCGAACTGCTGGTTCAGCAGCTCAATACCAACCTGGCGCAGAAGGCGATCACGATCTCGGTGACCGAGGAGGCCAAGAAGTGGATCCTCGACAAGACGCTCGGAGATCGCAGCTATGGCGCTCGTCCGTTGCGTCGCGCCCTGCAGCGTTACGTCGAAGACCCATTGTCGGAGGCGCTGATCGCCGGTCAGATTACGGCACGGCCGGCTTTCCTCGAGGTTTATCTCGAGGCGAACCAGCTGTTCTATCGTCCGGTAAGTTCGGACGAGACTCCGACCGAGGAAAAGGCGGCGGGAATTCTGCTCTACAGCGCGTAAGGACAATTCGAAACATTCAACAGCCCCCGGCTAATCAGCCGGGGGTTTTCATTTTGGAAACCGGCAAGCCGAGCCGGCGACAAATGGCTTAGCATAGTTGAGTATTTCCCATCGCGAGGTCTCGAATGAGCGACGTCATTGCCGGTAACCCCGAGTTAACAGCTGAAGAAGTTAGCAAACTCACGCGCGAAACGAACTACGGCACGTGGCGCTTTCAGAAAACGTGGAAGCCGCTCTACATTGCGGACGCCGAGGGGTGCTGGATCACAGATGGAGCGGGCAAGCGGTATCTCGATTTCAGCGCGCAACTGATGTGCGTCAACCTGGGACACAAGAATCCGCGCGTTGTCGAGTCGATTGCGGAACAGGCGAGGGAACTGGCTTTTATGGGGCCGGTGTATGCCACGTCGGCGCGCGCCAGGTTGAGCGCAAAGCTGCTGGAGGTGCTGCCCGCGGGGTTGGAGAAGTTCTTTTTTGCGACCAGCGGGACGGAGGCAAACGAGGCAGCTTTCAAGATCGCACGGATGTATACGGGGAAAAACAAGATCATTTCGCGCTACCGGTCGTATCACGGCTCGACCTCGGGGTCGATTGCGGCGACGGGTGATCTGCGGCGGTGGGCGATGGAGCCCGCAGGCAAGGGCATCGGTTTTGTTTTCGCGCCGGAGACGAACTGCTACGACTGCCCCATCAAGCACACCTATCCGGGCTGCAACGTTGCATGCGCGGACTACATCGAGCACATGATTCGCAATGAGAGCGACGTGGCGGCGATTATTCTTGAGCCGGTTGTGGGCACCAACGGCGTGCTTATCCCTCCGCCGGAGTATTTCCCACGGCTGCGGGAAATCTGCGATCGCCAGGGCGTGTTGATGATCGCCGATGAAGTCATGACCGGGTGGGGCCGCACCGGCAAGTGGTTCGCCGTCGACCATTGGAACGTGAAGCCTGACATTCTTGTTACCGCAAAGGGAATTACGTCGGCTTACGTGCCGCTCGGCCTTTGTGCGACGACGAAGAAAATCGCTGACTACTTCGAGGATCATTACTTTTCGCATGGGCACACGTACGAGGCGCATCCCATCACGCTTGGGCCCGCAACGGCCACGATTGAAGAGATGCAACGGCTGAAGCTGGTGGAGCGCGCCGCAGAACTCGAGCCATACGTGCGCGGAAAACTGGACGCACTCAAGGAAAGGCATTCATCGATTGGCGACGTTCGCGGTCTCGGACTTTTCTTTGCGGTGGAATTGGTGAAGAACCGTAAGACCAAGGAACCGTTCAACACGATGCGCGACAAGGTCGAAGGAAAGTCGCTGGTTGTGGAACAGATCGCGGCGAAGATGATGGCCGATGGTGTTGCGCAACAGGCGTGGGTGAGCCACTTCGTGATTGCTCCCCCGCTGATTATTTCGAAAGAAGAGATTGACTTCGGAATTGCGGCGCTGGACAGGCACCTGGGAATCGCAGATGCTTTGGTTTCCTAGAAGAATGTGGCGGCGTGGAATCGACAATCCGCGCCGCTTTTGTGTCAGTACGTGTGGGTATCAAAGTCAATGTATGCGACAGCCCCGGGTCGCCGTCACTGTGAGCATGTCCCTGTAGCGGAGATTGCTTTGAGGTGGAAAGCCGCTAACGACTTTTGGGAGATGCTCCGGCGATGTTGAGATGAACACGGTACACGCTGGTGCTCGCGGTGATGTAGAGCGTCTTGTGATCGGGACCGGCCCAGGCTACGTTCGACGTTTTTTCGGGAACGAGGATTGTGCCCAGTAGTTTGCCGTCCGGCGAAAAGATCCACACACCGCCTGGTCCAGCGCTGTAGATATTTCCGTTCTCATCGATCTTCAGCCCATCGGGCGCGCCGGGACGCGGGTCCGTTGTGGCGTCGTACAGTACCTTGCCATCGGCTAACGTACCATTCGGGCGCACCCGGTAGCGTATCCAAAGCTTTTTCGGTTCGGAGTTGGAGACATAGAGATACTTTTCATCGGGCGAGAAAGCGATGCCGTTGGGACGCGTCAACTCGCTGGCGAGCAACTGCAAGTCGCCTCTGGCCGGCGCAGTACCGGGCTTCTGATCGAGGGCGTGCGGGATGCGATAAACGCCGTTGACCTTGAGTTGCTTGTGAGGATCATCATCCTTCTGCGTGGGCAGGCCATACGGCGGATCAGTGAAATAGAGCGAGCCGTCGGATTTGTAGACGAGATCGTTGGGGCTGTTAAGCCGCTTGCCCTCGTGAGAGTCGGCAAGGATGGTCACCTGCGCATCAGGCGCGAGAGATTCGAGCCGGTAGATGTTTCGCTGTCCATGCCCTGCAACCGTGAGGCGGCCCTGAGGATCGAGCGTCATTCCATTGGAACCCGGCTCGGGACCGCCGTAGGGGGCCGGCTCCTTGTAGCCACTGGGTTGCAGGAAGGTGGTGACTCCGGCATCCGGCGTCCACTTGTGGATGGTGTTCGCAGGTATATCGGCGAAATAGAGGCTGTCGCCTGTCCACACCGGACCTTCGGTCCATGTAAATCCGGTGGCGATGCGCTCCAGTTTGGCGTCGGCTGGGATGATGTCGCCGATGGATGGATCCAGCCGATCTGCTTTCAAGGGCATCGAGTTCTCCGTATGCGCGTTGCCCGCCTGAGAAGAAGCCGGGTTCGCGTCGGTATTAGTCTTTTTGCAGCCAGACATCATTGTGATCGCAGCAAGGAGCATCACGGAAACAGATCTTGTCCATCTCATTCGTTTCTTCCTGAAAAGCCGACAGGTGCGGACGGCCAGATTTCTCCAGGCACGGATGCGACTGCACGTTGGCGCAACTGGAGATACAACGCCATTCATCAATATCGTCCGGATGGCTGGCTGTCAAGGAGAAGGCGTCATAACGGCTGCCGGGAACGTAGTTGCCCTGCGAGTTTCTTCAGAGTCCGGCTTGCTGGACAAAAAAAAGCGCCGGAGCGAAACTCTGCTCCGGCGGGGCGTGTGCGACGCAGGAAGGCTATGGAAGTGGGATATGAGGTTTTCGGTTTTATGTGTCGTCTTTGTCTATAGCGGCGAGTTCAGCTGTTGGCGCAGGCTTCCTGCGAGTTCGGCGACAACGCGCAACTTCTCGGCAAGTGGGCCGGAGATCTCGCGTTCGGAGAGGGCCAATTGAGAGTGCAGGAGCAGACCGGCCACTGTTGACTTTAACTCCGTGTCAATGGCGGCTGTGGCGGCGCGTCGAGCGAGAGTCTGTTCGCGCTCACGGCGATGCAAGGCAGCGCGGATTTCGCGGATGAGCCGGGCTGCCCCCGAGAGCGCAAAATTGATCTGCAGGGGAATCGCAAGCCCGGCGCGCTCACAGATGGCCTCGGCCGCAGCGGGATCGCACTCCGCGAGAGTCCCGTCGATCACGATGGCGGCGAATTCTCGACGACGCAGTGCGGCAAGCGCTGCCTTTCGTCCCTCAGCGACCTCGACCTCCATGCCCATTTGCGCGGCAACCACAGCGGCGCAGTTGCGAGCGCCCTCAATTCCCGTCACCATCAAAATGCTCATCTTGAAATCCTCTTTATTTGTGCGGACAATTTTGCCGTGATGATTCGTTTCGCCCACGCTTGTCTATCGACTGCAAGTCGTGCTTTTATCGGTTCCTGTGGGGATTTGAACGGATGGTCGATTACTCGTCCGGCGGCGAGTCGGCGATGCCGTACTCTTTCAGCTTTCGATAGAGCGTCGTTTTGCCGATGCCCAGCAGCTTTGCCGCCTGAAGCTTGTCTCCATTGAGGGCCTGGATGGCGCTCAGAATGGCTTCGCGTTCGAGGTCGGCAAGCGCCTTGACGGAGGGCTTCTCGCTCTCTCCCTCACCTTCGGCGACTGCCGCCGCGGCGCGATGCGCCGCCAGACCCTGCTGCTGCAATTGCGTGGGAAGGTCTCCAAGATGGAGCACCGGGCCAGAGGAGAGAGCGCATGCGCGCTCCACGGCATTTTCGAGCTCTCGCACGTTGCCCGGCCAGTCATGGTGCATCATGGTGCGAAGGGCGTCATCGCTGAGCATGAATTTTATGCCGTGCTCGTGACTGATTCGGTCAAGGAAATGCGCGGCCAGCAGAGGGATATCTTCGCGACGATTGCGAAGGGCGGGGAGTCGCAGGTTGACCACGTTGAGACGGTAGAAAAGATCTTTGCGAAATGCGCCTCTCTCAACCATCTCAGCCAGATCGCGATTCGTGGCCGCCACGATGCGCGCTTTGATCGGGACGCGATGCGTGGCGCCAACAGGCCGGACTTCCTTTTCCTGGAGAGCCCGCAGGAGTTTTGCCTGAAGGTCGAGAGAAAGCTCGCCGATTTCGTCGAGGAAGACCGTGCCCCCCTCCGCCGATATCAGCAGTCCATCTTTGGAGCGGTTGGCGCCGGTGAACGCGCCCTTTACGTAGCCAAAAAGCTCGCTCTCAATGAGCGTCGGCACCAGCGATCCGCAGTCAACGGGCAAAAATGGCTTCTGCGAGTTCGGGCCGAAGGAGTGAATGGTGCGCGCGATGAGTTCCTTGCCTGTGCCACTCTCTCCGAGGACGAGAACAGGATGGGTGCTCTGCGCGACCTTTGACAAAATGCGGTAGATCTTTTCCATCTCGCCGGAGTGGCCGATGATGGAACCGAGACCCCGCGAGAGACGCAATCTCTCACGCAACTGGCGCGTGGCCGTGTCGGCAGTGTGATTGAGCGCGGCACGGTCGAGCACGGTCGAGAGCTCGTCCATGGTGAAGGGCTTGGTGAGATAGTCGCAGGCTCCGCATCGCATGGCCTCGACGGCCGCGTTCACTGAGCCTGACGCGGTCATTGCGATGACGGAGAGCGCCGGGTAAAGCAGTTTGACTTCGGAGATTAGTTCGAGGCCGAGATTCGCGTTTGCAGGCAGATTGACGAGCAGAATATCTGCGGCGTGGCCGCGAAGCAGGCTGCGGGCTTGTCCCAGGTCGCCGGTGCTCTCGACCGCATAACCGAGGCTTGCAGAGATCTCAGCGCAGGCCGACCGGGTTGCAGGATCGGAATCCGCGATGAGCAGATAGAGCTTCGGCGCCGGTACCGCAACTTGAGGAATAGACTCCATGGCCCTTTTGTAAATAACTGTTTCGAGCATTGTATTCGCCTCGGAAGCACTTCGCTAAAATGGGACGGTTTGCCTCTAGACCTGCGCTTCTAGGAGTGCGCGCGTTGGCAGGCTTGCACTGGTAACTCGATTTGAATGCAGGCACCGACCGGATCACGGTTGGCTGCATGGATGAAACCCCCTGCTGCTTCCACGATGGATCGTGTGATGGAGAGGCCGAGCCCGCGATGCGCGACGGGCCATTGATCCGGGCGAACAAGGGCAGCGGAATTTCTGTGCGCCGATTGGCCAGGTTCAAAGACCGTACTCAGCAAACGGTCTGGAATGCCTGGTCCGTTATCTTCGACGTTCAGGGTCAGCCAGGGGGCATTTCCGGGTTCGCCGCAGCTTTCCCAGAGGTTGATATGAATGCGTCCCACGCCGGCCATCGCTTCGGCGGCATTCTTTACAAGGTTCACCAGGATTCGAGTGAGGTCCTCTCCGGACATCTGTACAGGCTGCGCGGCGCCTTCGACATTTACGGTTACCGAAACTGCGGGTCCAGCCACGGCAGAGAGAAGATTTCTGTTGTACAAAGTCTCGGCGGCAAGATTTTCGATGGTTTTGGAGGGAACACTATGCCAGCGCTTCGATTGACCGCGCTGGTTGTGGGCGCAGCCTTCGATCGCGAGCTTTTCAAGTTGAGTCCGCGATAAGGCGTCCTCGTCCTGAGTTTCCTCGGGATCAAGTCCCGCAAGCTTGTCTACTAGCCGGCGGCTCGCCGCAGCGACGAGCTTGAGCTCGCTGCCGTAGTGTGTGAATGGCTCTCCGAGCACTCCCGGTTCCTGCAACAGGTCGCAGTAAAGATCCAGGGCAGTTACCATGTTCCGGGCGTCGTGAGCAACAGCGGCGAGGTTCTCGCCCTGACTACCGAGAGTGGATAGATTCTCGACCACGGTCTCGGCACGCTTTCGCTCTGATTCGCCTAATTCAGCCAGTTGTTCAAGTAATTGCATGTGCATCCCTTTCTGTCCCAATTCGGCGTTTGCTCGCTGGGTTTTGTCCTGTTCTGTTACACGTGCTGTGCCAAACTCGGACAGCTTCCTTAAGTTTCAGATAACTCAGGGTTTTGGGGAGAATGCAGCGGATTTGAGCGAGAGTTGGCGCGGTGCGATTTCCCAAACTGGCACAAGTACGATGGTGTCTCGCGGTCGGGAGGGTTTGTTCTCAGCGGTTTACAAGGAACGGCAAATCGGGACCAAGTTGGAATCGCTATCCCGTTTTGGGAACCGCCAGTTTGGTCGGCGGTCGGGCAATGCGGTTCCCTTACAATCGCCCTATGAACTTGAGCGATTCCAAGAACTTCTTCCGGCCTGGGGGCCGGCAGCCCGCCCAAATGCGTCCTCTGACTCTCACGCCGGGGTATGTGCAGACAGCGGAGGGTTCGGTACTTGTCACGGTGGGAAACACGCGCGTGCTGACCAACGCGACGATTGAGCAGGGGGTTCCGGGCTGGCTGCGGAATTCCGGGCGTGGATGGGTGACGGCGGAATACGCCATGTTGCCACGGTCCACGGTGACGCGCACGCCGCGCGAGAGCGAACGCGGCAAGATCGGCGGCAGAACCCACGAGATACAGAGGCTCATCGGGCGGAGCTTGCGTTCGGTCGTGGATATGCAGGTCCTCGGAGAGCGGACGGTCATTCTGGATTGCGATGTGATTCAGGCCGATGGCGGAACGCGCACTGCGGCGATCACCGGTGCGGCGGTAGCGCTGGCGCTCGCATTGAACGCGCTCATCAAGGCCGGAACGCTGAAGCAGTCTCCGCTGAAGCAGTTGGTGGCGGCGACCTCGGTGGGGATCGTGGGCGGGGTGCCGCTGCTTGATCTCTGCTACGAAGAGGATTCGCAGGCCGAGGTAGATATGAACGTGGTGATGACGGAAGATGGCGGCCTTGTCGAGACACAGGCGACTGCGGAGAAGGGTAGCTATTCTCGCAGTCAATTGAATGGAATGATCGATATGGCGGAGGCGGGGATCAGAGATATATTCGCGGCGCAGCGGGCGGTGCTGGGGCGATAACGGGAGCACAAAAGAGCGAACGTAGCGGCGGGTGGGATTCGTGCTTTCCCACCCATGCCGCGAAAAGGCCGCGTCATGGATGGGGCACCCCGGCGTCATGGATCGGGCGCCCCGGGCTTGGAACCGGGATTTTGAGAATTCAGTTTCTTGCTACTAACGAAGAACCGCTGCCAGCAGGAGGGTGCCGCCCAATCCTGCGATGGAGAGGACGGTTTCCATCACCGTCCAAGTGCTTAGAGTTTCCTTAATTTCCAATTTGAAGAACGATTGAATCATCCAGAAGCCGGGATCGTTGACGTGCGAGAGAATCAGCGAACCGGTGCCGGTGGCAAGGACGAGCAACTCGGGGCGCACGCCGAGGTTTCCGGCCATCGGCGCGAGCACTCCTGCAGCCACGGCCATTGCTACGGTCGCTGAGCCCATGGCGACACGCACTACGGCAGCCAACGTCCAGGCGAGGACAAGAGGCGGCATGTTTGCGTGCAAGGCGATGCCGATGGTAGCCTGCGCCGCGCCCGAATCGCGGAGGATTCCGCTGAGGCCTCCTGCTGCGGCGAGGATTACCAACACATTGGCGATGGGCTCGAAGGATTCCGTGCACACCTGTCGTAATAGCTCGCGACCGTGGTGGCGGCCTGTCTGGATGCGGCCGCCCAGGGTGACGAGCGCCGCGAGCACGGCAATCAGCAGAGCGACGTCAGGGCTGCCGATGAAGCGAAAGATCTGGTTAGCACTGGTTCCCGGAGCGGCGATGGAGTCGGCCCAACTGCCGAGAAAGATGAGTCCGATGGGGAGGAGGATGGCGCTGGCGGCACGGATGGGGCCGGCGGGCGGTGGAACTGGCTCTACTTCGCTCGGCGAGACAGGGGTTGCAGGGGCGCATTCTGTCTCGGGTGTTTCTGCGGGACCGCCGAAGATTGGAGTTTCCTGCTCGGAGACTTTCCCGTTTGCGCCGGCGGTTCGTTTGAGCCAGCGGCGAGTGAGAAGCCAGCCCAGCCCCGGTCCTGCCAGTGCAGCTGCGGGGAGCCCGGCCAGCAATCCCCAGAAGATGGTGCGACCGAGGTCGGCGTGGTATTGCGTGGCTGCGAGCATGGCCGCGGGGTGTGGTGGAAGCGCGCCGTGAACAATCGATAGTCCCGCGAGGAGCGGCATGCCGACCAAGATCGGTGGTCGTCCGCTGCGTCGCGCTGCCGCTGCCACGATGGGCATGAGAAGCACGAGTCCGACCTCGAAGAAGACGGGCATGCCGACGAGGATTCCCAATCCCAGTAAGGCCCAGGGAAGGCCCTTTTTGCCGCAGCCCTCTACCAATGCTGACCCGAGGGCCCCAGCTCCGCCTGATCTGGCGAGGAGGTTGCCGAGGATGGCTCCCAGGCCGAGCACAATGGCGATGTGGCCCATGAGGTTGCCGACGCCGAGTGAAAAGGAAACGGGAATCTGCTTGAGGGGCATGCCTGCGGCCACTCCCAACGCCATTGCGCCAATGACGAGGGCGATGGCCGGATGCAGGCGAACGCGGGCGATCAGGACGAGCAGTAACAGGACTGCTCCAGCCGCGCAGGCCAGCAGAAACCAGCTTGAGGTGGGTGGGACGGCGGCAAGGAGCACGGAGGGATTATTCCATATGAGGCTCAGCAAAGGGGTTCCGCCGCTGTGCCGAAGAACACACTTTTGGCTTGCGCGTCTCTGCTACCATAGGGACGATCGCAGTTCGTGCCGCTTGACCGGCTGATTTCCTTCACATGCAGGAAGATCGCAGCGGCGGCCCGACCATCCAAGAAAGATTCAAGAAGGAGAACTCCTATGCCATTAGTCTCCATGCGGCAGCTCCTCGACGAGGCCGCCAAGGGCGGATACGGTGTCGGCGCGTTCAACGTCAACGATATGGAACAGATTCAGGCCATCATGGAGGCGGCGAAGGAAACCAAGTCGCCGGTCATCATCCAGGCCAGCCGGGGCGCGCGTCAATTTGCGCAGGACCGCTATCTTTTCCACTTGATTTTGGCGGCCAGCGAACTGTACCCGGATATTCCGATCGCCATGCACCAGGATCACGGCAACAGCTTTGAGACCTGCAAGAGCGCCATTGAGTTGGGATTCACCAGCGTAATGATGGACGGCTCGCTCAAGGCCGACGGCAAGACTCCTGCGTCGTTTGAAGAGAATGTCGAAGTCACCAAAAAGGTGGTCGACTATGCGCACGAGCGCGGCGTTACGGTCGAAGGCGAAATCGGCGTACTGGGCGGAGTGGAAGACGGCCACGGCGCGGGCGGCAGCGGTCTCGACCACATCACCGATCCTGATCAGGCAGTGGAGTTTGCCGAGTTGACCGGCGTCGACGCGCTGGCTATCGCGATCGGCACCAGCCACGGCGCATACAAGTTCACCAAGAAGCCCGATGGCTCCGTGCTGAAGATGGACGTATTAATTGCGATTCACAAGCGCCTGCCCAAGACGCACCTGGTGATGCATGGCAGCTCCTCGGTACCGAAGGACCTGCAGGACATCGTGAACCAATACGGCGGCAAGCTGAAAGAGACATGGGGCGTGCCGGTCGAAGAGATTCAACTCGGCATTCGGAACGGCGTGCGCAAAATCAACGTGGACACGGACAACCGGCTAGCGATTACTGGCGCCATCCGCAAAGTCTTGTGGGAAACCCCGGAGAAGTTCGACCCGCGCGACTACATGAAGCCGGCCCGCGAGGCCATGCAGAAGGTTGTTGCGCTGCGCATGACCCAGTTTGGACAAGCAGGACACGCCGGCGATTACAAGCCTGTCGCAATCACCGACATCGCCAAGGGCTATGCTGACGGTTCTCTCAGCACTCGTCCGCTGGTCGCTGCGAAGTAGCTTCTGCAACGATTCACTGTCTTAAAGGAATGGCCACTCAGCAAATCGCTGCGTGGCCATTTTGTTTGCAGTCATAACGATTTTGTTGGGGGAATTTCGGGATCACTTTGAGGTTGCTTCCGTGGGTTTTGGGGGCGCTTCTGCCGGCGGAGTATCGAGGTGGAGAAACTTGCCGACGTTGTGGGCGGATTTTCCCAGTGCGCGTGTGACGTTCCGGTAGGAAGTGTCGAGGGCGTCTTCTGTCGAGTCTCCGGCGCCGGCCAGGGCGGAATCGGTTTTGCGGCTACTGGTTGCCAATGCATCGGCGGTGGATCCACCGGCGGCGATAGTCGATTGCGCGGGGCGCTTTGAGGGATTGACCCAGGCGATGTCGGACGCTGGAAGCTGTTCGAGTCTCGCGATTGCTGCAGGCTGGAAGTCCGAGCGCGCCATCTTCGCTGACAGAGGCCACTGCAAAGAGGCAATCCAGAGCGCGCCATTCATCGGCGTTCCGTTCTCGCCAAGATTGAGGATTTCCGTTGTCCCGAGCGGATCCATGTGTTGGCACACGTCGCCTCCGCAGCCGTGGCTGCATAGACGCTCATTGAGGAATGAAGCGTGCTTGCCAACCGATATCCAAACGACAGGGCCGCGATCTTCAGCATTGAGCGCGGACGCTCGAGTTATCTGGCTGGCATCGCACATTGTGTCTTCATGAGCCGCGGCGTACCAGTAGAGCGCGCGCCATTCCTCTTGATTGTCAGGCGAGGGGCTCTTCACGGCCATGACAGAGACGTGTTCTGCATCGAAGGGATGGCTCATGCGTCCGCAGTCGCTCTTCCAGAGGTGGTAGTAGTGGATCTCGACTGCCTGGCTCGCTTCGAATTCTCGGGGAGTCACCTGGCCGTAGATCGCGACCTCTTCGGCACGCACCGTTGGATCGCTGCGCCCCGGTGTGAAGAGAGCCGGCGCGTCTGCGCAATCCTGCCGACTGATCATGAATGCCGGGGCAAATTGGATGAGAAGCGTCTGCTCCATTTCATCGGTCAAGCCGTCGCGATCCGAATCGAGGGAACTGGTCGTGGCGGGATCCTGCGGAACCGCTGGTGCAGAGAGTGACCTTGGTTCAAGTCCCGAGAAGCATAGTGCTATTGCGGCGAACGCGGATACCAGTCGCATTCTGAGATCCTACTTGATCAAGCGACGTGGTGCCGGCGTGAAATGTGTGCCGGTGGGCGGCAGGAAGGAAAAACTTAAACCGCGGGAGCCGCAGATGGCTGGCGTGACGCGATCGCAAACGTGTCGGTTTCCTGATCCTTGTATTGCAACTGGTAGAGCTTCCAGTAAAGTCCGCGATGCGCGAGCAATTGCTGATGGGAACCCATCTCGCGGAGTTGGCCCTTGTGCATTACGAGAATGGTGTCGGCGCGCTGCACGGTAGAAAGACGATGTGCGATGAGCACGCTTGTACGGCCTTCGACCATCCGCTCGAGCGCGCTACGAATGCGCAACTCGGTGTCTGTATCGACGCTTGAAGTTGCCTCGTCGAGGATGAGGATGCGCGGATTGAATGCAAGTGCTCGTGCGAAGTTGATGAGTTGTTTCTGGCCGGTGGAAAGAGAATTGCCGCGTTCCTGCACGGGTTCATCGAAGCCCCCCGGGAGTGTCTCGACAAAGTCGAGCACGTTGACATCGCGCGCCGCCTGACGCAGTGCGGCTTCGGTGATCTCCTCGTTGCCGAGACGAATATTTTCAGCCAGTGTTCCTGTGAACAGGAACGGGTCCTGAAGAACAACGGCGAAGTGCTTGCGGAGCGCGGCGAGATCCTGCTCGCGCAGATCAACGCCGTCGAGGAGGATGGCGCCTGCGGTCACATCGTAGAAGCGCATCATGAGGCTAGTCAGCGTGGTTTTGCCTGCACCAGTGTGCCCGACGATGGCGATGGTCTGGCCCGGCTCAACAGTGAACGAGACATCTTTCAATATCCATTCGATGTCGCTCATGGCGGCCAATTCTGCGCCGACATTCTGCGAATGGGTCGCGCGATCTACGGCGGATTGTTGGATGGAGGTCAGCTTCTGGTAGGTGAACCAGACATGGCGAAACTCGATTCGGTTGGATCCGTCACCCAGGCGTGGATTCGGGGGACTGACGATCTCCGGCGCGGTGTCGATGAGCTTGAAGATGCGCTCGCAGGCTGCCATCGCGGCCTGAAGGATGTTGTATTTGTCGCTGAGGTCCTGAATCGGACGCCAAAAGCGTTGCGAATACATGTTAAACATCGCCAGCATGCCGATGGTGACAGAGCCCGAGAGCACGCCGAAGCCGCCGCGCCAGATCACGAGCGCAATGGCGATGGAGGAGAGCAGTTCGACCGCCGGATAGTAAAGCGCGTAGGCGAAGATCGTATCTTTGAACGCGATCATGTGCAGGCGATTGACGGCTTCGAAGTCGTTGAACGCGCGCTGCTCGCGATTGAAGAGCTGGACAACGCTCATGCCGCTGACATGTTCCTGCGTGAAGCTGTTGATGCGGGCGATGGCAGCGCGAACGCGGCGATAGCTCTCCCGCACGCTGTTTCTGAACAACCGCGTCACGATGAGGATCAGCGGCAGAACTGCGAAGGCAAGCAGGGCGAGCCACCAGTTGATGCTCAGCATCACGATAGCCATGATCGTGAGAGTGAAGAAGTCATCTACGATAGCCAGGATTCCCCCGGTAAACATTTCGTTGATGGCATCGACGTCGGAAGTGATTCGCGTAACCAGGCGACCGACCGCGTGATTATCAAAGAACCCGATGTGCATGCGCTGCATGTGTCGAAAGATGTCGCGGCGCAGATCGAACATGATTTTCTGTCCGGTCCACTGCATCAGGTAGGTCTGAATGAATTCAAACAGGTAGGCGGAGACCAGGGCACAAAGGTAAATGAGTGCAAGCCGCGTGATGCCCTCAACGGGATCGGACGGAAGATGGCGCGTAAGGAAGCTCGTCGCTCCACCGGCGTGCGCAAGGATGCTTGTGGGCAGTCCGTCCTTTGTCTGCGTAGGAAAGTAGCGATCAATTCCCACCATTACCAGGTACGGCCCCGCGACGTCGCTGAGCGATTTGAGCGAGATGGAAATGGAAGAGATAGTGGCCTGCCACCAGTAGGGTCGCAGGTAGTGGCCAAGGCGACGGATCAGCCGGGAGTCGTAGACTTTACCAACCGGATCTTCGTCGGCTTTGCGAGATTCGGCTTTGCCGGAGGCAGGTAGCTTCGAATTTTCCTGGCTGGGTTTTTGCGCTTCGTCCGGCATCGGTAGGGGGTCGGCTTCCTCTCCTATTGTACGGGCAAGGCGTAAAGGGCCGCCGCACGTCGCCAAGTGGTAGATGCTCTAGACTCAAGGGGTGGATTCACAGGATTCTGCCATTCCTTCGGGGAACGGCAGCCAAGCTCCGGAAATCATTCGCCGAGGCCGATATCTTTACCCGCCCGGTTTGCGAATGAACCTGCCCTTTTACCGCTTCCACAAGTTTTTCAGGCCGGGTAATCCGATACTGCTGTTTGAACACCTCAGGCGGTATGGACGCGCCGCGCACTATCGGATTCTGCTGCATGATGTCGTCCTGTTGCATGAACCCGCGGACATTCACGAGGTTCTCATCGACAAGGCGTCGTCTTTCGGCAAGGAGCGCACCCAAAAACGGATGAGGATTGTGCTCGGCGAGGGCATGATTACGTCTGATGGGGAGCAGCATAAGCGCGGGAGGCGCATTGCAGCACCGGCATTTCATCGTCGTCGCATCGAGCGTTATGCCGGGCAGATCGTGGACCTCTCGGCAACCCTGTGTTCCGAATGGAAGCCGGGGCAGCAACTGGATATTGCAGCGGAGATGATGCGGCTTGCGCTTCAGGTCACCGCCCGAACGCTCTTCGACACCGAGGTGACGCCGGAGATCCATGTGATCAATGAACAGGTGAACATCATCATGGATCTTTACAACCTGCTGGTGGCGCTGCCTCGTGCCGAGTTGCTTCTCAACGCGCCGCTGGCGCCCATGAGGCGTTTCCGCCGGGCGAAGGCGCGGCTGGATGAGGTTGTGGAAGCGATGATCCAGAGGCGTCGAGACGAAGCGGGGTCGACCGCTCTGGAGCAGCGCGGAGATTTGCTCTCTATGCTGCTTGCGGCGCGCGACGATCAGGCGGAGGGCGATGGCGGGACGCTGAGTCCGGATGAGCTTCGAGACCAGGTGCTGACGCTATTTCTCGCAGGGTACGAGACCGTGGCGAATGCCCTTGCGTGGACGTGGCTGCTGCTCGGGCAAAATCCAGATGCCGAGGCCCGGCTGCATGACGAGCTTGATTCGGTTCTCGCCGGCAGTCCTCCTACGCTTGAAGACATGCCACGGCTTGAATACACCGCGATGGTGTTGTCGGAGTCCTTGCGTCTCTACCCGCCTGCGTGGGCGATGGGGCGGGAAGTGCTCGAGGACGTTTCCATTGGCCCGTATCGCTTGCGCAAGGGGACCATGGTGTTTTTCAGCCAGTACATTGTGCAGCGCGATCCGCGCTGGTTTCCCGACCCAGAAGCATTTCGGCCGGAACGATTCACAGCCGCGGCAAAAGCGGCGCGTCCACGGTTCGCTTACTTCCCGTTTGGGGGAGGCGGACGGCAATGCATCGGCGAGTCGTTTGCGTGGATGGAGGCGATGCTTGCGCTGGCCACGATCGCTCAGCGATGGCGGCTCCGAATCGCAGCAGGCCAGACGATTGAATTGCAGCCGAAGATCACGCTTCGTCCTAAAAACGGAATCAAGGCGATTCCAATCGCGAGGGTGCAAGCGAACAACAATTAGTAGAGGACGCTAGCTGTCCATGAGTGCCGTCGGCAGGACTTATCTGCCACGTGCACTAAACTCGAACGGTGGGGTTTCGCGATTTTGTCGGCAATTCGGTGACGGTAAGGCGACTGCGGGAGTGTGTGCGCAGCGATCACTTTCCGCAAGCGCTGATTCTGGCCGGGCCT
>Ga0207683_10002249_pt1 | contig 16953 bp, 15 predicted proteins | sample KBSM73metaG_FD_184333 | JGI IMG/M metagenome (GOLD analysis project Ga0207683, IMG submission 184333) | Miscanthus rhizosphere microbial communities from Kellogg Biological Station, Michigan, USA - KBS M7-3 metaG (SPAdes) (version 2) | ecosystem: Host-associated > Plants > Roots > Rhizosphere >... | reverse complement strand
TCGACCAGGAAGCGCCGCTGCCGCCGGGCGGATTGCCGAAGGCCGGCCCGCTGAAGGCGAGCCTTCCGAACAACCATCTGCAATATGCGGTAACATGGTACGGTCTGGCGGCCGTGATCCTGATCGCGGGAGGCTTTTTCTGGCGCTCGCGGCGGCGCGATGCGTCTGCATAAACTATTGTTATAAAACAACGATTCCGGAACCAAGGCTGTCCTTGTGAAAGCCTTGGCGCATCTCTACTGTCCAACCGCCGCAACTCAGGTCCATTTTTCGGTGCGCTACATCTCCACCAGAGGCGAAGCCCCTGCGCTCGGCTTCATCGACGTCACGCTCGCGGGTCTCGCGCGCGACGGCGGCCTTTATGTGCCGGAATCCTGGCCGGCGTTTTCGGCTGCGCAGATCGCCGCGCTCGCGGGACGCCCGTATGCCGAAGTCGCCTGCGAGGTCGCGCGTCCGTTCATCGGCGGCACGATTGCCGATGCGGATCTCGCGCGCATGGCGCATGAGGCCTACGGCACGTTCCATCATCCGGCGGTCGCGCCGCTGACCCAACTCGGCGCGAACATGTTCGTGCTTGAGCTGTTTCACGGGCCCACGCTCGCCTTCAAGGACCTCGCGATGCAGTTCCTCGCGCGGCTGATGGACCACGCGCTGGCGCAGCGCGGCGAGCGCTCCACGATCGTGGTCGCGACCTCGGGCGATACCGGAGGCGCCGCGGTTGAGGCGTTCCGCGGCAGCACGCGGGTCGACGTGATCGCGCTTTATCCGCACGGCCGCATTTCCGAGGTCCAGCGGCGCATGATGACGACGCATGCCGACGCCAACGTACATGCGCTCGCGATCGAAGGCACGTTCGACGATTGCCAGGCGATCGTGAAGGGCCTGTTCAATCATCACGCCTTCCGCGACCGCGTGCGCCTTTCCGGCGTCAACTCGATCAATTGGGCGCGCATCGTCGCGCAGGTGGTCTACTACTTCACCGCAGCGGTCGCGCTTGGGAGCCCGCATCGGAAAGTCGCCTTCACGGTGCCGACGGGAAATTTCGGCGACGTGTTCGCCGGCTATGTGGCGATGCGCATGGGGCTGCCGATCGAGCGGCTGACCGTCGCCACCAACGTCAACGACATCCTGGTACGCACGCTCGAGACCGGCGCTTACGAGGTGCGCGGCGTGACCGCGACCGCCTCGCCCTCGATGGACATCCAGGTTTCGTCCAATTTCGAGCGGCTGCTGTTCGACGCCTATGGCCGCGACGCCGGCGCCGTGCGCGCGCTGATGGCATCGCTCGCCCAATCGCGCCAGTTCACGATTGCGCCGAAGGCGCTCGACGATATCCGCTCGCGTTTTACCGCCGAGCGCGCCGACGAGGACGAGACCGCCGCGGCGATCCGCACCACGCAGCGCGAGACCGGCTATCTGCTCGATCCGCACACCGCGGTGGCGCTCGCCGTCGCCGAGAAGGAAAGCCGCGACCCCACAATTCCGATGGTGGTGCTCTCCACCGCGCACCCCGCGAAATTCCCCGCCGCGGTCAAAGCCGCGAGCGGCATCAACCCGCAACTTCCCGATTGGCTCGACGATCTCAACACGCGGCCGGAGCGTGTGACGGTGCTGCCCGCCGATCAGGGCGCGGTCGAAAAGTTCATCACAGCGGCGAGCCGTGCCGCGCAAGGAGTTGCCGCATGAGCATGGACGTGACACGGCTGCCTTCCGGCCTGGTGGTCGTCACCGACTCGATGCCGCACCTGCAAAGCGCCTCGCTCGGCGTGTGGGTCGGCGCCGGCAGCCGCGACGAGCACGCCGACGAGAACGGCATCTCGCACCTGCTCGAGCACATGGCGTTCAAGGGCACGGCGCGGCGCACCGCGCGGCAGATCGCCGAGGAGATCGAGGCGGTCGGCGGCGACCTCAACGCGGCGACCAGCGTCGAGAGCACCGCCTATTACGCGCGCGTGCTGCGCGCCGACGTGCCGCTCGCGCTCGACGTCCTCTCCGACATCCTCACCAATCCGACGTTCGAGCCGGAAGAGCTCGCGCGCGAGAAGAACGTCATCGTGCAGGAGATCGGCGCGACCGAAGACACGCCCGACGATCTGATCTTCGAATATCTGCAGGAGGTGACGTTTCCGGACCAGCCGGTCGGCCGCTCGATCCTCGGCACGCCGGAATCGGTGCGCTCGTTCGACTCGCGCCGCCTGCGCGGCTATCTGGCGCGCAACTACCGCGCACCCGACATGGTGATCGCGGCGGCGGGCGCGGTCGATCACCAGATGATCGTCGCGGAAGTGGAGCGCCGCTTCGCGAGCTTCTCCGGACCGGAAGCGCCGGCACCGCAGGCCGCGACCTTCGTCGGTGGCTCACGCATCGAAAGCCGCGATCTCGAACAGGTGCACGTCGCCTTCGCACTCGAAGGCGTGCCGCAGCGCGACCCGTCTATCTACAGCCTGCAGGTGTTCACCAACATTCTCGGCGGCGGGATGTCGTCGCGCCTGTTCCAGGAAGTGCGCGAGATCCGCGGACTGTGCTACGCGGTCTATGCGTTCCACGCTGCCTATGTCGATACCGGCGTGCTCGGCGTCTATGCCGGCACGGATGCGTCGGACCTGCCCGAGCTGATGCGTGTCGTGGTCGACGAGATCGGCAACGCGGCGGAAACGATCACCGAGGCCGAGATCACGCGCTCCAAGGCGCAGATGAAGGCGGGACTGCTGATGGCGCTGGAAAGCTCCGGCGCGCGCGCCGAGCAACTGGCGCGGCAGATGATGATCTACGGCCGCCCGATCCCACTCGAGGAGATCGTCGGCCGAATCGAGTCGGTCACGGCGGAAAGCGCCCGTGCGGCGGGCCGCGCGCTGATCGGGCGCAGCCGTCCCGCGATCGCGGTGCTCGGGCCGGGGCGCGGGCTTGAAAGGGCCGCGGTGATTGCCGAAAGTCTGGGACGCCGCGCCGCCTGATCAAGAACGTCCGCCATGGCCTTCTTTCGCACGGTCAGCTTTTCTGAGCCGCTGCCGACCATCGATGGCGAGGTCGTCTACTTGCGCGCGCCGCAAATGTCCGACTACAGCGAATGGGCGACCTTGCGCGAGGCAAGCCGTGCGTTCCTCACGCCGTGGGAGCCGACCTGGCCGGCGGACGATCTCAGCCGCTCGGCGTTCCGCCGCCGCCTGCGCCGCTACGCCGAGGATCAGCGCTCGGACCAGTCCTATGCGTTCTTCCTGTTCTGCAAGAGCGACCACGCGCTAACCGGCGGGCTGACGCTCGCCAATATTCGCCGCGGCGTCGCGCAGGCCGGCAGCCTCGGATACTGGATCGGCGAGCCGTTCGCCCGGCGCGGACTGATGAGCGGCGCGGTGCGCGCGCTGGTGCCGTTTGCGTTCGGCTCGCTGCGCCTGCACCGGCTCGAGGCCGCCTGCATTCCGTCGAATGCGGCCTCGATCCGCTTGCTGGAAAATGCAGGCTTTTCGCGCGAAGGCTATGCGCGCCAATACCTCTGTATCAACGGGCTATGGCAGGACCATCTGCTGTTCGCGCGGCTTGCGAGCGATTGAGCGCGTGCTTGAACGTGCCTTGGGACGGCCAAGGTTACCCTGCTATAACGAGGCCGCAATTGTGACGGGTGAACGAATGACTGCCGGAATGAGAGCCTCGACGATGCGCATCTGCGCTGCCGCCGTCGCGGCCGCACTGCTGCTGCCGTCGCAGGCGGCGGCGCAAAGCATCAGCGACAAGCTGAACTCGTGGTTCTTCGGCGGCGGCTCGTCCACGCAGCAACCTCCGGGCAACACGCCGGACAACGCGTCGGTCGATATCGAATGTCCCGGCGTCGAAGTGCGTGCGGGAGCGTCCACGCTTGCCATCAATACGCCCGGTGCCGAGTCGACGCCGATGAACACGCGCTATCAGGTGACGATCGGCCAGACCGCGCGCGAATGCGCGGCGCTCGGCGGCGTCGTCACCATGCGGGTCGGCGTGCAGGGCCGCGTGCTGCTCGGGCCGGCCGGCGGACCGGGGCAGGTCGATGTGCCGCTGCGTCTCGCGGTGGTGCAGGAAGGGCCGGAGCCGAAACCGATCGTCAGCAAGTTCGCGCGGCTGTCGGTCGCGATTCCATCCGGACAGACCGCGGTGCCGTTCGTTCACGTCGAGCAGGACCTGACCTTCCCGCTGCCGCGCGGCAATTTGATCGAAGCCTACGTGGTCTATGTCGGCTTCGACCCCGCGCCGGCGAAGCCGGAACGCAAGCAGAAGACCAAGACGAAATAAGCATGGCCAAGCGGGCGGCGAAGAAAGCCGAGCGGGCCAAGAAGGCGCGCCGGAAGGGGCAGAAATCCTCCGCTCGTCCCCGCGCAAGCGGGGACCCAGTCCTCAAGAAACGAAAACCGAAGGCTGGGCCCCTGGATTCCCGCTTGCGCGGGAATGAACGGAGCAAGCCGGTTCGTCGCGGCAAACCAACATTGCCGCTCAGCGGCATTCGCGTAGTCGAATTCACCCACATGGTGATGGGGCCGACCTGCGGCATGATTCTCGGCGATCTCGGCGCCGAGGTGATCAAGGTCGAGCCGCCCGGTGGCGACAAGACGCGCACGCTGATCGGCTCCGGCTCCGGCTTCTTCAGCCTGTTCAATCGCAACAAGAAGAGCGTGACCGCCGATCTTTCGAACGCGAAGGATCGCGCGCGCATCGAGAAGCTGATCGCGTCAGCCGACATCGTGAGCGAGAACTTCCGCGCCGGCGCGCTGAAGAAGCATGGCCTCGACTACGCGTCGCTGAAGCAGAAATACAAACGCCTCATCTACTTATCGCACAAGGGTTTCCTGCCCGGGCCCTACGATCATCGCGTCGCGCTCGACGAAGTGGTGCAGATGATGGCCGGGCTCGCCTACATGACCGGACCGCCCGGGCGGCCGCTGCGGGCCGGCTCGTCGGTCAACGACATCATGGGCGGTATGTTCGGCGCGATCGGCGCGCTCGCGGCGATCGCTGAGCGCGAGCACACCGGAAAGGGCCAGGAGGTGCAGGTCGGGCTGTTCGAGAACTGCGTGCTCCTGTCGGCGCAGCACATGCTGCAATACCGCCTCACCGGGGTTGCCTCGCCGCCGATGCCGGACCGCATCAACGCCTGGGGCGTGTTCGACCTGTTCGAGACCTCCGACGGCGAGCAGGTGTTTCTCGGTGTCGTCACCGACACGCAATGGGCGGTGTTCGGCCGCGCCTTCGATCTCGGCACGCTGGCGAACGATCCGCGCCTCGCGAACAACAATCTGCGCGTCCAGGCGCGCGAGTGGATGCTGCCCGAACTGCGCAAGATCGTCCGGCGCTATTCGGCAAAGGATCTGCAGGCGGTGTTCGAGCGCGAGGGGCTGCCTTACGCGCCGATCGTCAAGCCGGAGCAGCTGTTCGATGACCCGCATCTCCTGGCGAGCGGCGGGCTCGCGGACCTGACGCTCGACAACGGCAAGACGATGCCGGTTCCGCTGCTGCCGCTGCTGTTGGACGGGCGGCATCTGAAGCCGCGCATGCCGCTGGCGAAGCTGGGGGAGCATGACGGGGAGGTGTGAGCTGCCGGCCGCTAATCGGCGGCCGCCTTTCGCAGGAATTCCAGCACCAGCGCGCTAACTTCCTCCGGCCGTTCCTGCTGCACCCAGTGGCCGGCGCCCGGAACCAGATGGCAGCCGAGCATCTGCGTGCACGCCTGCGTCTGCATCTGCTCGAAGTCGCCCGGCTTCTGATAGACGCCCCAGTCGCTTGCGCCGGCGATGAAGCAGGACGGCTGACCGATCGTGCGGCCGGAGAAGATTTGCAGATCGGCGTTCGGCGTGCCGGCGGTGCGGCAGCGATACCAGTTGAGGCCGCCCTGGAATCCGGTGCGGGCGAATTCGGCGCTGTAGACGCTGAGCTCGTCTTCCGTCAGCCACCGACAGGCCGCGATCTCGGCTGCGGACGGCATTTCGTGCGCAACCGTCTCGGCCATGCCCTGCGCCAAAGCCATGATGTAATAGGTCGGCATCTTCGCCAGTTCGTCGGCGCTCCAGGCGTTGAGCTTGAACGGCCGGTTGCCGCGCCAGTCGGCACTCTTGTGGTGATAGTAGGCGCGCAGGAAGGCGTGAATGCCTTGGGGCGCGTGCTGCATGTCGGCGTTGGCGGCGTGCGTCGAATAGTACCAGTGATAATGCTTGCGCGGCCGTGAAAGCGCCGCGAGATCGTCGAGCACGTTAACGGGCGCGGTCGAGGCGTTGGCGCGTCCCGCCGCTCCGCCGAACGGCAAAGACGGCGGCCCGGGAAACGGGGCGCTCATCATCACCACCGAGCGAAACACGTCCTGGCGGGCAAGCGCGCAGAACGCCGCGGCGGGCGAACCGAAATCGTGCCCGATGACGGCGGCGACCGATCGATGGCCCAAAGCAAAGACCAGCGCCAGCGCATCCTTGACCACGTTGAGCATGCGAAACGGCGTCAGATCGCCGTCGTAATCGCTGTCCCATCCGGTGGTGCGGCCGTAGCCGCGCTGGTCCGGCGCAACGACATGGAAGCCGGCGGCGGCGAGCGGTAGCATGATGTTGCGCCAGCTATAGGCGAGCTCGGGAAAGCCATGGAGCAGCAGCAGGCAGGGACGTCCGTCTTCGTATCCGGCCTCCAGCACGTGCATGGTCAGGCCGTTGATATTGTCGAGGAGGCGCGAACGGATGCCGCCGGGAAGCGGAAGGTCCGCGAGGTCTGCGTTTCGTTTCATCGACTCCCTCGCCGCGAGCTCTCATTCAGGCGAGGCGCTGCGTGTTGCTCAGTTCGAGCCGTCGCCGATCAGGGGTGACCAATGTGCGTCAATGCCGAGCACGTCGGCCGGAACGATTTTCACCGTCTCGAATGCGCGAACATTGGCGGGTGACGCCTTGTTCGCGACCGAGGTTGCATTTTGCGGTATCGCGATGACCGCGGCAAGAACGAGCGCGGCAAGGAACCATATAACGATCGCGTCCTTTCGCATTGCGAGCTCCCGATCTGCTGCCGCGGCGCCAGTTGGCCTTGGCTTGATCGGGAAGCTAACGCTGCGCTTTCACGTGCCGTATGAAGCGCGTCACACAGCGCATGTCTATCCTTATGGTAGAGGTTCGCCACATTACGACCTTGGTGCGGAGCGAAACGCGGCGTCAAGGCGATGCATTGAAATGTATTGGGAACAGGGAAAGAATGATAACGCTGCACGGGATAGGCCGCGGCACAGCAGAGCTTTGAGGGGCGGCGTTGTTCCGCTTAGGCAGATGACTGATCTGCATCAATGGCTCAGGGGTATTGGCCTCGATCAGTACGCGGACCTCTTTGTCCAGAATGACATCGACCAGGAGACTCTGCTCGATCTCAGGGACGAGGAATTCGAGAAGCTCGGCGTCACCCTCGGGCATCGGAAGAAGCTCATCAAGGCGGCAGCACAATATGGTGCCGCAGCGCCCCAGGCATCAGGGCGCGCCGATGACCTTCGGCCACGCGATGGGTCGGCGGATGCGAAGGCCGAAAGACGGCACCTGACCGTATTGATGTGCGACATCGTCGGATCGACCGCGTTAACGGCGCGGCTCGACCCCGAGGATGCCCGCGAGATCCTGCTTCAGTTTCAAGGCCGTTGCGGCGAGGCGGTCCGCCGCTATGACGGCCATGTCGCACGATTCATGGGCGACGGGTTGTTGGCGTATTTCGGGTTTCCTGCTGCCCACGAAGATGACGCCGAGCGCGCGGTGAATGCCGCGCTGGAAATGTTGAGCGCGGTCTCCGCGCTGGCCGATCCTGCGGGGCGACGGATAGAGTTGCGGATCGGAATTGCAACCGGTCTCGTCGTGGTCGGCGATCGCATCGGCGAAGGACCATCGCGCGAATTCGCGCTGGTGGGAGATGCCGCGAACCTGGCGGCGCACCTGCAGAAGCTCGCGGAGCCGAACCAGATCTTGCTGGCGCCCGGCACGCAGCGTCTGCTGGGCCGGAGGTTTGAACTGGAGGACACCGGCGACCACGCCATCAAGGGAGTCGATACACCCGTCCGGGTCTGGAGGGTCATCGAGCCGCGCCCGGTCGAGAGCCGGTTCGAAGCGCGGCAATCCTCGCACCTCACGCCGTTCGTGGGCCGCGATTCAGAACTGGAATTGCTGTTGACGCGCTACGACCTGGTCAAGCGCGGCGAGGGGCAGGTCGTTCTGGTCTCGGGCGAAGCGGGAATCGGCAAGTCCCGGCTCGCTCTCGCGCTCAAGCAACGGCTGGCGGCCGAGACGGGGTGCCGGCTGGAGTTTCAATGCTCGCCTTATCACGCCAGCAGCGCGTGGTTTCCGGTCATCCGCCACCTGGAGGAGGCCGCCGGGATAGGACGCGACACGCCGCCAGATCAGAGGCTGGAGAAACTGGACGCGCTGGTCGAACAACATCTCAAGAAGGACATCGACGGGGTCGTTCCGATCCTCGCCGCGTTGATGTCGATCCCGACGGGCAGCCGTTACCCGCCATTGGATCTCGTGCCCTCCCAGCAAAAGAACCGGACGTTCGCTGCGCTGCTTGCGCTGCTGCGTGCCAGGACCGAAGAGCACGCGGGCATTCTCGTCTTCGAAGATGTGCACTGGATCGACCCCACATCACTGGAGTTGCTGGAGCGGCTGCGCGATCAGGTGCGCCGCTGGAGAATGCTCGTGGTCGTGTTGTCGCGGCCGGAGCTTACGTTGCCCTGGGCTGGCCAGCCGCACATCGGCTCACTGATGCTCAGTCGTCTGGAGCGCGCTCAGGTCGTTTCGATGATCGCATCGCTCGCCGAAACGGGAGCGTTGGCGCAGGCGACGCGGGACGAGATCGTTTCCAAGACCGACGGCGTGCCGTTGTTCATCGAAGAGGTGACCAAGGCGGTGCTGGAATCCGCGCAGCGCGCGACGGACGCAGGCGACGCCACGGGCGGTGCTCCGGCGGCGATCGCCGTTCCGGATACGCTGCACGAGTCGCTCATGGCGCGGCTGGATCAGCTGGCGCCGATGAAGGTCGTGGCCCAGATGGCCGCGGTAATCGGCCGGGAGTTCTCGCTCGACATCCTCGAGGCCATCGCTCCATTGCCGAAGCGAGACTTGCGCGCCGCAATCGACCGCCTGCTGTCCTCGGGCCTCCTGTTCCGCAGCGGCCCTCTGGCGCGAGAAAGCTTCACCTTCAAGCACGCGCTGGTCCAGGACGAAGCCTATGCCAGCCTGTTGCGTGCCGAGCGGCGCACATTGCACCGCAAGATCGCGGATGTGCTCGTTGCCAATCTCTCCACCGTGGGCGAAGGTGGGGCCGAAATCGTCGCGCATCACTACACGCAAGCCGGCGATTCCAGGATCGCCATCGACTATTGGCTCAAGGCCGCGCAGCAGGCGAGCGGACGGTCGGCGTTCGTTGAAGCGAGCCGCCACCTCAAGGCAGCGCTCGACCTGCTGGCCGAACTGCCGGCAACGCGAGAGCGCGATGCGCTTGAACTGAAGCTTCAAACGTCGCGCGGCAGTGCCCTGGCGCAGGGGCGAGGGTTTGGCGCCGACGAAACCAGCCAGGCCTTCAGGCGGGCGATCGAGCTGTTTGACCGGTTCGAACCGTCGGCGCAGGTCTTTTCCGTGCTCAACGGGCTGATCGGCGTTTACGTCGCACGCGGTGAATTCGAGCAATCGCGCGACCTCGCCGTTGACCTGCTCGCACGGGCAGGTCAGCGGAATGATTCGACCGCGAGATTGATGGGCCATCGCGCATTGGGAATGTCGCTGTTCCTGATCGGAGAGTTGCCGTCCGCCCGCGACCACCTGCAGAAATCCCTGGAATTGTACGACGTCACTCTGCACGGACCGCTGGCTCTGGTCTTTTCCCAGGATTTCAAGGTCTCGGCCCAAGCCTATATGGGACTTGCTTCGGTCCTGTTCGGCGACATCAACAGCGCGCTGGAGAACGGCCGCGCCGCGGTCGCCCACGCCGATCAGCTGCGGCACCCACACAGCATCTGCTACGCGCTGACGTTTCTGGCCGGCGCACTTCTGCTCTCGAGAAACCCGCAGCCGGTCTATCCGCTCATCGAGCGGAGCATGAGGCTTGCCGACGAATACGGCTTTCCGCTGTGGACGGCTGCCGGCCAGATGCTCGGGGGGTGGACTCGGCTCGAGCTCGGCGATGCACCGCAGGCGCTCATCGAGATCCGGCGCAGCCTCGAGGCATTGGAGGCGACCGGCGCGCTGATCTGGGTTCACTTCGCCCGCTATCTTCTGGCGGCGGCGCTGCTCAAGGCCAGCCGCACGCAAGAGGCGATCGAGGAGCTAGACCAGGACCTGGCCAAGATCGCCGACACCAGCGGGCGCTGGTATGAAGCCGAGCTCCATCGCATCAAGGGCGGTTTGCTGCTGGCCCGCGGCGAGCCGGATGCGGCCGAAGCCTGTTACGAGAAAGCGGTCGCGGTCGCGACGCGCCAGGGCGCACGGCTGTGGCAGTTGCGCGCCGAGAATGATTTCGCGTCGATGCGCCGGATGCAGGGCAGGTTTGCCGAAGCGCGCGCCCGGCTCGCGCCGCTTTACGCCTCCTTCGGAAATGAGACTGCGTACCCCGACGTGGCCGACGCGGGACATCTGCTGGCCGACATTGCGCCACATTGAAGCTGTTGCCGACTTCATCGCCGATGTCCGCTCACGCGGAAAGACAGGAAGAGGGGCGAGTCACATGACGGACACGGACAACGCGAGGCCCGACGACGACATCGATACGGAACTGGGAGAGAGGTATTACAGGAACGACAAGGGCCTTGAAGCGCGCCTGACGGGAGATATCGTCGAGGTCATTCGCCAATTCATCGAGAAGCGCTTCCAGGAGGGACGCCGGCCGGCGATGCGCGACGCGCACGCACAGGATACCGGCTGCGTCAGAGCGATATTCCGCGTCGATCCGGATCTCGCGCCGGCCTTGCGACACGGCGTGTTCGGCCAGCCCGGCAAGGAGTACGACGCCTGGATTCGTTTCTCCAATGGCAATTCGGAAGTTCTCAGCTCGCGCGTGCCGGACGCGCGCGGCATGGCGATCAAGCTCATGGGCGTGACGGGACCAAAGCTGCTGGAAGACGAAATTGAAACGCAGGATTTCGTCATGGCCAACAATCCGGTCTTCTTCGTCGACGATCTGCAAAGATACAAGGACAGCCTCGTCGCGTTTCATCGCGGCGGATATCTTCGCCAGTTCGCCGCGATCTTCAAACTGAAGCTTCGAGAGGCACGCACCGTTTTCAAGGTCAATGCGACCTTCGCAACCAATCCGCTCTACTGCCGCTATTGGTCGATGACGCCGTACCGGCTGGGCGCGCGCCGCAACGCAATGACGGCAATCAAGTTCTCGGTGACGCCGCGGGTGGAAGCTGACCGCGGCTGGGTTTCCAGTCTGGGGACATTTTTCTCACCCGGCTTCTCGCTCAAGAAGGAGCTCGAGAAGGCGTTGGCGGGCAAGGAGATGCGGTTCGACTTCTATGTTCAGCGCTTTGTCGACGACCGCACGCCGATCGAGGACACGATCACCGAATGGAAGGAATCCGTCTCAAAGCCGGAGCACGTCGCGGAGATTGTCATTCCCTCCCAGGAGGTGGACACGCTCGCCCGCAACAGCTTTGGCGAAAATCTTTCCTTCAATCCTTGGCATAGCGTGGCGGAGCACAAGCCCCTGGGAACCGTGAACAGGGTTCGCAAGGCGATCTATCTCGAAATCAGCAAGTATCGCCACCAACTCAATCGCGCTCCGCTTCGCGAGCCGAGACCGGACGATGTGGCTTGAAATTCTGTCGCACAGCAGAGCGATCGCGTTAGGCGTCGCCGACATGCTCGCTGGCAATCGCCGCGAGCGAGTCGGGGCTGAGAACGATGATGCCGCCCCGTTCGAGCTTGACCCATTTCCGCTCTTCCCAGGCACGCAGCTGCTTGTTCGTGCTCTCCCGCGTCATGCCGATGATCTGGCCGACCTCGCGCTGCGTGATCGACAGCTTGGGACTGGGAGACGACTTCGCATTTGCGGTGAGCCACAACAGCGTTTTTGCGAGGCGGCTCGGCAGATCGAGGAACATGATGTCCTCCATCTGCTCGCTGGTGTGCCTCAGTCGTGCGCACAACAGCTCTATCAGCTTCAGAGCAAGACCGGGTTGGTCCGCGATCATCGGTAGGAAATCCCGCCGATCGATGACCATCAGCTCGCAATCCGAAATCGCTTGCGCGTCGGCCGTTCTTTCATGTCCATCGAGCAAGGCGATTTCGCCGAAGATCTCACCTGCGTTGATCAGGTTGAATACGGCGTCTTTCCCCTCGGAAGAGCGGTTGCTGATCTTGATCGTGCCGGCGCACACCGCAAAAAGGCAGTCGCCCGGGTCGCCCTTGGCGAAGATCGTCGTACCGGCAGTCACAGTTTTGGTGCGCGAGTAAGAGGCGAGCCGATCGATCGCGTGGGGTCCGAGCTTTCCGAACAGCGGATGGGCGCGAAGAATTGTTCGCTTGTCGAACGCTTGCTTCGGAACGGTCGGACGGGAAACCATGGCGCTCCCCTGTGTGTGCGGCTGAACCGGCTGTTCGCGCCGGTTCAGCGCGATGCTACGCGCAAATCGGCGGGTGTGACCAGTTCGCGCTCGGCCTTGCAATCTTCGCGATCATTGCTCGAATGGTTGACTTCGAGCGCGAGGCCAGCGCCTGCAATCTTCATCGGAGAGTTCGTCAATTCCGCATGTCGGCCGGTTCACAAGATAGGGCGGCAGGCCTGTTTCGGCCGCGGAGCGGGAGATGCCGCCTGCACCGCACGGAACGGCTGTGACACTCGCAAGGATGGCGGCGGCGAAAAGGAGAGTCGAATTTGTCGAAACCCGTGTCCAGATGCGCATCGCGGGACTCCTTCGGCTGGTCAGAACTGTTCCGACGCTGTTGGCCCCCCCGGCAAAACTTGAAGGTGGGAAGCGGTCGGTGGACCAACCGCTTCCCACATTGCGCGGGCTGATTATCCATCAGCCCGTCTTCTCAGTAACCGCCGCCATCGTAGTTGGTCGACGCGCGGTCCATCCACGACGTCTCGTGGCTCGGCGCAGTCTGCTTGGCCGGGCCCGCGTTCACCTTGGTCGTCACGGTGAGCGCAGCAGAGGCGACGATGAGGGCAGCGATCAGGGTCTTGGTAAACATGTGAGCGTGTCCTTTGGTGCTTGGGCGGCTGAGGTCCGATACCGGGCCGCTTGCAGGGGCAATATCCCGCAAGGCGCGGCGATCGAGCGTGAAGCAGGTCACTCTCGAGTTTCTTTTTCAAAATTTCTTCAGGGCAAGCCGAAACGACACGGCGGTCGCCGGCTACCTGATGCGGGATACGATCTTCAGCGGGTGCAATCCGGTTCGACAAAAAGGACCCGATCGTGACCTGCATCACACTGGTCTTTCTTCGGGTCTGAAATGGTGTTTGCGGAAATGATCCGTATCAACCGCTCACGCCCGAGGACCAAATGAAAAAGCTCTCGCCTTTTCTGATCAGCGGCTCCCCCAAGCTGTGCTGGGGATGTGGTCAACCGTTTCCAATTCGCCAAGGCCACATCGAGGCACTCGTCGGCCTGGACGGCCAGCTCTATTGCTATGCGAAGACTCCGGAATGCGCCGTTCTTGCCACGCAGCCTGTCGCGCTGAAAAGCGCCGCCTGACTCTCGCTTGGTGACGATGGTGTGATGCGGCGCTTTAAGGTTACTCGCGAACCTTGTTTGCAGTTGTCGCTGGGCGACTTCCGTCCCGTGAGGCATCGTCATTTCATGACCTGCCTCGTCCGGATCACACGACCGGCCAGCGCGCTTGCGGCATTCGCATTCGTGTTTCTGACCGGCACGCCGGCATTTTCGGGCACGATAGCGGCTTCACGGGCAACGTTCGACGGCCAGTGGAGCGTGCTGATCGTCACCGAAAAAGGCCGCTGTGATCGCGCCTATCGCTACCCGGTCAAGATCGAGAACGGCGCGGTGGGCTATGCGGGCAGCGCCTCGTTCAACATTTCCGGCTCGGTCGGAAACAACGGCGCCGTGACCGTCACGGTGTCGCGCGGCAGCCAAAGTGCCACCGGCACCGGCCGCATGTCGGCGACCGACGGCGGCGGCACCTGGACCGCGGGTTCGGGCGAATGCTCCGGCACCTGGTCCGCCGAGCGCCGTTCGTAGGCCGGATCGCGTCGCAATGGAAAACCATTCATTGATCAAAGCGAGCCGCAGGACGCACGGAAAGATCGTGCTGCTTGCCGTCGCTGTCTCGATGATCTTCGTTGCCGCCGTCTCGGCGTTCAGCGTCACGAAACCGGATACCGGCGCGCGCGCTCACGGCCCGATCGTGAAAGCGAAGACGACGCTCAGTGTCGCGGGGCGCGAAACCACTCCTTAAGCGCGCGCACCACCCTATCGGCCAACCGCGTAGGCCTGCATCAGTCGCGGCGTCGCGGCGGCGCGCAGGAAGCCGTCCCATTGGCCGGCCGCGCATATCCGCCCTAGCGCCCACGGACCTTCGACGGTCAGCAGATGGCCGCGCCGCTCCAGTTCAGCGCGCGTTGCCGCGGGATATCGGTCTTCGACGATCAGTCGCCCCGGCTCGAACGGACGCGGATGGAATGACTGCACCGCGTGCTTGGAGGTGAACATCGGCGCGTCGATCGCCTGCTGCAGGCCCATGCGGTGATGCACCAGGCGCAGGAACACGGTGAGGATCCACTGCTCCTGCTGATCGCCGCCGGGCGTACCGATCGCCAGAAACGGCTTGCCGTCGCGCGTTACCAGCGTCGGCGAGAGCGTGATGCGCGGGCGCGTTCGCGGCCGCAACGTCGTTGGGTGGCGGTCCTCGAGCCAGCACATTTGCCCGCGCGTCGAGACCGGGAAGCCGAGCCCCGGCACCACCGGCGATCCCTGCAGCCAACCGCCCGACGGCGTCGCCGAGATCATGTTGCCGGCAGCGTCGACGACGTCGAGATGCACGGTGTCGCCCCATTCGACCGGCAGCGGCGCAAACGTCGGCTCGCCGCCCCCGGGGCCGACCGGTTTCTCCTTGCCGGCTATCGCGAGCACGCGCCGCATCCGCTCGCGCGCATCGCCGATGTCGCCGGGCGCAAGCTCCATCGAGGCGCGTCCGCCGATCAGTTTCGCGCGCGTGTCCGCGTATCCTGCCGAGAGCAGCGTCTCCATCGGTACGTCGACCGCGTCCGGATCGCCGTAGAAAACCTCGCGGTCGGCGAAGCCGAGCTTCAGCGCCTCGACCAGCGTGTGCACGAAATCCGGCCCCAGCGGGTCCATCGTGGCGATGCCGGTGCGCTCGAGCAGCCGCAGGGTCTGCAGCAGCATCGGTCCCTGCGACCAGGGACCGATCTTGTGCACCGTCAGTCCGTGATAATCGACCGACAGCGTCGGCTCGACCCGCGCCGCATAGTGCGCGAGGTCGTCACCGCTGAGCAGTCCGCGATGGCGCGCTCCGGTCGAGTCCATCAATTCGGTCTGGTAGAAGCGGTCGATCGCCTCGGCGACGAAGCCTTTATAGAACGCGCGGCGCGCCGCCTCGATCTGGCGGATGCGATCGCTGCCCGCCGCTTCAGCCTCGGCCAGGATGCGCTTGTAGGTCTCGGCGATCGCCGGCGTGCGGAGCGGCCTGTTCGGATGTGGTGCCTTGCCGTTGGCGAGCCACACCTCGCCCGAGCTCGGCCATTCGGTCTTGAAGTAGTCGACCGCCGGGATGATCGTGGACACGATGCGTGGCACCAGCGGAAAGCCATGCTCCGCATAGGAGATCGCATACGACAGCACGTCGCGGGGCGTGAGCGTGCCGTAGTCGCGCAACAGCAGCATCCAGCCATCGAAGGCGCCGGGCACGACCGCTGGCAGCAGTCCGGTGCCGGGCATCTGCCTGAGGCCCATCGCGGTCAACCGTTCGACCGTCGCGTCGGCGGGAAACGGCCCTTGCCCGCAAATCACCTCAGGCGCGTCCGCACCGGCGCGGCACACGATCGCCGGCAGTTCTCCGCCGGGCCCGTTGAGATGCGGCTCGACGATCTGCAGCACGAAGCCCGCCGCTGCCGCGGCGTCGAACGCGTTGCCGCCGCGCTCGAGCACAGCCATGCCGGTTTGCGTCGCGAGCCAGTGCGTCGTCGCGACCACGCCGAACGTGCCGCGAATATCCGGTCGGGTGGTGAATGGTGGTTGCATGAAGACAGCTTGGCTCGCGTTGGCGCGCGACCCTAGCGCATGATCCCGAAAAGTGGATACCGGTTTTCGGAAAGAGCCTGCGCAAAAGACATCGCGGCGGCCGCGAAAGTCGGCTGGACAAGGCCGGCTTTCCAAGCTCTCATTCGCGGTCTTTCTCAGACAACGATCAGCCATGACGTGGTCCATCATCGCGCGCGATCCGGACGGCGCCTACGGCATCGCGATTGCAAGCAAGTTCTTCGCGGTCGGCGCGATCTGTCCACATGGCGAAGGCGGCGTCGGCGCGCTCTCGACCCAGGCGCTGCCGAACCCGCTGTGGGGCTATCGCGGCATGCGGCTGCTGCGCGAGGGCATGGCGGCGCAGGCCGTGGTCGATCATCTCGTCACGCCGGACAAGGGCGCCGAGCAGCGCCAGCTTCACGTGCACGACGCGCGCGGCGGCATCGCGACGCATACCGGTGCGCGCTGCATCGACTGGTGCGGCCATGTGGTGCGGCCGGGCGTGTCGGTCGCCGGCAACATGCTGGCCGGGCCCGACGTCGTTGCGGCGACCGCGCATGCGTTCGAAACCTCGAAAGAGACGTCGTTCACGCGCCGGCTGATCGCGGCACTTGCGGCCGGCGAAGCGGCGGGCGGCGACAAACGCGGCAAGCAGTCGGCCGCCGTCTCGGTGTGGACCACAGAGGAATATCCGGCGATCAGCCTGCGCGTCGACGATCAGGCCGATCCGCTCGCGGAGCTCGCGCGGCTGGAAAGCATCGGCCGCGAGA
>Ga0207683_10002248_pt1 | contig 16958 bp, 17 predicted proteins | sample KBSM73metaG_FD_184333 | JGI IMG/M metagenome (GOLD analysis project Ga0207683, IMG submission 184333) | Miscanthus rhizosphere microbial communities from Kellogg Biological Station, Michigan, USA - KBS M7-3 metaG (SPAdes) (version 2) | ecosystem: Host-associated > Plants > Roots > Rhizosphere >... | reverse complement strand
AGGGTGACGTCGAAGACGGCATAGGCCCAGCGGATTTGCGGGAGCGCGGCCGGGGCAAGGCCCTGCAACTGGGTGAGCTGGGCGAAGACCAGGCCCAAGCCGGTCAGCATGGACCAGGACACGAGCGCAGTAGCCAGGCTGGCCCGCATCCGGGCCGGCCGGTCGTGCAGGTGCCGGGGCGGGTAGAACCAGGCGGGCAGCGCGTGCCAGGCCAGGCTGGCGGCGGCGGCCGGACCGCCGCCGGAGTCGTCGAGGAGCGCCAGGATCTCGGCGCCGTAGCGGGCCCGCCAGGAGGGCGGGTAGAGGGCGAGGGCGGCGCGGGCCAGCGGCGGCCTCATGCTCCGGCCCAGCCGAGACGCGTGCTTAGCCGTTCCCTGGCCACCGAGGCGACCTTGCTCATCCGCTCGGACTGCTGGGCCAGCGCCTCGGCGCCGGCCATCGTGATGCGGTACGGCCGACGGCGATCGTCCGACTCCAGCGGCTCGATCAGGCCGCGCGCTTCCAGCCGGGCAATCACCGCATAGAGGGTGCCCGCGCTCAACCGGACGCCCATTGTCTCCGCCACGTCCTGGGTAATGGCGTAGCCGTGCTTGGGCTCGTCGGCCAGGCTGGCCAGCACCAGCAGCGGCGGATCGGCCCATCGGTCCAGTCTGTCTGTCACGCCGTCCACGGTATAGCGTCTCACGCTATACCGCAAGCCGATATAGCGCGAGGCGTTATAGAGAAGCCGCGACGCCCTAGACGGGCAGGACCGCGACAGGGGTGGTGGTGGGGCGAGCCGTGCCATCGGCGGGCTCGACGGTGATGCCGATCCGGTCGCCCGGACGGACCGCGGACGCCAGGAGAGAGCTGCCGTGCATCAGGCCGGCCGAGCGCGCGCCGGACGGGCTCATCACCCACACCTGGTAGACCCGGCTGGACGGCAGCGAGGCCATCCCGCTGGCGCTAACCACGGCCTCGCGCAGCGCGGCGGAGGTGACGACGGTGACGCTGCCGCCGACGCTGGTCCGCGCGGTCGCGACGTGAGCGTCGGGCGCGGTGACCACCCGGGCGATCGCGGTCGCCCGCGCCTGGTCGAGCTGGTGCTGGGCGGACAGCTGGGTGATCCCGAGCGCGGCGGCCACGGCCACGCTGGCCGCGGCGGCGAGGACGGCCACGCGGCGGGTGACTGCGCCGCGAGGGAAGGCGCTGCGGGAAGAGGCCCGGCGGGGCAGGGACCGCCGGGATAGGGCCCGGCGGCGGGATAGGGCCCGGCGGGGATGGTCGGCGGACAGCGGGGGAAGCTGCCTGGTCCGGTACGTGGCCGCCAGCACCTGCTGCTCCATCCGGGCCGGCGGGATCACGGCGCAGGCCAGCGCGAGCCTGGCCGCGGTCTCGCGCATGCCGCGGACCTCGGCTTCGCAGGCGGGGCAGTGCTGCAGGTGGCGCTCGAACTCCTCGCGCTCGGTATCGCTGATGGCGTCGAGTGCGTAGCTGCCGGTGAGTACGTGCAGGTCCTCACGCATGACCTTCACCAGGTCACCTCCATGCAGTCACGCATCCTGATCAATCCGTCCCTGATCCTGGTCTTGACCGTGCCGAGGGCAACCCCGAGCAGCTTCGCGACCTCCGGGTAGGAGTATCCGTGGTAGTAGGCGAGCTTGATCGACTCGCGCTGCAGCCCGGTCAGCCCGTCCATGCACCGGCGCACCCGCTGGTGCTCCAGCGTCGCCGCGACGGTCTCGGCCACGTCGTCCTCGGCCGGCTCCGGCTCCGCGGCCTTCTGTTCCCGGCGCGAGCAGGCGTTCTCCGAACGGACCCGGTCGACCGCGCGGCGGTGCGCGATGGTCAGCGCCCAGGCGGCGGCGCTGCCCCGGGCCTGGTCGTACCGGGACGCGGTGCGCCAGATCTCGAGCAGAACCTCCTGCGCGACCTCCTCGGACTGGGCCGGGTCGCGCAGCACCTGCCGGGCGACCCCGTAGACCGGGCCGGATAGTTCGGCGTAGGCGAGCTCGAACGCCCGGTGGTCGCCGCGCGCCACCTGGCCCAGCAACCCGGCAAGGTCTGGCGGCGGAGGCGGCTCCGGCTGCAGTTGTCGCATATCTGGCCTGCTCATGCTCCCCATTCGAGGCCGAACGGCCTCCGGATTGCTCCCGCATCACCTCGTAATGAATTCCAGGAGTGACCAATCTGCTACGCGGACAGGTCCGAATGGCCGCCGTGATGAAGACATCGGGCCTAGCGGGACTGCTGACGGGGGCCGTAGCGCTGGGCGTAGCCGAGCTGACGGCCGCGGTCACCGGACCGAACGGCGCTCCGGTCATTGCGGTCGGCGAGACCGCTATCAACCTGACGCCCGTGCCGGTCAAGGAGTTCGCGATCGCGCACTTCGGCACGCATGACAAGGCGGCCCTGATCGCCGGCATCCTGATGCTGCTGGCTGCGTTCGCCGCGCTGATCGGCGTGCTGGCCGTGCGCCGGCTGGCTTACGGGCTCGCCGCCCTCGGGGTGTTCGCCGCGGTCGGCGTCGCGGCCGCGGTCAGCCAGGGGGGCGGCCTCAACGTGGTGCCCACGCTGGCCGGCACGGCCGTGGCGGCCGCGACGCTGGTGCTGATGGTGCGCGCGATACGGGGGATGGCCCGGCCGGAAACCGCGGGGCTCGCGGAGAGGACGGGGCTCGCGGGGGGACCGGGAGGCAAGGGGCTCGAGCGCCGCCGCTTCCTGGTCGTGGGGGCGGGAGCGGCGGCCCTGGGCGTGGCGGCAGGCGGCCTGGGCAATGCGCTGCTCGGCCGGTTCAGCGTGGCCTCGTCCCGGGCGGCGGTGCGGCTACCCGGCCCGGCCGTCCCGGCGCCGGCCGTCTCGGCAGGCACCGATCTGCGGATTCCCGGGCTGACGCCCTTCATGACGTCCAACGCCAGCTTCTACCGCGTCGACACCGACCTGGTTCTGCCGCAGGTGTCGCCGGAGACCTGGACGCTCACGATCGACGGCATGGTCGACCGGCCGGTCGAGCTCACCTTCGCCGAACTGCTGAAGATGCCGCTGACCGAGGCCGACATCACGCTGGTGTGCGTCTCGAACGAGGTCGGCGGCACCTACAACGGCAACGCCGCGTGGCTCGGCGTGCCGCTGGCCGGGCTGCTCCGGCGGGCCGGGGTGCGGGCCGGCGCCGACCAGGTGCTGTCCGCCGCCACCGACGGGATGACCATCTCCACCCCGGTCGCCGCCATCATGGACGGCCGGAACGCGCTGCTGGCCGTCGGGATGAACGGCCAGCCGCTGCCCGTCGCGCACGGATTCCCGGCGCGGATGATCGTCCCCGGCCTGTACGGCTACGTGTCCGCGACCAAGTGGGTCACGAAGCTGACCCTGACCACGTTCGCGCGGCAGAAGGCCTACTGGACCCAGCGCGGCTACTCCGCCCAGGCGCCCATCAAGACCGAATCGCGCATCGACGTGCCCAAGCCACTGTCCCAGGTCAAGGCCGGCCGCATCACGGTGGCGGGCGTGGCCTGGGCGCCGGCCAAGGGCATCGCCAAGGTCGAGGTCAGCGCGGACAACGGCCCGTGGCAGAAGGCCACGCTGGCCGCCTCGGGCGGCATCGACACCTGGCGTCAGTGGATGTGGGGCTGGGACGCCCGACCCGGGCTGCACAACCTCCGGGTTCGGGCCACCGATAACTCGGGCGCGACGCAGACACCGCAGCGCGCCTACCCCGTACCCAACGGCGCCAGCGGTTGGGACTCCGTCGTGGTGACCGTCATGTGACGCGCGCCGCATCCGCGGGATGACACCGGCCCGTAGTCAAGGAAAACCGAATCAGGAAACCGAAAACCATCAAGGAGTCATGAACATGAAGTACCGTCTTCTCGCCCTATCGGGCCTGGCCGTGAGCCTCAGCCTCGGCGCGGCCGCGTGTAGCTCGTCCTCGTCTTCGCCCGCCGCCTCCGGCGCCACGTCCTCGCCCGCCTCCTCCCCCACAGCCGTGTCCTCCTCGCCCGCGACGGCCGCCAAGGACTTCGGCCCGGGCTGCGCGGCGGTGCCCAAGTCCGGGGCGGGCAGCTTCACCGGCATGGCCACCGCGCCGGTGGCCACCGCTGCCTCCGCCAACCCCGCGCTGTCCACCCTGGTCACGGCGGTCAAGGCGGCCGGCCTGGTGGACACGCTCAACTCCGCCTCGAACATCACCGTGTTCGCCCCGGACAACGCCGCGTTCGCCAAGATCCCGCCCGCCACCCTGAAGAAGCTGCTGGCCAACAAGGCCGAGCTCACCAAGATCCTCACCTATCACGTGGCCCCGGCCCGCTATACCCCCGCCCAGCTGTCCTCCGGCACGGGCATCAAGACCCTGGAAGGCGGCATGGTCACCCCGGCCGCGATGGGCAGCACCTACGAGGTCAACAAGGCCAACGTGGTCTGCGGGAACGTGCAGACCGCCAACGCCACCGTCTACATCATCGACACCGTATTGACGCCCCCAGCGAAGTAGGTCAAGCCAGCTCGACCAGCGGGCCCGGATACCCCAGCCGGACCCGCTGGGCAGGGGGCAGCCGCCACGGCGTGTGGATGCAAGCGGGGTCGAGGCCGGCCAGTTCCGGCACGTAGCGGCGGACGTACTCGCCGGACCGGTCGAACCGCTCGGCCTGGCGCAGCGGGTTCATCACCCGGTTGGGCCGGGTGTTGTGGCCGGTCCCGGCCACCCACTGCCAGTTGCCCGCGTTGTTCGCCACGTCGGCGTCAGCGAGCAGGGCGCCGAAGTGCGCCAGGCCGTGCCGCCAGTCGATGCCGAGGTCGCGGGTGAGGAACGAGGCGGTGACCATCCGGGCCCGGTTGTGCATGAAGCCCTCGGCGGCCAGCTGGCGCATGCCCGCGTCCACGATCGGGATCCCGGTCTGGCCCTCGCGCCAGGCGTCCAGCGCGCGCCGGTCCTCGTGCCAGGCCGCGCCGGGGCGGTAGCTCTTCCTGGCGATGTCCGGGAACGCGGCCGTGACCTGGTAGAAGAAGTCGCGCCAGGCGATCTGGCGGCAGAACTCCTCGCCGCCGGGTCCATCGAGGGCGCCGATCGCCACCTCGAGCGGTGACACGCAGCCGAACCGCAGGTAGGCGGACAGCCGGGAGGTCGCGTCGCCGGCCAGGTCGTCGTGGTTCTCGCCGTAGCCGGCCAGCAGGCGCTGCCGCCAGCTGACGAAGCGCTCGCGGCCGGCGCTCTCCCCGCCGCGAGCCAGGCCCGGAGACCCCGGCGAGGCGGGCGTCTTCGCGGGCAGGCGGCCGATCTTCTCGATCGGGGGCAGCTGGATGTGCGGCGGGACCGGGCAGTGCTTCCGCCAGGCGGCCGCGCGCCAGGCGCGCCAGTACGGGGTGAAGACCCGATAGTGGCCGCCGCCGACCGGCGTCAGCTCGCCGGGCGGTACCACGGTCAGCCCGGGGGTCAGGGTCAGCTCGATCCGGTGCCGGGCGCATTCGCGCTCGAGCTTGAGGCGGCGGGCGGTGGCGTAGTGCGACACGTCGTCGGCGATGTAGACCGCGGTCGCGTGCACCGCGCCGGCCAGCCTGATCACCTCGGCGGCCGGGTCGCCCCGGCGCAGGACCAGGTCGGCGCCGCGGTCGCGGAGGGACGCACGCAGGTCGGCGAGGGATTCGGCGAGGAAACGGGCACGGTTCGGGGGCGCGGCGATGGCCGGGTCCATAACGAACAGCGGCACCACCTGCCGCGCCCGGACAGAGGCCTGGTGCAGCGCCGGGTTGTCGTGCAGCCGGAGATCACGAGTGAAAACCACGATCGCGGTGTCCATTTAAGGTGATCCTATGGAGGTCAGGCCCCGGGTGGGCGTATCGAGCTGCCTGCTCGGCGAGGAGGTCAGGTTCAACGGCGGGCACAAACGGTACCGGTTCCTCACCGACGAACTCGGCCCCCACGTCGACTGGGTGCCGTACTGCCCGGAAGTATCCATCGGGCTGGGGACGCCGCGCGAGCCGATCCGGCTGACCGCGGACGGGCGGCTGGTCAACCGGAGCGGGACCGCCGACCACACGGAGGCGATGGCAGCCCTGCCCCTGCCCGCCGGGGGGCTGGACGGGTACGTGTTCAAGGCCAAGTCGCCGAGCTGCGGCATCCGGGCCATCCCGCGGTACGGCGAGGACGGCGCCGCGGCCCGCCACGACGGGCGCGGGCTGTACGCCGACCGGGTGCTGACCGCGTTCCCGCTGCTGGCCGTCGAGGACGAGGGACGGCTGAACGACGCCGGGCTGCGCGAGGCGTTCTGCGAGCGGATCTTCGCCACGGCGCGGCTGCGGTCGCTGTTCTCCGGGCCGTGGTCGGCGGGGGACCTGGTGGCCTTCCACGCCCGGCACAAGCTGCAGCTGCTGGCGCACGACCCGGCGCGCTACCGGGCGGCGGGCCGGGTCGTGGCCCGGGCCGGGCCCGAGGCGGCGTACCGGGATCTGTTCCTGGCCGCGATGGCCAGCCCGGCCACCCGGGGCCGCACCGCCAACGCGCTGCAGCACGCGTACAGCCGGATCGGGCGTCAGCTGGACCGGCCCCGGCGGCTGGACCTGGTGGCCAGGATCGAGGCCTGCCGGCGCGGCGAGGAACCGCTCAGCGTGCCGGTCGCGCTGCTCGCGCACTACGCGAGCGGCGGGGACTTTCCGTGGCTGGCCGGGCAAACCTTCCTCAGGCCCTTTCCCCCGGAGCTGCGGCTGCGGCATTCCGTTTCGGCGCCCGCTTAGGCGGCAGCGGGATGAAACCGCTGGTCCGGGCGATGTAGTCGGCGTACTGCGGGCGGGAGGCGGTCATCCGCCTGTCGGTCATCCTGGCGCCGGTGCCGCGGGTCAAGATAAAGGTCATCAGCAGCGGGCCGGCCAGGGCCGGGAGTTCGCGCCAGGAGCCGGCGCTGATGGCGAACAGTCCCCACCACATGCAGAAGTCGCCGAAGTAGTTCGGGTGCCTGGTGTAGCGCCACAGCCCGCGGTCCATGATCTGGCCCGCCGTGGCGCTGGCCTTGAACCGGGCCAGCTGCCAGTCGCCGATGCTCTCGAAGGCAAAGCCCACCACGAACAGGACCGTACCTATGACGACGAGCGGGCCGGCCGGGGAACGCTCCAGCATGCCGAGCTGCACCGGGACGGTGGCCAGCCACAGGATCGCCGCCTGCAGCAGGTAGACCATGCGCAGCGCGTACAGGTTCGTTTTGCCTCGGAGCATGTCCGCGTAGCGGGGGTCCTCCGGCTTGCCGTGGTTGCGCCGGCCGACATACGCGGCCAGCCGCAGGCCCCACAGGACCGAGGCGGCTAGCAGCAGGGCGCGGCGAGTGGTATCTCCGTGGCCGAGGGAGACGAGGAACGCGGCCAGGGCGGCCAGGGCAATGCCGATGCCCCAGGCCGTGTCCACGACGGAGTGCTTGCCGGCCTTGAGGGCGACCACGAAGGTGACGCCCTGCAGGATCAGCAGAGCCGCCGCGGCGGCGAGGAGCGTGAGCGCGGTCACCGCTCGGGCCTTCGCGCGAGGATCTGGTCCACGCCCATCCGGCCCTGCTCGAAGGCCAGCGCGCCGCCGGCCAGGTAGAGGCGCCAGACGCGGACCTGTTCGGCGGTCAGGATCGTGGTGATCGCGGGCAGGTTAGCCTCGAAGTTCTCCAGCCAGGCCCGGATCGTGCGCGCGTAGTGCTCCCGCATCGCCTCGACCCCGAGGACCTCGAACCCGGCGTCCTGGATCAGCCGTATCGTCTCCCCCACCGGGCGCATGTCCATGTCGGGCGCGATGTAGGACTCGATGAACGGGCCGCCGCCGCGGCGGGTGGTCCTGGACATCTGCTGGATCAGCAGCCGTCCGCCCGGCCGCAGCCGTCCGTAGAGCGCGGCGCAGAAGGCCGGATACCGGGCCGCGCCGACGTGCTCGCCCATCTCCACCGAGGCGATCGCGTCAAACCGGCCGTCCAGCGGATCTCGGTAGTCCTGGATCCGGACCTCGGCCCGATCGCCTAGGCCTAGGCCGCGGGCGCGCTGCCGGACGTAGCCGCCTTGCTCGCGGGACAAGGTAACCCCGGTCACCTGGACCCGGGCCCGGGCGGCGTGCAGGGTGAGCGAGCCCCAGCCGCAGCCCATGTCGAGCAGCGCCTGGCCCGGCGCGAGGGCGAGCTTGCTCATGATCAGCTCGAGCTTGGCCTGCTGCGCTCCGTTGAGATCCCGCTGGCCGTCCCAGTACGCGCACGAGTAGGCCATGCTGGGATCCAGGATGAGCTGGTAGAACGCGGACGGCACGTCGTAGTGGCCGGCGATCACCGCCTGGTCGCGGGCCCGGCTGTGCCGGCGGCCGCGGACCCTGAGCTCGCAGCCGGGAGGTCCGGGGGGCGGGGCGAGCAGGCCGAGGCGGCCCGCGGCAGCGGCAACGGCCGGACCCGTCTTGATCAGGCCGAACGGGCCGGAGCGCGGGGCGGTCGCGTGCACCCGGCGCAGTCCGTCGGTGAGGTCGCCCTCGACGTCGAGGTCGCCGCTGACGTAGGCGCGGGCCAGGCCGAGCTCGCCCGGCCGCCACAGGATCCGCCGCAGCGCCCGCGGAGACCTGGCCACCAGCACCGGAGCGTCCAGGGGTTCAAGGGCCCCGGCCTCGCTGCCGTCCCAGGCGCGCAGCCGGACCGGCAGGTCGAGGCCGGCCTGGGCCAGCAGGGCGGCGATGACCTCGGCGGCGCCCTTGGGGGCGCTCATGGCGAGGTCCGGCCCAGGGTGAGCTGGCTGACGTCGATGTACCCGGCCCGGAAGCCGGCCTCGGAGTAGCACAGGTAGAAGGTCCACATCCGGTTGAACACCTCGTCGAAGCCGAGGCTGGCGACCCTGTCGGCCTGCGCGCCGAACCGCTCCCGCCAGATCCGCAGCGTCTCGGCGTAGTGCGCGCCGAAGTCCTCGCGCCCGGTGATCCGCAGCGTGGTGCGGGCCAGGCTGTCCTGGATCGCGGTGACGGACGGGAGCAGCCCGCCGGGGAAGATGTACTTCTGGATCCAGGTGTAGGTGTCCCGGGTGGCCAGCATCCGGTCGTGCGCCATCGTGATCGTCTGCAGCCCGATCCGCCCGCCCGGGGCCAGGTGCCGGTCGAGGGCGGCGAAGTAGCCGTCCCAGTAGCGCTCGCCGACCGCCTCGAGCATCTCGACCGAGCAGATCGCGTCGAACCGGCCATCCAGGTCGCGGTAGTCGCGCAGTTCCACGCTGACCCGGCCGGCCAGCCCGGCCTCCGCGACCCGGCGGGCGGCGAGTTCCTGCTGCTCCCGGGAGATCGTGATCGTGCGCACGGTCGCGCCGCGGCGGGCGGCCCGGATGGCCAGCTCGCCCCAGCCGGTGCCGACCTCGAGCACCCGGCAGCCCGGCCCCACCCCGGCCCGGTCAAGGAGCCGGTCGACCTTGCGGCGCTGCGCTTGGGCGAGGTCCCCAGCGACGGGGGTGCCGTCCGGGCCGGTGGCGAAGATGGCCGAGGAGTAGGTCATGGTCTCGTCGAGGAACAGCGCGAACAGGCCGTTGGACAGGTCGTAGTGGCGGCCGATGTTGCGCCGCGCACCCGCGATCGTCTGCAGGTCGTCCGGCGGCTGCCGGCGGACGGCCAGCCTGCGCAGCCGCTGCAGCCAGGGCGGGACGAGGTCGGCGGCGTGCGCGGCGAACACGGTGAGCAGCCCGGTCAGGTCGGTGCTGTCCCACTCCCCCGCCAGGTAGGACTCGCCGAACCCGATCAGGCCGGAGTCGCCGAGCCGGCGGAAGAACTCGCGGGGCCGGTGCAGGTGCATGACCGGGGCGTCCGGTCCCCCGGCGCCGTGAAACGTCCCGTCCGGCAGGCGGACCCGCACCGGCAGCCGGGCCACCGCCAAGCCGAACACGGCGCGGGCCACGGCCGCGCGGGCGGGCGAACCCGCCGCCGCGGCCACGTCGGGCCACCGCTCCGGGTCGGCGGTCCACGGTGCGGTCGACTGGTTTCTGGTCCTGGTGCTGGTCACTGGACCCCCTCCTGGGATTGATGAGCGGGCCGCGGGATCACCGGCAGCCCGCGCAGGTACAGCCGCACGCCCTGCCAGCGGATCCGTGCGCTGACGGCGGCCGTGGACCACGGGTACCGGGCGACGGCCGCGAGCAGCGCCCGCGCCGTGGCCGGTACCGCCCGGCCCCGCACGCTGGCGGCGAACGAATGCCCGTCCGGGCGGTCAAGCCGCACGCTCAGCGCGAGGGTGGCGTCCGGCTCGGGCAGGCTCATCCGGTAGCGGCCGTCGACCGGGTAGAAGGGCGAGACGTAGAACTGCTTCGGCACCTCGGCCCGGGCGCCGGGCAGCAGGTAGGCGTGCCGCTGGCGGTAGGTGTTGTGCACCTCGGCCACCACGCAGGCCAGGGTGCCGTCGGGCCGGTGGCACCAGTACACGGTCAGCGGGTTGAACACGTAACCCAATACGCGGGCCTGGGTCAGCATCGTGATCGTGTGGGGTCGGCTGATGCCGTTCGCGGCCAGGAAGCGGTCGAGGTTCTCCCGGATGCCGCGGCGCGGGTCGCCGAGGTGGTCACGGGCGCGGAACCGGGCCAGCCACGGGATCCGGGGCAGGTGGTCGAGGTCGACCAGCCACAGGTAGCTGCGGTAGCGGAACACGTTCCGCAGCGGGGCCGAACGCGCGTGGCTGATCGTGACCTCGTACAGCGCGCTCACCAGGTGCCTCCGAGGGACCGGGCCGCTGCGGCGCCGGACCGGCAGCCGTCCTCGTGGAAACCCCAGCCGTGGTAAGCCCCGGCGAACGCGGTGACGTGCGTGTTCAGCCCGGGCAGCCGGCGCTGCGCCGCGACCGAGGCCGGGGTGTAGGCCGGATGCGCGTAGTCCATCCGGTCGATGACCAGGGCCGGGTCGGCCAGCCCGGCGCCGCCGAGCGTGACGATGTAGTCCTCGTCGCCGGCCAGGTTCTGCAGCCGGTTCATGTCGTAGCTGATCCGCGGCGCGCCGTCGTCCGGCTCGCAGCCGCTGAGCTGGTAGTTCCACGACGCCCGGACGGACGGGCGGGGCAGGAGGGTGACGTCGGAGTGCAGCAGGGCGGGGTTCTGGGTGTAGGTGAAGGCGCCGAGCACGTCGCGTTCGGCGTCCGTGGGCGGGTCGAGCAGGCGCAGCGCCTGGTCCGCGTGGGCGGCGATGACCACGGCGTCGAACCGGTGCGTCTCGCCGGCCGCGTCCCATACCTCGGCGTGGTCCGGGTAGCGGCGCACCGCGCGGACCGGCGTGGACAGCCGGATGTCGGGCAGCCGCTTGGCAGCCAGTTCCACGTAGCGGCGGGACCCGCCGGTCACGGTCCGCCACGGCGGCGACCCGGACACCGACAGCATCCCGTGGTTGGCCAGGAACGCGAACAGGTACCGAGCCGGATAGCGCAGCGCCGTTCCGGACGGGCAGGACCACACCGCGGCGACCAGGGGGAGGGCGAAATGCGCGGTGAAGTAGCGAGAGAACCCGCCCGTTCGGAGAAAATCGGCGAGAGTCTGTCCGACGGGGTCACCGTGGTCCAGGAGCCGGCGGGCGGCGCGGTGGAACCTGGGCACCTCGGCCAGCATGCGCACGTAGCGGCCGCGGCCGCGGGGCAGGCCGGCGGCCAGGCCGGGCAGGCCGCGCTGGCCCGCGTACTGCAGGCCGCACCCGGCGCAGCGGACCGACATGCTCATCTGGGACGGCTGGGTGGCCACCCCGAGTTCGGCGAACAGGCGCGTGAGCAGGGGGTAGGTGCGCTCGTTGTAGACGATGAAGCCGGTGTCGACGCCGGTCGGGTGGGTGTCGGCGTGGCCGCCGAGGCGGTCGTCCGCCTCGAACAGCGTCACGTGGTCCGCCTGGGCCAGCACGTAGCCGGCCGTGATCCCGCTCACGCCGCCGCCGACGACGGCGATCCTGCGCCCGGTCATGCGCCTTCGCGGCCGAACAGGTGCCGCAACGCACCGGTGAGCTCCGGCTGGCGGAACCGGTGTCCCGCTCCGGTCAGCCGCTCGGGCAGGACGTACTGGCTGGCCTGGGCGATTTCCCTGGCGCCTTCGTCGCCGAGCAGCAGCCGGGGGCCGAATCCCGGCACCGGCAGCACCGCGGGACGGCGTAGCACGGCGGCCAGCGTCCGGGTGTAGTCCGCGTTCCGCACCGGCTCCGGCGCGACCGCGTTGACCGGGCCTGATAGCGCCTCATCCAGCACCGCCCGCCGGTAGATGTCGAGCAGGTCGTCCAGGGCGATCCAGGCCAGCCACTGCTTGCCGTCGCCGAGCCGGCCGCCGAGCCCGGTCTCGAACAGCGGAGTGAGCAGCCGCAGCATGCCGCCGCGCGGGGTCTGCACGATGCCGGTCCTGACCTGGACCGTGCGGATGCCCGCCGCGGTGGCCGGGGTGGTGGCGTCCTCCCAGCCCGCTACCACGTCGGCCAGGAACCCGTCGCCGCGCGGGCTGGCCTCGGTCAGGACCTCGTCGCCCCGGTCCGGGCCGTAGATGCCGATGGCCGAGGCGGTGACGAACGCCCTTAGCCCTTGAGTGGCCGCGGCCAGCTCGGCCAGCCTGCGGGTCGGCTGGATCCGGCTGGTCCGGATCTCGTGCTTGCGCTCGGCGGTGAACCGGCCGCCGATCGACGCCCCGGCCAGGTGGATGACGGCGTCGACCCCGTCCAGCAGCTCCGCGGCCGGGTCCTCGGGCCGCCAGTAGCGCTCCCCGGCCCGGGGCAGCCGGCGCACCAGCGGGACGACCCGGTGCCCGCTGGTGGTCAGCAGCGCGGTCAGCGCGGTGCCGATCAGGCCGCTGGAGCCGGTGACCGCCACCGTCAGCCGGTCCTGACTGATGTCGCGGGCCCGGGCCAGCGCGGTCAGGTCGGCGGCGAGCTGGCGGTGCCGGTAGACGACCGTGGACCGCAGCACCCGGGCGGGCAGCGGGGTCTCGATCACGTCGGTCACCAGCGTGGCGGCGTTGCCGGACGGGCTGAACTGGTGCGTGTGCCGCCAGGGCAGGGGCAGGGAGGTGAGCTCGTCGGCGAAGGCGTTCGGCGGGTCGTAGGCGTCCGGCTGGTGGGCGGCGACCCAGCGCAGCCCGCCGGGCAGGGTGAGGGTCGCGCGGCCGTCGCGGAGCGACCCCGCCTCGCGGAGCACCCTGACCGGCTGCCAAGGTGGAATCAGCCTGGTGATCGCTCCGGGCCGCGTGTGCCAGGAGAACACCTCGTCACGGTCCGCATCTATCACACTGGAGTACGTCAGCCCCATCGTGTTTCCCAGCTCCTTCCTCGCCCGGCGTCGGCCTCGCTCGCCAGATGCAAGCCGACGCACTAATAAATGCTAAATTACACTAAACAAGCGAGTACGAAAGACACGCATGCAGCTACGCGACGCCGCCGAGATGCTCGGGGTGCACTACCAGACCGCCTACGCCTGGGTGCGCCAGGGCGTCCTCCCGGCCAGGAAGACCGGCCGCGGCTACGAGGTCAGCGAGGGTGACGTCAGCGCCCTCGCGGCGCGGCGTGCGTCGGGTACCGCGCCGCGGGCGGACATCAGGGTGCGCGACTGGATGGCCCAGGCCGACCGGCTGCACGCGGCCATCATGTCCGGCGACGAGACCACGGCGCGGCACGTCTTCGACCGGCTCGCGCGCGGGGTGCCGCTGACCGACCTGTGCGAGCGGATCATCGCGCCCGCGCTGCAGCGCGTCGGCGACGACTGGGCCTCCGGCGCGGTGTCGATCGGGGCCGAGCACCGGGCCAGCGCCATCTGCGAACGGCTCATCGCCGCCCGCACCCACCAGCCGCAGGGCCGCCCGCGCGGCATCGCGGTGGTGACCACGCCGCCCGGGGAACGGCACGGGCTGCCGGCCCTGATGGCAACGGCGTGCCTGCGCGAAGACCGCTGGCTGGTGCACCACCTGGCGTCCGACCTGCCGGTTTCCGAGGTGACCGACCTGGTCAAGGAGACCGCCGCCAGCCTGGTGGTGCTGTCCGCGGCCACCGCGGAAGCGGTCCAGCGCGCGGCCGAGGAGGCCGACGCGATCATCCAGGACTCGGCCGGCCTGCGGGTGCTGGCCGGGCGCCCCGGGGACAGCCTCGGCCAGCTACGGCAGCAGGCCCGGGCGAGTCTGGTCCGCTCAGCCGAGGGCTAGGCGGGCGGCGAAGGCGGAGATCTGGTCCTTCTGCTCGGACTCCTCGGTCGAGGCGGGGCCCACGACCAGGCGCGTAACCCCGTTCGCGGCGTGGGCGGCCACGTCGTCGGCGGTCATGTCGATGGCTCCCCAGCGGGTGTGCTCCAGCGCCGCCGGGTCCCGGCCCGCGGCCCGGGCGGTCTCTCGCATCAGGTCGAGCTGGGCGGCGCGTTCGGCCTCGGTGAGCCCGCCGCCGGGGAAGTAGCCGTCGCCGCGCAGGCCCGCGCGGCGGGCCGCCGCCGGGCTGGAACCCCCGACGTGGATGGGCAGCCGGGCCAGCGGCTTGGGGAAGCTGCACAGGCTGGTGAAAGAGAAGAACTCCCCGTCGAAGCTGACCCCGTTCTCGTCCCCGTCCCAGAGCAGCCGCAGCACGTCGATCGCCTCGTCCGCGCGGCGGCCGCGGGTGGCGAAGTCGACGCCGCCCGCCATGGCCTCGCCCGGCAGGGCGCCCACGCCCACACTGAACAGGCGCATCCGGCCCTTGGATAGCACGTCCAGCGTGGCCAGCCGCTTGGCCAGCACCACCGGCTGGTGGTAGGGCAGCAGCAGGACGCCGGTGCCGAGCAGGATGCTCCTCGTGGCCGCCGCGACGAAGGCCAGGCACTCGAGCGGATCGGCCACCGGCGTGGACGCCGGGAAGGTGACCGGCCCGAGGCTCGCGCCCGGGTACAGCGCGATGTGCTCGGCGAAGTAGACAGACTCGAACCCGCACTGCTCCGCGTGCCGGGCCACCGCGATTATCTGGTCCGGGTCGGTGCCGAGGAAGCCGGTGTTGTAGATGAGCCCGAACTTCATGCCCCCAACGTACTCGGCCACGGGATGGCAGGATGAGGGCGATGGAAAGCCGCTTCATCTCGGCCGTGGCCTTCTACGGGCCGAAGACAGGCCGGCTGCGCGAGCTCCTGACGGGGGTACAGGCACAGATCGCCGAGCACGTCGGCAACGACTTCCGCCCGTACACGCTGGACCAGGTGCACGCCACGCTGATCGCGCTCAACGGCGTGCGCGCGGGCGGCACGATCGTCAACGAGTACCTGCTCGAGCACGCAGGCGAGCGGCGCGAGATGGACCTGCCGCGGGTGATGGACATCCTGGCCCGGCGCTTCGCGACGCCGCTGCGGGTCAGGATCGGCGGGTTCCGGCCGGGGCAGGCGGTCCCCTTCACCAGCCGTGGCCAGCATGTGGCCGAACGGTCCTTCTCGGTGCAAGGCGAAGCGTTCGTGCTGGTGGGATGGCCGGCCGAATCTCTCGCCGGCGCAGGCCGCCCCCTCGACGACCTGCGCCGCGAGATGAATGCGGCGGGGGTGCTGCACCGCTACCACGCCCGGCCCGGCGACGTCGACAACGACCTGCACCTGGTGGTGGGGCACCAGGCCGGGGCCCCAGCCGCCGCATTGGCCCGGGCCACCGCCGCGGTCCGGGACAAGCTGGCCGCCGATCCGGCGGACCTGGCCATCGCCCTGTCGGACGTCACGATCGTCGCGGCCGACTCGCACACGCTGGCGCCGCCGGTTTACGTCAGCGGTATCCCGGCCGCGGCGGCCGACGTCCTCGCGCTCGTGCCGTGACCGGGTCCGAGCGGGTCAGAGCAGATTCATGACCTGGGTGGCGGCGGCGGGGTCCAGGTGGGCCAGCGCCACGCGCGCGGCGTTCTCGGCCTGGGCCCGCCCGGCCTCGGCCTTGGTCCGGCCGGCCTCCGCCGCTTCCTTGCCGGCCGCGCCGGCCTGCACGCCGAAGAACGCGCCGATGATCGTCCCGACGACGGTCGTCACCGACCCGACCACCGCGGTCACATCCGAGGCCGTGCTGAACTGTGATACGGCGACGCCGACCACCACTCCCAGCAGGGCGAACGCCGCCACGATCAGCCAGGCTCCGTACCTGATCCTGGCCATGTCGACACTCGGGGCCGGTTTCTGGACGGGAGCCTCAGCCGGATTCTGGGCCGGATTCTGGGCCGAAACCGGAGCCGGAGCCGGAGCCGGAGCGGCCAGGGTCGCTTGAGTCATGGGTACGCACCTGCCTTGCCTGCGGAATGTTCCTGTCTGGGTAGAGGCAGCGCGGGCCGGTCCTGATACACCGGGCGAGCGTTCGGTCAGGCGGGCCGGACGAGGACGCGGGCGGCCGGGTCCCAGCGCCAGGCGGCGGCCGGGGTGAGGTGAGTGCCGCCCACCCAGCGGTCCAGGCCGAGCAGCGCGACCCGGTCATCCCGGCCGTCCAGGACCCGCTGGCCGGCGTCGGTGAGCCGGAGCGGCAGCCGGGCGAAGGCGCGGGGGTCGCCCAGCGGCGGGGGCGGCGGGAGCGGGTCGCCGGCCTGCGTCTCGACCAGCCGGTCCGGGCCGGTACCCAGGCCGGTAAGCGCGCGGAAGAACCACGCGTCGCCGAGGAACGGCGCCGGTTCCAGGTCCTGTTCGGCCAGGAAGGCGGCGGCCGGCGTGGCCGCGCCGTTGGCGATGGCCTGCAGTGCCCGCCGTTCGGTGCCGGACAGGCCGTCACCCGGGGCGGGCAGCTCCTCGAGCAGCCGGAGCAGCGCGGGCCGCAGGAACGGCAACCCGGGGTGATCCGTCCGGGCGGCCGCGGCCAGCGCGGACGGGTCGGGGTGGCGCAGGGCAGCCCAGGCCGAGACCGCCGCGGCCAGCGTGTCCTGGCTGGCGGGCACCCGGGCCGGCCAGAGTGTCTCGAGCTCGTCCGCGGTCAGCTCACCGAGCCCGCGGAAGGCGGGCTTGCCGGGAAACGAACCCACCACGACGAGCTCCGGGGTGTGGGGGGGCTCGCGCGCGGCCAGCGCCAGCGCGTCGACCAGCTGAAGCTGGTCGTACAGGTCGTGCTCGAACCAC
>Ga0207683_10002247_pt1 | contig 16961 bp, 16 predicted proteins | sample KBSM73metaG_FD_184333 | JGI IMG/M metagenome (GOLD analysis project Ga0207683, IMG submission 184333) | Miscanthus rhizosphere microbial communities from Kellogg Biological Station, Michigan, USA - KBS M7-3 metaG (SPAdes) (version 2) | ecosystem: Host-associated > Plants > Roots > Rhizosphere >... | reverse complement strand
ATCGGCACCGAAGCGCTCGCAACCGTCGTGATGCACGTCACCAAACTGGTCGCCTACGGAAGCACGGCGATCCTGACGAGCCATAGCGTCACCGCGGGATGTCAGACTTGCCGAACCCTATAAGTCAACGCTTTTAGCTATTTTAAACTCACGCTGCAGCGGGGCGAAGTCGCTGGTCCGTAGTCCGCGGCCGCGCTCAAGAGGACACGTTCTTGACTCGCTAGCGGTGCGCTCGTATGGTGCCGAACCATGAAGAAATCTGTTTTACTCATGGCATTGATAATCTGCCTGGCGGCGACGTCGTCGTGGTCGCAGAGTCGCACGAAACTAAACGTGATCTACCCCGCGATCAGCGGTATCAATGCGCCGCTTTGGTATACCACCGAGCAGAAGATTTTTCCGAAGTACGGGCTCGACGTCGAGTTGATCTACATTCCCACCGCGCTGCAAGTGACCCGCGTGGTTCTGACCGGCGACTCGCAGATCGCTTTTTCCGGCGGCGCTCCGGTGGTCAGCGCGGTTCTCAGCGGCGCCGACTTGGTCTTCGTTGGCGGCGTGGCGAACGTGCCCGCGTTTTACATGATGGCTCTTCCTGAGATCAAAACCGTCGGCGATTTGAAAGGCAAAACCGTGGGTGTCACCCGATTCGGCTCGTCGACCGATTTCGCCCTGCGTTATCTCGTGCAAAAAAACGGCTTCAATCCCGACAAGGATCTCAACATACTCCAGCTCGGCGGCATGCCGGAGCTTGCCGCGGCGCTGTCGAAGCGGCTGATCGTCGCCGCGCCTTTGTCGGCGCCGACCCACATCCGGGCGCGCGCCGCCGGCGCCGTGCCGCTCCTCGATATGGCCAAAGCGGGGGTTTATTTTCCGCACACGGCCGTCATCACCCGGCGGGCTTACCTGAAAACCAACCGCGACACGGCGTTGAATTTTTTCCGTGGCTATTCCGAAGGTCTGCAGCGCTTTATTCAGGATAAGAACACCGCAAAGAAAGTCATCCAGAAATACACGCGCGACACCGCGGAGGATATCATCGAAGCGACGTATCAATATGCCGTCGATTACGTCGTCCGGCCGCCCTATCCGAATCGCGAGGGCATCGTCGAGACTCTCAAGCTAAGTCCAAATCCCGAAGCGAAAAAGGCCAACCCGGATCAATTCCTCGATAGCAGCATCGTAAGGACGCTCGAAGATGAGGGCTTTTTGCGCCAAATCGGCATGGAGAAATAACGGAGCGCGAATCTTGGCTGATCCTACCCTCGTGCGCTTTGCGGGAGGAGGCGAGGGTGAGGGTGCTCGTCGTCACCGCGCTATTTTAGAAGGAGCACGAAATACACAACTAGGATTCACGGATGAACGGTCTCCAAAAACCAATCCGTGGGGATCTCCCGGCCTAATCCCTTCGCCTTCGCGTCGTCGAAGATCACTTTGCCGAGAGCGGCGAACTGGATGCCGAGCCCGATGTTGTTGTTGAAGCAGGTGATTTCCGCCGGCGTTTGCCGACCGGGGACTTTGCCCGCCACCACGTCTTTCAATTCTGGCGCGCCAAGCCAAAACGGTTGCTTCGGGGCGATACTCGATGCTTTTCCGCCTTCGGTCAAAAGATCGATGGGATCGTGCGCTTCGACTTTTTCGTCGTTAAATCCGGTGATGTAATTATCCGGCGCCCATTTCCGAGTATGGATGACCAGGCGATTGAACTTATGCAGCGTTTCTTCACCGAGCTCGGTAATCTTCACGCACGTCACATGCATACCGGGCTTGAGCCAATCGGGCGGCACCACTCTCGATACGGAATTGGTGGCTGCCACCAGAATGTCCGCTCGCTCGGCAACCGCCTCCCCGGACATGGCGGCGTCTACGGATACGCCGAGTTCATTCTCTACTTCGCCGGCGAACTTCTCCCGATTTGCCTTCGTCGGGCTGTGCACCAAGATTTTCTTGATATTCCGCACCGCGCACATCGCCCTGGCGTGAGCGCGCGCCTGCCAACCCGAACCGAGAATGCCGAGGACGGCGTCGTCCTCGCGCGCCAGAAAACGCGCCGCCAGCGCGCTGCTCGCCGCGACGCGAATCCCTTGAATGATGCCATCGGGGAATATCGCCAGCGGCTCTCCCGTCTCGGCGGAAAATAGCAGCACAAGACCGACCCACTTATTTCCGGGCGCCGCAGGCACTTTGTCTTTGATGATGCGACCCGCCTTTTCTTGCCACTTGATGACGTCCGAGTTAAGGCGCAACGCGACCACCTTCTCGCGCGTGAGGCCGCCCTCCATGGTTTTGAAACAGTACACGCCGCCGGTGGTCGTGGCCGGCAGATAAAGATCGCTGCGCGGGCGATTCACAGCGGATCCCTCGGACAGCTCCTTGTAAGCCGATTCCAAATGCCGCAGGCAATTCTCCATCGACAACAACTCGCCGACGTCTTCATTGTTCAGGATGATCATGGGCTGCCGCTCTCCTTTCGTTCGACTTTATCGCGGAGGGCAAGCCGGCAGTCAAGACGTTCAGGCCGGTTCAAGCGCTCAAAACGGTCCAATGTTAAGTTTTTGCATTGCGCTGGATTCAGCAACGTCGAAAAACGGTGGGCGGCAGGCTTGCAATGATGTATTCGGACCACTTGTGCTTCACTCCGGCAATCGCGCAGCCGCCGAGCCAAAAACTTGGACGCGCTCGAGAGATTTATCACTAACGCCATTTATCTGGCCGAAGCAGAACTGGTCGCCGGCACGGACCGGACGGCTGCTGGCAAAATCGATTTGCAGCAGCTTTTCACCGGGCTTTCTTCATTCGCTCGAACTGTGACTTGAACTTTTCACAAGGGTCTTCGTCGTCGACGCGTGGCGTGAACCAAACATAATCGAAAGGCGAGCGGCGATTGGGGTAGGATAGCCCGTAACTCTGCGGTTCGGTCTTTTGTTGATCGACTTCGACGAAAGCGATGCTGATGACGCGCTTTTGCGGGGCTTTGGTCCTGAGATGAACAGGAATGCCGTAGTCGTTTCGCACATGACCCGCGCCGGCCACCAGGATCGCACCGTCGTGATCGCTTGCCGCCATCAAGCTCTCGGCCATCTGAGCGTCTCTGGCGCGCTGCACATCCACCATTGGTTTCACGATTTCCTCGGGCGCGTAGCCGCAATGAGCATCGCGTATATCAGCCGCCATACTCACGAACACGGTTTCGGGTGGCGGCCGATCGAGACCCAGCTCGCGCACCATCGACGGATCGAGAGCGGCCAGGCCGTTCCTGGTCATCTTTGTCGCCGTCGCTAGCGGCAGATTGGTCGGAACGATTCGCAGTTTTGCTTGAAGGGCGGCCTCGGCGATCGGTTGATACATCGCCCAATCCGGCCATCCACGTTTGTTCCAATTCACTGCCTGACCTAGCCCCGCAGCATCGTTCGGAGTGGCGGCGAGATGGTTGGCGACCGCGCCGGCATCGTCGAGACCGAGCATTTCAAAACCCACTGCAGGACGGCGTCCAACAGCAATCAGGCTCCGGAGTACTTCGGCCTGCAGCAGGTGATGGTCAGGGTTGTCGTGCCGCTCGCCGAGAAGGACGAAATCAGCGCCGGCCAAACGTTTGACCAGAGTCTCACGATCGATGAATCGGGCCGAGGAGACGTTCCAGATGCGCCCGGTGAGAGGATGATCTCGACCCAGCGGTGACTTCCATGACATCGAAGACGGCACGACGGCACACGCTACGCAGTACAGGATTAATGGGAGCAGACTCGGGATGTGAGATGTTTCTGTGAAGCAGCCAAATTTTTTCATACAACTAATATTCGGCACTACCGCAGTGCTATCACGTTCGATCGCCCGCATTTAGCATGCCCTGAGTCTATGTGCATTGAAAGTGAATCGTCGAGTCAATGCAATGTCTAGAAATGCAGGAGGTTTCAAACACATCGGATGACTGAATTTTCATTCGATCGTCGCCGATCAAAGACTGAATCGTCGCTGCATTCGCCTCCCGCTAAAAAAAATTTTTCAGGCCGGAAAAATTTCCTCGCAGCAAAGAGCGCTATGCAAATTTTCACAGCGATTTCTAAATCACTCTCTCAACCATCGCACTTGTCATGGAATTGTGTTTTGGCTGCAGCACGCCGTCGATGGCAGTGACCGACCTCATCGCCAAGAAGTCTTTCTGTTCACACGCGATGGTATGTGTGTTGCTCGACACGCGCAAAGGCGCGGTTCTGTAAAAATTTCCATCTAAAAAAGAGAGATCGGTCGTAGGTAGCGCTCGATTATCGGCGCGGCTTTATCGATGTGCCGATGCTGCGGGACAACCGCTTGGGAAACAGAATTCCTAAATAAAAGGGGTCGAGATCCCCGGGAGTGATCATGCGAATCGAACATAACAAGATTGGCGCAAAAGAATTTCGAATCTTTGCCCGCATCGCCAACGCGGCATCAGGCGCCCTCACCGGCGTGTTGGTACTGCTCTTCAACGGGTCGGGCATGGCCCAAGATGTGCCGGCTCTCCAAGAAATAGGCAAGCGTGTTTTCTTCGACAATATTTCCAATCCGCCGCGCCAGTCGTGTTCGACCTGCCATGAGCCAGAAAATGGCTGGACGGGCGCAGTCGCCGGCATCAATAAAAAAGGCGTGGCGATACCCGGCGCCAATCCTCATACGGTCGGTGGACGCAGGCCGCCCAGCAATGCGTACGCGAGCTTCAGTCCGCCGTTTGGCAGCCGGCCTGCAACGAACCCGAATGCCGCCGACCCGGTCGCCTCTTGTCGGCAAGGTTTAGCATTCGCGTGTTTTGGCGGTGTTTTTTGGGACGGTCGCGCGGAAGGGAACGCCACTCCGTTGGTTGCTCTCCCGAACGTGACCGGGGCAGGAGCAACCCCGCATGTCGGTGATGAAATCTTCGACACCGACGCCCAAAGATCGGCTTACGGTGCTTTCATCGGGCCTGTTGCGGACCAGGCACTCGGACCATTTCCGAACGACGTCGAACAGAATGTTCCTGAAGGGAACGACGGCGGACTACCCGGTGCCGGAGCTGTTTGCCGCCATGTGCAGGCAGCCAAGTACGCGGAGCTTTTCACGAATGCTTGGGGCGAGCCGATCGACTGCGGTGCCGCCAACGTGGCGATCAGCTTTAAGCGCATCGCTCTCGCGATTGCAGCCTGGCAACATTCCGATGAAGTGAACTCGTTCAGCTCCAAACGCGATCAAGGGATCAGGAACGGTGGTGTTTTTCCTCTCCCCAATCTGACCAGCATCGAGAATCTGGGGCGTGACCTGTTTTACGGCAAAAACGATTCAGGACTGAATCGACTGGTCGATAACGGTACGGGTATCCTTGTCCCAAAGAACGCCCGCTGCGCAGGGTGCCACAATAGTCACGGCGCCGGTTCCGGTGGCAATGAGCTCACACAGATTTATTCCGACTTTGCCTATCACCATATCGGGTTGCCGCCGAATTTCGAAATAGAAAACTTCGATCCGAACAATCCGGACGCGGGACTGCTCAAGCACGCCGATCCGAGTGCCGTATTCAACTCCGCCAACCCGACCGCAACGCCATTCGCCGGGCAGATGAAAACCGCGACGCTGCGCAACGTCGACAAGCGCCGCGGCAACGGCTTTCCCAAGGCGTATATGCACAACGGCTACTTCAAGTCAGTGGAGCAAGTCGTGCATTTTTACAACACGTCAATCCTATTACGGGATCCGTTGGCGTGCCCCGCCGGTACGACGGTAGACCAGGCAATCGCCAGAAACTGCTGGCCAGCTCCGGAGTTCGATACTCCGAATCAGGCTGGGAATGCCGGCGTTCTGGGAAACCTCGGGCTCACCAACGACGAAGAGGCGGCGCTGGTGGCGTACCTGAAAACGCTCACCGATACGGTCACGCCCAAGCAGCCGGAGCCTTTCAAGCCGTCTCAATAAAATCGGCTTCGACAAAGCACCGCTTCACATCTCCCCGGGGAAGCCGCGACGCGATTGCGACGTTCGTAGCGCAGAACCCACTAACGCACCTGCGATGGCCGCGCCAAAGATTGTCCACCATGGCCGAGGACGTTGCACGAGTTCGAACTCGACGCTTTGGATATGATCATCCTTCTTGAGCACAACGTACGCGCTCTTTGGCTCGATACTGCGCGAGCCAAGCAACACGACCGGAGTGGACCGCGTCCACATGCCGGTCAGAGTCGGTGTGATGCGATACTGCCCATCAGGAAAAGCATTCAGATGGATGTCTCGTCCCCGGATTTGAAAACCGAGCTTGTGGTAATCGCCTTCATCGGGTAGCTCCTGGCAGACAAGCGCATCATTCACGTCTTTCCAAATGCCCGTGCCGGGAATCGGCTCGTACTTTCCACCGCCCAGCGCACGAAACTGGGTTGCCGTATGCTCTTCCACACGAATATTGAAACCACTGCACAGATGACCCGCAGGCCTGCCGATGTATTTCTTCCAACGGATGACGCCAAAGATCGTCGGCGGTAACGCCACGAGTTCGTCAACGGACGCTATATCAACCGCTTGCATTATTTTCTCCCTCATTCAGTTTTAGAAAATTCGACATCTTCGTCAACAATGAGGTAACAAGAAATCTCTCACCGATAAAGTACTCTTGCCAGATAATTTGGTGATTTATCGTCGGCTCTAATGAGCTCGCTCAATTTCCTCGGCACAGACCGTCTCCCCCAACGATCACGATGGCATCGCGCCGTCCGGAAGTATATAAAGCCGTCGAGGCTTTCGTCGTGGCTGGTATCGGGAAAGCAAAGCAGCGCTGCTCGGTGTGCGGTGCGTCGCTCACGCTCTGCATGTGCGCCGAGGTACCGCGCCTGGATCTGCGCACGAAGATTTCGCTGGTGATTCACCACCGGGAGCTCTCCCGGAGCAGCAACACCGGTCTGCTCGCGCATCAATCTCTGGTCAACAGCGAGGTGCGGATTCGCGGCGAACGCCTTGAGAAGCTCGATTTGAGCGATCTATTGGCGCCGCGATATCGGACATTGCTGTTTTACCCGAGCGCGGATGCGGTGGAACTGGACAGTGAATTGGTCCGCCAGGATTGGCGGCCGATCCAGCTCATCGTGCCGGACGGCACTTGGAGACAAGCGCGAAAGATTCACTCCCGCCACATCGAGCTAAGGGATGTTCCGAGAGTGAAGATCAGCGCGCCGAATCACGCCACCTTTCAGCTACGCGCTCAAAGCCGGCCGGAGAGAATGGCGACCTTGCAGGCGATCGCGTGCGCACTTCGAATCATCGAAGGCCACTTCGTGGCTGCACAACTCATGAAGCTCTACGACGCCAGGATCGATCGAACCCTCAGAGCGCGCGGCCTTTCATGGAGCGATTAGCCGTTCATCAAACAAAACTTCATAGCATTCGTGCTTCATCGTCGAGCGTGGGCGATGACTTTCCAGCTTGCGATGTCAATTACCTCGCCGCTCGACGGCGCGCACGTAAAGCGTCTTACCATCGGTCGAGACCCCCATGCGCTCGCAGCAGTCGGCGTCGTCAACTGCGTGTGTGTTGGTAATTAAACGGCCGTTGGCGGGTAGAAGAATAGTTCGACTGAACTATTTCAGTTCGAACTCCGCGATCTCGATGCGGGTCGTTCCGATGTTCCGTATGCCGCGCGTCGTGCCCGGCTCCTGCCAATAGAAGTCACCCAGCCTGAGCGCCAGGCCGCGGTCAGGCTGACCGGAAACGATCTCGACGATCTCGCCGCCGTCGATGATGACACGCAACCCTGGCGCACTTTGGGTGACTGGGCCGACCGATTGGCCGGGTTCGAGCGCGAGCTTCCAACCGCGGGCCCGCTCATTGTCGAACACCTGCACATAGCCGTCCGGACGCGCCGCCGGCGCAAGACCTGCTGGCTTTGGTTTCAAGAGGGCGATGACAATGTTTTGGTAGGGCGTCGCGGCCGTGTTCGTCGATCTATGGATGAACGTCTTTTTCGAATAGGCGGTGAAACTCACCTGACCTTTTGTCCCCGGACGGGCCGGCGTCGGCGCCTCGCCGAGAACCTGGCCCGCGTTTGCGCCTGCCTCGACCTGTACGCTGATCTGATCGAGGGAGTGGATGTGGTAATTTGAGCCGCGACCGGGCGGGAAAATTACGCGCAGCACCATCACGTGCTCGTTGCTGAAGACGGGCCAGTGGTAGGCTGCCTTCTCGAGGGGAACCGGTGTTTGCTCGTCTTCGGCTACCGCCGGCAGCGCAAGTGCCAATGCGCAAAGAATCAATGAGACACTCAATAGTCGTGGCATTCGTGGTCTCCCTCACTACTGCGCACCAGATTAACTCACACGCTAGGCGAAGGAACTAAGCGCCGGTTTGCTTCTGCAAATACTTCTTGCGCGTGCTCGATATTGAAGGGCCGCTCTTGAAGCGTTTGCGGATCCCATTCGCTGCGCGGCACGGCGAAGAAGTCGCCGCCGTAGACGTGGATCGCCGCGGTGATTCGGTCGAGTGGATTTGTAACTGCATGGATGACTGCTTCGCCCAGCGGCAGAGTTTCTTTGAGGTCGATCGTCTTTGCGCCGTGCGCTCGGAGCCCGTTTTCGCTCCTCTGATAAAACGAATTTTCCTCTCGCCCGCTGTAAATTCCGATCACCGCCCACATTCGATGATCATGCGGATACAGAGTCATCCCAGGTCCCCACAGGACGTTTAGAATCGTCAATGTGTCAGAACGGTAGAGCGTCTGAATGCCTGAGAGTGTCGGCTCTCCCAAGGCCTTGAGGATCTGGCCTGGGTCATCTACCGCCCTGCCGACGACCTCGCGCACCGCGGCGTGCGGATTTTGCTCTCGAAGGCACTGGCGACATTCTTCGACAAATCGATCCGATTCAAACATCATCGTTTTTGAGTGCCTTTCCGAATTCTGATCTCTATACGGAATCTCTCATCGAAATCTAAAATCCAAAATCTAAAATCGATCAAAGGTACTTCGTCGGACGCCGGATGGTGCGCCACATGTGCGCGACCGGGCTATTGTCGAAACCCAAGCCCTCCTTCGGCTGCTTGAAGTTACGCCCGACGATATCGACGAACGATTCCCAGCTCACCACCGCGTTGGGGTCGAAGGAATAGATATCGTGGACGGTAATCATCCGCGCCGTCATGTACCACTTGTGATCGCGGGCGCGCTTGTAGGCTTCTTTGATGTAGCCGTCGGGTTCGTAGTTTCGCCCGAAATGGTTGATGTACATTTCCGGATACGCATACCCGGCGGATTCGTCGGGGAAGAAGCGCAGCGCCTGGTGTGCGCGCACGGCCCACGCGACTTCCTCATCCACGTAAGGCTCGATCAATTGCGCGCCCCAGTAGCCGTGATCGCTTTTGATGAAGATCGCGTTGGAAATATCGTGCAGTAGACAAGCGAGAATCGTTTTCTCCGGCATGCCCGCCTTGAGCGCGTGGGTGGCGCTTTGCAGCATATGGTTGATGCCGCTGGCGCGGTGGGTGAAATAGTCCAGGAGCGTTGGCTTGGCCGGCAGCTTCGGCAGCCGCGGATCGTCGTCCATCAATTGATACTTGCCGCCTTTGGAAGGCATGTTGACCGCCCCGAGTTTTCCGTCCGCCATATTGAACAATGCCGATTTCGAGATCAGCACGTCGAGCTCGTCGCTCATCTTTCGCTCGAGAACGTCCGCGCGCTCATTCAGTGACATACCTTCAGCCATGATTCGCCTCCTTTATGTTCTTGAGCTCACCGCGCCGGATCGTATCACCGCTTCGGCATGTGTCAATGATTTCGTTCTGGCGGTCTTGGTTACAGATTGGCGGGTGAATTCAGCAGCGAGTTCGCATCGGAGCTGCCGGCTGAGCGAATCGGATAGGGTGAGAGATTACGATCTCAACAATCTCGTCGGAATCATTACGCGTAATTGATGGTCGAAAACAAACTGCAGTGTTGCGATTGGTTTTTGACGAGTGCGGCGTTTGTGTTATGAATGCTTCAGATTTACGGAGTTAAATGCGCGGCGGTTTAAAATTTTTGATTCGGACACGCATCTGAATCCGAATGCCGAAACCCTGGAGCGGTACTTCGATGCGCCCATGCGCAAGCGCCTGCCTGAGTGGGAGAGCTGCAAGGTTCCATTTCGCGTTGGCTGGGCCGGCGAGATTCTCCAGCCGCCGTATCGTCATCGCTATCAGTTCAAGAAGAGAGCAGGCTGGCGCGAGGAGGTGCGGGTTTTGGGCGAAGCGGGGCCGAGAGAACAAGTTGAGCGGCACTTCCCGAAATTTATGGGCAGCCGCTTTCCGAGTCCGGGCGGCGCCGATGACGACGTTGAGGCGCGCATTCGCGACATGGACGAGGAAGGCGTGGACGTTCAGCTGATGCTTCCCGGACTACCGCCTGCCACCGAAGAGGTCGAGGTCGAGATCGGATTTATCCGCGCCAACCACCGCTTCATCGAAGATTTCTGCAGCAAGCATCCGCATCGCCTCAAATCTCTCATCGTGGTGAGCAGCAGAGCGATCGAGGAATCCGTGCAGGAAGTCAAAGCGTGGGCGCGCGCCCCGTGGGCCGCGGGCATTTACCCGCATTTAGCCGAAAGCGTTCCCATCGATCATCCGGACCTCGAGCCGATCTGGGCGGCGGCCGACGACGCGGGACTGTGCGTGGCGCATCACAGTTTCACCTCCGGCTATCCGGGATATCGCGACCTCTGGGACAATCCGTTCATCGGCCGGACCGCTTCGCATCCCTGGGGTGCAATGCGAGCGGTGAGCGCATTTTTCGGCGCCGGCATCATGGATCGCTACCCGAACCTTCGCTACTGTATTCTCGAATCCGGCTTTGGCTGGTTGCCGTTCTGGGCCGCGCGCATGGACGATCAGGCGATCTACATGTCTTACGCCTTGCCGGAAAATCTCGCTCGTAAACCCAGCGAATACATGACCAGCGGACGTTTCTTCGCGAGCCTCGTGATTCACGAAGGCGAAAAGATGGCGCGCATGGTCACCGAGTTTCTCGGCGACGGCGTCCTGATGTATTCGTCCGATTATCCGCACGCGGAATCCCGCTTTCCCGAGTCCACGAACAAAGTGCTGGCGTGGAAATCGCTCGGGGACGAAGTCATGCAAAAAATGCTGTGGGACAATGCGGTCAGATGCTTCGGCGAGCCGTAGCAGGCTGCTGAAAGAGACCACAGGCCTTCGTTGCTCTCGATCGCCTCGCTAGAACGTACAGGGAGTACGTCTCCGCTCATCGATTTTTCGCGCGCATCGCCGCGGATTTTTTTGAGCAGCCTGGACGACAATTGGCCTGTTCCGCACGTCAGCGAGAGTTGTAAGCCGTACTTGTAAGGCGCAACCATATTTCGTAGGATGCGGCGAGCTGAGCTTTTCGTAGTAAAAGGAGGGACCATGGCTCGCATCCGTCATCTCGCGATTCTCACCGAAGATGTGGACAAGCTGGTCAAGTTTTACACCAGCGCGTTTGGACTCAAGATCGTTCATGGTGTCGGAACCGCGACGTATCTTTCCGATGGTCACATCAATCTCGCCATCATACCGATCGGACCGGAGCGTGAGATCGAAGGGCCGCAGTTGCATGTGGGAATCAATCATTTCGGTTTCGAAGTGGAGGACGTCGCCGCGGTGCGGGAAGCGTGCAAAGACCTCAATGCATCGAGCGATGTCGATAAGCGGCCGCCGAATCGCGAGGCGGAATACCGCGTTCATGATCCCGACGGCAATCCCATCGATCTTTCCAAGCACAGCTGGCCGGTGTAACAATCGCGCAATCGGCTTGTCGCGATTATCGGCCAGCAGTCTTTTAACGCTTCATCTCCGCCAGAACTTCCTGGAGCAGCTTGTAGTCAACCAACTGGCTGACGGGGATTTCCGCTTTGATTTTTGCCTGCTCGCGGATTTCCTTGATCTCGATTTTCACGGCATCTTCGGAGGTCGTGCCGTCTTTGGTAAAGGCCTTCAAAATATCACGGAGCGAGAGCCCGGCGGTTTTGCGATCAAGTTTGAAGTCTTCCATCAATAAGCCGGCTACTTTTTCCTGGTTTGCCGGATCTCTGGTAAATTCCATCGCCTTGAGGGTTGCGCGAATCATCCGTTTGACCTGTGCGGGATTACTCTTCATCTTCGCGTCGGTGACTCCGAGTCCAGCGAACGGTGACTGAAGATAATCGACAGCGTTGCCGAGACTGCGAAACCCCAGCTCCTCTGCCTTGAAGTTGAAGGGAATGGAAAGCATGGCCACGTCGGCCGTTCCACTCTGCAGCGCAGCTAGAGAAGTCGCCACATCGCCGGTGGCAATGAAGGTCAAGTCCTTGTCAGGGTTGACTCCGTGGGCGCGGGCCATCACCTTCGCGGCGTAGGTCGGCGTCGCGAGCAAGCCGGTCGTGGCGACCACCTTACCGCCTTTTAGTTCTTCGATCGATTTAATCGTCGGCTTGGCGAACATGTAAACGAGGATTCGGTCGAGGGTGAACATGGTGGCTTTTATGGGTACGCCGGTGGCGGCGGCGCGCATTGCCGAGCCGATGGCCGAGGTATAATCCACTTCCCCGGCGACCATACCGGAAACGCCGACCTCGGTCTTGATCACCTCCAAAGACACGTCCAATCCGTCGGATTTGTAGATGCCAAACTTATCGCCGACGTAAAAGTTGAGAAACGTTATACTCTTGGCCGGCATGGCAACGCGCACCTTCTGCGCTGTGGCTTCAGCGATCCAAATCACGCCGATCAAGAAGAGAGCAGAAAAAATTAGCAAACTTCGCGGAACGAAATTCATGACCTTTGACATACCGCGCTCCTGTTAAAACCGCTGCCGTGCCGAAGCTGGCGGAGTCTAAGAAAATACAAAATTTGTGTCAATCGACGTCTTGACGCACCGCGACCACTTTGACTAATTTGGCCGCCTAACCCTCACCATTACGGAAGGAGAACGGCCAATGGTTTACTTTCGAGTGGTGCTCCTGATTGTTCTCTTAGTTGTTGATTGTGCATCGGTGACGGGCGCCGGATCGGTACCGACGAAGATGATTGTCGCCTATGCATCGATCAGTCCTCGCGTGGCGCCGTTGTGGGTGGCGCAGGAGCAAGGGTTCTTCAAGAAAAACGGCATCGAGGCGGAGCTCATTTTCGTGCGCGGAGCACCCACGCTGGTCGCCGCATTGACGTCCGGCGATATGGACATCGGCTACACCGGCGGAACCGCCGTGCTCGGCGCTTCGGCTGCTGGAATCGATCTAAAGATCTTGGCGGTGCTGACGAACCGGGTCACCTATGACTTGGTCACACGCCCGGATATTAAGCGTGTGGAAGATTTGCGCGGTAAACGTTTCGGTGTCACCAGCATCGGCGGGACACTGTGGATGGGCGCCGTGTTGGGGTTGGAACGGCTGGGTATCGACACCAACCGCGATGATATTCGCTTTCTCGTGATCGGGGACCAGGTCGTGCTGAGCCAGGCACTGGAGGATAATCGAATCGATGCGACGGTGGTCGACATCGTGTTCAGCAAGCGGCTTCATGAAAAAGGCTTTCCGATACTCGCCGAATTCCACAAAACCAACTTGCCGATCGCCAGCACGAGCGTAGTCGCGCGCGGCTCGTATATGCAAAAAAATCCGCAGCTGATGGAGAGCTTCATGAAGGCGATGCTCGAAGGGATGGCCTTCGTGCTTGGACCGGCAAACAAACCGACCACGCTAAAAATATTGCAAAAGCGGTTACGAGTCAGCGAAAGAGAAGCGGAGGAGGGCTTTACAGATATCGGAATCGGTATGGACAAGAAGCCCTATCCATCGATGGACGGGCTACGTAATATTCAACGGCTGATGAAGCTGCGCAATCCCAAGCGCGGAAATACTAAGGTCGAAGATCTGGTTGACGATCAAATCCTGCGCCGACTCGATCAAACCGGGTTCATTGACAGACTCTTTGCGGTTTATGGAGTGAAGTAAAGCAAACCCTTTCGCTCCTGAGCCCGCAGCGAATTAACCCCGACCCTGCGATTCTCGCGACCTTTGTCAAGGCTTCACGTCGTAATATAGCGCTCGAGCTGCTCGATCATGAACTTTTGATCGGCAATGATCGCTTTGACCAAATCGCCGATCGAAATAATCCCGATGAGTTTCTCGTTTTCCATCACGGGCAAATGGCGGATGCGCTTATCCGTAATGATCGCCATGCATTCTTCAATCGATTGCTCGAGGTGAGTGTAGGCGACATGGCTGGTCATGATCTCTTCGACCCGCGTTGTCGGCGAGGCGCGACCATGAAGAATAACTTTACGGGCGTAATCTCGCTCCGAGATAATCCCAGCGACGCGCGCTCCATCCAGCACCACAAGAGCGCCGATTTCCTTTTCGGCCATTAAACCGAGCGCATCGAAGACCGACGATCCAGGGTCGACGCTCCAAACCGTACGGCCTTTGACTTCAAGGATGTCTCGAACCGTTTTCATCTGAGACCTCCTTCTAAAGGAACCTAGCCCCGACAATTTTATACAACCAAATGTTCGACGAGTAAAAGCCATAACCAGCAGGCTGGGCTGAATGATCCATTTGCGGTTGGGCTCGGCAGCGCATGAAGACTTTGCTAGAGACAATCAGCATTCGAGATGACAGATGAGCATCATTCCAGATTTCGGGGCAGGGGCGTATGGCATAACGCTCCTTCTGTATACCGGCCTCCGTCGGTATGACGGTCAGGGGCAAATCTGACGTAAGGCTAAACAATGCAACGCCGAAGCATTGGCGCGTGCGATACGATTCTTTAAAGCCTTATCGATGGCGGTTTTCCATCAAGGTCCAACCGATCGCCTGCGCCGGCTTAAAATCATCGCGCACTGACTCATAAATTTTCCGCAGATTCCGCCATGGATTTTCATCACGATAGAAGCGGTGAAGAAACAGCATATCGGTCAGCAGGCTGAGCATCCAATTCACGTCGGTGGTGTACCCGATAACCGCACGGCACCCCGAGGACTTGAGAAATCTTTCGGCGAAGCGCTGGCCGTTGCGGCCCTTGAGAACGCTACATGCAGCAAAATAGATAAGATTGGGTTTGACACCGAAGCCTTTGAACGCGTCACAAAGCGATTGTTCATCGATGAATTCGAGCACCGACCTCACTTCTGTGGGACGGCCGTGGAAGGCGAGGTAGAAGATTGGCGCATCGGCCGCGGCCGGATCGGTCCAGAGTAGTCCGTTCGGCGCGGCGGTATAGTGCGCGAGACCGCGTTGACTCTCGACGAAGCGATGGGCGAGTTGCAACGGCGGATCGTGGAGCGGCGCCATGGATTCAAAAAAACCTTTGACCGATGTCGTGTGGAACAGCCGGTTGTCCCAGTAGGATTCAAGGCAAACGAGCTTCGTCGGAACCCGCCGGCCGCGATTGGTGCTGGGCCAGGTCGGATGGCCGGCGCGCGCGCAGGCGGCGAACCATTGCGGCGTCTCCTTGCCGCAGACTTCGACGCAGCAGCGGCTGCACACAATACTTTTCCCGTCATAGCAAGGGAAAGCCGCGTTCCTATCAACGTCATGCTTCCAATAGCAAATCTCGGTGGACATGGAATGTCAGCGCGCTGATTTCCGGCTCGGTCGTGTAGGTGCGATGCCGAACAATCGCTTCCGTCTCGAACAAAATTCAGCTTGTTGAGACTCTCGGATACGTTTTCGTGCTGTGAGTTAAACCCATCCGCACCAACATTTCGGCAGTCTGGATGCTGGTCTTGAGCGCATCCATCACCGGGACGCCGAGTTCGCTTGCGAATTCCTGGGGCGAGTATTGCACGGGCACCATGGTCACTCCCATGGGGACGATGATCTCGGCATCGAACTCGTCGATTAGCTCGCGCGCGACTTCGATGAAACGTATTCGCATAGCGTCGCGGTTTTTCGTGCTTTCCGGAAGGGGAATTTCGACGCTGCGGATTCCTACCACCGAATCGGCGACACGCCAGGCGTGCATCTGCTTACGCATGAACGGGATGCTTTTTTCTTCGTAGGCCACGACCCCCAAACGATTGCTCAACTGCGCACCCAGGTGCAGAACCGATTGGCCGGCGCCGACAACCGGAATACGGACGAGATTTCTCGCCAGCTCTACGCCGGCATCCAATGTGCCGAACGGGATGACGGCATCATAACGGTCCGCTTCAGCTCGTTGCGCCACTTCGGCAACCAGCGGTCCGGCAGAAAGCGAGTTGACCTGCGAATTGGAACGGCGAAAAAAAGTCGCCTTGATCACCGCAAAGCCAATCTCGGTGCCAGGCGAGGCGCATTTCAGCACAGCTTGTCTGCGCCGCTCCGCCTCTTCCGCCGGGTATTCACCCATGACGATCATGATTTTCATTTCTCAACCTCGTACAAGTTTGGGAGAAAATATCCTGATTAGCAAAACCGTTGTCAATCAGTTGGAGGTTGACACACAGCGATAGAGCTTCGGGTCTCATACATTTGGGCGCATGCCATATGCCCCTACAAAACCGCTGGACTCGCTATCGCGCTACCCCGAACTGCCGCAGGGTTGCTGGAATGATGATATGGTTTGACGTACTTGGTTCCAGCCAGTAGTGGAGTATCGCCTTGACACCATGCCAGTACCGTTATTTATTATGTCCTCCTATGAAAATTCGCAACGGCGTGCTTGGACACATCGTGCTCAATGTCGCGGATCTCAAAAAGTCGGAAGAATTCTATCGCTCGATTCTCGGCTTGAAAATCTCGGCGCGAAATCTCTATACGAGGATGACCTTCATGAGCTACGGCAAAGAGCATCACGACATCGCGCTGCAGGCGCTGCCGAAAGGAGTGAAGCACGTCAACGGCAACGGCGCGCCTAAATTGCATCATTTCTGCGTTTATGTGGATTCGAATGATATCATCGAAAAGATCTATCCGGTCCTGAAGCGCAGAAACATTCCGATTGTCAGCGGTCCGGAGACGCTGGTAGTCGCGGGCAATCGATCGATCAGCTTTCTCGATCCG
>Ga0207683_10002245_pt1 | contig 16964 bp, 8 predicted proteins | sample KBSM73metaG_FD_184333 | JGI IMG/M metagenome (GOLD analysis project Ga0207683, IMG submission 184333) | Miscanthus rhizosphere microbial communities from Kellogg Biological Station, Michigan, USA - KBS M7-3 metaG (SPAdes) (version 2) | ecosystem: Host-associated > Plants > Roots > Rhizosphere >... | reverse complement strand
CTGTGGATCCAGGTGCTCACGCGATCCGAGCGCGACCTGCAGGTGCTCAACGAGCAGTTCGGCCCGAAGGTGATGACCGAAGACACCGTGGGTTACGAGCGGTGGATCGAGGCCGAGCCCGACAACGCTCCGCTGCACACTAGCGTGGCAGTGCTGTATCTGAAGCTCGATCGTCCTCGAGATGCGGTGCGCCATTTCGGCGCGGCGGCTCGTCTCCAGCCTGGCTCCGCGGCGGCGCATTTCAACCTTGGCACCGCGTTGACAGTGGCCGGAGAGTACGATCTGGCGTCGGCGGAATACGAGCGAGCGCTCACGCTGCGCAGGGACTATCCGCAGGCCCACAACAACCTGGCGAGCATCCTCCTTCGGGCCGGGAAGCTTGCCGATGCCATCTCGCATTTCGACGAAGCCATACGCCTGGATCCAGCCAACGCGCAGGCACACTACAACGCGGGCATTGCCACGCTACGGCAGGGGAACCGGGCTGACGCCATCAGTCATCTCAAGCGCGCAGTGCAGCTGGCGCCGGACGGCGCGAGCGCACTCGTGAACCTGACGTGGTTGCTGGCGGCGAGCCCGGAGGATTCCCTGCGTGAGCCCGGGCTCGCCGTTCGTCTCGGCGAGCGCGCCGTGGCCCTGACGAACCGGAAGGATGCCGCGGCGCTTGATGCGCTCGGCGCGGCACTGGCATCGAACGATGAATTCGATCGCGCGGTGGATGCGACTGACGCGGCCCTTGCGCTCAACCCTGCCGCGCGGAACGCCATCGCGGCACGGCGCGACGCATACAGGCAGAATCGCGCGTTCCGACTCTCTCGATAGCCACGGTCTGCTGCACGTGAGAGCGGATCGTCGGATCCGCCCCCTCGACGTCTACTCCGAGGCCGGCGCCCGGTCGCGTCAGAAATTGACTTGCATCCCTACCGCAAAAAGACGCCCCTGCAGGATCGCAGTCGGCCGATCCAGCGTCGACCCGTACGTTTCGTTCCTGCTCAGGATGCTGCTGCCATTGAGCACGTTGAACATGTCGAACTGCCCCTGCAGCTTCACCTTCTTCACCTGGAACTTCTTGGCGAGGCGCACGTCCACCTGGTTCCAGCGGTCAAGGTATTTCGTGCCGGGCACCAGCAGCGGCACAGTGACACTGGCCTGTGTCAGCGCGACACTTGGATTCGACACCCGGACGACAGCCGGTGTCACGTTGTAATTCACGTTCAACGAGCTGTCGGGAATCCGGTTGAGTGCCGGGTCGTAGACCGAGTCCTGGCGCGCTGTGCCTCCGACGGTTCCAGGGTATCCCTGCCAGCTGCCGCTCAACTGAATGCCGTACGGCAGCGGGTAAGAGCCGGCCAGCTTGAATTGCGCCGAATACGGGATGTCCAGCTCTCTCAGATCGCAGTAGCGCAGGCTGTTGGGATCGTCGACTTCGCACGACGAGGTCAGCTGACGGCCGATGCTCGTTCCGCCATAGATGTTTCCGCCCCTGATGCGCGCCGAGAACCCCACGTCGTAACCATTGTAGGTGCGCGTGTTCTTGTCCGAGTTCTTGTCGATCTGCTGAACCTGCCCTTGCTTGGCTTTATCGAGGTTGTAAATCGGAATCTGCTCGGCAGCATTCAATGGATTGGGAATGTTCACCACGGTGTAGTCGCTGGCGGACACCAGGACGTTGTCCGTCCAGAAGATCCGCTCGAAGTCGCGGTGCACCCACCCCACCGACACCGAAATGCCGGTGACGATTTCCCGCTGGATGCCCAGGCTCGTTTCCCATTGATACGGGCGCCTGATGTCGGGATCTGCCACGCGGTTGCTGACGCCGCTCACGTTGAAGGGCGTGTTGACCGGACCGATCTCGATGTCCTGCGCGATGTCGTCACGGTTCAGGTCGGTCCAGGTGCGGCGGTCCGACGCAATCACCATCGGGTTGTACACCGCCGCGAATCCGACCGTGGAGAACGCCTGCATGTACTTGCCGATATGTCCCTTGATTGCAGTACGACCGGTGCCGGTCACATCGTAGACGGCACCGAGGCGGGGGGCCACGTCCCGCCAGTTGGGAAGATTGTCGATCTCGTCGAACTGACGATACGGTACGAACCGGCCGGCCGGGGATGCCTGCGCGGGTACGAAGGTGTTGAACATCTCGTAGCGGAGACCCGGGCTGAGGCTGATCCGCTTGTAGCTGTAGGTGTCCTGCACGTAGATGCCGGTGTCGTACTTGATCCGCTCTTTGGCCTCCTGCGGCGTCGAGTACACGATGACCGACGCGGGCACGCGAGCGCCGTTCACGGTGTTGTACTCCTGGTACAGATCCAGGCCGCCGTAGATCGAACGCTGGTGACGATTGCCTCCAAATCCGTACGTCATACCAACCTTGATGGCGTGGGTGCCGGTCACGTACGACGTCTGCGCCATGATGGTGTGGCGATCGGGCACGCGGAAGTAGTACGGGCCGATCACCGAACTCCAGCGCTCGGTCGTGCTGCGGTCCAGCCTGCCGACGTCCGTGGTGAGGACACTCGGCTGCTTCTCGTTGGTGGAATAGGTCTCGTCGTTCTCCGACCAGCCCGATTCAAAGAGCAGGCGGGACGTCAGCGCGGCTGTGTACTTTCCCTGCGCGGTGAAGTAGCGCTTCGGACTCCTGATGCCGCATGCCTCCTCGGCTGAAAGCGCGGGGCATTCGTGGCCGCGGAACTTGATGATCCGATCCAGGTAGGCGCCGAACTTGTGCTTTCCTGCGATGACCCAGGTGATGCGCGCCGCGCCGCTCTTGATGACGTTGTCGTCAACGGTCGGCCGTGCCACGTCGGCGACATAGGTCTTGTGGGTCGGGTCGGCATTGTAGAAGGAGTCGGTGATCGTCTGGTCCACGCCCCAGCGGCGGAAGGTGGTGTAGAACCAGATCCGGTCCTTCATGATCGGGCCCCCCAGGCCCGGGTTGAAATCGAAGATCCGCTCGACGCGATTGGGCGCACGCAACCCGGTCGCCGCGAGTTCCGGCGTGAAGTTGTTGCTCTGCCACGCGCCTGGCGTGTGCGACCAGAACAGCGACCCCTTGAACAGGTTGCTGCCGTCTCGCGGAATCATGTTCAACCGGACCCCGGAGGACTGGACCTCGGCGCCGAGCGCGCTCGTCTGGTAGCTCATCTCCTCGAACATGCCCTGGTTGAAGTAGTTCTGGATGGCGCCGTCCCCCTCGATGCCGTTGACGATCATGCCGTCGACCTGAATCGAGTTGTCGCGGCGGTCGGACCCGTGGACGGCCATGTAGGTCTGCTGCATTCCAGCCGTGCCGCCGACGTCCGGTGCGCTGAGAGAGACACCGCTCAGCGTCGCACCGACGCCCCAGATGTTCCGTCCGGTCGGCACAGCCTCGAGCAGCTCCTGGCTGAGCACCTGCTGCTGCGTGGCGCTCTGGACGTCTACCAGCGGTGTCTGGCCCGACACGGTGATGCTCTCCTCGAGCGATCCGACTTTCAGTTCCGTATCGATGTTGGCCGTGAAGGTGGCTGGGAGGTCCACACCGTCGCGAATGACGGTCGAGAAGCCCACGAGCGTGAAGGTGACCTTGTAGACACCGGGACGGAGATCGATGATGCGGTACTGACCCGATCCGTCGGTGACTGCGGATTTCGCTTTCTCGATCAGCACCGGGCTGCTGACCTCGACCGTGACACCGGGCATCACCGCGCCGGAGGCATCCTTCACCGTTCCCGCAATCGCGCTCTGCGCCAGGCCCCGCCCGGGTAACAGCAGCGTGACCATCATGACGACCGAGCACGTCCAGAGAGCACCGCGCACGCGTTCCTCAGGCATTGTGAATCTCCTTCGACACGGACTCGGACGTCGCTGACATAGACCGTCAGCGAATGAACCCAGGGCCGCGACTGGACGAATCAGAAAGCCGAACGCGCGGAAGGAATCAGACAGCGATTGGTATGAACCCGACGGAGAATCGGCGACGCGAGGATTGGACGAGCAACGCGCAATGAAGACCGAAGAAAAACAGTGGCAACGCTAGCCTCGCATTGGGCGGAAGTCAAGCGCATGGAGCAGCTCGGCCGCTTCGTTGTGACTGGGCAGCGCGCTCAAAACGGCGTGACCACTCCTTTGAGTTCCGCGTTCCCGTTCCCGTCGTAATTTGCGCGCTGGAATCTGTTCGACCACTTGTCGTAGATGACGATCGCTTTTCCGTCTTCAATCAACCGGTAGTCGTACCGAGGAAAGACAGCAGCAAAGATCAACCCCGCGGTCACGATGACCGCGGCTACGACGAAGTACGCGCCTGACGGGAAGTCCTTCAACGTGTAGTCAGCCATGGGGCTGCAGATTATAGCAATCCGGCATCACCGCCTCAGCGGTCGCAGTCGACGCGGACGCGTGCGGTGCCAGGTTCATTCGGGCAACGCGAACACGAACAGCGCATTGTTCGCACCGGCGGGACGTCGAATGTCCGGCCGCAAGTCTGGCGCGATCTGCGTTGACCAGCTCGCACCGCCGGCTCCGGCAGGAACCGCCACGAACTGCCGCCCGTTGACCGCATAGGTAATCGGAAAACCCTGGGGACTCGTGGGGAGGCGCGTGTTCCAGAGAATTTTTCCGGTCGCGGCGTCGAAGGCGTACATGTATCGGTCCCAGTCCCCCGCGAAGACCAGTCCGCCGGCGGTGGTGAGCGCCGCAGTGTTCATGGGTGATGGCACGCGCTGCTGCCACTTCGTCGCTCCCGAGCGCACATCCATCGCCCTGAATTCGCCGAGATTCCCGCCCGATTCGGGGTGAACCAGGTTGGTCCGCCGCACGGCGTTCCCGGCGCTCCGGCCGACTTCCTTCGGAGCGGCTTCCGGCCCGAACACGGCGAGCTCGCAATTCAGGTTGAGGGGTATGTACACCGCGCTGGTTTGCGGGCTGAACGCCATCGCCCGCCAGCTCTTGAGTCCGGCCGTGCTGGGGCACATGTCGAGCGGAACACCGATGCGCGGAATCCTGTCGGGTCTGTAGGTGACCTTTCCGTTGCGGGGATCGACGTCGAGAATGTTCTGGTAGCCGATGTCACGAGCGCTGATGAATGTGCCGGCCACTCTGTCCAGCTGCCAGAGAATCCCCAGCTTGCCCATCGTAAACACCGACTTGCGGCCATCGACATCGATGAGCATGCGTTCGAACACTTCATCCATGTCCTGGGTCTCACCGGGAATGTGCTGGTAGAACCATTTCATCTTCCCGGTGTCCGGGTCGAGCGCGAGAGTCGAGCTCGTATAGAGGGCGGCTTCGTCGGTGCCTCGAACTGCGCGCGCCCACGGCTTGGCTTGCGCCGTGCCCCAATAGATCAGGTTCGTCTCGGGGTCGTAGCTGCCGGCGATCCACATGTCGCCACCCGCTCGAAACCGCAGCGGGAGTTCGCCCCACGTGTCGCCGCCAGGCTCGCCAGGCCGCGCGATGCTCGACGTGCGCCAGATCTCCTTTCCAGTCGCCGCGTCCCGGCCGGTAATGAAGCAGACATCCTCCTTGTAGCGAGAGCATCCTGTGATGCCGGCAATCACCTTGCCTCGAACGACAATGGGGCCGGCGCTGTACTGGTAACCAAGCTTGCTGTCAGCGGCCTCCACGTCCCACACAACTTTGCCGGTCCGGGCATTCAACGCGACCAGGTGCGCATCGCTCGTTCCGCTGAAGACTTTGTCGTCGAAGATTGCGATATTGCGCTGCGCACCGCCTGCGTCGGCCTGGGACGCCCCGCGAGTTGAGGGCCGGTCCGGTCGATACTCCCAGATCAATTCGCCGGTTGCCGCATCGAGCGCCTGCACGACGTTGCCGGGGTTCGGCAGGTACATGATGCCGTTCGACACGAGAGGCGTCGCTTCGTTCGCCCCGCCCGTCATGGCCCACGACCAGGCGAGCGTGAGGTTCTTCACGTTTCTCGTATCGATATTTGTGAGGGTGCTGTAGCCCCACGCACTGTCAGTGCGGCGCCAGTTCAGCCAGTCGCCAGGCGGTGGGTTCCTGAGCATCGCCTCGGTGACGGGCCGGAAACTCGCGACTTCAGCGGGCCGTGGATCCCGGATCTGAGCGAGAAGGAAACCACCGATCGCGACAACGGCAATCAGCGCCAGGACGAGACGCGTTCTCATGGCAGGACCTCGCACGTCGCACATTTAACATCTTCGTCGCGTGAACGATGCAGCTTTTGATCAGTCTATGAGGTCATCAGCGGTCGGGCAGTTCGAAGACGTCGATCGCATGGGGCGTCAGCGGCGCTCGAGCACGTCGTGCGCCTGTGCGAGGTTCTTCCGCGCGTCCGGGTAATCCGGGCGGATACGCAGCGCCGCCTCGAATTCAGCGGCAGCCCCGTCGACCGCCCCAATCGACGCGAGCGCGACACCCAGGTTGTTGTGCGACTCCGCGCGCGTGCCGTTCACGGCGATGGCCGCACGGAAGTGCCGCACGGCGCCCGCGAAATCGCCTGTGTCCTGCAGGGCTTCCGCGAGGTTCAACTGCACCTGCTCGTTCCGTGGCGCGAGTTCCGCCGCACGTGATAAGTGCACGATGGCGCCAGCAAGGTCGCCGCGCTGGCGCAGCGCGAGGCCGAGATTCGTTCGGATCTGCGCATCCCTCGGCGCGCGCTGCACCGCGCCGGTCAAGGACCGCAGCCCCTCTTCAACCCTGCCGGCCTCGACATACAAGGCACCAAGCATGCCGAGCCACATTCCGTCGCCAGGATTCATCTCGAGCTCGTGTTCGGCGGACGCGATGTCCTTGCGTCGCTCGTTCTCGACAAACGACTGTGCAAGCCTGGCGGTGTCGTCACGCGATGCCGCCACGAATTGGAGCCACAGGTCGCCCATCTCGTCGCTCGACTGCGGTCCGTAGTGTACGCGCACCGGTGGACGAGACGGATTCGCGGGGTTCGATGCCGAGTTGTCGTAGGTGTACGCCATCGTGATCCGCGTTCCTCTCGGCATCGCGACAGGTGTCGCGTAGTGATACTGATCCTGCCAGCGGAAATCCCACCGCTTGATCCGGAGCAGATCTTCGGTGCGGCCACCAGGCAGCACGGCCGACACCTTCATCTCCTTCGCAAGGTAATGGGCGTGCGGATAGATGCTCAGCAGCTGAACGTCCACCGGCAACTCGTAGGTATCGGTGATTTCGTACGCCGACTCACCAGCGGGAATGTCGATGATCTTCGACCCGAGCCTGAAGTCGATCGACTCGCGATCGGGAGCTGCTGGTGAGAAGTAGAACGCGACCGCCGGGCGCACGGTTTCCGGCTCGTGTACGTGGGCGCGCATCATGTGCAGCTGCACGACGAGATCGCTGCCCGGGTCCAGGCGCCACGCGATGCCGGGCGGATTGAGGCGCGGCGTCATGCCAGGCGTCCAGCCGAGTGCGTGGCTCTCGGGACTGTGCGCGCCCGGGGAGAACATCCCATCGTACCCCGGCCTCGGGTCGCCTTCGTCGAGCAGCCGCGAGGCGCGCGAGCGATCGATCCCGATCGTCGCGTGGTGAACGACGTGCGCGTTTCCCGGATGCACTTCGATTCCGCGCACGAACGTCGTGGACGTCAGCGGAAGCGGAAGGACGAAGTTGCGGAACTCGTCGGCGGTGCCGGGCTCGAGCGTGTACGGCTCCCGGAGTTCGACGACGAGGTCCGGTTTGCCGAGCTGCCAGTCGTCGGCCCACGCCGGCGCCGGCCTTTGGTTACGGCTGTCGCCTTCCGGCGCGCCGGCATCGACCCATGAGGCGAGGCGTTGAATGTCGGCGTCCGGGAGCACGCGAGGGTTGGCGAACGTTCCGTATCCGCTTGCCGGCAGCCACGGCGGCATCGAGCGAGCGGCGGTCTCTCGGACGATCTGTGCCGCGTGCTGAGCGACGTCCCGGTAGGTGACGAGAGGAAACGGGGCCATCTGCCCCTGCCGATGGCAGGGTGCGCAGTGCTGCCACACCAGGGGAGCGATGTCGGCATTGAAGGTGGGCGTCGGACGCGTCGACTCGCGACCGCATCCCCACTGGACGGATGCGATCGCGAGGAGCGCAAACAGGAATCGCTTCCCCACGCGAATCCTTCGTGACTCAGAACTCGATCTGACCCCCAACTTTGAAGAACCGTCCGAGCAGCACTGCCGTCGGGCGCAGGAACTGATTCGCTGTCGCGGAGGTCGAAAAGGTCGTGTTGATCGAGTTCGCGTATGCGTTGTTGAGCACGTTGTACAGGTTTCCGTCGAGGCGCGCGGTGTAGCGTCCGAAGTGCATACGTCGCGACAGCCGCAGATCGACCTGGTTCTGGTAGCCGGCATACTCGGTGCCCGGCTCAATCAGCTGGATGCTCTTGGTTGCCGTCGCGCCGGCCGCAAGGTTTCGGCCGAGCGCCGGGGCAATGAGTGAGTTCGGCGCCGCCCACGTGGCGGTGATCACCGGGCCCGAGCTCACCTGCATCGTGCCGCTGACAGTGAAGTTGTACGGCAGGTTGTACGCGGCCAGCATCTTGAAGTCGGGCCGATACGGCAGCACCTGGTGGCAAAAGCGGCTTTCCGGGCTGTCCACCTGGCTGGCGGTCGCCGCCGCCCCGGAGGGAATCGGCGCATTGCAGGTGTCGTACACGCGCTTCTGCGAGTTGACGCCGCCCTGCAGCGTGCCGCCGTTGGCGAAGCGGGAGACCACGGTGACGTCGTATCCCATGTAGTGATCGGTGATGCCGCCGAAGTTGCGTGCGAACGTCGTGTTGTTCTGCTGCAGCGACCGCGACGCGACCTTGACGTCATAGAGACCGCACACCGGATACCCACCGCCGCCCGGCAGGTCCGGGCTCGCAGGCGCCGTGATGCAGAACGGGCCGTCGTAATCGTTCCCGTTTATCAGCGTGTTGTCGGTAACGGTCTGGTTCCCGTTGTAGCGGAAGTAGTAGTCGCCGGTCAGCGCGACGCGCGGTGTCAGCTGGTGCTGCACGACCGCCTGCCACTCGATCGAGGATCCCCGGGCGTTGAACCCGTTCAGCGTGCGTGGATCCTGGGTATTGGTCGAAGGAATGACCTTCCCGAAGTTGACGTTCGTGGTCGGCCCGAGCTCGCCGGCCTGCAGCGAGCCGTCGGCGTTATAGATGGTGTAGTCGCCGTTCAGGTCGTTCCACGTCCGGATATCGGTGCGGCCCACCGTAGTCTGCGGATTGTTGGCCGCGGCGGTGCTCACGCCGTCCGCCGCGACAAAGCGCGCGATGTTAAATTTGAGGGCCGTCTTGCCGTTGCCGAACAGATCGTAGGCGACGCCCACGCGCGGCGAGAAGTCCTTCCATGCCTGCACTCCGAAACCAGGGAAGAACTGCGCCTGGTTCCAGCGGCTGGCCGGAAGGGTGCCGTCCAGCACGTTGCCAACGTAATAGTCGTATCGCAGACCGCCGGTGACGGTCAGGCGGTTCAGGCGCCAGCGGTCCTGCGCGTAGATCCCGAGGTCCGGGTAGTAGGAATTGCGCGTTTCACTCGGAATGCGCAGCGTGACGGACTGCGGCGCGCCGGCGTTGAAGGTCATCGTGACGTCACCAGACCACCAAGTCGGGCTCGGCGACATGCCGTGTCCGAGCATGACCCCGGCCTTGATGTCGTGCGAGCCGGTCACGTAGGTCGCCTGCAGCCGGCCGTTTTCCATGTTGCCGCCGTGCCCGCTGTAGCCGTTGTCGTACGCCCCGAACACCTTGCCGTTGGCCTGGTCGGTGATCGAATACACCTTGATCTCCTGCTGCACGTACTCCTTGTCGGTCGACTTGCTGGGGTCGCCGATCACGTTTGGCTGGTAGAGCTCCTGGTACAGGGTCCGCCCGCGTGCAACGCCCCCCTCGAAGAGCAGCCGGCTCGTCTGGGTGCGCGTCCACTTCAGCGTCATCGCCTGCGCGTACGGGGTGTTCTGGAGCGACGTCGCATCGGGCGTGCGGCTCGCGCTGATGTTGTAGTGCGACCGGTACTTGTTCTGGTTGGTGAACCAGCCCTGGACTTTGTCCTTCCCGCTTGCCTGCCACGTGACACGGATCGACTGGTTGGGAATCTTGCCGTTATCGCGACCGGGTTGTGCAAGGTCAGGCTCGTACAGGTACGGAGACGGGTTCTTGTCGTAATAGCTGTCGACCACCGTCTGATCGACCGCCTCATACCGGTACGCAGCGAAGAACCAAATCCTGTCGCGCATGATCGGCCCGCCGAACCCCGGGTTGAAGTCGGAGATGTGCTGCACCTTGGCCACGTTCGTGAGCCCGCGGCTTCGCAGGTCGTCGGTCAGGTTGTCCGATTGCCAGCCTGATTTCGTGAAATCGGCGTAGAGGACTCCCGTGAACTTGTTGCCGCCATCCTTCGGGATCATGTTCACGTAAAGGCCCGGCGTCGCCATGTCGAGCGCCTCGGCGCCGGTCGAGTACACGAGTTCCTGCGCGCCCGCGTCGTTGACATAAAAGCTGGTGGCCCCGCCGGTGCCGGAGCCCTGCACGTTGCTCAGCCAGAACCCGTCCCAGCGCTGAATGGTCTGCCCGTTGCCGTGGAAGGTCAGGCCGGGCTGCTGGAGCTTCGTGCTTCCGCCCACGTCGCGTCCGCCACCGACGGTCGCCGACATGGTGACGCCCGGGATCATGACTCCGGCCCCCTGGATGCTCCGCGGCGTCGGCAGCGAATCGAGCACCTCGCGGGTCAGCACGGTCTGCTTCGTCGTCGACTGCACGTCGACGAGCGGCGAGGCGCCGGATACGGTGATCGTCTCCTCGAGCGCGCCGACCTTCAGCTCGGCGTTGATGGTCGCCGTGAAGTCGGTTGAGAGCTGGATGTTCTCACGCTTGACCGTCGAGAACCCGGTGAGCGCGAACGTGACCGTGTAGGTGCCGGGACTCAGGTTGACGATCGAGTACTGGCCGGCGCCGTCGGTCACGGCGGACCGGCTCTTCTCGATGAGCGCCAGGCTGCTGGCTTCCACCGTCACGCCGGGCATCACGGCGCCGCTGTCATCCCGGACGATTCCCGAGATCGTCTGTGCGTGAAGCGCCCCGGCTGAAACCGTGAGCCAGAGTGTGGCCAGGAACACGGACCGTGTCAGTCTTCTCATGTTCGCTCCTCTGAAAGACACTTGTGGCCGCGCAGCGACGACATCCACAGCCGGTTCTGCAACAGGCACTCAGGGCTGCAGTGTGAGCCGGTGCTCGGTGTTCGAGTCGACCAGCCCACGGCTGAACGACATCGGCACGTATTCGTCCTTTTCCCAGATCGGCAGGAAGTTACCGTAGTAAGGGCTGCCGGGTTGACCGGACTGGCCGGGCGTATTGACCGTGATCGATCGATCCCAGTTCGAAACGTCGATGATCTCGCGGAAGCTCGCGCCGTCGGCGCCCACGGCACCGTTCCCGCCGCGGCGTTCCACCGTCGGCAGATCGAAGGCGGAGAGCACCGGATGGGGGAACGCCTGCGTGTGCACGCGGCCATAACGCCACTGCGACCAGTCGGCGCCGAGATCCCGGGTCAGCGTGTCGAGCGCCTCCTTCAGGTTGGCCTCGACCGCGTCCTTCGGGAACTGGTGCACGTTGTTACCTGCTGATCTGTCGACCCCCTTGCGCCAGGTGATGTAAATCGCCGCCGGCACGCTGTCCTTCGTCAACTGCCGGTCCCAGCCGGCCACCATGCCGCGTGCGCGTTCGACGGCCGCGTCGCTCGATTTCCAGCCGGTGAACAGCTTCTGATCCACATCACCCGTGAGCGAGTAGACGTCGCGTTGCAGCGCCCGCGATCCGTCCATGTCGAACATCATTCCTGGCTTGATGACCTGCAGGATGCGCGTGATGCGGTCGAACGGCAGCGTGTTCGTGGTCTTGAACACGACCGGCGGCCAGTATCCCGGCGTGTTGATGTTGTGATTGGCGGTGGCAATGAAACCGCGCGCAGGGTTGTATTCCCGCGGCAGTTCGGTGCGCGGACCGTCCCACTCGTAGTCGCCGGTGCCGGGCACGGGCAGGCGGCCGAGCCAGCCGGCTCGCTTCGGTGCGTAGCCCGATGCCTGGAATCCGAAGTTGCCGTCCACGTCTCCGCAGATCAGGTTCTCGGAGTTGGCCTTCCACGCCACGGCGAGATCGAGGAACTCCCTGCAGGTCTTCGCCTGATCCAGCTTGAGGGCCGCGAGATAGGAGGCCGTCCCGGTTTCGCTGAACGCGCTCCGCAGCACGAATGCGCGGTGGTGCGTCGGGTCCATGTGGAACACGGGCCCGTGCCTGCTGAACAGCAGATCGATGCTCCGCGGCGCCTGCTCGCCCTTGACGATGAACTTCTCGGTGACGACCTTCAGTGGTTCCCACGTGCTGCGGTACTTGGCCTCACGATCGTTGTCCGGGTTCAGTTCCTCGATGTAGACGTCCTGGAAGTCGGTACCCGTGATGGTCAGGCCCCACGCGATCGTGTCGTTATGGCCGATGCTCACCCCCACGAACGGCGGCTGCCCGGCACCGATGACGTTCCAGCCTGGTGCGTTCAGATGGACGATGTAGCGCAGCGACGGATTGCTGATCGCCCGGTGCGGGTCGTTGGAAACGATCGGCTTTCCGGTTGGCGACATCTGCGGTCCGACGACCCAGTTGTTGCTGCCTGGATCGGTGACGGCGTCGACCGGAATCGTGAGGCGCGACTGCATCGGCGCGCTCTTCCTGAATCGATCGATCACCTCGGGACGCGGCAGTCTCTCCGGGCCGGCCGTCGCCGCAAGCACAGCGTCGGTGACAAGCGAGACGTCGAGCCCCTTCGGCACCTGCAGGTCGTCCCACGGGTCGGGCGCCGCGCGTTTGTTTGCCTCGGCCACACCGTACTTACCCACGTTCATGGCCAGCCGCAGTTCGTCCCTGGCATTGCCGAACGCCGGCTCGCGGAGGACGACCGTCTCTGCCGTCCACGGCAACGGCTTGATCCCGGTCAGTTGGAATTCAACAGGCAGGTTGTCGGCGTGGGCCTTGACGAACGCGTTGATGCCGTCGGCATATGCCGTCAGGATGCGCTTGCCGTCCGGGTGGTAATTGCTCCACTCCGCCTGGTCGTACGGACCGCGAAACTCGAGCAGCCGCGCCAGCCGGTCGTGCTCGAGCGCCGCCGGACCGAGGATCTCCGACAGCCGCCCTTCCAGGTCGCGCCGCCACCACTCCATCTCCCACAGGCGGTCCTGCGCCATGACGTAGCCCTGCGCGAAGAACAGATCGTCGGTGTTCCTGGCGTAGATATGCGGGATGCCCCACTTGTCTCGAACCACGTCGACCGGCTCGTGCAGCCCCGGAACGGTTTCCTTGCCGTCCAGCGTCGCGAGCGCGCTGCGGGCAACTGCCCAGGGATCGGACGAACGCTCAGGGGTGGCGGTCTCCACCTGCCGGGAGCAACCTGCGACGAACAGGCTGGCGGCGACTGCAGGGAATGCGGCACGAAGCAGGCAACGCATCTTTGCGACCTCCAGTTGAGTAACCGGACTCTCGCGTCCCTGCGCCAGTTGTAAGAGCGCGTTTCAACATTGACGAATGTGGCGGGGGGTCTTCAGACCCGCCCTCCGCCGTCAGGTCTAAAGACCCGACGCTGCGTCAATTTTGAAACCAGCTCTAAGTTCAGTCCGGCGTACACACCGGCACCGGGCGCGGTTGTTATAACGACGGGTTCGGCGAGCCGCAATACCTATTCGGGGGGATCACACACAAGATCGTGCGACCTCGATTTTTTTGGATCGGGACCGCGGACCTAACGGCGGTAATATGCGGCCGCACGATGTGCCCGGCAACTTCTTCTCAGGCGCGCTCATGATGCGAGCACCTCAACTGCACGGAGTCTCTATGAACATGCGCACATTGCTGTTGGTCGGAGTTGTCGCGCTCGTGGCGCTGCCGTTCGGAATGCAGGCGCAGGAGCCCGGACATCCGGAGACCGTGATCCCGATCGCGAAAGGTCCGTTCAATTTCCCGGCCGGGTATCAGACCCCCTGGGACAAGATCGACATCCGCGTCACCGAAAAAATGTCGCCGAACCTGTTCGTGCTCCACGGGACGCAGGGCCTCGACCAGGCGCATCCGGATGCGTCGGGCGGCAGAGCGATGGCGCTGTTTGGTCCCGACGGCGTGCTGATGGTCGATTCGCAGAATCGACAGGTTGCCGAGAAGACGCTGGCAGCCATCCGCTCGTTCAGCGATGCACCGCTCAAGATCATGGTGAACACGCACGTGCACCCCGATCACACAGGCGGAAACGCGTTCTTCGCAAAGCAGGGCGTCGTCATCTATGCGCAGGACAACCTGCGAAACGAGATGATTCGCCCGCCGGGACGCGCCGGCGGCACCGGCCCCGCGGTGGACACGACGGGTGCGCCAACCGTCACCTACCAGTACAACGCGGACAAGCCTGGCGAACCCGCGGTCACCATCTACATGAACGGCGAGACGGTCGACTTCATTCCCATGATGCCGTCGCACACCGCCGGAGACACGATCGTCCGCTTTCGGAAAGCGGACGTGATCTACATCGAAGACTTCTACCGGAACTTTGGCTACCCGTTTGCCGATCAGGCGAACGGCGGATCACTTCGGGGCATGCTCGATGCCGTGGATCTGATCGAGAAGCTCGCCGGGCCGAATACGACCCTGATTCCCGGTCACGGCACGTTGGTCAAGAAACAGGACCTCGTTCCGTATCGCACGATGGTCGCCGACATTCTCGCGAAAGCCAGGACTCTTCGCGACCAGGGGAAGACCATCAAGGAGGTGCTTGACGCGAACCTCACGGCCCCCTACGACGCGAAGACCATGGGAGACACGCAGCAGAGCAAGGACCGGTTCATCACCGAGGCCTACGACGAAGTGAAGGACTTTCCGCCGGTCGTCGACGGCAAACGCGCAATGCCGCGCCGTTGATGGTGAGCGCCGGGGCGGCCGCGCGTCATGCTGCCTCTTCTTTGCATCATGACGCGCTCGCACCAACCGCTGCTCGATGATCACGTGTCCAGCGGCTACTCTCCGTTGAGGCTGAAGGCGAACAGCTGCCTGTTATTGCCGCTGCCTTCCACGCCGGATCTCGCGTAGCCCGAGCCCCAGTAGACACTCCCCCGCACAATCGCCGGGCCGGCATTGACCGAAACGCCGGCGCCCCACTGCCAGAGGATGCTGCCGGTGGCGGCATCCAGCGCGAAGAACTGATTCTGGTTCGCCAGTTTGGCCATCGAGCCCGCGTAGACCACGCCGTTCGCGACGCTCACGGGCGCCAAATCCCACACGCCGACACTCGTGAAACCCGGGACCGTCTCGGTCTGCGGATCGGCGGTCTGCCAGAGAATCTTCCCGCTGATCGGATCGAGCGCCGCCCACGAGCCGCCCGTCACCTGCGAGCTCAGATCGAGCGCGCCGTCCTGGGTCAGCTTGTACGGAATGTGGTGATGGTTGGTGATCGGCACGTAGATGCGCGTGCCGTCGAACGCGGTGCCCCACTCCACTCCGCCCTGATCGCCACCGGGACCGACGAGCGTGCTCCAGATCCGTGCGCCTGTCCTGGCGTCAAGAAGCGTATAAACGCCGCTCTTCGCGCCGATCCCCACGGCGTCGCGCCAGTGGCCGTCCATGCGGAGCCGCATCACATTCGCACCCGAGCCACCCAGGTCCCACTTTTCGCCATCGCTGTCCGCGGCGCACCACGTCACTGCCGCCGGCTGACTCGCGCAGAGGCCATCCGAACGGTTCATGCGGCGGGCCCAGCGTGGCTCGCCAGTCTGCAGGTCGAATGCGACGATCGATTTCCAGAACGCACCCGGCTGTTCACACGATTCGGCGAAGCCGCCTGCAGCAGCATCCATCTGTGTGTGGCACGCGGTCACGACGTCGGGCACGTGATAGGCCTGGCCGAATGTTCCGTAGACAAGACCGAGCGAGGTGCTCACGGCTGGCGGTGCGAACATGGTCGCGCCCGCATAGCCGCCAGCCACGCCGCCATTGTCCGGCACCGAATAGGTGCGCCAGAGGATCCGTCCGGTCTGCGCGTTCAAGGCCACGATGGCGGCGCGAAACGTCGCGTTTACGCCGCCGGCGCCATTCGCCGAGATGCCGGTGACGATCGTGTCGTTGGCCAGCACCGGGGATCCGGTCATGGCCGCACGCGGATCGTCATGAATCTTCGTCTTCCATCGCAGTTCTCCCGTCTTCGCATTGATGCCGAGCATGTCGGGACAGGAGTCTTCGACGGCCGGGCACGGGTTGGATGACAGGGTTCCCCTGATGACACCGACAACGAGCGTGTTGCCGGCGAGCGAGGGGCTGGTGCGCGCATAGTCACCTGTGTGGCCTGTGTAGGTCGCCACGCTGGCTGCCCAGATCACCTCGCCGGTCTCTGCGTCGAGCTTTCGGACCGTGCCGCCAAAGTCGCCGAAGTACACGGCGCCGGCGACGACGGCCGGCGTGCCGGAGACGTCGCCAGTCGTCGTGGCGATCCACTTCGGACGGAGTTGATGGACGTTGTCCGGCCCGATCGTCCGTTCGAGCGGCGCGTTGCGGCTGTTCTCGGAATCGTTGCCGATCATCCCCCAGTCAGGGCCGCCGCCGTTTGTCGCCACGATGCGCGCCGCGCCGGCGGACGCGGCCAGCAGAGCAGCGACTGTCACAAGTTTCCATCCAGCCATCACATGCCTCCCATTCCAGATGTAGTGGAGCGCTGATCTTCTACATCGGGCGCCCCCTGATTTCATGTCAAGAAACGCCGGTGCACCAGATCGAATGTCACTGGCAACGGGCCGTCTGCGAATGCTGGGCTTCGCGCAGTCTCAAAGCGTCTTGATTCGGATGTTCCGGAACCGGGCGATTCCCGGACCGTCCGGGCCACCGGCCTGCAACTGAATGGGGCCGCTCCCCAACTTCAGCGGATCTTCACTCGTGTCGGTCGCGACCGCTCCGTTCAACTTGACCTGGACCTGCGGGCCTTTCGCCAGGATCTCGAACGAATTCCACTTTTCCG
>Ga0207683_10002238_pt1 | contig 17014 bp, 16 predicted proteins | sample KBSM73metaG_FD_184333 | JGI IMG/M metagenome (GOLD analysis project Ga0207683, IMG submission 184333) | Miscanthus rhizosphere microbial communities from Kellogg Biological Station, Michigan, USA - KBS M7-3 metaG (SPAdes) (version 2) | ecosystem: Host-associated > Plants > Roots > Rhizosphere >... | reverse complement strand
GCATCGGAGTGAATCACCGGGTCGAAATCCGCGCGGTACAGACGGTGTGAGGGACTAGGCATTCACAGTCGTCTCACGGCCAGTTATCTGCGTCACGAAGGCGGCACGCTAGCACGGCGCAGACGGCCGATCACGTTCCACAATCACCGCGGATCTCGCGGCACATGGAGGCATGCGCACGAGAGGGACCGCTCCGCCGGGTCGCTACCGTGTAGGCATGTGACGGTCCGGATGGCCAGTCACGTCCGCCACCGTTCCCAGGCGGCCTGCTTCGAGGTCCCGGATACTTGAGCAACCTGGCTCCATGAATCCGACGCCGCCAGGATGCGCGCGGCGTCACCAACCCGTTCGCCGATGTAGGGCAGCACGTGAAGCAGTTCGGCGAAGGCGTCCCGGGTGCCGCGCGTGCTGAGTTCATCGGCTATCCGATAGATGAGCGCCGCCATTTCACCCTCACTCAAACCGCCCAGAGGCAGGTCGGTGTGTGCGGTCATGCCCGAATCTTACGGCCGTTACGCGGCCGGAACGTCAAGTCGCAGTTCGGCGTCCGTGGCGTCGAATGACCGGGTCCAGGTGGTGCCCGGCCATCGATAGTGGACCTCTCCGGAGTCTGGGCGGTAGTCGGCGGTGTACAGGGTGCCGAACCCGTTGGCGTAGTCGCTGCTGCGCAGCGGTTCCCGCAGAAACTCCTTGGCGAGCACGTCTGGGTGGGGCTCGTCGCGCAGCAGTCCGAGCAGGTATTCCTGCCGTTCGAGGCTGCGGAACCGCTGTGCTTGCAGTGGGTCGTCCGGTCGATCGAAACGGTGGTTGGTCGCCAACGGAAAGGCGCGCACCTCCATCGGTTGCCACGGAGCCAGGTAGGCCGTGCGGACACAGCCATCGCGGTCGGTGAGGGTCACGTTATAGGACATGGAAACCGGGATCCGGCGCAGCGCGGTCAGGGCCTCTGACACGGTCCCGGCGACTTCCAGGAGATAGCGGATCACCAAGGGAATGCCGAACCCTGGTCCATACACTTTGGCCCCGCCGAAGGTCAGCGATACGGCTAATCCGTCAGAGTTCATGCCATCCAGCAGTCCCCATAGGCAATCGCTGGTGCCGATCACCTCACGGCCAGTGAACCGCGTCGACATCACGACTTGCTCGAACAGCTCTGGGTGGTAGTCGTAGTTGCGGATCAGCGCCCGAGTGCCGTTGTCCACGACGACCTGTGAACACGCAGGCGCAAACGCCGGCATATTCCAATGCGAGAGCATCGCGGCGGCGGTGGAATCACCGCCGGCCAGGTCAACGAGCCGCCGCCACACCGGGTGCAGCTCCGGCATGTACCGCAGCAGAGCGGTTTCGGCTTGCGCAGCGGTGGGTCGCCGGCCAGTGCCCGGGCGTAGATACCACGATCGGTAGCCCGGCCACGTCGCGTCGTACAAGGCGCGCCATCGGGGGCCGGCGACGTCCTCGCGAAACGCGTGCAAGCTGATCGACTGAATTGCCATGCGTCAAGGTTTACTTGACGCGAGAGCTATCGTCAAGGCGAACTTGACGTCCGGTTTTTGCTTGTGAACCGCCCGCGATCCTTCTAGCTCGTTGTGATCTTCTTACCTGAGCCGGGGCCGCCGGTCCCTGGGGTCGCCGTACACATAGGTGGCGATGTTTTCAGGTCGATCTGTTTGTCGACCCGGTCGAACTTGATCGTGATGCCGGCTCCGCCGATCACATTGGCGCAGTTGCCCGTTACGGTCAGCGTGTGCTCGAGCCGCCGCCGTTGAGAAATTGTCGGTCGACACAGGCGATTTCGGCGGACACGGTGCGGACCAACGCGTCCGAGTCGACGCCGGTCTGTCAACTGCGGCCGCACGTGTCTTATCCCCTCTGCCAACGCTTTTCGCGCTCTTTGAGGTGCGCTCTCCGCGTCTGACCAGGATCTTGAAGAACTAAAGCGGGCGCACTCGACGCGCATCGGGCTGAGGATGGGCTTGTGACGGCTGCGCACCTGGTGCGTATGTCGTGAATACTTCATCCCCGATCCTCTAGGAGTCAGGGCGAGTAGGGCCGGGTTGCCCCCTCCGCTCGGACTGAACCCGTCCGGCGCCGGGCGCCGGCGGCTGCCAGTGGGGTGGCGATGTCTTCCAGCGACTTGCCTTCGGCATCGACCGCGAGGAACCAGGCGACGAGTCCGCCGACCATCATCACTGCCGCACCGAGCAAGTAGCCCAGGAACAGCAGGAAGGGCTGGGAGCCATCACCGATGAGCGCGCCGTAGATGACCGGACCGAGGGCCCCAAAGCATTGGGCGATGGCGAAGAACACCGCGATCGCCTTCGCCCGAACCTCCAGCGGGAAGATCTCGCTCACCGTGAGGTAGGCAGCGCTGGCCCCGGCCGACGCGAAATAGAAGATGATGCACCAGGCAATGGTCTGGGTAATTGCGTTGAGCACCCCAGCGTTGAACAAGACCGCGCTCACGGCCAGCAGCAGACCAGACAGCAGGTACGTGCCCGCGATCATCTTCCTGCGGCCGATAGTGTCGAAGAAGTGCCCGAGGGTCAACGGACCCGCGAGGTTCCCGACAGCGAACGCGATCAGGTACAGCGGCGCCGACTCCGAGGACACCCCGTAGAACTTGCCGAGCACCAGCGTGTAGGTGAAGAAGATCGCGTTGTACAGGAACGACTGGCTGATCATGAGCACAGCGCCCAGGATCGACCGGCTCGGGTAGTCGCGGAAAAGCACTCGCGTCAGTGCCAGGTAGCCGATCTTTTCGGTGGGCTGCAGCTCGATAGCCTTGCTCTCGTCGACCGTGGGCAGCGTGGCACCGGTGGACTCCACCTCGTGTTCGATGTGGGAGATCGACCGCTCGGCCGCCTCCACGCGGCCGTTCATGACCTGCCAGCGCGGGCTTTCCGGTAAGTTCCGCCGCACCAGTAGGATCACCAGACCCAAGACCGGGCCGATCAGGAAGGCCAGCCGCCAGCCGAGGCTGAGGTCGATCGCCTTCAGGAAGATGAACGTGCCGAGCGTGCCGAGGATCGCACCGGCCCAGTAGGTGCCATTGATCGCGATGTCGACTCTGCCCCGGAATCGGGCCGGGATCAATTCGTCAATCGCCGAATTGATGGCCGCGTATTCCCCGCCGATGCCCATACCGGCGATAAACCGGGTGATGTAGAGAAAGACGATCCAGCCCGCGCTATTGCCCAATGTCAACGCGGTGAGACCGCTGCCCACGAGGTACACACCCAAGGTGATCATGAAGAGGTTGCGTCGGCCGAGCTTGTCCGACAGACGCCCGAAGAACAGCGCGCCGACCACCTCGCCGGCCAGGTACACGGTGGCAATGAGCCCGACTGCCGCCGAGGACAGGCCGAGCGTCTCGGGCTGGGTCAGCGTGTCGGCCACCGCGCTAGCCACGGTGATCTCTAGACCATCGAGAATCCAGGCCACGCCGAGCGCGATCACCATCCGGGTATGAAACGGCGACCACGGCAGGCGGTCGATGCGGGCGGGAATGAGACTGCGGATCACATTCTGCGTCTCAGCGGGTGTCGCCATGATCGCCTCCTCCCGAGCAGGCCAAAAGTTGAACACCGCGTTCCCGTCATTGTGTGATCGCAAACCTTCCACGCAGGCCAAGGGGCCGTTTCTCGCCGCGACGACGGAACGGCGTTTATTGGCGGCCGGCGCGGGCGCAGGCACCCATAGTGATAACGGCGCGGCCGTGGCTCTCCTCCGTACCGTGCAGTGAATGTGTCAGTGCCGCTGAGCACAACCGCGATGCCGACAAGTTGGCGACGGTCAACCGCCTCAGCGAGGACTGCACACCTAGTGTTGGCGTCGGGATTGTGTCGGCGCGCCAGGCCCTCACCATGATCCGCCCATGCAATTCGCCCGCGATTCAGCGTCACGCGGTCACCGCGAGGTCTGGTTCACGAACCTGGCTGCGCAACGTGTTGAGTGCCTTGGCAAGTAAACGCGAGACGTGCATCTGCGAATAACCTGTACGTTCACCGATTTGGGATTGGGGTCATGTTCTCGAAGAATCGGAGGACAAGGACGGTTCGCTGTTGACAGATGTAACTGGTGCGTCGGAACGCGACATCCACACCGGCACAAGGCTTTTCGAATCGAAGGTCGTTCGCGCCTCGGCTACTTCCGCGGCCGACGCAGGCCTGCGGCAGCCGACCGTACTGTGTCAGTGATGGTCTTAACTATGGGACTGTTGATCTTCCAGCATTGCCAGAACGGCGGCACATCAAGATGTGCATCAGAAATTCGCACGAACGAGCCATCCACCAGCGCCGGGCCCGCTAACTGTTCCGGATAAATTCCCCATCCCAACCCTGCTCGAACGGCCGCCCCGAAGCTCTCCGCCGTTAGGGCGAAGTGTTGCGGACGCCTGACGTCGCGGCGAAAACACCCTGCGCACCAACATGTCCTGCACCGCATCGTCGCGGTTCTACGCCAGCGACGGCGCCTCGGCCACCGCAGGCGCGGTGAAGCCCGCCGGACGATTGGTGTGTTTGGGCCCCTGTCCCGTTCGGCCGAGATGCGCCGCACCAGAAGACACCGCAGGCGAACGACAGCATGACGCTGCCTTCCAATGAGTTGTAAGCCGGGGCTCCGTCGAAACCCTCGTTGCAGCTGTCTATCTACCGTGGCGGCGTCGGTGGCCGTCCACCGAATTCAGCTCGGTGCCAGACACCACAACATCGCGATTGCTGGTCTGCAACTTGTAGGGCCGCAACATCGGCATGGTGATGGTGCCGACAGCGCCATCCGACGGTGTGCGCTGGTCTCTGTGGAGGACTCCGTGGAGGATCAGGTTGGTCATCTCGGCCTGGAGTCGTCGTCGCACTGAGCGATTGGGATATCGCCGGGTGTTCTCGGGCTCGAGAGTGGTTGCACCGCTTTACCGAACGGCGAGGGATCGATGATCTTCGTAGGCGATGATTGGGCCGAATACCATCGCGATGTGCATGTGATGGATGAGGCCGAGCGACGGCTGACGTCGCGGCGACTGCCTCGGTGTCCACACCGTAGGCTTCGAGGAACACGATGGCCTCGGCCAGTAGTTCGATGTTGCCGGCGACGATGAGCTGATTCGCGGCCTTCACGGTCTGGCCCGACCCCGCCGGTCCGACGTGGACGATGGTCTTTCCCACCGCCTCGAGCACCGGCTTGGCCGCCTCGAAGTCCGCCGCCTCGCCACCGACCATGATTGACAGGCTTGCCTCGACGGCGCCGGGCTCGCCACCGCTGACGGGTGCCTGTCCGGGCTCAACGCCGGCAGTTGCAAACCGGATTCGCCCGCTCGTATGCGCCATCGCGATGGCCGACCAGCTAATCGGCTACGGCTAGTTCGACGTAGTCGTCGCCGGCGGCATGGAGTCGATGACCCCGGGGGCCCGTACCTGGCTCCCGGCGCCCGCGCCGGCTACCGCTACGGCGACTCCGCGTTGGTAGACCCAACCGCGCACGATGCGCTGTTCTGCTCGGTCGACATGCGCCGCACGGGTGCGGCCACCGACTCCTACAACAAGGCCAAGGACATCGGCCGGGCCGAGCAGGACGAGCACGCGGCAATGTCGCACGACCGGGCGGCGACCGCAGCAAAGAACGCGCTGCTCGACGACGAGATCGTCGCCGCCGAGGTGCCCCAGCGCAGGGGTGACCCACTGCAGGTCAGCCAGGACGACGGGGTCCGGCCCGCGACCTCGGCTGAATCTCTGGGCAAGCTGCGTCCGGCGTTCGCCCGGACGGCACGGTCACCGCCGGGTCGGCCAGCCGGACCTCAGAATTGGCCACGCGCGCTTTAAGAAAAAGCGGCTCGGAGTTAGGCTTTCCGCGCGGCCGTTCCGGCCGTGAAGGGGCCATCGCTCGGCGCAGCGTGCGCAGGCGCAAGGCGGTGCGGCCTGCTGAACACCCGCACGGGCCGGCGGCGAGATGAGGTCAGATGACCGACACGACGTACTACGCACCGACCGGAGGGCTTCCTCCGCAGACCCAGCTGCTCACCGACCGGGCGATGTTCCGGGAGGCCTACGCGGTGATCCCGCGGGGCACCAACTCGGACATCGTGACCAGCTACCTGCCGTTCTGGGAGGGTACCCGGCTCTGGGTGCTGGCCCGGCCGCTGTCCGGCTTCGCCGAGACCTTCTCCCAGTACATGGTGGAGGTCTCGCCCGGCGGTGGCAGCGAGCGTCCCGAGCTCGACTCGGAGGCCGAGGGGGTCATCTTCCTCACCACGGGCGCGCTGCGGATCACCCTGGATGGCACCACGCACCAGCTCGACCCTGGCGGGTATGCGTACATCCCACCGGGCGCCGATTGGTCGGTCCGCAACGAGGGCGGCGAGCTAGCCCACTTCCACTGGATCCGCAAGGCCTACGAGCGGGTCGAGGGCCTCGATGCGCCGGACGCGCTCGTGACCAACGAGCGCGACGTCGAACCCACGCCGATGCCCGACACTGACGGGCGCTGGCGGACCAGCCGATTTGTCGACCCGGCCGACCTGCGGCACGACATGCACGTCACCATCGTGACGTTCGAGCCCGGCGCGGTGATCCCGTTCGCCGAGACCCATGTCATGGAGCACGGGCTGTACGTGCTGGAGGGCAAGGCCGTCTACCGGCTCAACGAGGACTGGGTCGAAGTGCAGGAGGGTGACTTCATGTGGCTGCGGGCCTTCTGCCCGCAGGCCTGCTATGCGGGCGGTCCCGGCCGCTTCCGGTACCTGCTCTACAAGGACGTTAACCGGCACATGAAGCTCAACCGCCGCTTCGGCTGAGCCGCCGCCGAGCGGGGCAACCTCCAATAAGAACGTCCGGCAAATGAGGCTTGTCGGTGGCCGCAGCGTAACCGCCAAATTCCTGCCACCGCCGGATGTTCTTGGCGTGTACGTTTTTCTGCCCGAAACGGCCACCCGATGAGCGCGCTCTCGGCCTTCCGCTCGGTGCGATTCGTCGGCACCGGGCTGCCCAGCGAGGCCATCCCCCGCGCCAGCGACCTGCGTATGCGCGGACAAAAGCCACCGACTACCAGTTGCCGCCCGGGATGAGCGTCAACGCCGCCATCGCACGAGCCTGGGACGCGATGCTCGCAGCCCACCACGAGTGGCACAACGCACTGAGCCGGCTTGCCGACTGCGACCCAGCAATCAAAATGACCCGCGAAAAGTGGCTGCTGCCAATCGTTTACGAACTGGGCTGTGGGCATCTCGAAGCGATCACCGGGGGTTCGACTTTCCCCTGGGCTCGACGAGGCGACCGCAGCGCACTTCGCCATCTCCCACGCGGTCTCCTAGCCGGACAAGCCCGACCCGACCGCTTGGGTGCCCCTGCACCTGGTTGGCGCGAGCGTCCCCTTGGACACCAAGACCCCTCGGTCGGCCGCCCGCGCGCCACAGTCGATGCTCAGGTCGGTGAGTTCGCTGACTCCGGTGGGCCCGCCGGCGCTCGCCATGATCTCCAGAATGTCGAATGCCCGCTCCACCGACTGCACTGCGCCCGCCGTTGCCTTCTGTGCATCCATCATGGGTTCCGCTCCCATCAGGCAGTCGAAAGGAACTGCGCCACAGTGTGATTCAGCGTCAATACGTCACCGTGACGAAACTTCGGGGTACGGCGGGTTACCGCTGCACGGTGTGGTGAATCGCTACGGTCCTCAAACAGGCTGGTGTCGTTGCGCGATCCGGTTCGCGCAGATGAAGCGGCCAGTCATGTCGTCAAACGCGTCGCTGTGGCGGCAGTGGACAACACCACGGGAGCAAAAGTCTGACCGAGGACACCGGTGCCAGACATCCTCAAAGCTCAACTCTGGCAGAACGGTTAAGCACAAGCACATTAGAACCCATTGCGCAACAACTAATTTCGCTGATAACAGATATATGGTCAATCAGGCGAGCAGCCTCGATCGAGACGAACGGCGGGTAGTTGCCCTTGAAATACGGAGTGTCGACGATGATTCCGTGGATAATTCTCGGTGTGCCGAGCCGTACGATGGCGTAGTCATGACCGTTGTCGCGGCGGCGACGGGTTCCCACCCGTCGTAGACCTTTCCCTTGTGACCGAACTCGTTCGGGTCGAAGAACGGAGCTTCGGGCCGGATGAGATTTTCCCGTTGCGCGAACAGTTCGTCGTTCGCCGCGGACACACTGCCGCCGAGGGTGCGCGAGGCGAGGTCCGGTAGCGCGGTGAAGTCGTGCGTGGTCATTCTCCCTCATGTCTCGTGGTGACGAAGTCGGTCGACGCTGCCGCGATCGTGCGTCCGATCCGGCGCAGCAGTTCCGCCGCATTCGCGATCGATTTGTGAATGTCGGGCTCCAGATCGGCGAGTGTGTATGCCATGCGAATTCCGGCGTTGCGTAGTTGAATATCGCTGAGCACACTGCGTCCCGCCACCGCGATAACGGGCACGCCGGCCTCGCCGGCTGCCGCAGCGACGCCGATGGGAGCCTTGCCGTACAGGCTCTGCACGTCCAGCGATCCCTCACCTGTGATGACGAAGTCGGTCCCGGCAAGCTTGCGCCGGAAGTCGATGAGGTCGAGGACGGTGTCGATCCCGGGCCGAGTCGTGGCCCCGAGCACAGACATGGCGCCAAAGGCGGTTCCCCCTGCCGCGCCCGCCCCTGCGGTGTGGCTGTCGTCGCGGCCGGTAGCGGTGCGCACGACCCGCGCCCACTGAGTCATGGCGTCCTCGAGCACAACCAGTTCTTCTGCATCCGCTCCCTTTTGGGGTGCGTAGACGGCGGTGGCGCCGTTCGGACCGAGCAGCGGATTGTCGACGTCGCAGGCCAGCTGGAAATGCGCCCCGCGCGCTGCCGGGTGCAGGCCGCTCAGATCCACCCGGGCCGCCTGGCGCAGCGCCGCACCGCCGGGCGCGACGTCGTTGCCCTGGGCATCGAGAATGCGGACGCCGAGTGCTTGCAGCATCCCGGCACCGCCGTCGGTTGACGCGCTGCCGCCGACACCGACGATGATCTCGCGAGCACCCTCATCCAGCGCGTGCCTGACGACGGTGCCGAGTCCAAATGTGCTGGCACCCAGCGGGTCCAGTTCACCTCCCGGGAGGGTCACCAGTCCGACTGCGGAGGCGAGTTCCACCACGGCCGTCGAACCGCGCACCGCATACGAGGTCGCAATGGGCCGACCCGTCGGCCCGGTGGTCTTCACCGCGACGGGCAACCAGCCGGCGGCGACGGCGGCCGCCACCGTTCCGTCTCCGCCATCGGCCACCGGAGCACACGTGATGCTCCAGGACGGGTTGCCCGCTGCGAGTCCTTCGGCGAGGGCGTCCGCGACTTCGGCTGCGGTCAGGGAGCCCTTGAACTTGTCGGGCGCGAGCAACACGTGCATGACGGTGTCCGCCTCAGTCCAGCATCGAGATGACGGCGGTGGGGGCGTCCTTCGCGGACAGCGCGAGTTCCTCGAACTCCACCACGTTGTCGATCTCGGTGCCCATGGAGATGTTGGTGACCCGCTCGAGGACGATTTCCACCAGCACCGGAACGCGGTGTTCCACGATGAGCTTCTTCGCCGTTTCCAGCGCCGGCAGGATATCGGCCGGGTCCTGCACCCGCAAGGCCTTGCAGCCCAACGCTTCCGCGAGCTTGAAGTGGTCGACGCCGTAACCCGCGATCTCCTCGTTGGACGAGGTGTTGATGTTGTCGAATGCCAGTTGGACGCAGTAGTCCATGTCGAAGCCGCGTTGGGACTGCCGGATCAGGCCGAGGTAGGCGTTGTTCACCAGCACGTGGATGTAGGGCAGGTTGAACTGGGCGCCGACGGCAAGTTCTTCCATCATGAACTGGAAGTCGTAGTCGCCGGTGAGGGCGACCACGGTGGCTTCCGGGTCGGCGGCGCACACCCCGAGGGTGGCGGGCACCGTCCAGCCCAGCGGGCCGGCCTGCCCTGCGTTGATCCAGTTTCGCGGCTTGTACACGTGCAGGAACTGGGCGGCCGCGATCTGCGACAGTCCGATGGTCGACACGTACCGGGTATCCCGGCCGAAGGCCTTGTTCATCTCCTCGTACACCCGCTGCGGCTTGATCGGAATGTCGTCGAAGTGGGTGCGCCGGTGCATGGTGCGCTTGCGTTCCTGGCACGCCTCCACCCAGTCGGACCGGTCCGGAAGCTCCCCCGCGTCGCGGCGTTCCCGCGCCACGGCCACCAGTTCGGTCAACGCGGCGCCGGCATCGGACACGATCGAGTAGTCGGGCGGGAAGACCCGGCCGATCTGGGTGGGTTCGATGTCGATGTGCACGAAGGTCCGGCCCTGCCGGTAGGTGTCAAGGCCCCCGGTGTGCCGGTTCGCCCACCGGTTCCCGATGCCCAGCACATGGTCGGAGGCCAGCATGGTGGCGTTGCCGTACCGCTGGGAGGTCTGCAGACCGGCCATCCCGGCCATCAGCCGGTGGTCGTCCGGGATGGTCCCCCAGCCCATCAGGGTCGGGATCACCGGGACGTCGAGCAGTTCCGCGAGCTCGACCAGCAGGTCGGAGGCGTCGGCGTTGATGATGCCGCCACCGGCGACGATCAGCGGCCGCTCGGCGGCCTGCAGCATGTCCAGGGCCTTCGCGGCCTGCGCCCGGGTGGCCCGCGGCTGATAGACCGGCAGCGGCTCGTACGTGTCCGGGTCGAATTCGATCTCGGTCATCTGCACGTCGAACGGCAGGTCGATCAGCACCGGGCCGGGGCGTCCGGACCGCATCAGATGGAACGCCTGCTGGAAGGCCCCCGGCACCTGCGCGGGTTCCATCACCGTCATGGCCATCTTCGTCAGGGGGGCTGCAATGTCCGCGATATTGATGGCCTGGAAGTCCTCCTTGTGCAGGCGGGCAACGGGGGCCTGCCCGGTGATGCACAGGATCGGGATGGAGTCCGCGGACGCCGAGTACAGGCCGGTGATCATGTCGGTGCCGGCCGGTCCGGAGGTGCCGACGCAGACCCCGATGTTGCCGGCCTTCGCCCGGGTGTAACCCTCGGCCATGTGCGAGGCGCCCTCGACGTGCCGGGCCAGGATGTGCTTGATGCCGCCGTGGTCACGCAGGGCGGAGTAGAACGGGTTGATCGCAGCTCCAGGGAGCCCGAAAAGGGTGGTGACGCCTTCCTTGTCGAGAATGGCAACAGCGGCGTCGACGGCACGCATACGAGGCATGTCAGTTCTCCATCGATGAAAAGTAGTTGAATAAGTTCACTGCGAGCCGTGGCCCGACAGCCGCTCGACTCCGCGGAACAGTGCTGAATGGTCAAGCCCGCCATCGCCATTCGCTCGTGCGGAGGCCATGAGTTGGGCGACTACGGCGCCGAGTGGCGCCACCACACCGGCCTCGCGAGCCGCAGCGGTCACGATGCCAAGGTCCTTGTGGTGCAATTCGATCCGGAAGCCGGGGTCGAAGGAGCGGTCCAGCATCTTCTGTGCCTTCTGATTCAGGACGGCCGAGCCGGCCAGCCCTCCGCCGAGTACCTCCACCGCGGCCTTGGTGTCGACACCATAGGCCTCCAGGAAGACAATCGCCTCGGCCAGCAGCTCGATGTTGCCCGCGACGATCAGCTGGTTCGCTGCCTTGACGGTCTGTCCGGAGCCGTTCGGGCCTACGTGGACAACGGTTTTCCCGACGACATCGAGGATCGGCTTTGCCGACTCGAAATCCTCTGGAGTGCCGCCGACCATGATCGATAGCGCGGCGTTGATGGCACCGGCCTCGCCTCCGGAGACGGGTGCGTCGATCAATCGAAAGCCGCGTTCGGCGGCCTGCGCGGCGAGAGCGGTGGTGACATCGGGTCGGATGCTGGAGAAGTCGATGATGAGCGCGCCGGCCGGTGCGTTGTCGAATACTCCGTTCTCCCCGGCGAGCACGGCCTGCACGTCGGGTGAATCCGGGACCATGACGGCGACGACATCGGCGCCCGCCACTGCCTTAGCGATGGAGTCGGCAGCGGTACCGCCGGCCTCCACCAAAGCCGCTGTGCGCTGCGGCGAACGGTTGTAGCCGACGACGTGGTGCCCGGCCTTGGCGAGGTGAACGGCCATGGGGCTGCCCATGATTCCGAGTCCGATGAATGCGATAGTGCTCACGATTCTCCTCGATTCCGTCAGGGTGGTGGGTGTGTCTCAGAGGCCAGCGCGCGACGCGCGCTGTTCGCGGGGCAACCAGTCGAACGTGTCCTGTCGGGTCGACTTGTATTCGAGCCCGACATAGCCGCGGTACCCGTGCCCGGCGAGCCGGTTCAGATAGCCCGGGATGTCAAGCGTCCCGGTGCCAGGTTCGCCGCGCCCCGGTGCGTCGGCGATCTGCACGTGCCCGATGCGGGCGGCATACGAGTCGATCGCCGCCTCGACGTCATCCCCGTTGACCGCGAGGTGGTACAGGTCGGCGAGCAGTCGCAGCGACCCGACACCATAGTCGGCCTCGACTCGGTCGATCACCACGACGGCATCGGCGGCCCGCTTCAGCGGATACGCCGGCGCGCCGCTGACCGGCTCGACGAGCACCACCGCACCGATACGATCGGCCGCCTTACCCGCCAGCGCCAGATTCTCGGTGGCCGTCTCGTCTTGCTTCCCCGGCGCCACGCCCTCGACCCGATTTCCATAGAGGGCGTTGAATGCTTTGGTGCCCAGGCGTTCTCCGATACCCACGGTGATGTCGATGTTGTCACGGAACGCCAGCGTCTGTGCCGGGTCCGACAGCAGCCCGCGATCGCCGGCAGGCATGTTTCCGGCCGCGAAATTCAAGCCGGTCAGTTGCACGCCGGCGTCTTCGACGGCACGGACGAACTCGTCGACCTCGCGATCAGATGGCACTGGGGCGGCGAAGGGCCACCAGAATTCGACAGCGTCGAACCCGGCGTCCCGCGCCGCCTGCGGTCGCTGCAGCAGTGGTAGTTCGGTCAACAGGATCGAGCAGTTCACGGTGTAGGCAAAGGTATCCATGTATTGTTCTTTCGCTTCTCGTTCGGTCAGGACTCCGTGGTGCTATCGGGGTCGGGCAGTCCTCGATACCGTCGCCAGCCGCCGTGATCGGTGATGTCGGTGAGCTCGGCGGCCCTGGCCTCCACCAGCCCCGGACGCAGTCCGACCGCGAGAACCGAACGGCCGTCCTCGAGTTCGATGACGGTGAGCTCTAGCTCCTCGGGCTCCTCGGGCAGGAAGTCGGTACGAATGTCCTCGATCGGAACGTCATAGAGCTCGCCCTCGATCGACTTGCCGCCGGACTCGGTCAGTAGCAGCGCAGGGAACTCATCCCGCACGGAATAGAACCGGTAGTTGGGGGCGGTCCGGAAGGTACCGAGGAAAGTGTGCGCGGAGACGTTGTGATGGAGGGCCCCACCCCGCATCGCTCCCCCGTTGCAGAACAGCGCAGTCATGTGTCGGCTCCTTGTCGTCAGGTGTCGGGCATTCGGGTGCTCACGACCGACACCGATGACAGAATAGGCAGAAAAGTGATCGAGATCACAGCAAGGAGCAGACATGGGTATCGCCCTCGGACCCAACCAGTACGGGAAGGCAGAGAACCGGGTCGTGCGCATCTACCGCGACACCGACCGGCACGAGATCCGCGACCTGAACGTGTCGACGTCGCTGCGCGGCGACTTCACCGCGGCCCACATCACCGGCGACCAGGGCGACGTGCTGCCCACCGACACCCAGAAGAACACCGCCTTCGCCTTCGCCAAGGAAAAGGGCATCACCTCCCCCGAGCAGTTCGGGATCACCCTGGGCGCCCACTTCCTGGACGTCACGCCCAAGGCAAATGCGTCCCGGATCGGGATCGAGGAGTACGCCTGGGAGCGCATCGAGGTGAACGGCTCCGGCCACGACCACTCGTTCGTCCGGCGCGGTCCCGAGATGCGCACCGCCGTGGTCACCACCGATGACAGTTCTGGCGAGCGGCGGGTCTGGGTCGTCTCCGGCGTGCAGGACCTCGTCATCCTCAAGTCGACCGGGTCCGGCTTCAAGGGCTTCCTGAGGGACAAGTACACGACCCTGCAGGAGACCGAGGACCGGATCATGGCCACCTCGCTGACCGCTCGGTGGCGCTACGAGCACACGAACGTCGACGACTGGAACAAGACCTACGACGACATCAAGCGCACGATGCTCGAGGTGTTCGCCAGCACCTACTCAGAGGCCCTGCAGAAGACGCTCTACCTAATGGGCAAGGCTGCGCTGGAGGCGCGCCCCGAGGTGGCCGAGATCAAGTTCTCGGCGCCCAACAAACACCACTTCGTGGTCGACCTGTCGCCGTTCGGCGTGGAGAACAACAACGAGGTCTTCATCGCCGCCGACCGGCCCTACGGCCTCATCGAGGCCTCCGTCGTGCGCGAGGGCGGCTCCGACCCCGGTGACGCCTGGTTGAACACCCCCGGCTTCTGCTGAAGGGACGGCACCCCGTGACCAAATCCAACTCCGCGACCGCCGTCAAAGCGCGTCCGATGAAGCACCCGGTCGACGAGATCCTGCCGATCCCGAAACTCGCGGTGTACGGCTTCCAGCACGTTCTGGCCTTCTACGCCGGCGCGGTGATCGTCCCGATCCTGCTGGCGAACTCGATCGGGCTGACCACCGAGCAGCTCATCCACCTGATCAACGCCGACCTGTTCACCTGTGGCATCGCCTCGATCATCCAGTCGGTGGGGTTCTGGAAGATCGGGGTGCGGCTGCCGCTGCTGCAAGGGGTGACCTTCACCGCGGTCTCCCCCATGATCGCCATCGGGATGGCCGCGGGCGGCGGCACCGACGGGCTGCTGGTGATCTACGGCGCGGTCATCGTGGCCGGGCTGTTCACCTTGCTGATCGCCCCGTACTTCTCCAGGCTGATCCGCTTCTTCCCGCCGGTGGTGACCGGCTCGGTGATCACGATCATCGGCCTGGCACTGCTGCCGGTGGCGGCGGCGGACGCGGCCGGCGGGGCCGGGCCGACGCTGGAACCGACCAGCGGCAAGAACATGGCCTACGCGATGGGCACGCTGGCCCTGATCGTCCTCATCCAGCGCGTGTTCAAGGGATTCATGGCCACCGTCGCGGTGCTGGTCGGCCTGGTCGTCGGCACCGTGGTGGCCTTCATCCTGGGCGACGCCCACTTCAGCTCGGTGGCCACCTCGTCCTGGTTCGGCGTGACCACGCCGTTCTACTTCGGCTGGCCCAAGTTCGCGCTGGCCGCCATCGTCTCGCTGATCGTCGTCATGCTGATCACCGCCGTCGAGACCACCGGTGACGTGTTCGCCACCGGCGAGATCGTGGAGAAGCGCATCGTGCGCGAGGACATCGCCCGCGCGCTGCGCGCCGACGGCCTGTCCACCATCATTGGCGGCGTCCTGAACTCGTTCCCGTACACCTGCTTCGCGGAGAACGTCGGCCTGGTCCGGCTGACCCGGATCAAGAGCCGCTACGTGGTGGCCACGGCCGGGGTGATCATGATCATCCTCGGGTTGCTGCCGAAGGCGGCGGCGATCGTGGCCGGTATCCCGCACCCGGTGCTCGGCGGGGCCGCGCTGGCCATGTTCGCCACGGTGGCCGTGGTCGGCTTCCAGACCCTGTCCCGGGTGGACTTCCATGACCACCGCAACGTGGTCATCGTGGCCACCAGCGTGGGCCTGGCCATGTACGTGACCGCCGAGCCCGACGTGGCCAAGGCGGTGCCGCAGTGGGCGCAGATCATCCTGGGCAGCGGGATCACCCTGGGCAGCATCACCGCGATCGTGCTCAACCTGGTGTTCCACCATATCGGCAAGGGCCGCGGCCCGGCGGTGGCCGGCACGCCCGGCGATAACCTGGTGCGGCTGGACGACGTGAACAACATGTCATCGGAGGAGTTCGTGCGCACCTTCTCCGGGCTGTTCCAGGGCCCGGACTGGATGGTCGAGCGGGCCTACGCCCGGCGCCCGTTCAGCGACACCCAGGACCTGCGCCGGTCCTTCCAGGAGGCGTTGTTCGCGGCCAGCCCGGAGGAGCAGGAGCAGCTCATCAGCTCCTACCCCGATCTCGGGGCGGTGTCGGTGGCCGTCGGCGAGGAGGGTGAGGCCTCCCAGTCCGACCAGTCAGTGCTTGGGTTGACCCGGCTCGCCGAGGCGGAGCACCAGGAGCTGGCGGCGCTGACCAAGGCCTACCGGGACCGATTCGGCTTCACGCTGATCATGGCCGTGCGCGACCAACAGAACATCGACCAGCTGCTGCGGAGCGGCTGGGAGCGGCTGAACAATTCGCCGACCCAGGAACACGCGGCCGCGTTGATCGAGATCGCGAAGATCGCCACGCACCGGTTCGACCGGCTGGTGGCCGACGCGAACCCGATCCAGTCCGCGCGCACCCGGCACGTCGACACATAGAGAGGAATCCACATGACGGGCACCCGCCGCGACGTCTCCGTCGACGGATTCAACGCACTCCCGGAGGCGGAGGCGACGAGGCGGCTGCTCACCTGCCTGAACGTGCCCCGCTGGGCCGCGGAGGTGGCCAGCGGAAGGGGGTACGCGGACTTCGCCGCGCTGGCCGCCCAGGCCGAGGCATCGGCAGCCCAGCTATCCGACGACGAACTTTTCGCCGCACTGGACGGCCACCCCCGCATCGGGGAGCGGGCCGGCGCCGGACACGACGCCGAGTTCTCCGCCCGGGAACAGGCACAGGTGGATCGCGACGACGCGGCGGTAATGGCCGCGCTGGCCGAGGGCAACCGGGAATACGAGCGCAGGTTCGACCGGGTCTTCCTGATCCGGGCCGCCGGCCGCAGCGCGAACGAGGTCCTGGCCGAGCTGCGCCGCCGGCTGGATAACGACGACGAGACCGAGCGGGCCGAGACCGTCGCTGCGCTGCGCGAGATCGCCCTGCTCCGACTAAAGGATGTGATGTGAGTGGGAACCCTGAGCACGCACGTGCTCGACACCAGTGTGGGTCGGGCGGCCAAGGGCGTCACGGTCGTGCTGGAGCAGGGTGGCGTGCAGATCGGCGAGGGAGTCACCGACGGGGACGGCCGGATCGGCTCGATCGGGCCGGACCGGCTCGGCACCGGCGACTACAC
>Ga0207683_10002237_pt1 | contig 17019 bp, 17 predicted proteins | sample KBSM73metaG_FD_184333 | JGI IMG/M metagenome (GOLD analysis project Ga0207683, IMG submission 184333) | Miscanthus rhizosphere microbial communities from Kellogg Biological Station, Michigan, USA - KBS M7-3 metaG (SPAdes) (version 2) | ecosystem: Host-associated > Plants > Roots > Rhizosphere >... | reverse complement strand
CCGAGGAGAAGCGCCGGCGCCTGGTCGCGCTCGCCGCCGAGCACGACTTCTGGATCTTCGAGGACGACCCCTACCGCGAGCTGCCCTTCGAGGGCGAGCCGCTGGCGACGATGCTCTCCATGGATGAGGCGGGCAAAGTCGTCCACGCCTCCTCCTTCTCGAAGACGGTCAGCCCCGGCGTCCGCGTCGGCTACCTCGCCGGCCCCGCCGAAGAGATCAAGAAGCTCGCCAAAAAGGCGAACGAGACCTACATCTCGCCGAACATGCTGGCCGAGGCGATCGTCCTCGAGCTCTGCCGCAGCGGCGAGCTGGACCGCAACATCGAGTTCGTCAAAGGCGAGCTGAAGGCGCGCTGCGACGCGCTGGTAGCAGCGCTCCGCGAGCAGATCCCTGAGGCCGGGTTCGTCGTACCTGACGGCGGCTACTTCCTCTGGCTCGACCTCGCCGAGGGCACCGACACCGCCGCTCTCCTCGCCGAGGCGAAAGGCGACGGCGTCTCCTTCGTCGCCGGCCCCGACTTCATGATTTCCGGCGGCGAGAACAGCCTCCGGCTCTCCTTCGCCCCGGTCCCGGCCGACCGCGCCGCCGCAGGCGTCTCGCGCATCGCAGGCGCGCTCGAGCGCCTGCGCTCCTAGTCGCGCGGCGGACTCGCGGCGCTTCGCAGCGCGCCCGCCGAGGCGACGACGACGAATGCGATCGCGACGATCTCCCGTGCGGCGAGGTTCTGCGACAGCGCGATGAAGCCGATCGCCGCGGCGACGGCCGGCTCGAGGCTCATCAGCACCCCGAAGACCGCGCGCGGCAGTCGCCGCAGCGCCTCGATCTCGAAGACGTATGGGACGGCGGTGCTGAGGATGCCGACCGCCGCGCCGATCGCCAGGTGGGCCGGGGTGAAGAGCTCGCCGCCGCCCTGGGCAAGGCCGAACGGGGCGACGATCAGCGCCGAGATCACCGCCGCCATCGTCGCCCCGCCGGCGCCGGGGGCGAGGTCGCCGACCCGGTCGCTGAGGACGATGTAGGCGCCCCAGAAGGCGCCGGCGGTGAGGGCCAGGACGATGCCGAGGACGTCGACGCTCTCGCCACCGGCGCCGTCGGAGAGGAGGACGATGCCGATCGCGGCGAGCAGCGCCCAGACCAGGTCCCGGCGCCGGTGCGAGGCGGCGATCGCGACCCCGAGTGGGCCGACGAACTCGAGCGTCACCGTGATCCCGAGCGGCAGCCGGTCGAGGGCGGCGTAGAAGAAGAGGTTGACGCCGGCGACCGCGGCGCCGAGCAGGAGGACATCGCGGTGCGGCCACTCCCGCACCCGCAGGGCCGCGGCCCGCGTTACCGCCACCAGGACCAGGGCGCCGAACGCGGCGCGCAGGAAGACCGCGCCGGAGGATCCGATCTCGTCGAACAGCGTCGTCGCCAGCGCCGACCCGCACTGGACCGAGACGATCGAGGCAAGCACCAGCAGTGCCGCTCCCCGGGTCCGTCCCGTCGCCTGCGTCGCGCTCGCCATCGGCGGATTTTGATCCACCTGGCGCCGGTCCCCCGTAGGTGGGGGCAAGTAAACGACCAGGAGGCACCCTCCAGATGGCTGACATCAAGCAGCTCAAAGACCCCGTTTCGCGACGCAGGTTCCTCGCGGTCGGCGGCAGCACCACCGCGGTGGCGGCCTTCCTCGCCGCCTGCGGCGACGACAGCGGCACCACCACGACCACCGACGCGATGAAGTCGGGCGGCGGTGCCAGCGAAACCGCCAAATTCGGCAAGGGCGACATCGGCATCCTCAACTACGCGCTCACGCTCGAGTACCTGGAGACCGCCTTCTACGCGGACGTCGTCAAGAGCGGCCTCTTCAAGGGCGCCGACCTGGAGACGATCCGCAAGTTCGGCCAGGAGGAGGCGGAACACGTCCAGGCGCTGACCGCCGCGGTCAAGCAGCTCGGCGGCAAGCCGGCACCGGAACCGAAAGCCGAATTCCCACTGGAAAACGCGAAATCGGTGCTGGAACTGGCCGGGACCGTCGAGAACCTCGGCGCCGCGGCATACCTCGGCCAGGCGGCGAACATCCAGAGCCCGGAAGTCCTCGCCTCGGCCCTCGCCATCCACAGCGTCGAGGGGCGCCACGCGGCGGTCCTCAACACCCTGCTGGGCGAATCGATCACCCCGGACGGCGCCTTCGCCAAGCCGGCCGACGTGAAGACCGTCCTCAAGTCGGTCGAACCGTTCCTGGTCGAATGAGCCCGCGAGAAATAGGAGATAGAGCAATGAACGAGCAGCTGAAGACTCCCGAGCTCGCGGCCGTCGAGGTCGACGTCGAGGGCGGTGACCTCTCCCGCGGCGACGTGATCCTCAAGGGCGCGCTCGCGGCCGGGGCGATCTATGGCTCGGCGATGGTCAGCCCCTTCGTCCGCAAGGCCCTGGCGATGTCGGAATCCGGCGACGTCGGGATCCTCAACTTCGCCCTCACCCTCGAGTACCTCGAGTCGACCTTCTACGCGGAAGCGAAGAAGCGGGCGAAGCCGAGCGGCGAACTGAAGGCCCTCGTCGACCTGATCGCCTCCGACGAGCAGCAGCACGTCGAAGCGCTCGAGGCGACGATCAAGAAACTCGGCGGCAAGCCGGTGGCGGAGCCGAAGTTCAACTTCGAATACAACGACACCGCCGGCTTCCTCAAGCTCGCCCAGACCTTCGAGGACACCGGGGTCAGCGCCTACAACGGCGCCGGCCCGATGATCAAGTCCAAAGAAGTCCTGGCGGCGGCCGGCGGCATCGTCCAGGTCGAGGCGCGGCACGCCGCCGCGATCCGGCTCCAGAACAAGGAAGAACCCGCACCTGCCGCCTTCGACAGCCCGCTCGACGAAAAGCAGGTCCTGAAGGCCGTCGAACCGTTCATCGTGTAGTCGATGGCGGTACGGCGAGAGAAGGCGGAGCGACTGGCCGACGAGGAGCTGATGCCCCTCGTCGGCCGCAAGGACCCCGAGGCGTTCGAGGTCCTCTACGACCGCCACGGCGGCGCCGCCTACTCCCTCGCCTACCGGATCGTCGGCGACCGCGCCGCCGCCGAGGAAGTCACCCAGGAGGCGTTCATCTCCGTCTGGCGCAGCGGCGCCCGCTTCGACGCGGCCCGCGGCAGCGTCCGCTCCTGGCTGCTCAGCGTCGTCCGCAACCGGGCGATCGACTTCCTTCGCAGCCGCGCCGGCAAGGCGCCGAAACTGACCTTCGACGACGACGCCGCCCTGGAGGCGCGACCGGCCGAGGAGCGGACCGAGGACGAAGCGCTGCGGCGCGAGACCGCGGCCGAGCTTCGCGGCGCGCTCGGCAAGCTGCCGGGGGAGCAGTCGAAGGTGATCGAGCTCGCCTACTTCGGCGGGTTCAGCCACTCGGAGATATCACGGATCCTCGGCCTGCCGATGGGCACCGTGAAGGGGCGGATGCGGCTCGGTTTGGAGAAGATCCGCGGAGAGCTTGCCGAGGGACTGGCATGAACGCACCCGATCACAACCGCTGGAGCGAGGATCTCGCCGCCTACCTGCTGGGCGCGCTCGAGCGCGACGAGGCGGCGGAGCTGGAGCGCCACCTCGAAGGCTGCGAGCGCTGCCAGGAGGAGATGCGCTGGCTCGAGCCCGCGGTGCAGCTGCTGCCGGAGTCGGTCGAGCGGGCCGAGCCGCCGTCGCGGCTGCGCCAGACGCTGATGGCCGAGGTGCGGGAGGACGTCCGCGAGGCGAAGGAACGACCCGCCCCGGCCCGGGGCTGGCGCTGGCTGCTGAAGCCGGCTGCCGGCATTGCCGTCGTCGCCCTGCTGGTGGCCGGGGTCGTCGGCTACGAGGTGGGCAAGGACGGCTCCGGCGGCGAGAACGGCGGCGCCAGCACCGTCGTTCGCCAGGTCGACGGGCTCACCGTGAAGATGGTTCAGGAAGGCAGCGCCGGGACCCTGCAGATCGAAGGGTTGAAGCCGCTGCCGTCCGACAAGGTGCTGGAGGCCTGGGTGGAACGTGAAGGCGAGGTCGAAGCGGTCCCGGCGCTGTTCGTCCCCGACCGCCACGGGCACGCCGAAGCGACGATCGCCGACATGACCGGGGTCGAGACGGTGATGGTCACCGAAGAGCCGCCGGGCGGGAGCGAAGCCCCGACCGGCGAGCCGATCATGTCTATGAAGGTTCCGGCCTAAGCGGCTTAGCGACCGTAGCGGTCGTTGGAGAGAACCAGCTGCTCCGGGATCGCCGCGCGGGGCGGCGGGGCCGGGTCGGCGCGGACCGAGACGGTCTCGGCGACGCTGCGGCTGACCTCGTGATTGCCGTCGGCGGAGGCGATGACGACGCGCTCGTCGTCGGAGGTCTCGACCTTGCCCTCGAGGCCCGGGTCCAGACCCGCCGCCTTCAGGTAGTGGAGCAGCTCCTCGGCCTCGTTCTCGAAGCGCAGGACGACGACGTCGGCGCCGAGCTCGACGTCGGCCAGCAGCGAGCCTTGCTCGCGGATCCCCTCGACGATCGGGTGGCCGTGGGGGCAGGTGGTGGCGTCGCCGATCGCGGCGCGCATCCGCTCCTCGAGCACCGGTGACATCGCATGCTCGATCCGCTCGGCCTCCTCGTGGACCTCGTCCCAGGGGATGTGGAGCACGTCGGTTAGGAAGCGCTCGATCATCCGGTGGCGGCGGACGATGTAGCTGGCGTGCTCGCGGCCGGACTCGGTGAAGCTAAGCGACTTGTCCTCGTTGCGCTCGACGTAGCCGTCATCGATCAGGCGGCCGATCATCTCGTGCACGGTCGGCGGCGAGAGCTGCATCGCGCGGGCGATGTTGGCGCCGGTCATCGGCAGCCCGGCCTCCTCCAGCCAGAACATGATCTCCAGGTACTCCTGCTCCGCGACCGTCGCGTTCTCTGACGACACAAGCTCTCCTTTAGGGCCGGCGTTCCATCAGCGAGGAAACGACCGCCTCGTAGAAGCCGTCGCCCATGCTGCCTTCGGTGACGGTCACATTGTCCCAATTCGAGAGCGCGGCCCGTAGACCGGCGTCGTGCTCGGGCCCGTTGGCGACGACGAAGAAGCGGCCGACGGCCGCCGCGACCTCGAGATCCTCGACCGAGTCGCCGACGGCGATGCACTCGGCCGGGTCGTAGCCGCGGGCGCGGGCGTGGCCGGCGACCGCCGCCGCCTTGCTGACCTGGGTGGGGACCAGGTGGTAAGCGTGGGTGCGTCCCTCGATCGCCGGCATCGGCCGTCCGATCGCGCCGTTGTCGAGCAGCCGCAGGTCCTCGTCGCCGCGCCCGCGCAGCAGTGCGTTGGCCTCCTCGACGTCGACCTTGCCGCGGAAGAGGTGGGAGAGGACGCGGCCGTGGTGCCAGGGCGAGTGGTACTCCAGCCGTCCCTCGAAATGCTCGAAGAGCAGCTTCGGGATCCCCCGCTGCTCGATCTGCTCGTAGATCGTGCCATCCTCATTCGGCGCCATCTCGCCGGTCATCAGCGTCGTCTCGCCCTCGATCGCGAAGGCGCAGCCGGCCTCGTAGATGTAGGAGGCCTGGCCCATCAGCCGCGCCGCCTCGTGCACCTGCGGCTCGCGCCGGCCGGACATGATCACGACCTCGGCGCCAGCCCGGTGGCAGGCCTCGAGCCCGCGCGACTGCGCCAGGCTGAAGCCCCCCTCGGGGTCGCGGAAGAGCGAGCTGCCCCGCCCGAGCAGGGTCCCGTCGAGGTCGGTGTAGACGCAGCGGAGCGGCATCGGCGCGGTCGCTACCGTAGCGGGCATGGCGTGGCGGCTGGCTGACAGGACCCTCGACCTGGCGCGGCCGATCGGCGCCGGGATCGTCAACGTCACCGTCGACTCGATGTTCGAGGGCGCACGCAGCGGCACCCCCGAGCAGGCGGTCGCCGACGGCCTGGCGCTGGCCGAGGCGGGCTTCGAGATGCTCGACGTCGGCGCGGTGGCGGCCAAGGCCGGCCCACCGGTGTCGGCCGAGGACGAGGCCGCGGCGCTGATTCCGGCCGTGGAAGACCTCGCTACGCAGTCGCGTGGTTCCTTTTGCACCGATGACGTGCAAAAGGAACCACGGATCGGGGTGGGGGTGCCGATTTCCGCCGATACGTTCTCGGTTGACGTTGCGCGCCGGGCGCTGGCTGCCGGGGCGGAGGTGGTCAACGACATCTCCGGCGGCTGCGAGGAGATGTTCGAGCTCGTCGCCGAGGCGGGCTGCGGCTACGTCCTCATGCACATCGAGGGACCGCCGCGGGAAGATCGCCCATGGCGCGACTACGGCGACGTGGTCGACCACCTGCTGGCCTGGTTCGAGGGGAGAGTCGAGGCGGCCCGGGAGCTTGGGGTCTCAGAGGAGCAGATCGCCATCGACCCCGGACTCGACTTCGACCTCAGCCCCGACCAGGATCTGGAGATCCTGCGACGGCTCGGCGAGCTGGGCGGGCTCGGCCTGCCGCTCTACGTCTCCCTCTCCCGCAAGGACTTCATCGGCGCCGTCCTGGCCGGATCGTGGGAGGAGCGCCTGCCCGCCGGCGAGCGCGAGTGGGGCACCGTCGCCGCCGTGGCTCTCGCCGTGCGCGAGGGTGCCGACGTGCTCCGCATCCACGACCGCTCCTCGCTGCAGGCGATGCGGGTCGCGGCCGAGATCGTGAGCCCGGCCTGATGGCGCGCGGCGGAAGCTTGCTGGCTTCGGAGTGGGCCGTCGCGATCGATCCCGCCCGCCGCGACGGGCGGATCGTCGCCGAGTCCTCCGAGGAGGAGCGCCGCTCGCGGCCAGCGCCGCTGCCGCCGGAGCTCGACCCGGGCTTCACCGAGGCGCTGGCACGGGTTGGCATCGACTCCCTCTACACCCACCAGCTGCGCGCCTTCGAGGCCGCCGCCGAATCCGACCTGGTGATCACCAGCGGCACCGCCTCCGGCAAGAGCCTCGCCTTCAACCTGCCGGTCCTGAACGGGATCGCGGCCCGCCCCAAGGACCGGGCGCTCTACCTCTACCCGACCAAGGCGCTGGCCCAGGACCAGGCGCGCAAGCTCGCCCAGCTGCGGCCGCCGAACCTGCGCGAGGCGATCTACGACGGCGACACCCCGCGCGAGGAGCGCCCGGCGATCCGCCGCCGCAACAACCTCGTCCTCACCAACCCGGACATGCTCCACGTCGGCCTCCTCCCCCATCACAAGAGCTGGGGGGACTTCATGGCCAACCTCGGCTGGGTCGTCGTCGACGAGGCCCACACCTACCGCGGCGTCTTCGGCTCCCACGTCGCCAACGTCCTGCGGCGGCTGCGGCGGCTCGCGCGCTACTACGGCTCCGAGCCGCGCTTCCTGCTCGCCTCGGCGACGATCGCCAACCCGGTCGAGCTCGCTGAGCGGCTGGTCGGGACGCCGTTCGAGCTTGTCGACGACGACGGCGCCCCGCGCGCCGGCCGCGAGATCGCGATGTGGAACCCCCCGCTGCTCGACGAGCGCAGCGGCGCGCGCCGTTCGGCGCTCTCCGAGGCCGCCGACCTGCTCGCCGAGCTCGTCAGCCACGGCGTGCGCACCATCTGCTTCCTAAAAAGCCGCCGCGGGATCGAGCTGATCCAGCGCTTCGCCCGCGAAAACCTCGAGCGCCGCGGCAAGCCGGAGCTGGCGAAGCGGATCGCCCCCTACCGCGGCGGCTACACCCCCCAGCAGCGGCGGGAGATCGAGTCCCGGCTCTCCTCCGGGGAATTACTGGCGGTTGTCGCCACCGACGCGCTGGAGCTGGGAATCGACGTCGGCGAGCTCGACGCGGCGATCTGCGTCACCTTCCCCGGCACCGTCGCCAGCCTGCGGCAGATGTGGGGGCGGGCGGGGCGCCGGCGCCGCGGCCTTGCCGTCTACGTCGCCGGCCAGGACGCCCTCGACCAGTTCTTCTGCCGCCACCCGGAGGAGTTCATCGGGCGCCCGGTCGAGGCGGCGATCCTCGACCACACCAACGACCAGATCGCCTCCCGGCACCTGATCGCCGCCGCCTACGAGCTGCCGCTGAGCGACGAGGACGACGAGGTGTTCGGGCCCGATTGGCGCGAGCGGGCCGAGCGGCTGCTGGCGGCGGGGGAGCTGCGCGGGGTCGGCGGCAAGCTGATGCCGCGGCGCAGTGAGTTCGTCGCCAACCGGATCCCGCTGCGCTCGGCCTCGGCCGACTCGGTCGCGGTGATCGAGGCCGCTTCCGGGGAGATGCTCGGCCTGGTCGAGGCCGAGCGCGCCTTCACGACGATCCACCCCGGCGCCGTCTACCTCCACCTCGGCCGCTCCTACGAGGTCGACAGGCTCGACATCGAGGAGCGGCGGGCGATCGTCTCCGCCTTCGACGGCGACTGGTACACGCGGCCGAAAAAGGAGACCGAGATCTACATCGAGCGGATCCACGAGCAGCGCCAGGTCGCCGGCGTCGAGCTCAACTTCGGCGAGGTCTCGGTGACCGAGCAGGTGATCGCCTTCCAGCGGGTCTCGGTCTCCGACCAGGAACCGATCGACATCGTCGCGCTCGAGCTGCCCGAGCAGAACTTCGTCACCCAGGCGCTCTGGTACGTGCTGCCCGACGGGCTCGCGCGGGCGCTGCCGACCGAGGCCCTGCTCGGCTCCCTGCACGCGACCGAGCACAGCCAGATCGCGGTCCTGCCGCTGATCGCGATGTGCGACCGCTGGGACATCGGCGGCCTCTCGACCAACGTCCACTTCCAGACCGGCCGCTCGACGATCTTCATCTACGACGGGCACCCCGGCGGGGTCGGGATCACCAAGCGCGGCTACGAGCAGTTCGAGCGCCTGCTCGGCGACGCCGAGCGGCTGATCGCCGAGTGCCCCTGCGACGCGGGCTGTCCCTCCTGCGTGCAGAGCCCGAAGTGCGGCAACCTCAACGAACCGCTGCACAAGGCCGGCGCGCTGGAGTTGATGGGCCTGATGCGGGCGGAGCTGTAGCGCTAGGCGGGCCAGAGCTGGCGCAGGGCGAGGATCGCGAAGGCGTGCGACCAGGCGAGCGGAGTGGTCGAACGGGGGATGCCGCTCTCGGCGTCGACACGCTCAGGCAGGGCGCCGGCCGGGGTCGCGGAGCGGCGTAGCGCTTGCATCAGCCGCAGCGCCTCGCCGCGCTCGCCGAGCGCGGCGAGCGACCACGCGGTCCAGGCCGTGGGAGCCGACCACGGGTCGTCGCCTCCCGGCCACTCTTCGCCCGGGGTGATCCCGTAGGGCGTCGCCTGGGAGACGAGGCGATTCAGCGTGGCGCGGATCGCCGGGTACAGCCCAGGGCGCGGAAACGGCCGCACTCCCCAGGCGGCGGCGGAATCGAGACCTGCATCGGGATTGCCCGCCTCCCGAACCAGCCCCGATAGGGGGGTGTCTGAGCTCGGGGTGTCTATATGACCCGTGAACTCAGACACGTTGGCGCGCGTGGCGAGGGCGTTGCCGAGGAAGTTGCCGGGCTCGCCCTCCCAGTAGTCGGCCCGGTCGCGCCAGGGGATTGGCTCGCCGCCGGCGAGGATGTGGGCCGCCTGGTGGGCGCTGCCGATGATGCCGGCGGCCTGGGAGGCGGCGGCGACCCAGCCGACCGAGTCGCCCTGGGCGGCACGGGCGGGAACGGGACCGCCGTCGCCGTGGAAGCGGGCCGCGTGCCCGAGCCCGAGCCCGAGCAGGAACTGGGTGGAGTGCTCCGCCTCCGGCCGGTAGCCCGCCGCCGCGTAGGCGATCGCCGCCGCCGCGGCGTCGCGCGGCCAGACGTAGGCCCACCCGTCGCGCGCCCCGGCGGCGACGGCGCCGGACCGGCGATCGGTGAGGGCGTGGAGGACGAGCAGCGAGCGCTCGTACATCTCCGTCGCCCAAGCGGGAGCGCCGCCGCCTAGCGGGCGTGCGCGTCGCAGCCAGCGGCGGTCCAAGGTGCCGCCCAGGTTGATGAACGACGTGGTCCCAGGTGCCGAGGGGCCCAGCGCGCAGACCGCGGTGAGGACATCGCCGCGGCGCCGCCGCTCGCAGCCGAGACCCGCATTGACACGCAAGCTCGCCGGCGATCCGCCGGCGAGCCTCATCGCCAGCGCCTCCCCCTGCGCAGCCTGTTCGATCCGCACCTCGTCCCGCCCGAACCGGGCCGCCGTCCGCAGCACGTTCGTCCCCGGCAGGTAGCGCTGCCGCACCTCGTCCGCCCGCCACATCGGCAGCTCCTCGCCGCCGACGCGGACCCAGACCTGGATCCCGGTGTCCGCGGGGACCGTCCCCGCCGCCTGTCGCCCCGAGCGGTTCTCGATCAGCGCCCGTCCCGCAGGCCCAGCCCGCAGGTCGACCACGTCCCCGTAGGCATCGATCGAAGCGGTCAGCCCCCCATCGCCAAGCACCGCGACGCCGAGGAACGGAGGCGGCATCCCCGGCAGCCCGTCGGGCGTCTTCGGGTCGGCCCCCGAGCCGCCGGAGAGCAGCAGCGCTCCGGCCGCCACCACCGCGATCAGCGCCAGCACCCCACGACTCCAGTTCATGCCGCCATGCAATCAGCCCCGTGCCGCTGCCGCCCGCTAGCCTTCCCGCAGCGCCGCCGTCCGCGCGCCGAGGCCAGGTAGCTCAGTTGGTAGAGCACACGACTGAAAATCGTGGTGTCGCCGGTTCGAATCCGGCCCTGGCCACTCCTCGCCGCGCCTGATCGGGCGCCGGATGAAAGGCCCCTTGCAGGCGCGTGATCCCGTCCGGACGGCTCGCCACCATCGGTCCATGTTCCAAATCCTGGTCGCGTGTTCAGGTTGTGAAGAGGAGGCCGAGGTCGTGGTCGCGGAGCTCGACGACGTCGACCGCGAGGCCTGCCCCTGCGGCTACAGCTATGTGGTTCTTACGGTCAGCGAGTTCGAGCCGGTGTTCGCACGGCAGGCGGAGGTCATCGAGCTGCGACGGCGACCTCGCAAGCTGCCGAACGCGGCCTAGCTTCCCTCAACGAGATGATCGAGCGCATCGAGGACATGCCCGCCGGAACGATCGGGCTGCGCGCCTCGGGCAAGCTGAGTCGGGAGGACTACCAGCAGGTGCTGGAGCCGGCGCTGCGTGAGGGGGTCGAATCAGGCGAGATGCGGTTGCTCTTCGTAATGCTCGACTTCGACGGCCTCGAGCCGGGAGCGATGGTCGAGGACGTCGAGACCGGGCTGCGGACCTGGGTCCGCGAGCACTCGGCCTGGAAGCGGTTCGCCTTCGTCACCGACGTCGGGTGGCTGGCGAAATCGATGCGCGCGTTCGCCTGGATGGCGCCGGGCGAAGTTCGTGTCTTCAGTCTCGGCGAGCTGGAGGCGGCCCGCGGGTGGGTCAGCGGCTAAGGCGTTCCCGCCTCAAGAGCCACCAGTCGACGACGTAGCCGCCGAAGGGAAGCACCGCGCCGATCAGGATCCCCACGGTCTGCCTGGCGGTCCAGCCCTCCGGCCCGCGCAGCTGCAGCGCGATCACCACATACGCGATGAAGAGCAGCCCGTGGATCGGGCCGAGGATCTGCACCCCGACCTCGCTGCCGCCGGTGTTTTTGATCACCGAGGCGACGAGCAGGGCGAGGAAGGTGGTCGCCTCGGTGAGGGCGACGTAGCGGAAGTTGCGGAGGGTCACGGGATCGGGGAGCCTATGGCTTGAATGGAAGCCGAGACGTTCTACGCCGACTCGGGCGGCGTCAGCATCGCGTACCAGGTGCATGGCGACGGGCCGCTGGACCTGGTCCTCGTCCCCGGCTTCGTCTCCCACGTCGAGCTGCTCGAGGAGGACCCCTCGACCGCCCGCTTCCTCCGCCGCCTCGCCGCCTTCTCGCGCCTGCTGGTCTTCGACAAGCGCGGCCAGGGCCTCTCCGACCGGCCGGGCCGGCCGCCGACCCTGGAGGAGTCGATGGACGACCTGCGGGCGGTCGTGGAAGCGGCCGGCTTCGAGCGCCCCGCGGTGCTGGGCATCTCCGAGGGCGGGCCGATGTCGACGCTCTACGCGGCCACCTACCCGGGCGAGGTCTCGGCGCTGATCCTCTTCGGGACCTTCGCGCGGATGGTCGAGACCGAGGGCTTTCCGCACGGGATCAGCGACGAGGCGCTCGATCGCTGGGGATCTGTGGTGCGCCGCGACTGGGGCAAGCCGGTCGCACTCGACGTCTGGGCGCCGAGCCGGATCGGCGACCGCGAGTTCGAACGCTGGTGGGCGCGGCTGCTGCGCCAGGGGACGAGCCCGGCCGGGGCGATCGCGCTGATGGATCTCTACCGGGAGATGGACGTGCGCGCGGTCCTGCCGGCGATCGACGTCCCCACCCTCGTCCTCCATCGCGAGGGCGACCGGATGATCGCGGCGGCACAGGGGCGCTACCTCGCCGAGAGCATCCCCGGCGCCCGCCTGGTCGAGCTGCCGGGGATCGACCACCTGCCCTTCGCCGGCGACCTCGACGCGCTGCTCGACGAGGTCGAGGAGTTCCTCGTCGGCAGCCGCGGCGCGGCTGAATCCGAACGGGCGCTGGCGACGATCCTCTTCACCGACATCGTCGGCTCGACCGAGCGGGCGGCCGAGCTCGGCGACCGCGGCTGGCGTCAGCTGCTCGAGCGCCATGACGCCGCCGTCCGCCACCAGCTGTCGCTGCACCGCGGCCGCGAGGTGAAGACGATGGGCGACGGCTTCCTCGCCACCTTCGACGGGCCGGCGCGGGCGATCCGCTGCGCGACCGCCGTCCAGGAGGAGGTCGCCGGCCTCGGCATCGAGGTGCGCGCCGGGATCCACACCGGGGAGGTCGAGCTGATCGGGGAGGACGTCGGCGGCATGGCGGTCAACATCGGCGCCCGCATCGGGGCGCTGGCCGATCCCGGAGAGGTCCTGGTCTCCAGCACCGTGCGCGAGCTGGTCGTCGGCTCCGGCCTCGAGTTCGCCGACCGCGGCGCGCGGACTCTGAAGGGAGCCCCAGGGGAGTGGCACCTCTTCGCGATCGATGCGCCCCCGGCTTAACCTCGAATTGACTTTTGCGACTGTTTTGTTACAGACAATGAGTTACACTTGCCATCATGGAGGCGATGGCGAGAGAACAGTGGACCGACGAGCGACTCGATGATTTGAACCAGCGGGTCAGCGAGGGCTTTCAGCGAGTTGACGCGGATATCCGCGACTTGCGGCAGATGATGTTTCAGGGGTTCATGACCATGACGGGAATCATGATCACGGGGTTCGTCACCCTCGCGAGTTTGCAGATCTTTTGAATGGCTTGAGCCCCTTTAGCTCGGCGTAAAGGAGTTGTGACAGCGTGCCGGCGATGGACTCGTCGCTGTTGCACGCCGTCAACGACTTCCTCTTTCGCCACGACGCGGTCGAGGATCCGCTGCTCTTCTACGTCAACGCCTCCGAGGCGCTGTTCATCGCCACCCTGGCGATCGTCTTCCTCGCCGCCCGAGGTGCGCGGAACGTCGCCTGGCGCCGCGCGGCTGTGGCCGCGGTGCTGAGCGCCGGCCTCGGGCTGCTCGCCGCGAAGCTGATCTCCGAACTCGTCGACCGGGCGCGGCCGTTCGTCGCCGAACCGCACCAGGTCCACCTCTTCGCCGCCCACGCCGCCGATCCAGGCTTCCCCAGCGATCACGCCACCGCGGCCTTCGCGATCGCGATCGCGATCCTGCTGCGCAAGCGCGGCTGGGGATTGGTCGCCCTCGGCTTCGCCACGATCCTGGCGATCGGCCGCGTCGGCCTCGGCGTCCACTATCCGAGCGACGTGATCGCGGGCGCCGCCCTCGGCGCCGCCGCGGCGCTGCTTCTCTGGACGCCACCCCTGCGCCTCCGGATCGATCGCCTCGCCGATTGGGCCGGCGGCTACTGCGACCGCGCCGTCGGGCGCCTCTATCCGACCGCGACCTCGTAGGCCTCCTCGGCCTCGAGGAACGGGGCCAGGGTGACATAGACCAGCGTCGGTACCAGGTCCGGAAGCGTCTCCGGGCCTTTCTTGTTGACGTGGTCGTAGAGGAGCGAGTAGAGCGCCCCGCCGATCGCCTCGGCGGCGATCGGCGGGGTGTCCGGTTTCAGCTCGTAGCCGGGGGCCAGCAGGCCCTCCATCCCTTCGGTGACCACCTCCCGCTGGTCGAGGGCGCGCTTCCCCGCCGCGTACATCTCGACCCCGCCGAGCCGCGCGTACTCGGGCTCTTCGGCGCCGAAGCAGAACATCGCCTCCTGGGTGTCGTGCACCGCGTGCGGCCAGTCGGGGGCGCGGCGGAAGGCGGGGAGGGCGGCGGCGAGCATGTGGGCCGAGCCGCTGTCGAGGGCGGCGACGATCGCGTCCTCCTTGTTCTTGAAGTGTTCGTAGAAGGTCCGCTGCGAGGTCGAGGCGCGTTCGACGATCTCGGCGACGGTGGTGTCCGGGTAACCCTTCTCGGCGACGACGGCCGCCAGCGCCCGCAGCAGCCGCTCGGGCGGGCTCGACTGCGCCTGGCGCTCCTCGAACGGCACCGGCTTGACGGTGCGCCGGCGCGTCGCTTTCAGCGGCCCCGGCGGCACCGGGTAGGAGAAGAACCACTCCCACAGTTGCGGCGCCAGCTCCGGCAGCTCCGCCTCCTGGCCGCGGTAGAGGCGCTTGTGGATCACCTTCTGGATACCGCCGACGATCGCCCGCACCAGCTCCCGCGGAATCCCCTCGCGCCCGGGCACCTGCGCCAGCATCCGCATCGCCAGGTCGGTCGCCTGCTCCATCGAGCGCTCGACCACGTCGGCTCCCTCGGGGCCGGCGGCGTAGACCTCGACGATGCAGAGCTTCGCCGCCGCAGGCTGGTCGACGATGAGGGCAATCAATCCTTCGAAAGCTCCGCGAGCCCGCTCGACGCCGGCCGGCGCACTCTCGTCGCCGCCGAGTTTCTCCAGCGCCGGCCCGATCATCTGCTCGACCGCCGCCAGGAAGCAGGCCTGCTTGTCCTCGAAGTGGCGGTAGAAGGCGCTGCGCGAGACGCCGGAGAGGTCGACCAGGTCGGCGACCGTGGTCGCCTCGTAGCCCTTCTCGGCGACCGTCGCGACCATCGCCGCGAACAGCCGCTCGCGCTGGTTGCGCTCGGCCTCCTCGCGGGGCGTGCCTCTTCCGGGCCGCAGCTTCCGCTCCCGCAGCGAAGCCGCATCCCCCCACGGAGTCTTGACCATCGTCGGCGGAACATATCCGGGCCTGGACACGAGGTTCAGCCTAACCATCTAAAAAAGTTCAAGTGGTACGAAGCAGACTAGACACGCTGTACATCTTGGAAAGGAGTAGGACGACGCGTTTGCCTTTATGAAGCCATTCGCTTGCTAGCTTGGGAAGCACAACGAACACTCTCGTTCCTATCTCCTTGACAATATGGTCCGCATCTGTTCTTATTCGCCGGGCTCTTGGAGAGGCGCCTCAGGGAGAGGCGGCAAGTCGGGAGCCGAGAGATAAACGGCCAGTGCCTCGGCCAGGGAGCCCCAAGGGGTTGGGTGAGGCAAGTGCCAGGGACCAAGGAGATAGATAGGTGAGATTCCCCGGGAAGTCTGCCCCCGCGGCAACCGCGTCCGCTGGATCGTCCACGCATGGGAACGGCAGCAAGTTCTCGTTCGGCGTTCTCGCGACGATGCTCGTCTGCGCGGCGGCTTTCCTAGGGATCGGTGCGCCCGCGGCCAGCGCCGCGCCGGAAGCCGAAGAACCGGCATGGGGGTTCAAGACCTCATTCTCCAGCGGCGGCATTTTCGAACAAGACCCGGCCCGTAACGGGATTTCAACCGACAGCGCGGGAAATATCTTCGTCGCGGAACAACTGTTCTCAGTGGTCAGGATCTTCGCGCCTGATCCTTCGGCGGGCGGTGTTCTTCTGACTGAATTCAATCCACCAGTGTCCAGCCGAAATATCGCCGTGGACAGCAGCGACGACACGGCTTACGTCGATGAACCTCCGTCTTTCGGCGGTACCTCGATTCACCGATGGGTCTCCGACGGCAATCCGACTCCCACCTACACTCTCGATCCAAATTTCGACGTACCGCTCGCTGACGGCTTCGCGGTCGATCCGACCACCCACGATCTGCTCGTCGCCGATTCAGCGGCCGAAGCTGTGCATCGCTACGAAGCGGATGGGACCCTGGCGGACACCATGAGCACGCCGGGGATCAATCCGGCGTTCGTCGCCGTGGCAGCCGATGGCAGTTTCTTCATCGCGCCAGCCGGTGGAGGAAGCATCACGCACCTGAGTGGCGCCGGCGCGGTCCTCAACACCATCGCCGACGTCGGCGCCGTCGACAGCATGGCGTGGGATCCCACCGACGGTGTGCTGGTCGTTTCGTCGGGGAGTGCGTTGAAGACGTACTCGCCGGCCGGACAGCTTCTGTCCCAATCCGGAGGGCGGACCTCAGAAGGACGGGGTCTTGCCTTCGACCCGGTCAACGAGCTGCTGTACCAGGCCGATTCTTCTTCTGTCTACGTGTATGCGCCCGCGGCGATCCCCGGCGTCGAAACTCCGACCGTCTCCGAGGTCGAGCCGACTTCGGCCCATCTCAACGCCGGAGTCGACCCCGGCGCTGGTCCGCCCGCAGAAAGCGCCGCTCGCTTCGAATATTCCCCTGATGGCGGCATCAACTGGAAAGAAACTCCTGCCCAGGAATTGACGAGCCCAGGGCCCACCGAGATCGAAGCCGACCTGACGGAACTCGAACCGAATCGGGAATACCTAGTCCGCGTGAAAGCGTCGAACGCTCAGACGACCAAGACCTCGAGCAGCGCCTCCTTCACCACCTCCCTGAGCGCGCCTGATGTGGTCACCGGCGCCGTGGGCGACCTCTCCGGCTCCAGCGCGACGCTCTACGGGACGGTCAACCCGCTCGGCACTCAGACCACCTACCACTTCGAGTACGGGACCACGGACGCCTACGGCAACCGGGTACCACTCGCCTCCGAGGCCCCGGCTGGGAACCTGCGGGTGCCGCGTTCGGTGTCGAAGGCAATAACCGGTCTTCAGTCGGGCACTACCTATCACTACCGCCTGGTGGCCGAGAACGCGGCCGGCTCGACCGCCGGGGAGGACAAGACCTTCACCACCCTCGGCTCCGGCGACTTCTTCCCGGCGCGTGCATTCGAGCGGGTGACTCCTCAGGAC
>Ga0207683_10002236_pt1 | contig 17020 bp, 13 predicted proteins | sample KBSM73metaG_FD_184333 | JGI IMG/M metagenome (GOLD analysis project Ga0207683, IMG submission 184333) | Miscanthus rhizosphere microbial communities from Kellogg Biological Station, Michigan, USA - KBS M7-3 metaG (SPAdes) (version 2) | ecosystem: Host-associated > Plants > Roots > Rhizosphere >... | reverse complement strand
TAACAGGTGATCTCGCCGGCTCCAGCGTCGCGGAATCAGATCGGCAGCAATTGAGGAGTAATCGGATGCACCGAGCGGCATCTCTTGGACGACAGGCGGCGATCGTCCTGTTGACGGCGGCGGCTCCAGCCGTGGCCATGGCACAGCCTGGTTCGAGCCAGCCCGTTGCCCCAGTCGCGCATTTGTCGATCGCGGAAGCAGTGCAACTGGCGCTCGAACACAATCACCAACTCCGCGCGCAGCGGCTGACCGTGGAGATGTCGAAGGCCGATGAAATCACCGCGGCGCTCAAGCCCAACCCGGTGCTCACGTCGACCTTCTCCAACTTCCCAATCTTCCCGCCGACCCAGCTCACCCTGGACAGCATCGCCAACAACGAGGCTCTGGTCGCATCGCTTGCTTACCCGTTCGAACGCGGGGGAAAGCGCGAGAAGCGCACGCAGGTGGCGGAGGACACGACAACCGTGGCCACTCGGAACACCCTGGACTCCGAGCGGCAGCTGACGTTCGAGACGCAGCGTTCCTTCATCGCCGTCCTTCTGGCCAGGTCGGCGCTGAACCTGGCACGCGAAGATTTGAAGAGCTTCTCGACAGTGGTGGACGTCAACCGCGAGCGTTTCCGCGCCGGCGACCTGGCCGAAGCCGACTTCATGAAGATCGAGCTGCAACGGCTCCAGTTCGAGCAGGACGTATCGGGTGCCGAACTCGCGCTCGCGCAGGCGAGGAGCGACCTGCGTCAGAACGTCGGCTTCGAACGTCTGACCGCCGACTTCGACGTGGACGGCGACCTTGCCTTCACGCCGCACACCGTGTCGCTGGACGAGCTGATGCGCGACGCACAGGAGTCCCGTCCCGACCTGATGGCGGCGCAGAGCTCGATGAAGCTGGCAGGGGACACCGAAGCGCTCGCGATCAGCAACGGCGCGCGCGACGTGACGGGAGAGGTGGAATACGACCACTCCGGAAGCTTCAATGGAATCGGCTTCGGCCTCTCTTTTGAGTTGGCGTTTCACGACAAGAATCAGGGGAACAAGGCACTCAGTAAGGTCGCCGTTCGCCAGGCAGCTGAGCTCGAAGCCCAGGCCAGAACCGTAGTCCTGACGGACGTCACCAACGCGGTCAATGCGTTCCACAACAGCGAGCAGGTCCTCACGCTGTTCGAGTCCGGCTACCTCACACGCGCGCGCCAGTCGCTCGAGATCACCACCTACGTCTATCAGGGCGGTAACGGTACCCTGCTCGATCTCCTCGACGCCGAGCGCACCTACCGGACGACGGAGTTGGCGTACCGCCAGGCGTTGGCTGCCTACATGACGAGTGTCGAGCAGATCAACCTCGCGGTCGGAAAGCAGGTCATTCCATGAAGCCCGTATTGCTCACGCTTCTGTCCGCGATATGCCTGTCGGCGTGCAGTTCGGCGCCCAGCCCCGCATCGACCGACCCCGCGGCCTCGGCGTCGACGCCTGCCGGACCTGCTGCCGGCTACTTCAACGTACCGGCGAAACAACTACCGCACCTGAAGCTCGCCACCGTCACCAGCGCCGCGTGGATGGCGACGGTGCGCACAACGGGCACGGTGGACTGGGACAATGACGCGACCACGCAGGCCATCACGCAGGTGAGCGGACCGATCACGCGCATCGCGGTTGACACCGGCACGCAGTGAAGGCGGGCGACCCGCTGCTTTACGTCGCGAGCGCCGATATCAGCAACGCGACGTCCACCTACCGCAAGGCGAAGAATCGCCTCGACCTTGCGCGACGAACGCTCGACCGCAGCAAGGATCTGTTCGAGCACAAGGCCCTGTCCGCCCGCGACATGGAGTCGGCGCAGGCCGACTACAACGACGCGGCGACCGACCTGCAGTCCGCGCTGCAGACGCTCCGGGTGTTCGGCGTGACGCCGGACGACATCACGCAGGCGGAGCAGCAGGACCAGGCGATCCGCCCCGAACTGGTCATGCGTGCGCCCATCGCAGGAACGGTCGTTCAGAAGATGGTGCTGCCCAGCCAGTTCATTCAGGCAGGCGCCACGGCCGCGTTCGTCATCACCAACACGAGCACGGTGTGGGTGCAGGGCCACGTGTACGACAAGGACCTCACGACCGTGCAAGTCGGCGACGCGGTTGAGGAGCGTAACGCGTCATTCCCGCAGGTGTTCCACGGCGTCGTCGCGTACATCGGCGACCTCATCGATCCGGCGACCCGCACGACACCGGTCCGGATCGTGACGCAGAATACGGACGGCCTGCTCAAGAAGGACCTCTTCGTGGACGTCGTCATCCACGGCAAGGCGACACGCGACGTGCTCGTGGTGCCTACGGCGTCGGTGCTCTACGACGAGCAGAATCTCCCCTTCGTCTACGTGCAGGTCAGCGCCGGACGCTTCGCGCAGCGCACCGTGACCATTGGCGGGCAGCAGGACGACACCACCGAGGTCGTGACCGGCGTGAAGGAGGGTGAGGTCGTCGTCTCGCAGGGCAGCGTCTTCCTCCAGTTTGCCAACACCTACCGGGGAGATCCGTCGTGATTGATCGTCTGGTCTCGTTCGCGCTCAGCCAGCGCTTCATCGTGATCGTGGCGATGCTCAGCCTCGCGGCCTGGGGCGTCGTCTCGTTCCGTAACCTGCCCATCGACGCGTATCCGGACCTCGTGCCGCCCCGCGTCCAGATCGTCACGCAGTGGCCCGGCCATGCGGCCGAAGAGGTGGAACGGCAGATCACGATCCCACTCGAGGTCGAGATGAACGGCATCCCGAAGCTCGACGCGCTGCGCTCCATCTCGCTGTACGGGCTCTCGTCGATCACGATGAATTTCCTGTTCGACACCGATCCGTACTTCGCGCGCGAGCAGGCCTTTGAGCGCATCTCTGACGCCGAAATGCCCCCCGGCGTCGCGCCAGGAATCTCGCCGCTGTTCAGCCCGAGCGGCTTGATTTACCGGTACGTGCTTCAGAGTCCGGACCAGTCTGCGCAGCAGCTGAAGATCCTCCAAGAGTGGGTGCTCGAGCGCCGCTATCGCGCGATACAGGGCGTGGCCGACGACTCCGGTCTCGGCGGCGAGACGATGCAGTACCAGGTGCTGCTGGACCCGCATCGCCTGATGTCCTTCGGCGTCACCGTGCCGCAGGTTGTGAACCAGCTCTCGGCCAACAACGCCAACGCCGGCGGCGGATTCTATCCGCAGGGCGGGCAGTTCTACTACGTGCGTGGCCTCGGTCTCATCAGGTCGCTCGACGACATCGGCAACGTGGTCGTGGCCTCGCATGCGGGCACGCCGGTGATGATTCACGACGTGGGAACGGTGGCGCTGGGCGCCGCGCCGCGCCTCGGGCAGTTCGGCTACATGAAGCAGAACGACGCGGTCGAAGGCGTGATTCTCATGCGGGTCGGCGAGCAGGCGCAGGTCGTCCTGAAGAAGGTCGAGGAAATGACGGCCATGCTCAACAAGAGCGTGCTGCCCCCCGACGTGAAGATCGTCCCGTACTACGACCGCACCGGCCTCATCGAGGAGACGACCCGGACGGTCGAACGGAATCTGCTCCGGGGCATGGTGCTCGTGCTCGTCGTGCTCGGCATCTTCCTCTTCAGCGTCCGGACGGCGCTGATTGTCGCGGTCACCATTCCGTTCGCACTGCTGTTTTCCTTCATCTGCCTCGACTGGGCCCACATCCCGGCCAACCTGCTCTCCATCGGCGCGATTGACTTCGGGATGATCGTGGACGGCGCGGTCGTGATGGTGGAGAACATCTTCCGCGAACTGGCCGAGCGACATGGGAAGGAATACAACCTCATCGAGGTCATCCGCTCGGCCGCGAAGGATGTCGAACGTCCGATTTTCTACGCGATCGCGGTGATCATCGCGGGGTACCTGCCCATCTACGTCCTGACTGGACCGTCGGGGCGGTTGTTCCGGCCGATGGCCGACACGATGGCATTCGCGCTGGTCGGCGCGTTGCTGTGCTCGCTGACGCTGCTTCCCGTGCTCTGCGCGATCTTCCTTCGCAAGCACGTCAAGGAGCCGGTCGTGCCGTTTTACGATCGGGTGCTTCGCGGTTACTCGCACCTGCTCGAGGTGAGCCTCCGCCACCGCGCCGCGACGCTCGGCGTGTGCCTCGGGATCTGCGCGGCGTCCCTCCTGCTCGTCCCGCACATCGGTGCCGAGTTCATGCCGCACCTCGATGAAGGCTCGCTGTGGGTCCGCGCCACGATGCCGTACACCATCTCCTTCGACGAGGCATCGAAGCTGGGACCGCAAATGCGCGACATCCTGGTGAGCTTCCCCCAGGTGACCACGGTCGCCAACGAACTCGGGCGACCCGATGATGGGACCGATCCGATCGGGTTCTTCAACGACGAGTACTTTGTCGGTCTCAAGCCGTACAACGACCCGGCGTGGAGTGGGAGCATTCGCACGAAAGCCGCGCTCATTGATGCAATCCACGTGAAGCTGGAGGCCTTCCCCGGCATCATCTTCAACTACACCCAGCCGGCCGAGGATGCCGTGGACGAGGCCGAGACCGGCCTCAAGAGCTCGCTGGCCGTGAAGATATTCGGCACCGATCTCACGGTGCTCGAGTCGAAGGGTGACGAGGTTCAGCGCGCCCTTTCCGGCGTTCCTGGCATCGAGCACGTGTCGCTCGTGCGGGAACTTGGACAACCGAGTCTGACCATCGAGCCTGACAGGGCGAAGCTGGCGCGCTACGGCCTGAACGTGGCCGACGTCAACGCGCTGATCGAAACGGCCGTGGGCGGCACCGCGGCAACACAGGTGGTGCAGGGGGAGCGCACGTTCGACCTGGTCGTCCGGCTCCAGGCGCCTTATCGGGAAAGCATTGACGCGATCAAGAACATCCTGATCGCAACGCCCGACAACCAGCACCTGCCGCTGAGCGAGTTCGCCGACATCAAGGTGAGCAAGGGCGCGTCGTTCATCTATCGAGAGAGCAACTCGCGCTTTGTCGGCATTCAGTTCAGCGTCGAGGGACGGGACCTGGCGAGCGCGGTCGCCGAGGCGCAGAAGAAGGTGGGGGAGGCCGTCCACCTGCCGCCCGGCTACACGTTCGACTGGGGCGGCGAGTACGAACAGTACCTGGCCGCCCGGTCGCAGATGGCCATCATTCTGCCGATGACGGTGGTGCTGATCGTCCTCATCCTGTTCGTGCTCTATGGGAATCTGAAGTTCCCGCTGATCATCATGTTCAGCGTGCTGGTAACCGTGCCGGTGGGCGGGTTGCTCGCTCTCGAGCTGACGGGCACCAATTTCAGCGTCTCGTCCGGTTTCGGCTTCGTGGCGCTGATGGGCGTGGCGGTGCAGACGAGCGTCATCCTGTACTCGTTCATCAACAAGCTTCGCCTTGAAGGGAAGGACATCATGACCGCCACGCACGAAGCGTCGGTCCTCAGACTGCGCCCGATCATGATGACCGCGCTCGTGGCCTGTATTGGCCTGCTGCCGGCGGCCATGTCCACCGGGATTGGCAGCGACTCCCAGAAGCCGTTCGCGATCGTGATTGTCGGCGGCCTCGTCTCGAGGCTGGCTCTCTCGATCTTTCTCGCGCCGGTGCTCTACGCGCTGGTCGCACGGACAGACGATGTGCTCAAGGTCTGAAGCCGCGCCTGGAAACGCCGGTTGACTCTTCGGACGTGTGAGCGAGCCGCCTTCCTTTTCCTGTCCAATCGCCGCAGAACAACTTCAGCCCGCACTGTTGATTGCGGCCCCGCGGCCGATCGCTGCCGTCTGGATCGCGACTTGCCCTTCCTTGGGCCGACGCGATGAACGCCACGAGCACCACGCTCGCATCGAGCGTCGGGCGTGAGCCGCCATCGCCGAAGGAGGAGAGCATGTTCCGAGTCTGTTCGTCCGTGTTCGTGGTCGTGACACTGCTGGCGGGGAACGCCTTCGGGGCGCAGGCATCCACGCCGCGCCAGGACGTGGCGGCGGCGAAGGCACCGATCATCAATCTCAATACCGCCACGGCCGCCGAATTCGAACAACTGCCCGGCATTGGCGCCAAGGTCGCCGCCCGCATCGTCGAATATCGCACGAAGAAGGGGCCGTTCAAGAAGATCGAGGAGCTCATGAACGTGCAGGGCATAGGGGAGAAGAGCTTCCTGAAGCTGCGTGCGCAGCTCACCGTATCCGGCACGCCGGCGTCCGCCTCACAGCAGCAGTAGACGACCGTGGCGGCGTTCTCCCTGATCGAACTGGTGTTTGTTCTCGGCGTCGCCGCCACGCTCGCCGCCGCGTCGCTGCCGCAATTGGCAGCCTCGGTCGACGAGTTTCGCGCCGCAGGAGCTGCCCGATATGTCGCCGCGAGGCTGCAGCAGGCACGAGTGCGCGCGATTGCCAGGAACCGCGATACCGCGCTTCGCATCGCGCACGACGCACGCGGCTACGTCGTGTCGGTCGTGGAGGACGGGAACCGCAACGGTGTCCTGGCGCGCGACGTCATGGACGGAGTCGACACCGCGATTGGTCCTGCAGAGCATCTGGTCGACCAGTTTCCAGGCGTCGACTTCGGCGCGATTGGCGGAATCCCGGGCGCCGAGGGAAGCACCGCGCCCGGGTCCGATCCAATCCGCCTTGGCGTGGCGGACTCTGTCACGTTTACGGCCACAGGCACGGCCACATCGGGAAGCCTGTACGTGCGCGGCCAGCGGACCATCCAGTACGTGGTGCGCATCTACGGGGAAACCGGGCGCACGCGCATCCTCAGGTACAACCCGCGGACGCGAACGTGGTTTTCTCGATGAATGCGGACGCCGATCGCCGCCGGCACCCGCGCCTGGACGACGAGGGCGTCAGTGGTATCTGCGGTCGCATCCGGCCGGGACATACCGTGCGCGTGATGAATTTGTCCACGGGAGGAGCGCTCATCGAGACGGCTCGGCGCCTGGTGCCGGGCGGCGTCGCGGATCTGCACCTCGAATCTGCAGAACTGCGACACGCGACACGCGTGCGGGTCGTGCGGTCGTATGTCATCCGCGTGCTGCCCGACGCGATAGTCTTCCGCTGTGCAGTGACGTTCGAGCGGATGGTGCCCTGGCTGTCGACCGTTCCGAACTTAGAAGTCAGAATTTAGAAGTCAGAAGTTACCCTCTACTTCTGGGCTTTCTGCTTCGCCCAGCGCGCACGCTGCGCGGCTGCGATCTTCGCGCGCGCCTCGGCCGACATCGTGCGCTTCTTCCTGGTGCTGCCTTTCGGCCTGCCAGGACCGCGTTTTATCGGCGTCGACTGAGCGGACGCCGCCTGTCGCTTTCTGGTGGGTGAGGGCCCATCGGAGACGCCGAGTTGCGCAAGCAGTCGTGTGGCTGTGTCGCGCAGGCCAACCAGGTTCGCCGCAATGGCCTTTCGCTGCCCAAGCCAGCTCTCGGCCTTGTTCTGGGCCTGGCCGAGCAGCATACCGAGGTCTTCGGCGAATTCTTCGAGCTTGCCTTCGGCCTTCGCTGCCAACAGGACTCCGGCGGGAACACTCTCGGATTTGCGCGCGCGCGTCTTCTTAGCCATGTTCTGTGACGTTACGCCAGCCTGTCAGGTCAGTCAATGGACGACACGCCCCGAGTCCTCGACGCCGGGCCCGCAGGTTCGTACGACGGCCCAGACGGGACGATGGTCGCTGATGCCGTGAGAGTTGGGCCCCTTTGCCGCGGGCGGATCGCCGGCGGCGCAGAGGCCGCGAACCAGGATGTGATCGAAATCGAACAGCCAGGAGGTGTTGTGCACACGCCGGGTGAGCCAGAGAAACCCGGCCTTCGCCAATTCATCGGCGCCCGAGGTGCCGTTGAAGTCGCCGGCGATCACGACTGGCCCGTCCCATCCGGCGGTGTCGTCCAGCACGGCGCGCGCCTGATCGCGGCGCGCCTGGCTGGATGCGCCGTACGGAGTCTCGAGATGGACCGCGTACACAAGAAGGGGACCGATCGGTGTGTCGATCGTCGCCGCCGCGGCCCTCCGCCGCATCTTCCGCACACGGTGCGGGTGCGGCAGCGGAATGTTGCGCGCCTCTTCGATCGGCCACGGCGACAACACCGCGACGCCGAACGGACGGTGCGACGACGGGTGGATCGCGGACGGCACGTAGACGTAGTTCATGCCGAGGGCATATGCCAGTCGTTCCGCGCCGGTCACGTCCAGTTCCTGCAATAGCAGCACGTCGGCGCCGCGCAGCGGACCCGGTCGAGCGAGCAGGTCGGCCGCACGTTCGATCTGCTCTCCGAACTTGACGTTGAATGTGACGAGCCTCAGGTCCGTGCCCTCATGAACGCCCAGCGAACGCTGTCCGATGAACATGTGAGCGGACGCGCCGTCGAAATTGGTGGCCGTGGCGCAGCCCGTCAGAAGAGCGAACGACGTTCCAACGACTGCGGCCCTCAACGCACTACCGGCAACCATCAAGCAACCTCTTCCGACAGTATGAGCCGTTCTCCGTCAGCTCGAGTATGACCGCAACGGATTCCCGGCCGAGCACACCTAACCAGCACAACCGATCGGGAGTCCAACCTTACGTGCTCTGTACCTGCTATGGTTTTCTGCAGTTCGTGCGCACCGCCCCGGTCCCGTCGTCTTGAAACTGGAGGGATACGATGCTGAAACGACGCATGATTTCGACGTCCGCCTGCCTGCTCTGTCCTCTTCTTCTCGTCGCAAGCGCCGCATCGTCACAGAACGTTGTCGAGTCCAATACGCCGACGCGTCCGCGCGACGTGATCTTCGTGCCGACCCGGGAACCCGTGGCCGACGCCATGATGCGCCTGGCCAATGTCACGAAGAACGACGTCGTGTACGACCTCGGATGCGGTGACGGTGCGCTGGTGATTGCCGCCGCGAAGCTCGGCGCGAAGGCCGTCGGCGTCGACATCGACCCGGACCGCATCAAGGAGGCCACGGAGAAGGTTCGTGCGGCGGGCGTGCAGGACCGGGTGACGCTGATCCGGGGCGACATCTTCGACCCTCAGATCAAGATCGGTGAGGCCTCGGTCGTGACGCTTTACCTGCTGCAAAGCCTCAACGAGAAGCTGAAGCCGCGCCTGAAGAGTGAACTGGCAAAAGGTTCGCGCGTCGTGTCTCACGCATTCTCGATGGGCGCCGACTGGCCGCCGGAGAAGACCGAGACGGTCGACGGTACGAACGTGTACCTGTGGAGGGTCGAGTAAGACGGCCGCGTCGCCCGGTCTCCTGACGGGTCATGCCGCGATCGCCAGATGTCATCATCGTCGGCGCAGGGCACAACGGCCTTGTCGCCGCGATCATCCTGGCCCGGCACGGTCTGGCCGTGACCGTTCTCGAAGAGCACGAGGTTGTCGGGGGCGCTGTGCGAACGGAATTTCCGTTCGCCAGGGCTCCCCGGCTCGGTGCGTCCTCTGGCGCGTATCTCCTGGGACTGATGCCGCCGGAGCTTCTTCGGGAAACGGGCCTGGCGCTTCCACTGATCCGCCGCGATCCGCACTACTTCCTTCCGACAACAGATCGACGGTTTCTCCTCTTTGGTTCTGATGCCGCAGCGACCCGCCGGCAGTGCCTGGAGTTCTTTACCGAACGCGACTGGACGGCGGTCCAGTTACTGGCAGCGGAGATCGCCCGGTTGCGAGACGATCTCGCGCCAAGCTGGTTGGAAGAGCCAGGCTCGGCGGAGGAGACGGCCGAGCGCTACATCCGGCCGTCATTGAGGCGCCGCTTCCTCGACCTCATAAGCCGGCCGGTCGAGGAATACCTCGCGAGCTTCGGCTTCGAGAGCGAACTGCTCGTCGCGATGTATGCCGTCACCGACGGCTTCTCCGGCCTCAGCGCGTCGTTTGGCATGCGCGGGACAGGCCTGAACTTTCTCGTCCACAACATGTGCCGCCTGCCAGGGTCGGATGGAACCTGGATGGTGGTCGAGGGCGGCATGGGGCGGGTGACAGGCGAACTCGCGCGCCTGGCAACCGAATCGGGCGCGACGATCATCACCGCCTCGCCTGTCGAGCGCATCCTCGTCCGCGGCGGGCGAGCGACCGGTGTCGCGCTCGACGGTGGACGTGAAATAGAAGCGGCGGTGATCCTGAGCAATGCGGATCCATTCCGTATGCGCGCCTTGGCAGGAGCCTGTCATTTTCCAGCCGCATTCAACGCGACGCTCGACGGCTTCAGGCGGATGGGCACGACGCTCAAGGTCAACCTGGCGATCGATCGGCTGCCCGTGTTCCGGTGCCTGCCGGAGGACCGGGGCCAGCACGGCGCGACGGTTCACCTCCTGCCGCAGGGACCGGACGTGATCGGCGAACTGCGTCGTGGATTCGACCAGGTCCAGGCGGGCGACCTCGCCCCCTTTCCTTCCATCGAGTGGTACACGCACACAGCCGTCGACGCCACGCTGCGCGACGACCGCGGCCGGCACAGCGCGGCGTTCTTGGTGCAGTGGGTGCCCTACGAGTTGAAGACGGGACGCTGGGAGGACGAGGAGGCCGGCTACGTCCGGCACCTGCTCGACATCGCTGACAGCTTCGCCCCCGGGTTCTCGTCGAGCGTGGTCGATGTGCTCACGCTCACCCCCGGTAAGATCGAGGAGCGCTTCGGCATCTCGTTCGGCCACATCCACCACGTGGACAACACGTTCGGCTTCGACCAGCGCATGCCGTACGCCACGCCGGTGGAGGGCCTGTATTCCTGCAGTGCCGGATGCCATCCGGCCGGGTCGGTCATCGGCGCCGCCGGCTACAACGCGGCGCGTCGGATTCTTCGCGACCTCTCGGTTCGCCAGCTCTGAGACCGTACGTGGCGTCGGGTCTTTAGACCCGACCAACAGAGAACTGGCCGAGCCGAAAAGAGGGCGGGTCTGAACAGACCCGCCGCCAGACGCGTGTCGGTTGCAAGTTCCTGATCCCTGATCCCCGATCCCTGATCCCTAATCCGCCGTGACATAAATCGCCTCCGTTTCCCGCCTCCAGTGACGAGGAGGGAAGCGACATGGCGAGGGTGCACGCTGAGGCCGCCGCCGTCGTCGTCATGGTCCTGGCCGGCGCCCTTCACGCGCACGGGGCTCCTGCCATCGACCGCGAAGTCGCGACCGTCGTGCTGCACGTGAGGGACTTTCACGGCGTGCCTCCCAGCGAGTTCGCGGACGCACAACGCGGCGCGTCGGAGATCTACCGACGCATCGGCGTGCGCCTGGTGTGGACCGATGGGAGCGCCAGGCTCGACGCCGTCGCCCGCTGCCTGAACGTCGATATTGTCATCCTCGACAGGACCATGGCCGACCGCAACAATCCCGAACCCACCACATTCGGCCAGGCGAGCCACATGACCCGGCGCGCCTACATCTACTACTCGCGGATCGTGGCCTTCGTCACGCGTACGCACAGCAACCCGGACCGCGTGCTCGCGCTCGTCCTCGCTCACGAACTGGGCCACGTGCTCCTTCCGGAGTACAGCCACACGGCCGACGGCATCATGCGCCCGAACTTGCACGGTCAGATCCTCAAGCTGCCTCGATTCGCTTCGGCGCAGGCGATGACCATTCGAACTGCTGTACTCAGCGCGGCGCTGACGGACTAAGAACGCGTTTCAAAATTGACGAACGTAGGGGGCGGGTCTTCAGACCCGCCCCCTCTGCCGTCGGGTCTAAAGACCCGACGCCACGTACGTGAATTCTGCGACGCGCTCTTAGAACTTCTGAGTTCTGAGTCTTTCCCGCACCGCGCCCAGACGACTCTGACTGCAGTCGAGCTGGCTACGTGTGCCGTTGAGGTCTAGACTACGCTTCGTTGCGCCCCATCCGTTCGTATCTGCTCATCGTCGTGCTCGCAGCCACCGTTCCCCCGGCGCTGCTGACTGGCGCGCTTGTCGCCCGGGCATTCACCACGAGCCGGGCCGCAGCAGAGGGCCGCCTCATCGAGTCCGCGCGGGTCGATGCGCTGGCGGTCGACCGACAGTTCGAGACGGTCGTCGGGACGCTGCAGGCGCTCACGACCTCCGAAGCGCTCGAGCAGGGAGATCTGCAGAAATTCCACCAGGAGGCCACGCGCGTCCAGTCGACGCAGACCGGGTGGTTCTCGGTCACGCTGGTGTCGGTCGATGGGCATCAACTGGTGAATACCCGCGTTCCGTGGGGCACACCGCTTCTCGAAGCGGCAGACCCGAAGAGCCTGGAGCGGCTGCTGCGAACCCGCCGGCCGACGGTGGGAAGCATTCGATCTCTGCCAGCTGAAAGCGTCGGAGGCGGACTATTTGCGGTGCGCGTACCTGTGCTGAGCGGAGGAGATCTGAAGTTCGCGATCTCGGCGGTCATGGAGGTCGACGCGCTCGCGGGTGTCCTGCCGCAGGTGCGAGAGGAGTCCGAGGAGTGGACACGAACGATTCTCGACTCCGAGGGGACGATTGCTGTGCGCACGCGCGGTTCCGAAGACTATGTCGGCACCCGCGCGGCGCCGGATTTTCTCGAACGGCTTCAGCGCGCCCCCGAAGCGGTCTCGAGTGAAACGACCAGGGAGGGGACTCGCGTCTATGCCGCCTCGAGTCGTGGCGCGTATGGCTGGTCCACGATCGTTGTCGTTCCTGCCGCGGTGCTCGATGGTCCGCTGCGCTCCTCGATGGCTGGCGTCGCGATTGGCGGCGTGCTGCTGACCCTCGGCGGCTTCGTCGCGGTGTTCATCGCGTCGCGCCGCCTCACGGAGGACATCGACGCTGCCGCCGCCGCCGCGGCCGAAGTCGCGGAAGGCCGATTTAGCGGCACTCGCAAAGCGCACACCGACGAGACGCTGCGCCTTCAGCGGTCCATCGCGAGCGCCGCCTTGCTGCTGGAGAAACGTGCGAGAGAACGGGACGAGCAGCTCCGGCGGGCTGATGCCGCGAGAGCCGAAGCCGAGGAGGCCAATCGCACGAAAGATCAGTTCCTGGCTGTGCTCGGCCACGAGTTGAGGAACCCGCTGGCCCCGGCACTGACGGCGCTGGAGCTGATGCGTGTACGCGATCCGGGTGCGTTCCGTCGCGAACGGGAGGTGCTCGAACGGCAGATCGCTCACATGTCCCGCCTGGTCAGCGATCTGCTCGACCTTTCGCGGCTCTCGCGAGGCAAGGTGCAATTGACCCGGGCCCGCATCGAGGTTCGCCAGGCGGTCGATCGCGCCGTCGATGTCGCGCGTCCTCTCATCGCGCGCCAGCATCACGACCTGTCTCTCGACGTGCCCGGCGAAGGACTGCCGATCGAGGCGGATCTCGATCGGCTCGTGCAGGTGTTTTCGAACCTGTTGACCAATGCCGCGAACTACACGCCGCAGGGTGGCCACATTCGACTGTCGGCGTCCGCCGCCGCGGACGGCCACGTGCAGATCGCCGTCGAAGACGATGGTCCCGGGATTCCGGCGGACACCGTGGGGTCGCTGTTCCAGCCGTTTGCGCAGGGACCGCGCCCGATCGATCGCCCGCAGGGCGGACTGGGGCTCGGTCTCGCGCTCGCCCGCACGTTCGCCGAATTGCACGGCGGCACCATCCGCTTCGAGAACGTCAGCGAGGGAGGCGGAAGCAGGTTCATCGTCACGCTTCCGCTTGCCGGACCCGAGCCCGAGACGCCGGCGCCCGTGCTCGAAGTTCACCGTGAATATGCCGCGCGCCGGGTCCTCGTGGTGGACGACAACGCTGACGCGGCGTCGATGCTGGCGGAAGCCTTCCAGGAAGCCGGACACACGGTTGCCGTCGCCCACGACGGGACCAGTGCCCTGAACCGGCTGCAGACATTTCGTGCCGATGTGGGCATCTTCGACATCGGGCTGCCGGGGCTGACCGGATACGAGCTGGCGCGTCGGGCCCGAGAGATGCTTCCCGGACTCAGGTTGATTGCGGTGACCGGGTACGGCCAGGCAACTGATGTCGAGCAGGCGCACGCGGCCGGGTTCGATGCGCACTGCGTGAAGCCTGTCAGCACATCGGTGCTGCTCGGACTCATCTCGGACGCAGACGCGGGCCCGACTGGCGCATGAACTGAATGCGTCGAGAGGACGGCCGATATCGTTCCTTCCGGTGCCATACTGTCCGACACCAGTGCGCGCAAGCGAGTGGGTCGTGATCGTCTACGCCGGTTACCTGTTCGTCTGCGCGCAGGTGGCACCGGCAGGCACGCGGGGCCGTAGCCGGGTCCGCGCGGAGTGTCTCCTCACGGCTCTCGTTGTCAGCATCGTCGCGTGGTTGTGGCCCTCCACGCCGCCACACGTCGTCGGAGCCGTTCGCAACTGGGCGCCCCTTGCGTACGTGCTGGCGCTTTACTGGATGCCGGCGCATCTCGTGCTTCCCATCGATGCGCGCGCGCAGCGCCGGTTGACGGACTTCGACGATCGCTGGGCCGTCCACCTCGTCGCGGCTGTGGCGCGTGCCCCGCGCTGGTTTGTGGAGCTTCTCGAACTCGCGTACCTGCTCTGTTATCCGCTGCTGCCGGCCGGGTTCCTCGTGCTGGCGCTGCTGACGTCGGACGATCGGGCGACGGAGCGCTACTGGACCGCCGTGGTGATCGCCGCGGCGCTGTCGTATGGATGGTTGCCCTGGATCCGCACGCACCCTCCGCGGCAGTTCGAGGCGGCGATTCCCGGTCCCTCGTCCGCGATTCGCAGGCTGAACGATCTCGTGCTGCACAACGCCAGCGTGCAGCTGAATACGTTTCCGAGCGGACACACGGCGACGTCGACGGCAGCGGCGCTGGCGGTCGTTGCCGGAAGCGCTGGTGCAGGCGCATTCTTCTGCGTGATGCTGGTGCTGATTGCCGCCGCATGTGTCGTGCGGCGGTATCACTTCCTGGCGGACGTCCTCACCGGTGCCATTGCCGGCGCGGTGGGGTTTGCCGCGTCGCAGGCGATCTGACGCGAGTTCGCGCCGTATAATGCCGCCACCCATAAACCAGTGCCGCTAGCTGCCGGTTTTCGTCTCGGTGCTTATGAAGTCGTCTCCCAGCTTGGAGCAGGCGGCATGGGCGAGGTCTACCGCGCGACCGACACTGTGTTGAAGCGCCAGGTCGCGCTGAAGTTGCTGCCCCTGGACGTCGCGAGCAATCCGGAACGGGTCGCCCGATTTCAGCGGGAGGCCGAAGTGCTCGCCGCCCTCAACCATCCGAACATCGCGCACCTGTACGGCGTCGAGAAGTCGAACGGGACGCTCGCCCTGGCGATGGAACTGGTGGAAGGTCCGACGCTCGCCGAGCGGATCGCCGGAGGTCCGATCTCGCCCGAAGAGACCCTCCAGGCAGCGAAGCAAATCGCGGAGGCGCTCGAAGCCGCACACGACCAGGGCATCATCCATCGCGACCTGAAGCCGGCCAACATCAAGGTGCGGCCCGACGGGACGGTCAAGGTACTCGACTTCGGCCTGGCCAAGGCGATCGAGCCGGGATCGGGGATCAGGGATCAGGGATTCGGAAATGCCTCGATCTCGCCGACGATCACGTCACCCGCTGTAACGGGCGTGGGCGTGATCCTCGGCACCGCTGCCTACATGAGCCCCGAACAGGCGCGCGGCAAGGCTGTCGACAAGCGGGCCGACATCTGGGCCTTCGGCGTGATCGTCTACGAGATGCTGAGCGGACAGCGGGCGTTCAAGGGCGAGGAGATGTCCGACGTGCTCGCGTCGGTCCTCCGTCAGGAACTGGACTGGAGCCTGCTGCCCGCGGGGACGTCGCCGCGCCTTCGCCGCTTGCTCGCGCGCTGTCTGGAACGCGATCCGCGCCTGCGGCTGCGCGATATCGGCGAGGCGCGCGTCGAGATAGACAAGGCGCTGTCGGGAGCCGTCGATGACCTTGCTGTTTCGCCACGGCCCATTGCCGTGCGCGGATGGCTCGCGTCGGCCGGCTGGATTGCGGCCGCGATCATGGCCGTTGTGGCCGCCGCGCTCGGATGGCGCCTTGTGCGCGTCGCTCCGCCTGCCGAACCCGCGGCAGTCCGGTTCACCATCCCGCTGGCGGAGAATTCCGGTCGCACGCTCGGATTCACAGAAGTGTCACCGGATGGCCGGTTCATCGTGTTTACCGGCGCCGACGCGGGTGGCCGTAACCAGCTCTGGCTGCGGCCGCTGGATGCGGCCGCAGCGCGTCCTCTGCCGGGCACGCTGGGCGGCACCGATCCGTGCTGGTCTCCGGACAGCCGATACATCGCGTTCGCCGTTGGCCGCCAGATCAGGAAAATCAGGATCGATACAGATAGAACCGACACGGTAACCGAAGTCGAGTCCGGCGGCGTCAACGGGATGTCGTGGGCGCCGAACGGCACGATCCTGTTTGCATTGAACCTCGGGGGCCTCTTGCGCGTCCCGGCTGCCGGTGGTGCGCCGGAGCCGTTCACGACGCTCGATCCCACCCGGAAGGAGACGCGGCACTATTTTCCCGACGTGCTGCCCGATGGTCGCCACGTGCTGTTCGTGGTGACGAGTGCCCTTCCCGAGATTGCCGGTGCCTGGGTTGCGGCCCTCGACAACCCGGCGGACCGCCACCGTGTGCTTCCCGATCTGTCGCGGGCCCGCGTATCCCAGGGCCACGTGATCTTCTCCCGGCGCGGAAGCCTGATGGCGCAGCCCTTCGACATGGCGTCGCTCACGGCCACCGGCGAGGCGTCCGGCCTCGGTGAGAGCCTGCGCTCGGCGACCGGGATCACCGGCTTTGCGGATTTCTCGGCGAGCACCAACGGCGTGCTCGCGATCGGCGCGTCGGAGGCGGTCATGCGAATGGCAATGACCGATCGATCGGGCCAGGCGCTTCGCACGTTCGGGAGCCCCTCGCTGCGCTACGGGTTCGTCCGCATCTCGCCGGATCAACAGCGCGTCGCCGCCGACACCGTCAGCCAGCAGGGATACCAGGTGTTCGTCTTCGAACCCGACCGCAACATGACCACGACCTTGACCTCCGGGCAGGCGACTGGCAACTTTCCGGTCTGGTCGCCTGGCGGCGATCGCATCGCGTTCGGGTCGAACCGCAACGGCGTATACGACATCTTCATCAAGTCGTCCAGCGGCTCGTCGAGTGACGAGGTCCTGCTGGCCAACGGCAACAACAAGTTCCTCATGGACTGGTCGCG
>Ga0207683_10002230_pt1 | contig 17045 bp, 13 predicted proteins | sample KBSM73metaG_FD_184333 | JGI IMG/M metagenome (GOLD analysis project Ga0207683, IMG submission 184333) | Miscanthus rhizosphere microbial communities from Kellogg Biological Station, Michigan, USA - KBS M7-3 metaG (SPAdes) (version 2) | ecosystem: Host-associated > Plants > Roots > Rhizosphere >... | reverse complement strand
CGATGCGCCCGGAAAATGGTTTCGAATCAGACATGGCGCCGCCTCTAGCGGCTTAGCGGCTCGCGACCAAAGAGAGGGCGGCTCCGCTCTCCTTCTCGGTGACGTCGGTGAGCGTGGTCGGATAGGCGCCCGTGAAGCAGGCGTCGCAGCGTTGCGGCTGCGCTGAGTCTCGCTCCTGGCCCAGCGCGCGGTACAGGCCCTCGATCGAAATGAAGGCGAGGCTGTCGGCGTTGATGTAGTCGCGCATCTGTTCGACGTTCATCTGCGCCGCGAGCAGCTTGGCGCGTTCAGGCGTGTCGACGCCATAGAAGCAACTGTGCCGCGTCGGTGGTGAAGCGATGCGCATGTGCACCTCGCGAGCGCCCGCGTCGCGCATCATTTGCACCAGCTTCACGCTGGTGGTGCCGCGCACGATCGAATCGTCGATCAGGACGATGCTCTTGCCGTCGATCAGCGCCGAGTTGGCGTTGTGCTTCAGCTTCACACCCTGGAGCCGAATGTCCTGGCTCGGCTGGATGAAGGTGCGCCCGACATAGTGCGACCGGATGATGCCAAGCTCGAACGGGATACCGCTCTCCTGCGCATAGCCAATCGCCGCTGGCACTCCGCTGTCGGGAACAGGGACGACATAATCGACATCGACCGGGGCCTCTCGCGCTAGCTCAGCGCCGATCGCCTTGCGCACCTCGTAGACAGACACGCCCTCGGCGATCGAATCCGGGCGCGCGAAATAGACGTGCTCGAAGATGCAGGGCCGCGGCGCGACCTTCTCGAACGGGCGGAAGGACCGGATTCCGGAATCGTTGACCAGGATCAGTTCACCCGGCTCGACATCCCGCAGGAAGCTGGCGCCAACGACGTCGAGCGCGACCGTCTCCGACGCGAAGATGGTCGCTTCGCCGAGCTTACCCATCACAAGCGGACGGATGCCTAGAGGATCGCGGCAGGCGATCAGCCCCTCGTTCGTCAGCACGACAAGCGAATAGGCGCCCTCGACCTGCTTCAGCGCGTCGGTGAGGCGATCGAGCGGGCTTGCCTTGTCCGACGTCGCCACCAGGTGGATGATCACCTCTGTGTCGCTGGTCGACTGGAAGATCGAGCCGCGGCGATTGAGCGTGCGCCGAAGCTTCATCGCATTGGAGAGATTGCCGTTCTGGGCAACCGCGAACCCGCCTTCGGCTAGCTCGGCGAATAGCGGCTGCACGTTCCTCAACGCAGTCTCGCCGGTGGTCGAATAGCGGACGTGGCCGATCGCCGTGCGCCCGCCCAGCTTGCGGATGATATCGTCCTTGTCGAAATTGCCGGCGACGTGCCCCATAGCCCGGTGCGAATGGAAGTGCGTGCCGTCGAAGCTGGTGATCCCGGCGCCTTCCTGCCCCCGATGCTGCAGCGCATGGAGGCCCAGTGCAACGAAGCTAGCCGCATTTTCGGCGCCCCAGATGCCGAAGATCCCGCACTCTTCGCGCAGCTTGTCGTCGTCGAACGGATTGGTCGTCAGCATCGAGTCCCCAAGCGTCAGCGCTGTCGTGAGAGCGTCATATAGGGCGGAGGCGCACCCTTGTCGCCCCCAGCCTGAATAAGGCGTGAAATTTTAACGGCTTACGACCGCTTAACCCTTGTAAAGCGCGGGGAATCTCTTGTGCAGTGCCGCGACCTTCGGTCGGTCGTTAATCACGATGTACGGGTAATCCGGGTGCCTGCGCGCGAAGTCCTGGTGATAGGCTTCGGCAGGGTAGAAGCTGCCGCTCTCGATCCGTGTGGCGACCGGCGCCTTGTAGATGTGAGTCGCATTCAGGCGTGCAATGAAAGCCTTGGCGAACCGCTCCTGGTCCGGTGACTGTGGGAAGATCGCCGAGCGATAGCTGAGGCCGACGTCCGGGCCCTGCCGGTTCACCTGCGTCGGGTCGTGAGCGACCGTGAAATAGACCTGCAGCAGCTGCGCGTAGCTAATCTGCCTGGGATCGTAACGGATCCTCACCGCCTCCGCGTGATGGGTTTCCTCGGCGCTGACGGCATCATAATTCGCATCCGATGGGCCGCCGCCCGCGTAACCAGAAACGACATCGGTTACGCCCTTCACGTGCTCGAAGACGGACTCCATTCCCCAGAAGCAGCCCCCGGCGAGGACCGCGGTATCGGTCCTAGGCGCAGCTGAAGCTGAAGGGGCGGAAGCCGCGACCAGCGCGGCGGCGAGAAGAGGGAGCGTGGGTTTCATCATAGGTGAAGCTAATGTGGGGAAGCCGACATTTACAGATGCTGGACGGAACGGCAGCGATTGGGCAAGAGCGCTGCTGACACGGAGGTAAGCAATGCCCACCTATACCGCGCCGGTGCGCGAGACGCAGTTCATCCTCAACAATGTCCTCGACATCTCGCGCTACTCGAACCTGCCCGGCTTCGCCAATGCGACGCCCGACCTGATCGAGGCGATCCTGGAGGAGGCCGGCAAGTTCGCCGCAGAAGTGCTTCAGCCGTTGAACCGGATTGGCGACGAGGTCGGGTGCAAGCGCAACGACGACGGGTCGGTGGTGACTCCGCCGGGCTTCAAGGAAGCCTATCAGCAGTTCGTCGAAGCGGGCTGGCCGACGCTGACCGGGCCGGAGGAATATGGCGGACAGGGGCTGCCGCAGGTCGTCGGCACCGCTGTCACGGAATATATCCTTTCGGCGAACCACAGCTTTGAAATGTATCAAGGCCTAACCGCGGGCGCGATCGCCTCGCTGCTGGTCAAGGGGAGTGACGAGCTCAAGCAAAAGTACGTGCCGACGATGATCACCGGCCGCTGGACCGGCACGATGAACCTGACCGAGCCGCACTGCGGCACGGACCTCGGCCTGCTGAAGACGCGCGCCGAGGAAAATCCGGACGGAAGCTATTCGATCACCGGCACCAAGATCTTCATCTCGTCGGGTGAGCACGACCTTGCCGAGAACATCATCCACCTGGTGCTCGCCAAGCGCGCGGGCGCGCCCGACAACGTGAAGGGCATCTCGCTCTTCGTCGTGCCGAAGTTCCTGGTGAACGAGGACGGCAGTCTTGGCGAGCGCAACACGCTTCAATGCGGCGCCCTCGAGAAGAAGATGGGCATCCACGGCAACGCCACCTGCGTCATGAACTATGACGGCGCAAAGGGCTGGCTGGTCGGCGAGCCGGAGAAGGGCCTCGCGGCGATGTTCATCATGATGAACGCGGCGCGGCTCGGCGTCGGGCTCCAGGGCCTCGCCCAGGGCGAGGTCGCCTATCAGAACGCCGCGGCCTACGCCAAGGACCGGCGGCAGGGCAGGGCGCTTCGCCAGGACGAGCGGGACGCCGACGCCAACGCTGATCCGATCATCGTCCACCCCGACGTGCGCCGGATGCTGATGGAATCGCGCGCGTGGAACGAGGCAGGAAGGGCTCTGGTGCTGTGGGGCGCGCTTCAGGTCGACCTGCTTCGGCGGTCACCCGACGAGGCGGAGCGACAGCAGGCGGACGATGTGCTTGGGCTGATCACGCCGGTTATCAAAGGCTATCTGACCGACAAGGGACTTCAGGCCGCAGTTCATGCGCAGCAAGTGCTTGGCGGTCACGGGTACATCCGCGAACATGGCATGGAGCAATTCGTGCGCGATGCGCGCATCACTCAGATTTACGAAGGCACGAACGGCATCCAGGCAATGGATCTGGTCGGCCGCAAGTTGCCCAAGGATGGCGGTCGCGGCGTACGAGCTTTCTTCGAGCTGGTTGGCGGAGACATCGCCGATGCCAAAGCTGCCGGCGACCCGGCCGGCGTGGCGGCTGCGCTCGAGCCCGCGTTCAAGGACTTGCAGGCGTCGACTATGTGGCTCGCGCAGAACGGCATGGCCAACCCGGATAATGCCGGTGCGGGTGCCTACGCCTACATGGACCTTATGGGCCTCGTCAGCCTCGGCTGGATGTGGATCAAGCTAGCGGCTGCTGCGCAGAGAGCCCTCGACGGGGGTGCCGATGATCGTGCGTTCCACGAGAACAAGCTGGTGACTGCGCGCTTCTATGCCGAGCGAGAGCTGCCTTTGTCGGGCGCGCTTCGCCGCAAGATCGAAGCGGGATCGGAAACGCTGATGAAGATACCGGCCGAGGCTTTCTAGCCTGGCCGCTTCACGTCGAAGGCAACGGTCAGCCGCTCGCCGGCGCCGAACGCTCGCGTGCCATGCCACATGGTCGAGGGGAACAGAACCAGTCGCCCTGGCTTGGGCTCGACCACCCGGATGGGCGGAAGATCGGGCACAAGGTCGCTCGCCTGGCCAAGCACGAGCCAGCCCGCCTCACCGGAGCCGCGCTCCTTCTCGCTCGGAAGAGCGATGTAGAGCGCCGAGCTAAGCCAGCCGGCGGGGTGGAGGTGGTCGATATGGCGCCCGCCGCCAGTGAGCCGCACCGACCATGACCCGTTGAAGAGGATCGGCGAGCGGTGTTGGATCAGAGTCGGATGTTGCGGCCGGTATGGCGGCAGGTGACTAACGTGGTGTTCAACGGCCGCGACAATCGCCTGTCGCAGCTGGCGGATCTCCGGATCAATCCTGGAAAGCAGGTCGCCTTGCGTTTGTGTCCCGCCGCGCAGGCTCTGGTCGACCGGCTCGACATTGGCCCAGTGGATTGAACGAAGGCGCTGCGCCAACTGCTCCAGATCCGGCAACGTGTCGGCGATGTCATAGACGCCGATCAACTCGGGATCGCCTTCAAGCCATTGCCAGCGCTCATCACCGAGGAGGCGCCAGCAGATCGACAGGTAAGGCCACATCCAGGTGCCCACTTGCTCGATGTTGCTTTCGGCGACTGCTCCGGCTTCGGCGATGCGTCCTAGTCGGATCAGGAAACGCAAATAGGCGACGAGCACGGACAGGTCGCCCAGCTGCGCGCTGCGCGCAAAAAGCGGCGCGGCAGCTTCGAGATTGCCAAGCTCAGTTTGCGTTACCGCCTCCGCGCCATCGAGTTCAGGAAGCGCGCCGAGAGCCGCCCGTGCGCGGCGAATGACTTCGAGCGCTCGCTCGTGCAGATTGTCGTGCGCAACGGCCTGGACGTAGGCGAGCCAAAGCGCCTGGTTGCGCGGACTGGCCTGCAGCGCTTTGTCGAAGCTGCGGGCGAACCCCTGTCGGTCGCCGCTCTCCCAGCGGAGCTTGGCGAGGGTCTTATGCCCATCGATCCAGCCGGGATCGGCCGCCAGCTCTTCCTCGAGGACCCCGATAACTGCCTGCGCCTGGCCTTCCTGCGCCCAGGACGCAGACAGCCGAAGCCACAAGTCGCGATTCGTAGGGTCGAGATCGATCGCTCGTTCGAACAATTCGGTTGCCGGCAGGCCCGCCTCGTGCGTCACGCAAGCAAGACCGTTCGCGATCATCGCGTCGTTCGGCATCAGTTGTGCCGCTTTGCGAAAAGCTTCGAGCGCGGCCGCACTGTCCTGCAAATCGCGGTTCAGCAGGCCGAGGAGCTGCCAGAGACGGGCGTTGCCGACGTCTCGGCGGAGCATCTCGCTCACCGGCGAGAGCGCCTCGGCCTGCGCACCCGACTGAAGCGCAGCCGCGCCGGCCTGGAGCATGAGGTCTGCATTGTCCGCCGCAACGGCCTGCTTGAGCAGACGGCTCGTTTCGATTTTGGTTGGTGGGAGCATCACAGGTTCGGATTCGCGCTCAGCTAATCCAAGGGTGCTCGAAGTGACAAGAATGTTTAGCCTTAGCGCCGGGTTTACGTTCAATCGCCTGACCTAAGTTATGCAGTTAACGCGACCGCTACTGCTATGTGGATAACTCGCGGCTGTGAGTCGGAGGTCGTCTCGCAGAGCGCCTGTTCACGGGGGTCACGATATGGACAAGGACCTCGACTACTACCGGCGCCGCCTCGCCGAGGAACGGGCTGCCGAGAATCTTGCGATCCACCCCGCAGTCAGTGCGGTGCACCACAATCTCGCTCGTGAATATGAAGAGCGGATCGCGGTGCTGGAAGAGCATGCCGCGCACACTGAGCTGCACCTGGTCCGCGCCGGCTGAAGGCGGGCTAGCGTCGCGTTGGCTGCTGCGGCCAGATCGCTTCCAAACGAGGTAAATTTTGCGCAAACCACAAGCCTTCAATCGGCGTGAAGGCGCGCCAGTGCATTTGGGTCGCCTCGTTAGTTACCAAAGTGGGGAACCAAGATGCGCTTTTATGTTTCACTTGCGGCGCTCGCCGCTACGGCCGCTGTTGCGACTCCGGCCTTTGCCCAGCAGGCTTCGGCTACGGCCGAGGCTCGCGGTGTTGTCCTTTCGCCGCTGACGCTCACGAAGGTCACCGACCTTGACTTCGGTACCGTCGCTGCCAGCGCGACTTCCGGCACCGTCAGCGTCGACCCGACCAGCGGCATTCGCAGCGTCACGGGTGGCGTCACCGCCGTTCCGAGCACCTTCTCGCGTGCTCGCTTCGACGGCCTGGCCCAGGCTGCGACGACGGTCCAGCTGACGCTGCTCCCGCCGACCGGTGGCCTGCTTTACAGCGGCACCAACTCAGTGACGGTCAGCAACATGGCGTTCGACAGCGCCGGCGCGACCCGCGTCGTTCCTGCGGGCGGCAGCTTCACGGCTTACGTTGGCGCTGACTTCGATATCGCTGCGAACCAGCCGAATGGCACCTATTCGGCGCTGTTCCAGGTTACTGCCGACTATCAGTAAGCCTTACGCTTGAAGCGTATCGAGGGCGGTCGCGCGGTCACGGGCTGCGCGGCCGCTCTTCGTTTTTGGATTGTTTAGCCGCCGTTCAGCTTGGCACGACGACTCGAACGGTAGTTACGATGAATCCCGGCCCTGCAAGCCGCTACGGCGCGTTTTATCTTCCACGTTGCACATCTTATCGACGGAGGAAGAGTCATGCGTATTCTCACCAAGCTGCTGACGGCCGGTGCCGCCCTTGCAGCTGCAGCGCCGGCGACGGCGCAGTACTACGGTAGCCAGTACAGCGGCTACGGCTACAACCAGCCTTACGGTTACGCGCAGCCCTATGGCTATGCTCAGCAGTACGGCTACGCGAACACGAGCGTTGCAACCCAGCAGTGCACTGCCGCGGTGCAGAACCGACTCTATAACCGGACGAGCCTCGGCAGCATTCTTGGCTCACTCGTCGGCGTTCCGACCGCCAGCGGACGCGTATTGTCCGTGACCCGGATCACGCCGCGTAGCGACGGCCTGATGACCGTACGCGGCCTTGCCAGCAGCGGTCGCTATGCCTCGAACGGCTACGGCCCGTACGGCGTCGGCGCCTATGGCGCGGCTGGCTACGGCTACGCCAGCCAGGCGGACCTTTCGTTCCGCTGCACGGTTGGGCCGAATGGCGCAGTCTACAATGTGAGCATCAATCGCCGTTAATAAGGCGACTGACTTTCGACCAAGGAAGAGCGCCGGTTCACGCCGGCGCTCTTTTCTTATGTTGCCGGTTCAGCGAAGGGTCACCGCCCGGTCTGCTACCAGCTAGTGGATTCGTGCGTTTGAAGGGCCGAAATGACCAAGCTTTCTCCATCTTTGCTATTGAAAACGCTCCTGACCGGCGGTGCGCTGTGCGCTGCTTTGGTCGCAGTGACCTCCGGCGATCCCGCCCAGGCCAAGGCGCCCGCTGCCGTTCAGTTCGATGGCGACATCGCCCAATTCTACCGCGCTCGCGGCGGAGCTCCCTTGTGGTTCGGGCGCACTTCCGGGCTTGCCGTCGACCAGCTGATCCAGCTCCTCGCCAGCTCTCAGGCCGATCACCTGAACCCGCGGCGATACGACATTAAGGGGCTGGCCCGAGCGGCGGCCGAAGCGCGGAGCGGGGATCCGGGCGCGGTTCAACGGGCGGAAGCCCTACTGAGCAGTGCATTTGTCGCCTATGCTCGCGATCTGCGTCACGACCCTGGCGTCGGAGTTATCTACATAGATCAAGAACTTAAGCCGACTCCTCCGTCTGCCATCGAGCTGTTGAGCGCAGCCGCCCACGCGCCCTCGCTCAGCGACTATGTCCAGCAGATGGGCTGGATGAATCCGATTTACGCCAAGCTACGGCAGGCGATTGCCAGCCGGCTCTACCGCAGCCCCGCCGAGTTCCGGCTGCTCCAGCTGAACCTCGAGCGGGCGCGGGCGCTTCCCGCCAGCAGGGGCCGCTATGTCATCGTGAATCCGCCGGCCGCGCGCCTGTACATGTACGAGAACGGCCAGGTGGTGGACTCGATGCGCGTCGTTGCCGGCCGCACGGACCCGATTGCCCAGACGCCGATGATGAACGCCTTCATCCGCTACATCGCGCTCAACCCGTACTGGAATTCGCCGCCCGACATCACGTCGAGAAAGCTTGCTCCGACCATCCTTAAGGAGGGGCGGGCCTATTTCACGAAGAGGGGTTACGACCTCGTCGACCGCTTCGGTGAGAATGCGCACGTCCTCGATCCGATGTCGGTCGATTGGCACGCGGTCGCTGCCGGCCGGGTGCAGGTGAATCTCCGCCAGCGGCCCGGACCCGCCAACTCGATGGGGAAGATGAAGTTCATGTTCCCCAATCCACAGGGGATCTGGCTGCACGACACTCCGGAAAGGGAGAAGATCGACGACGCGGCGCGCCTTCAGAGCAACGGCTGTGTGCGGCTTGAGGATGCGGCGCGGTTCGCTCGCTGGCTGTTCAACGGCCGGCCGCCCAGCCCCAAGGGTGCGCGGCCTGAACAGAAGGTCAACCTGCCCCAGCCGGTACCAGTCTACATCACGTACCTGACAGCCGTCCCGAGCGGCAGCTCGATCGTCTATTTCGACGATTTCTATGGGAAAGATCGCGCGCCGCAGCGCCGAATGGCCGCACTCTAGCTGGCGTTTCGCTTCTGTTGCTCGACGTACCAAGGCCGAAGCAGGGCTGGCTGGGTCGAGACTTCCTTCTTCGGCGCGAGGCGCGACAGATCGAACTGTCCGTCGAACTGGACTCCGAACTTGCCCGACTGCGCCCAGCGGACGATGCCCACCACGGGCCCTACTCCGACGATGTCGATGGCGAGCTGGGCTCCTGGAGCGACTGATGCCGACGACTCGACCAGCGCGCCCATGGACGAGATGTTGCGCAGCCTGAGCTCGACTTCCTTGCCATCGATCAGGGCGATTGCGCGCCTCATCAGCCGGTGGCGTGGCTCGCGGATGCAGGCATAGCCTGCAGCTTCCACCGTTGCGCTGTTGGCGATCTCTCGCGCCGTCTCGGCAGGGCTCGGCTGGCCGAAGATATAGCCCTGGACCATGCTGACGCCCAGCTCGCGGATCAGTTGCAGATCGTCGTGGGTCTCAACGCCCTCCGCGCACGTATCCATGTCGAGCGTCTCGGCCAACGTGACGATGGCGCGGATGATCGCGGCGTTGCGGTTGGTCGCACTCGTGGACGCCGCGCCCCGGACGAAGCTTTGGTCGATCTTGATCTTGTCGAACGGCGCCTTCTTCAAATAGCCGAGCGAGCTGTAGCCGGTACCGAAGTCGTCCAGCGCAAGGCGGACACCCAGATCCTTCAGTTTCGCGAACGTATCCTCGGTCGAATCGCCGTCGGCTAGGAACACGCCCTCCGTGATCTCCAGCTCCAGCCGTTCGGCGCGAACCCCGGTCTCGCGGAGGTGCGTGCCAACCATCTCGACGACCTGCGGATCGTTAAACTGCAGCGGCGACAGGTTGACCGCGATCCGGACATGATCGGGCCAGTTCGCAGCCTCCTCCAGCGCGGTGCGAAGCACCCACTCGCCGACCTTCGCGATGAGGCCGGCTTCCTCCGCCAAGGGTATGAACTTCGAGGGCGAGATTTCGCCGCGCGTCGGGTGATGCCAACGCACCAGCGCCTCGAAGCCAGACACTTCCTCGCCGGCGGTGCGGACGACCGGCTGGTAGTAGACCGACAGTTCGCCGCGCTCCACAGCCTGGCGGAGATCGTTCTCGAGGATCTGGCGCTCAGCCGCTTCGCTGTGCATCGAAGGCTCGTAGAGCCGGTGCTTGCCGCGACCTGCAGCCTTGGCAGCATAGAGCGCGAGGTCGGAGTCGCGAACGAGCGCGTCTGCGCTGGCACGGCCGGGATCGCCGATCGCGATGCCCACGGAAGCGCCGATCGTGACCTTGTTGCCCTCGATCATGTACGGGCGCGACACCTGCTCGATCAGGGTCCGGGCCAGCGACTCCAGCAGCCCGACGTCGGCACCGCCAGGCAGGACGGCCTGGAACTCGTCGCCGCCCAATCGACCGACCTGCCCGTGATTGCCCATCACCGACGTGAGCCGCTCGGCGACCTGGCGAAGCAAGGCATCGCCGACGGGATGGCCGAGCGTATCGTTGACGTTCTTGAACCGATCGAGATCGATCATGAACAGAGCGCAGCCCTTCTTGCGATGGGCAGCGTTGCGCAGCGCTTCGTCGAGCGTCTGACGCATCATCGCCCGGTTCGGCAGGCCGGTCAGGGAGTCGAACCGGGCGAGGCGAGTGATCTCGCGCTCCGACTTGCGCTGCTCGGTGAGGTCGGTGCCGATGCCGCGGAAGCCGAGGAACCGTCCGAGCTCGTCGAACAGGGGATTGCCTGACAATGACCAGTGAACGTCCTGCTCACTCGCGGGACGCACCACGACGTCCGAGAATGGGAATCGGGCGGACAGGTGAAAGCCCAGGGTCTTCCCCTCCTCGGTCGACTCCGGCGCATGGTCGACGGACAGGAGGTCGGTGAACTGGCGGCCGAGCAATGCCTCAGGCTCACAGTCGAAATCGTCCGCGAGCTGGCGCGAGACATAGGACAGGGTGCCGAGCGAGTCCGTCTCCCAGAACCAGCCGCGGCCACTGTTTTCGAACTCGTCGACGAAGTTGAGCGCCTTCTTCGCCTGCCATTCGAGCGAAAGGCGGGTGCGTCCGGCAAATAGCGTCTTCTGGGTGATGAAGACGCTGTAGATGACCATCAGCAGCGCCAGTGAATCGATCGCGAATGTCACCTCGAGATTGCTCGAGAACAGGGCGGTAGTGACGAAGGCAACTCCGCAGTTCACGGCAGCGAGAGGCGGCGAGGGCACCGAGACCACCGACCGCAATAGAAAGCCGGACGCCATTGAGATCGTCACGAACGATGCGCTGGCTAGCCCCAGGGATCCAGCGCCTGCGCTGCCGAAGCTCCACATCGCCCCGGTCCCCGCGAGGTAGGCGCAAAGGATCCGGACAACCGTGTGCGGCGCCAGGTTCAGCTTGCGCCAGAACGTGACGAGCAGTCCCGCCAAGGCGTCGAGCGCCAGCGCGCCGACGAGCGGCAGGCCAACGCCGATCATCCCTTGCAGGCTTTGATGTGGCTGGGCGTCGAGCAGAAAACTGAGAAGAATCGTGAAATGCCCGGCAAGCAGCAGCCACGGGGCCACAGCCCATGCGCTGAGACGGCGCTCGGCGAGCTGGAGATCCGCGCTTTCGGAATGATCGCTGATGTCGAACCAGAGCACCTCGCGCACGGACGCGCGCACGGGGGGATGAACTTCAGCCGACTTGCGGAACAGGGTCCGACGCATGATGCTCCACCTGGGCGGCGCTGAGCGAAGACAGCGCGCCGCAGCCGGAGTTTTAACCGGCGGAGTTAACTGCCGCGCGAATGAACAGGGTTACTGCCGCTTTAAGTTCCTATTCGGGCAGGAATTCCGGCACCGAAAGGTAGCGCTCGCCGGTGTCGTAATTGAACCCGAGAACGCGCGGATTCCCACCCAATTCCGGGAGCTTCTGCGCGATCGCGGCGAGCGTGGCGCCTGAGGAAATGCCCACTAGCATGCCCTCCTCGCGGGCGGCGCGGCGTGCCATCTCCTTGGCGTCTTCCGGAGCCACCTGGATCACTCCGTCGAGGACTTTGGTGTCCATGATCGCGGGAATGAAGCCGGCGCCAATGCCCTGGATCGGGTGCGGCCCGGGCTGGCCGCCAGAAAGGACGGGCGACAGGGTGGGTTCGACAGCGAACACCTTGAGGTTCGGCCACTGCGCCTTCAGCACCTCGGCGGAGGCGGTAATGTGCCCGCCCGTGCCGACGCCGGTAATCAGCGCATCCGGCGGATTGTCGGCGAAGTCGCGCAGGATTTCCTGCGCGGTCGTGCGGCGGTGGACTTCGAGGTTGGCCGGGTTCTCGAACTGCTGGGGGATCCATGCGCCCTCGGTCGAAGCGGCGATCTCCTGAGCGCGCGCAATGGCGGCCTTCATGCCTCCTTCGCGGGGAGTGAGATCGAACTCGGCGCCGTAGGCGAGCATCAGCCGCCGGCGCTCGATGCTCATGCTCTCGGGCATGACCAGGATCAGCCTATATCCCTTGACCGCCGCCACCATGGCGAGGCCGATGCCAGTGTTGCCGGAAGTCGGCTCGACGATGACTCCGCCGGGCTTGAGCTTGCCGGTCCGTTCCGCATCCTCGATCATCGCAAGGGCTATGCGGTCCTTGATCGAGCCGCCGGGGTTCGTCCGCTCCTGCTTGATCCAGACTTCCGCGTTCGGGCCAAACAGGCGGTTGATACGCACGTGCGGCGTGTTGCCGATGGTCTCGAGGATATTGGCGGCCTTCATGCGGTAGGCTCCTCTGATGGTGCAGCGCGCAAATCGGGTGCGTCGAAGCTTTTTGCAAGGCGAAGCTCGGGGAACCACCACGACCATATTCCGACGACTAGGATTGCGCCGATCCCGCCGGCGATCACCGCCGGTACGGGGCCGATGAGGGCACCGATGAAGCCGGATTCCGCCTCCCCGAGCTCGTTTGAGGCGGAGATGAAGAGAGACGAGACCGCGCCGACGCGGCCGCGCATGGCGTCCGGCGTATAGAGCTGGATCAGCGACTGGCGGACGTAGACCGAGAACATATCGGCGGAGCCAAGCAGCGCGAGGCATAGCAGGGACAGCGGCATCGAACGCGAAAAGCCGAAGACGATCGTGGCGGCCCCGAATACTCCCACCGCGGTCAGCATCTTGACCCCGACGTTGTGCTTCAAGGGGCGGAAGGAGAAGAATGCGGCGGTCAGGGTCGCCCCGAGCGCCGGCGCCGCGCGCAGATGGCCCAGGCCCTCCGGCCCGGAGTGAAGCACGTCGCGGGCGAAGGCCGGGAGCATCGCCGTCGCCCCGCCGAGAAGGACGGCGAACAGGTCGAGGCTGATCGCGCCGAGGACGAGCCGGTTGTGGCGGACGTATCTGAGGCCCTCGACCATCTGCGCCCACGGGTTGGGGCCGCGGTCGAGCTTGGTGCGGGCGATGGGGCCGATAGCGAACAGGCTCGCTAGGCCAACCGCGAATAGCAATGTGCTCGCCGCATAGGGCGCGAACGGCGCAATGGCGTAGAGGTAGCCACCGAGGGCCGGCCCAGCGATGGCGCCGCTCTGCCAGGCGATCGACGAAAGCGCGATGGCGCGAGGCAGGATCTCGCGCGGCACTAGGTTCGGAGCCAGTGCGCCGAGCGCAGGGCCCGCGAAGGCGCGCGCGACGCCCAGGATTGCGGCAATGGCGTACAGGATTGGCAGGGTCGTGGTCTGGCTCCACGCGAACCAGGCCAATGCCGCCGCGCATCCAAGCTCCAGTGCGACCGCCGCTCTTCCGATCCATCTGCGGTCGACCCTATCGGCGGTCCATCCAGTCACCAGGGTCAGCAGGAACAGGGGCACGAACTGCACCAGCCCGATAATGCCGAGCCTCAGCGCAGCGGCGTTCACGCCCATGGTGTGGCGGGCGATGTCGTAGACCTGCCAGCCGATGACGATGACCATCGCCATCTGCGCGATGGTCGAGCTCAGGCGGGCGACCCAGAAATAGCGGAATGCCGGGATTCGCAGCGGTTCGGGAAGGAAACTCACGCGGCGCTTGCTAAGGGGCCGGCGCGAGTGGAGCAACTGGCGGCTGCTTCCGGCCGAGCTCCAGTCGTTTGATCAGCCACGGCATGGTCAGACCCTGGATCAGGATCGAGAAGGCGACGACGACGAACGCCGTGAGGATGATCGCACCCCGCTCCGGCACTGTCACGGGAACGGCAAGTGCCAGCGCCAACGCGAGGGCTCCGCGGAGACCGCCCCAGAACAATGTGTGCTGGAACGAGGCTTTCATACGCCAGCGGGACCAGCGAAACGCCGCCGAGATCGGATAGACGGATAGACCTCGGCCCGCGACGACCAGCATTATGGCGACCCCACCGGCGGGGCCAAGGCTCTGAAGGGGTTGGCCGGCGACGTTCATCCCGATGAGGATGAAGACCAGGCTGTTCGCCAGGAAGGCGAAATACTCCCACGCCCAGTGCACCCGGTCCCGGCCCGAGCGTGAGAGAAACCGAGTACCGGCGCTGCCGATCACAAGTCCGGCCGTCAGCGCGCTGATGATCCCCGATCCATGGAGATGCTCGGCAAGCAGGAACGAGGCATAGGCGGCGATCGTCGTCAGCGTGATCTCGACGAGCGGGTCGTCGGTTCGGCCCACAGCCATCAAGACGGCCCAGCTGACTGCGAGGCCGATCAGGAGCCCACCGCCGAGCGACCACAGGAATTCAGGCAGGACGTTGGCCGCGGTCGGGCTTCCGCCGAGCGCAATCGCCGAGAGTACCGCGAAGCCGACTGCCGCGGCGCCGTCGTTAAGCAGGCTTTCGGACTCGACGATCATCGAGACGCGCGGCAGGCAGCCCATCTCGCGAAAGGCGGCGATCACGGACACCGGGTCGGTAGCGGCGATCAGCACGCCGAACAGGGCTGCTCCGATCCACGTCCATCCGACGATCGAGTGCATTCCGACCGTCACCACTGCGGCGGCAATGGCGACTCCAAGGAAGGCGAGGGCCAGCGTCAGCGGGAGCTCCGCACGGAATCTCTTCCATTCGAGCTGCAGCGCCGCCTCGAACACCAGCGGCGGAAGAAGCACGTTGAAGATGAGGTCGCGTGAAAGCGGGACTTCGGGGCTGTTCGGGAGAAGCGCGATGAGGAAACCCGCGACGACCAACCCGACGATATAAGGGAGGCCCAGCCTGCGCGAGAGCATCGCGATCAGGCACGCGACGAGGAGCAGGACTCCGATCGGAACGAGGGCGACTCCTGTCATGAAACCGGCATAGTGGAACTGGGCTTTCCCGCAAGCGATGTTCGTGTATTGTTCCGCGCATGGCAAAGCCCAAATCGCGTTACACTTGTCAGGCCTGCGGGTCGGTACAGCACCGGTGGCAGGGGCAGTGCCCCGATTGCTCGGAATGGAATACGCTCGTCCAGGAAAGCGCTGAAATCTCGAGCATTTTTTCTGCTAAGCACAACCTCCAAGGCGGCGGGCGCGTAATCCCGCTGGTCGGCCTCGATACTCCGGCTTCTCTTCCGGCGCGTCTGCCGAGCGGCCTCGCGGAGTTCGACCGTGCGATCGGCGGCGGGATCGTCGCGGGCTCGGCGATGCTGGTCGGCGGCGATCCGGGGATCGGCAAGTCGACATTGCTGCTGCAGGTCGCGGCGCGGCTAGCGGGCGAGGGCCGCAACGTCATCTATGTCTCAGGCGAGGAATCTGCCGAGCAGGTGCGGCTCCGCGCTGTTCGCTTGGGCCTTGGCGCTTCGCCGGTGCGGCTGGCGGCCGCGACGTCGGTCCGCGACATCCTGACCACGGTCGGCGACGGCGAGCCGCCTGCGCTCCTGATCATCGATTCGATCCAGACCATGCATTCGGACCTGATCGAAGGCGCGCCGGGCACGGTCAGCCAGGTCCGCGCCTCGGCGCAGGAGCTGGTGCGCTTCGCAAAGGAGCATGGGACCGCCGTCGTGCTCGTTGGTCATGTCACCAAGGACGGCACCATCGCCGGCCCGCGCGTGCTCGAGCATATGGTCGACACGGTCCTGAGCTTCGAAGGCGAACGCAGCCACCAGTATCGAATCCTGCGCGCGATGAAGAACCGCTTCGGCGGCACCGATGAAATCGGCGTCTTCGCGATGGAAGGCGCCGGCCTGACCGAGGTTCCGAACCCCTCTGCGCTGTTCCTCACGCACAGGGGCGAGCCGGTCAGCGGCACCAGCGTCTTCCCGGCGATCGAGGGTTCGCGGCCGGTGCTGGTCGAGATCCAGGCACTGGTGGTCCGGCTCGCGACCGGGGCAACGCCGCGCCGTGCGGCCGTCGGGTGGGACAGCGGGCGGCTGGCGATGATCCTGGCGGTGCTGGAAGCGCGCTGCGGGATGAGCTTCGCGACTGCGGAGGTCTACCTCAACATTGCTGGTGGCTACCGCCTGAGCGATCCGGCGGCGGACCTCGCCGTCGCTGCGGCCCTGGTATCAGCCCTCTCCGAGCGCCCGGTACCGAGCGAAAGCGTCGTCATGGGCGAGATCGCGCTGTCGGGCGAAATCCGGCCTGTCGCCCATGCTGGCCTGAGGCTCAAGGAGGCGGCCAAGCTTGGGTTCGAAAGCGGGTGGGTGCCGAAGGGCATCAAAGGCGAGGGAATGCGCCTCGCCGAGTTCGGGAACCTGCGGCAGCTCGTCGATCAGGTGCTCGGGCGCTAGCGCACCAGCTCCGATTCAATTCCGACGGTATCGCGCACCACATAGAGCGGGCGCTGCTTGGTCTCGGTCAGGATGCGTCCGACATATTCGCCGAGCACCCCAAGCGAGATCAGCTGCACGCCGCCCAGGAACAGCACCGAAGTCATGATCGACGCATAGCCGGGAACCGAATTGCCGAAGATAATGGTCTGCACAGCAATCAAGCCGGCATAGCCCATCGCGAAGAGTGCCACGATCGCGCCGATATAACTCCAGATCCGCAGCGGCACCGTCGAGGCCGACGTGATGCCATCGAGCGCCAGCGTCCACAGCTTCCAGTAATTGAACTTGGTGGTGCCGGTTTCCCGCTCGGCCCGGTCATATTCAACCGATGCCTGGCGGAAGCCGGCCCAGGCGAACAGGCCCTTCATGAAGCGATTGCGCTCCGGCATGGCGCGGATCACGTTTACGACTTTGCGGTCCATCAGACGGAAGTCGCCCGCATTTTCGGGGATCTTGTCGGCCGAGACCATGTTGTGCGCACGGTAGAACAGCCCGGCGGTGACCCGCTTCGCGAAGCTGTCCTCGGCGCGGGAGCGGCGGACGCCGAACACCATCTCATGGCCGG
>Ga0207683_10002229_pt1 | contig 17052 bp, 14 predicted proteins | sample KBSM73metaG_FD_184333 | JGI IMG/M metagenome (GOLD analysis project Ga0207683, IMG submission 184333) | Miscanthus rhizosphere microbial communities from Kellogg Biological Station, Michigan, USA - KBS M7-3 metaG (SPAdes) (version 2) | ecosystem: Host-associated > Plants > Roots > Rhizosphere >... | reverse complement strand
CCCAGCCTGCCCGCCCGCTAGCCGACGTAGAAGATGCCGAGGCCCAGGGCTACGCAGATGCCGGCGATGATCCAGAAGCGGACGACGATGGTGGTCTCGGCCCAGCCGGCCAGCTCGAAGTGGTGCTGCAGCGGGGCCATCCGGAACACCCGCTTGCCGGTCAGCTTGAACGATCCCACCTGGATGACCACCGACAGGGTGATGATCACGAACAGGCCGCCGAGCAGGAGGAGCAGCAGCTCGGTCTTGGTGGTGATGGCCAGCCCGGCGAGCGCGCCGCCGAGCGCCAGCGACCCGGTGTCACCCATGAAGATCTTGGCGGGCGGCGCGTTCCACCACAGGAAGCCGGCGCAGGCGCCCATCACGGTAGCGGCCACGATCGCCAGGTCCTGCGGGTCACGAACCGCGTAACACGCCTGGGCGAGGAAGACCGTGCAGTCGTTCCGCAGCTGCCAGATCCCGATGATCATGTAGGCGGCGAGCGCCAGGATGGCGGCGCCGGTGGCCAGACCGTCCAGGCCGTCGGTGAGGTTCACCCCGTTCGAGGTCCCGGCCACCATGAAGATGACCCAGACCACGAAGAGCACCGGCCCGATGGAGATGCCGAAGTCGGCGTAAAACGACAGGTGAGTGGACGCCGGGGTGAGGTCGTACCCGTCCGGGAACCTGATCGCCAGCAGGGCGAACACCCCGCCCACCACGGCCTGCCCGGCCAGCTTGGCCCCGCTGCGCAGGCCCAGGCTGCGCTGCATGTACAGCTTGATGAAGTCGTCGGCGAAACCGACCAGGCCCAGGCCGGTCATCAGGAACAGCACGAGCAGCCCGGACGCGGACATGGCGTTGCCGGTGACCACGTGGCCGATCAGGTAGCCGGTGAGCGACGCGACGATGATCACGGTGCCGCCCATGGTCGGCGTGCCCCGCTTGGACAGGTGCCCGGCCGGGCCGTCGGACCTGATCTCCTGGCCGTAGCCGCGCCTGCTGAACGTCTTGATCGCCAGCGGGGTGCCGAACAGCGCGATGAACATCGACACCGCGGCGGACAACAGGACGGTCTTCACTGGCCGGCTTCCCCCTCCAGAGCAGCGGCCACACCTTCCAGGTGCGCCGCGCGGGACGCCTTTACCAGTACGACGTCCGAGGGCTTGAGCCGGTTCGCAAGCAATTCGAGCGCGGCCGCGCCGTCCGGCGCGGCCAGCGCCTCACCGGTCCAGGAGCGCACCCGGCGCGCGCCGTCCAGCAGCGGCGCGGCCTCCTCGCCCACCGCGATGAGCCCGGCGAGACCGGAGTCACCGATCCGCGCGGCGTACTCGCCGATGTCCTCGTGGCTGGCCCGCGAGGTGCCGCCGAGCTCGGCCATGTGACCGAGGATGGCGAACGCACGGCCACCCTGGGCCAAGTGGGACAGGGCGTCGATCGCCGCCCGGACAGACTCGGGGTTCGCGTTGTACGCGTCGTTGATGACCGTCACCCCATCCGGCCGCTGGTGAACCTCCATCCGCCACCGGCTGCGCGCGACCGCCGCGCCGAGGCCGTCCGCGATGCCGTCGAGATCCATCCCGAGCTCGCGCGCCAGGGCCGCAGCGGCCAGCGCGTTCGGCACGTTATGCGCGCCGTGCAGCCGCAGGGTTACCGGTGCGGAGCCTTCGGGCGTCAGCAGGGTGAAGCTCGGCCGTCCGAGGTCGTCGAGCCGGATGTCCACCGCCCGCACCGGGGCGTCCGAGACGGGCGCGGAGGAGAACGTGACGATCCGGGCCTCGGTGCGTCCCGCCATGGCCAGCACGCGGGGGTCGTCGGCGTTCAGGATGGCCACGCCGTCCGCGGGCAGTGCCTCGGCCAGCTCGCCCTTGGCCCGCGCCACCTGGTCCAGGCCGCCGAACTCACCGGCGTGCGCGTGCCCCACGTTCAGCACCACGCCGTAGCGGGGCGGCGCGACGCGGCACAGGTAGGCGATGTGCCCGATGCCCCGGGCGGACAGCTCGAGGACCAGGTACCTGGTCGCGGCGTCGGCGCGCAGCACGGTCAGCGGATGGCCGAACTCGTTGTTGTACGAACCCGCCGGGGCGATCGTCGGGCCGAGCCGCTCCACCAGCTGGGCGGCCAGGTCCTTGGTCGAGGTCTTGCCCGACGACCCGGTGATGCCGGCGATCCGCACCGCGGGCAGCGCGTCCACCACGGACCTGGCCAGCGCGGCCAGCGCGGCCGGCACGTCCGCGACGAGCACCGATGGCACCGTGACCGGCCGGGTGGCCAGCACCGCCGTCGCGCCCGCGGCCACCGCCGCGGCGGCGAAGTCGTGCCCGTCGGATCGTTCGCCCGCGACCGCGGCGAACAGCCCGCCCGGGCCTGCTCGCCGGGAGTCGATCACGACCTCGCCGCTGACCACGGCATCGGGGTCGCCGTGGCAGAGCTGCCCGCCGGTTACCCGCGCGATCTGCGCCAGCGACAGGGGGATCACCGGTTCACCGCCCAGGGTTCAAGCGCCGGCGCCCGTGCGGCCAGGGCGGCCGCGGTGACCTGGCGGTCGTCGAACGGCAGCACCGCGCTGCCCACGTACTGGCCGGTCTCGTGGCCCTTGCCGGCCACCACGATCACGTCACCCGGCGCGGCCAGCGCGGCGGCCTGCCCGATGGCCGCGGCCCGGTCCGGCTCGATGATCACCCGGCCGCGTTCGGCGACCGGCACGCCCAGCACGCCGTCCAGCATCGCCGCGAGGATGGCCAGCGGGTCCTCCGAGCGCGGGTTGTCGCTGGTCAGGATGGCCACGTCGGCCAGCGACGCGGCGGCCGCGCCCATCATCGGGCGCTTGGCCCTGTCCCGGTCGCCGCCGCAGCCGAGCACGATGATCAGGTTTCCCTGGGTGACCGGCCGCAGTGAGTGCAGCACGGCCTCCACCGCGCCCGGCTTGTGCGAGTAGTCGACGAACGCGGTCACCCCGAGCCCCGGCGCGGGCACCCGCTCGAGCCGGCCGGGCACCCCCGGGCAGGCGCCCACGCCCGCCACCGCGTCCTCCAGCCTGACGCCCGCCTCGACCAGCGCGACCAGGGCACCGAGCGCGTTGGCCACGTTGAACACCCCCGCCAGGCCGACCGACACGTCCGCCTCGACCCCGCCCGGTCCGATCACCCGGAACGTGCTGCCGTCCGCGCCCGACCTGACGTCGGCGGCGCGCCAGTCCGCGTCGTCCTGGCCCGCCGCCGAGAACGTGGTCACCGGCACCGGCGCGGACTTGGCGAGCCGCCGCCCGTACTTGTCGTCGACGTTCACCACGCCTATGACGGGCGGCATGAACAGCGACGCCTTGGCCCGGAAGTAGTCCTCCAGGTCGGCGTGGAAATCCAGGTGGTCCTGCGACAGGTTGGTGAAGACGGCCACGTCGAAGGCGGTGCCGCCGACCCGGCCCAGGGCCAGCGAGTGACTCGACACCTCCATCGCGGCGGCGCTCACCCCGCGTTCCACCATGACCGCGAACAGGGCCTGCAGGTCCGGCGCCTCCGGCGTGGTCAGCGAGCTGGCCAGGCATTCGTCCCCGACCCGGAGCTCGACGCCGCCGATCAGGCCCGTCTTGTGGCCGGCCGCGCGCATCCCGGCCTCGATCAGGTACGTGCTCGTGGTCTTGCCGCTGGTCCCGGTGACGCCGATGAGCCGGAGCCGGCCCGACGGGTCGCCGTACACCCAGCAGGCGATCTCGCCCAGCTTGCCGCGCGGGTCGGCGAGCACGAACACCGGCACGCCGCTGGCTACCGCGCGCGCCCGGCCGTCCGGATCGGTCAGCACCGCGACCGCGCCGGCCGCCACCGCGTCCGCGCAGAACGCCGCGCCGTGCACGCGCGCCCCGGGCAGGGCGACGTACAGGTCACCGGGTTCCACCGAGCGGGAGTCGAGGGTAAGGCCGGACAGGAAACCCAGCTCGTTCGGCGGCATTGATGTGCCCACGGCGACCAGCCGGACGCCGAGCAGCGTGCTGAGCGCGGACAGCGGCCGCTGCGGCCGGGACGCGGGACGGATCGCCACGGGCTGAGGGTACCTCCATCACGGGGCGTTCAGGCGTACCTTCGCAGGTGTGGCCCCGTCCGGCGGGATCTGCAGTGTGGCGAGCGCGTCCTTCATGACCTGGTAGAAGACCGGGCCGGCCACGACGGCGCCGAAATGGCCGCCCTTGCGCGGGTTCTGCACGTTCACCGACACGACGAGCTGCGGCTTGTCACCGGGGGCCTCGCCGATCCAGCTCGAGCCGTAGATGCACAGCGCGCATTTTCCGTTGGACTCCTGGGAGGTCCCGGTCTTGGCGGCGACCGCGTAACCGGGGATGACCCCCCACGGCTGGTTGCCCTCCGCGTCGATGCCCGGTACCTGCTGCATGATCTGCAGCAGTTGCTTCGCCGTCTTGGCCTGGATGACGCGGTGCGACGGCGACGGGGCGGCCGGGGTATACGTCCCGGCCGAGTTGGTGGTGCCCTCGACGAGGGTCGGCCGCACCCGCACGCCGCCGTTGGCGATCGTCGCGTACACCTCGGCCATCTGCATCGCGGTTGCGGCCACGCCCTGCCCGAACGCCAGCGTGTACCTGGTGTCGCCGTACCACTGCGACACCGGCGGCAGATCGCCGTCGCTCTCGTCCGGCAGGCCGACGCCGGTGGGCTGGCCGAGGCCGAACGCCCGCAGGTAGTCGTACTGCGTCTGCTCGCTGATGTGGTTCGCGACCTGGGACATGCCGATGTTGGAGGAGTGCGCGATGATGCCGGCGATGGTGTAGTGCTCGCCCGGCGCCCATTCGGCGTCGTGGATGAACTGCCCGCCCTCGCGGATCTGGTACGGAATCTTGTACGCGCTCATCGGCGTCTGGCCGCCGCGCTCGAGCGCGGCCGAGGCGGTGATCACCTTGGCCGTGGAGCCGGGCTCGAACTGGGCCTGCACGGCCAGGTTGGTGGTCTGGTCCACGTTCGTGACGTCCGACGGGTTGTACGTCGGGTACTGCGCCATGGCCAGCACGGCCCCGGTCTTCGGCTGGATGATCACGACCGTGCAGTTGTCCGCCCTGGTCTTCTTGACCTGGCTGGCGCACGCCTGCTCGGCCGCGTACTGCAGCGCCGGAACGATGGTGAGCCGCAGGCTGCTGCCGTTGACCACCGGCGTGGTGCGGCCGCCCGCGAGCGGGATCTGCTGGCCGTCGGTGCCGATCTGCACCTGCTCGCTGCCCGACCGGCCGGCCAGCAGCGCGTTGTGCTGCAGCTCCAGGCCGGCCCCGCCGGTGATGACGCCATGGCTGGTACCGGTAAAGCCGATGATGTTGGCCGCGACGCTGCCCTGCGGGTAGGACCGGGCGTAGCTGGCGGACTGGTGGATGCCGGGCAGGCGCATCGCCGTGATCTGGCCGCTCGCCTGGGCGGGCACGCCCTTGGCCAGCACGACGTACCCCGGCGAGGTCGGGTGCTGCAGGAGGCCGAGGACCGCGGCTGGTGTCATGCCGAGCGGGACGGCCAGCGAGCCGGCCACCTGCTGCAGCTTGGCCGCCGGGATCTGCGTCGGGTCGGCCCATACCAGGTAGGTGGCCACGGTCATCGCCAGTACCTGACCGTTGGCGCCGGTGATGCTGCCGCGCATCGCGGGCAGCGGGATGGTCTTGTCCCGCTCGTGCAACGCCAGCTTGCGGTAGTTGCCCGACTCCATGCCCTGCAGCTGGACCAGGCGGCCGGCGAACAGCGACAGCACGAAGACGATCGCGAGCAGGGCGATGCCCAGCCGCCGGGTCTGGTTGCCGCGGGCGGGCTGGCGACGGGCGGGCCGGGGCGGGCGGGCCGGCTTGGGGTTGGCGGGCCTTTCCCTCGTTATGGTGGCCGAACGGGCCTGGCCGGGGGTTCCGGTCCGGCCACTTTGCGGCGGCGGTCGCCGACGCGGGTCCGGGCTGGGAGTTCGTCCTGGCCCTGGGGGGCGACGGCCGAGGGGTCGGCGGTCGTCCCGGCGGCCTGCCTGCGGCCGGCGGGGAGGGTTTTGTGGGGTCACGGAGTGTACCCGGGAACGTTGATCGCCGCTTCGGCCCTTGACGGCTTGCCGACGACGATCTTCCCGGATTTCAGGTCGACGAAGCCCAGGTGGGGGTTCGGCCGCATGCCGAGCTGCCTGGCTTCTTTCGCGATCACGGCCGGGTTCCCCGCCTGCGCGACCTGGTTGGTGAGGATCTGCGCCTGGCGGGCCAGCTCGGCGTTCTGCTCCTGCAGGCTGGTGACACGGAACGAACCCTGGGCCAGGGTGGTGCTGATCACCAGGAGCGAGACCAGGGCGCCGCCGAGTAGCCCGACGAGCAGCAAGATGAACGGCATCCGCGGCGCGCGAGAGCGTGCTCTCGGCCCGGCGGGCCTGGGCGCGGGCCTGGTTCCGGGCGCGGCGACCGGCCGGGTATGGCGCGGCGCGGTGACCCTGTTAGCCGGCGGCGTGCCGCGGCCGGGCACCTGGCGGGGGGGTGCGGGCGGGCGCCGAATAGTGTCAGTGGCCATTGTCTGTGCCCCCTTGGGTCATGCTGCTTGCCTGATGCGCTCCGCGGCCCGCAGCCGGGCGGAGGCCGCGCGCGGATTGCCGGTGACTTCTTCGCTGTCGGGACGCTCGGCACCCCTGGTCAGCAGGCGGAACTGTGGCGCGGCCGCGGCCGCGGGCACGGGCAGGCCGGGCGGGGTCTGGTCGGCGGACCTCCGCACGAGCTCCCGCTTGACGATGCGGTCCTCGAGTGAGTGGTAAGCCAGCACCACGACGCGGCCGCCGACGGCCAGCACGTCAAGCGCGGCGGGCAGCGCCCGGCGCAGCGTGCCGAGCTCGTCGTTCACCTCGATCCGCAGCGCCTGGAAGGTGCGCTTGGCCGGGTTGCCCCCGGTACGCCTGGTGGCCGCGGGGATGGCGTCCTTGACGATGGCGCTCAGCCGCTGAGTCGAGGTGATCGGGGCGCGGGCGCGCTCACGGACCACCGCCTCGGCGATCCGGCGGGCGAACCGTTCCTCGCCGTACTCGTGCAGGATGCGGGAGAGTTCGGCGGCCGGGTAGCCGTTGACGACATCGGCGGCGGTGCGCTCTGCGGTCCGGTCCATCCGCATGTCCAGCGGGGCGTCCTGGGCGTAGGCGAATCCGCGCTCGGGGTCGTCGAGCTGCGGGGACGATACGCCCAGGTCGAACAGCAGGCCCATGGCTTGGGTGGGGCCAAGGATGGCGGGGATCTCGTCGTACCTGGCGTGCACCAGCGTGACCCGTTCGGCGTACGGGGCGAGCAGCTCGCCGGCCGCCTCGATCGCGGCCACGTCGGCGTCGATGCCGATCAGGAACATGCCCGGGCAGGCCTCCAGCAGCGCGCGGGCGTGACCGGCCCGGCCCAGGGTGGCGTCCACCAGCACCGCGCCCTCGGCGACCAGGGCGGGCGCGAGCAGGGCCGTGACACGCCCGGCGAGCACCGGTACGTGCTGGGCCCTGTCCACGATTCCCTCCTGGTGTTGAGTACGGCGCTTCCGGCCCCCGGCCGGCCCCATCCGCTCGCGCTGCCGGCTGGCACCGGGGAAGTGATGCCAGCAGGGAGCGGCGGATGGGGGCCGGCGCGCGGGGCTACAGGATTCCCGGGAGCACCTCCTCGGCGGCTTCGGCGAACGAGTCCTCCTGTGTCGCGAGGTAGGTCTCCCAGGCTTGCGTGTCCCAGATCTCCAGCCGGGTGTTCGCGCCGATCACCACGCAGTCACGCTGCAGTCCCGCGTAGGTACGCAGCGCGGTCGGGACGGTGATCCGGCCCTGCTTGTCGGGCAGCTCGTCGGAGGCGCTGGCGAAGAAGACCCGGCTGTAGTCCCTGACCGACTTGGCCGTCACGGGCGCGGTGCGCAGCGCCTCGGTGATGCGGGCGAACTCCTCTTGCGGGAAGACGTACAGGCAACGTTCTTGCCCCTTGGTGATCACCACGCCCCCAGCGAGCTCGTCCCGGTACTTCGCAGGCAGGATCAGCCGGCCCTTCTCGTCAAGCCGGGGGGCGTGAGTACCGAGAAACACAGGTGCTCACCTCCCGGGCCTATCCTCCACTGCGCTCCACTGTACCCCACATTTCCCCACGGTCAACGGTTAAAACGCCCCGATCGGCGCCTCTCCCCCACTGAAGTGCCAGGTAGGCGCGGTGGGGTGGAGTGGAGGACGCGGTGGGGGGAAGTGGAGGGCCGCGGGCCGATGGCGGTCCAGGAAAGTGGCGGGCCAGAATGAACCACGAGGACAGGCAGGGCGTTGCACTGAGTAGAGGAATGAGCGTCGCGCATATGGCGAAGAAGGACGTACTGTAGCTAGACCGGCTGCGTTTCCCTGACACGATGTTCGGACTGGCTGGTGGTGCGCGCCAGCGCCTTCGAGGAGGCCATGTGGTTCTAGACACCGGACGGCAGACGGGGAGTCCGATCGATGATCTAGTCCCGGCGGCCCGCCGGATCGGTAAGGCGATCGAGGCCGTCATCGAGGGCAAGCGGGATGCCATCCAGCTCACGCTCACGGTGCTGCTGGCCGAGGGGCACCTGCTCATCGAGGACGTGCCCGGGGTGGGCAAGACCATGCTGGCCAAGGCGCTGGCCCGGGCGATCGACGGCACCGTGCGGCGGGTCCAGTTCACGCCGGACCTGCTGCCCAGCGACATCACCGGTGTGAGCGCCTATAACCAGGAGCGGCGCGACTTCGAGTTCAAGCCGGGTCCGGTGTTCGCCAACATCGTGCTCGGCGATGAGATCAACCGGGCCTCGCCCAAGACGCAGTCGGCGCTGCTCGAGGCCATGGAAGAGCGCCAGGTCACGGTCGACGGCACCACCTACTCGCTGCAAGAGCCCTTCATGGTGATCGCCACTCAGAACCCGGTGGAGATGGAAGGCACCTACCCGCTGCCGGAGGCGCAGCGGGACCGGTTCACCGCGCGCATCTCCCTCGGCTACCCGCCGCCCGCCGCCGAGCGGGAGATGCTCGACACGCACGGCGGCGCCTCCCCGCTGGACCAGCTCAGGCCGGTCGCGCGGGCCAGCGACGTACAGGAGCTCGTGGTCGCGGTCCGCCGGGTACTGGTATCGGACCAGGTCAAGGACTACATCATCAGCCTGGCCAACGCCACGAGGACCTCACCCGAGCTGCGCCTCGGCGCGTCCCCGCGGGCCGCCCTGCACCTGCTCCGCGCCAGCCGGGCCTGGGCCGCGCTGGACGGGCGGGATTACGTGATCCCCGACGATGTGCAGCGGCTGGCCAGGCCGGTGCTGGCCCACCGGCTGCTGCCCACCGCGGAGGCCATCGTGGAGCGGCACCTGCCCGAGCAGGTGGTAGACCGGATCGTCGCCCAGCTCCCCCTGCCGCGGCGGTGAGCCTGAGGGTGGCGCTGGGAGGTAGGCCATGCGTGGGGTATTCGGCTCGCTGACCACGCGGGGCCGGTCGTTCGTGGCCGCGGGCGGCGCGGCCATGGTGTGCGGCCTGGCGATACCAGAACCCGACCTGGTCCGCGTCGGCGCGCTGCTGGCCATCCTGCCGCTGGTATCCGCGCTGACCGCGCGGCGGTCCCGGTACCGGCTGTCCTGCGCCCGCAGGCTGGACCCGCCGCGGATCCCGGCCGGCCAGCCCACCACGGTGACCGCGCGGGTGGAGAACGTGTCACGGCTGCGCACCGGCGTGCTACTGGCGGAGGACATCACCCCGTACGCGCTGGGCAACAGGCCGAGGTTCGTGCTGGACGAGATCGAGCCCGGTGGTCACCGGGAGCTCAACTATCAGATCCAGTCGGACAGCCGGGGCAAGTTCACCATCGGCCCGCTCCGGGTCCGGGTCGCCGACTCGTTCGGGCTGGTGGAGATCAGCCGGTCGTTCAGCACCAGCAGCACGCTGGTGGTCACGCCGAGGATCCACCCGCTGCCCCGGGCCACCGCGCAGAGCAGCTGGCTCGGCGAGGGCGACGGCGGGATGCGGACGATCTCGGCCATCGGCGAGGACGACGCGGCGCCGCGGCAGTACCAGGACGGAGACGGGCTGCACCGGGTGCACTGGAAATCGACGGCGAGGTACGGCGAGCTCATGGTGCGCCGCGAGGAACATCAGTGGCGCAACAGCGCGTCGGTGTTCCTCGACACCCGGCGCGCGGCGCACGCGGGGACCGGCCCCGCCTCGACGTTCGAGTTCGCGGTCAGCGCGGCCGCCTCGATCGGCGCGCACCTGTCCGGCGAGGGCTTCCGGGCCACGCTCATCACCGAGGCCGGCGAGATCGCGCCGCGCGGCACGTTCCAGGACACCCTGCTCGACATGCTCGCGGTCATCACCCCGTCGCACTCCGCGGGCTTCCGCAACGGCACCGGCGAGCTGGCCCGGGCGGGCGGCCAGCTGATCGCCGTGGTCGGCAGGCTGTCCGCGGACGACGCTCGACAGCTGGCCGCGAGCAGGCGCGGGAACGCGCCCGCGATGGCGCTGCTGCTCGCCGTCTCGGCGTGGGCGACCGACGGGATAGCCGAGGACACGGCGCGGACGGCGGAGATCCTGTCGGCCGCGGGCTGGCGGGTCGCGGTGGCCAGCTCGAGCACGCCGCTCGCGACCGCCTGGCAGCAGATGCACCGGCCCTTCGACCCGGTCGACCGGCCGGCTCCGATCGGCGGTCTAGGAGGTGACCTGCGATGACGCTGAACACCCGGATGACGGCGACGACGGCGGTGGCGTGCGTGCTGGTCTCCACCGTCTTGCTGCCCCTGTTCAGCGACATCCTGTGGTTCGTGATCGCGGCCGGCGCGGTGATCGCCGTCGCGGGGACCGGGGCGCTGACCCGGCTACGCACGCTGCCGGTTTCGGTGTGCCTGGCGGCGGGCCTGGTGGGCTTGCTGCTGTACCTGAACCTGGTCTTCGAGGCGCGGCACTCGCTGCTGCTGGTGGTCCCGACGCCGGGCTCGCTCAGCCGGCTGTGGCACCTGGCAGGCACCGGGCTGCACGACGCGAACAGGTACGCCCCGCCGGCCCCCAACCGGCCCGGCCTGCTGCTGCTGGCCGTCGGCGGTGTGGGCATCACCGCCGTGCTGACCGACCTCATCGCGGTGCGACTGCGATCTACCGCGCTGGCCGGGCTGCCGCTGCTCGTCCTGTTCACCGTGCCGGTCACCATGAACGCCCCGCACTCCCAGCTCACTACCGTGCTGGTGTTCTGCCTGAGCGGGGCGGGCTACCTGGCCATGCTCAGCGCGGACGGGCGGGAGCGGATCCGTGTCTGGGGCCGCCTGGTCTCGCTGTGGCGCTCCGCGCCGCGGTACGGCCGGACACCCGGCGGCACCTTCGACGGCGCCGGCTCCGACGGGCGCGGACTCGACGGGCGCGGGGAAAGACGTCCAGGCCCGGATACACGGGCGCTGGCCGCGGCGGGCCGCCGGGTCGGGCTCGCCTCCATCGTGCTGGCCTTGTGCGCGCCGCTGATCGTGCCCGGCCTGCACGCGAGCAAGCTGTTCTCCTCCGGTCCCGGCATCGGCGGCACGGGCGGTAGCGGCGGCCCCCAGTCGCTGTCGCTGCCGAGTGCCCTCAACCAGGCCGTCTCGCAGCTGCACGAGAGCCAGCCGCGCGCCCTGTTCACGTACTCGACCAACGCCAGCCAGTCCCAGCAGGCCAGCGACGCGGAGTACTTCAGGCAGTACGTCCTCGACTCGCTGGGCGACAAGGGCTGGAAGGTCGACAATTGGGCCGCCCGTTCGGTACCTGTCAGCTCGATGCCTGGTCCCACCGGACTGAGCGGCGTCACGGAGCCTCAGACGGTACGGACGATCGTGCGGGCCGGCAAGGACCTCCGCAGCCCGGGCACGCAGCCGACGTTCCTGCCGCTGCCCTACCCGGCCATCCAGGTCACCGCGCCGGGCAAGTGGCTCGTCGATCCCGACCGGATGGTGTACTCCACCAGCGATTCCATCACCGACCAGACGTACTCGGTGACCAGCGTGATGGTGGACCCGAGCCAGGCCCAGCTGCAGGCGGTACCGGGCCTGGCGCGCACGGCCGAGCTGGCCCCGGACCTGCAGCTGCCCCCGGCGTACCGGACGTCCGCCCTGAAGGAGCTCGCGGCCAGCAACACGGCCGGCCAGACCACCGAGTTCGCCAAGGTGAACGCGCTAGCCACCTGGCTGTCGGGCCCGCAGTTCACGTACAGCCTGGCCCCGGCGCAGCCGACCAGCGCACGAAGCCTGGTGAACTTCCTGACCAAGGGCAAGAGCGGCTACTGCGTGCATTACGCGTACGCGATGACCGTGCTGACCCGCCTGCTCGGCATCCCGGCCCGGTTCGTCGTCGGCTACACGGCCGGGACCCGGCAGAAGGACGGCAGCTACGTGGTCAGTACCACGGACTCGCACGCCTGGACCGAGGTGTACTTCCCGAGCATGGGCTGGATCAGGTTCGAGCCCACGCCGGCCGGCCAGGGCACCGCCAACACCCCCGACTACATGACGGGCGGGGCGGGGAACGGGCAGGCCGGCGGTTCCGCCCCGGTCCTCGGTGCGACCCAGGCGCCGGATACCCTCAAGACGCCTCCACCGGTTGGCGGGCTAGGCACCAAGACCGTCCTCCCGGGCGACGCCGCGGGCGGGCTGGTCGGTCCGGCCAAGCGGGCCGGCACACCGTGGACGGCGGTCGCGCTGGCCGTGATCGCCGCGCTGGTGCTAGCCCTCGGGCTGATCTCGGTCGTCGCCGGGCCGAGCCAGCACCTGCTGGCCGGTCATCCGGGCGTCTTGCGCCGCCGTCCCCGCGCCGCGACCGTCGCCATCGTCGGCGTCGCCGCGGCCGCGCTGGTCGCGCTGGCGCTGTACCGGCTGCTGGCGCGGACAAGCGGGCTGAACCTCGGCGTCGGCTGGGCCACGGTCGGCATTGCGTTCGGCGCCACGGCGGCCGTCGCGCTGATAACTCCCGCCGTGTTCCGCCTGGTGCTGCGCCGCTGGCGGTGGATGCGGGCCGACGACGACGCCGGGCGCGCCCACGCCGCCTGGCGCGAATTCCACGACGACCTCGCCGACTTCGGCGTGACCAGCCGCCCCAGCGAGCCACCTCGTACGCTGGCCGCCCGCGTCACCACCACGCTGGCCGAACCCGCCGCCGAGGCCGTCACCCGCCTGGCGCTGGCCGAGGAGCGGGCCAGTTACGCCGCCCGTCCCACCGGATCGCAGAACCTGCGCCGGGACGGAACCGCCGCACGCCGCGGCTTGGCCGCGAACGCACGCCGGTCAACCCGATGGCGCGCGACCGTCTTCCCCGCCTCGATGATGACCGCCCTGGGCGAAGCGGCCGCGCGGATTCCAGACCGGATCACGACGCTGAGGTTCAGGCGCCGCACGCGGTGAAGACGTCGGCGGGCGCGCCGCCTGTCCCGCGGGGGAAGGCAGCGCGGGCCGCTACATCCTGCCGCCCTCCTGCCGGCGCCGCCACCGCTCTTCCATCCGCTCCATCATCCGGGCCCGCCTGGTCTGCGCCGCGCGTCCGGGACCGCCGGGGCCTCCGGGTCCAGGCCGCGCCTGGCCCTTGACGGCCTTCGCGCTCGCCTTGGCCCGCACGGGCCTGACCCTGGCCAGGTGCCGCCGCCAGCTGACCACGGCCCACACCAGGGCCAGCAGCGCGACTACCGCCCCGGCGGCTTCAAGGTACACACGGTGGGTAACCACCCCGGCTGCAAGCAGGCCCGCACCGACGGCGATGCCGATGACGGCCTGGGCCAGCTTCCGCTTATAGTGCACGCGCGGATCGCTGGAGCGCACGAGACGCCCGAACTTCGGATCCTCCCTGTAGAGCGCTTGCTCGATCTGCTCTAGCTGGCGCTGCTCATGTTCCGAGAGCGGCACGACGCCTCCCATAAAAACCCTTGCGCCCGGCACGTGTGCGCGGTGATCGGTCACCTCACATACCCGGTTCAATTTCCAGAATACGAGCGTTGACACGCCGCTGGGTAGGGTGGACCCCTTAGCGGGTCAGAAAGCACGCTCAGCTGGGGCGATCCGGGTCCTCGACCAGGGCCGCCGGCCGGACCGCGCTGACCCCGAACCGGCTGGCGATCTTGTCCACTGCCTGCTCGGCCTCGCGCCAGCCGACTGGCCGGTCATCGAACGTCAGCTGGGCATTCGCCCCAGCCGCCTGGACCAGGCCGGAGACGCGGACGCCGACCAGCCGGAGCCGGGCGCCGTCGTCGAGACCGGCCGACTCATACAGCGCGCAGGCTGTGGCATAAATCTCATGGGCGACGTCGGTCGGGTAGGACAGGGTCCGGGACCGGGTCATCGTCTTGAAGCTAGCCAGCCGGAGTTTGACCGACACCGTCCGCGCCGCGTAGCCGCCCGCGCGCAGGCTGTGGGCCGTCCGCCCCGACAGCTTCAGCAACTCTCGCCGGATCCGTTCCGGGTCGTCGATGTCGACGGCGAAGGTCTCCTCGGCCCCGATGCTCTTCTCCCGGGTATGCGGCGTCACCCGGCGCTCGTCCCGGCCCCAGGCGAGCGCGGCCAGGTGCGAGCCCTGCGCGACGCCGAGCTCGTGCTGCAGGGTGGCCAGCGGGGTGTGCGCGATGTCCGCCACCGTGCGCAGCCCCAGCCGGGCCAGCACCTCCCCGGTCCGCTCGCCCACGCCCCACAGCGCCGAGACCGGCAGCGCGTGCAGGAAGTCGAGCGTGCCCGCGTGCGACACCACCAGCAGGCCGTCCGGCTTGCACCGGGCCGAGGCTATCTTGGCCACGAACTTGGTCGTCGCGACCCCGACCGAGCAGGTGATGCCCTGCTGCTCGGCGACCTGGGCACGGATGTGACGGGCGATCACGGCGGGCGGCCCGAGGCGGCGCAGCGCGCCGGCGACGTCCAGGAAGGCCTCGTCGAGCGCGAGCGGCTCCGCCTCCGGCGTGACCGTGCCGAAGATCGCCATGACCTCCTTGGACACCTCGGCGTACCGCCGGTGCCTGGGCGCGACGAACACCGCATGCGGGCACATCCGCTGCGCCCGGCCCACCGGCATCGCCGACCGCACCCCGAACACCCGGGCCTGGTAGGACGCGGACAGCACCACGCCCCGGCCACTGGTCCCGCCGACGATGACCGCCCGGCCCGCGAGCTCGGGCCGATCCCGGATCTCCACGCTGGCGTAGAAGGCGTCCATGTCCACGTGCAGGATGTGGCAGCCGGTGTCGTCCGGCTCCGCGCTGCCCCCGGCCTCCGCACTCATATCAGTTAGCGGTGGCCGAGCAGGTGCAGCTGAGCGGCGATGTCCCGCAGCGGTGGTGCGGCCGCTGCGGCCGCCTCGAGCGCGCGCAAGGCCTCGGTTCCGCCGGCTCCGCCCGCGTCCGCGTCTAGCAGCGCGCCGGGCACCAGCCCGCTGAAGATCCGCAGCCCGTGCGCCTCCCCGGCGCGCAGCCCGGCGCCCTCGATGAGCGCGGTCAGCGCGGGCAGGGTGAAACGCCGCGGGGTCCCGGTGGCACCTTCGGTCTCGAGTAGCTGACGGGCCTCGGTGAACCGGCCGGCCAGGGCCCGGTGCAGGACCGCGGCCACCGCGTTCGCCGCGAGCACGCTCACCGTGGCGGACGGCCGGAGCACGGCCGCGATCGCGGTCATCGCATCGGCCGGCGAATCGACGTATTCCAGCACGTTGTGGCAGATGACGAGGTCCGCCGCCTTCGGCCCGGCCACGCTGTCCAGGCTGGCCGCTTCCCCTTGCACCGCAATCAACCGCGCGCCCGCCTCGGCCGCTCTCCGCTGCGCCGCCGCCAGCGCGTCCGGGCTCGGGTCGACCACGGTGACGTTGTGCCCCAGGGCGGCGAACGGCACCGCCAGCCCTCCGGTGCCCCCGCCCACGTCGACGATGTCCAGTGCCTGCCTGCCCGTCTCCGCCACCCGGGCGGAGACGATATCGCGCAGCACGTCCCATACCAGGGAGAAGCGGACACCGTCGCGCCTGAAGTCTGCCGCCACGCCAGCCTCCTTCCTCCAGTCCAATCTAGTGGGGTGCTAGCCCCCGGGGGACGAACCCCCGGCTACCGGGGGCTACCGTCTGTCCTGGAGGGGTGAACGTACGTGACCGGCTTTACGTTATACAGGCGTGGGGAACTCCCGGATTCTTCTTTACGCCACCTGGCGGCAATTCCAGCGCACCTGCAGCCGGCCGCCGTATGCTCTTCGCCATGGCTGAGCACCTCGAGTTGCCTCGCCCCTGGCGCCTGATGCTGACCGCAGGATGGAACCTGGCCGAATCGCTCGGCCTGCCCGTCGCCGGGTACGCCATCGGCGCGAAGCTCGGCGGCCGGGACGCCGGCATGCTCGCCGCGACCGGCGTGGTCTGGCTCACCGTGATCGGCCGCAAGGTCGTCACCCGCAGCGTCCCCGGTCTGCTCACGATCTCGGCCCTGGTGCTCACCCTGCAGACCGCCGTGGTGATCGTCACCGGCAGCATGCTCTTCTTCCTGCTCCAGTTCCCGCTGGCCAACCTGGGCCTGTGCGTCCTGTTCGCGCGTACCGCCCCCACCCGTAAGCCGCTGGTCGCCCAGCTGGCCGCCGAAGTCGTCGCGCTGCGCCAGCCATCGGCCCATCATCCGGGGCTGCACCGGTTCTTCCAGGGCGCGACCTGGCTGTGGGCCGGCATCTTCTTCGTCACCACGGTGGGCCTGGCCGTGCTGATGACCACCGAGACGGTCAAGGTGTTCCTGCTGCTCACCACGGCCGTGACGATCGGCGGCGTCGTCGCCGGCACGTTCCTTTCCGCGCTCTGGTTCGTCCGGGTGCTGCGCCGGTTCGGCCTGCGCGTCCGCTTCGCCCAGCCCTAACCCGGGCGGTTTTCAGATCCAGCCGTGGCCGCCGACCTGGTACCACATGTGGCTCAACCAGTCGTCGTAGGGGATGATGCTGCCCGCCAGGATCGGGTAGAAGTACCAGAACATGAGCAGCACGCAGAGCAGGTAGGCGCCCGCGACCCCGGCGCCGACGGAGCGGCGCAGCACGCCCGCCGCGGCGGGTCCGAGGATCAGGCCCAGGCAGAGCACGATGGCCAGGATCAGGAACGGCTCGAACTCCAGCGCGTAGTAGTAGAACTTGGTCCTGGTCACCAGCG
>Ga0207683_10002225_pt1 | contig 17069 bp, 13 predicted proteins | sample KBSM73metaG_FD_184333 | JGI IMG/M metagenome (GOLD analysis project Ga0207683, IMG submission 184333) | Miscanthus rhizosphere microbial communities from Kellogg Biological Station, Michigan, USA - KBS M7-3 metaG (SPAdes) (version 2) | ecosystem: Host-associated > Plants > Roots > Rhizosphere >... | reverse complement strand
GTCTCGTTGCCGATCGATTGCGCCCGGGCGCGGAAGTTTGATCGTGACGTGATCTGTGCCCGCCGCAACGTTCAGCACCTCGGCTTCGCTGCCATTGGCGGCGTGCGCGTGGAGGCTGTACGGGCCGCGAGCGAGATCGGTGACCTCGAAGTCGCCGCTCGCGTCGGACATCGCAGAGGCGAAGCCCATCGCCACCATGACGTCGTGGCCGATCACCTCGACGTGGACATCCGGCACCGTCGCTCCGGTGTCGTCGACGACGGTCCCGCGGATCGCGAGGCGCTCGTTCTTGATCGCGAGTGTCACGCCGGTGACGACGCCGTCTTGCGGCACGGTGATCGTGGCGAACTTGTCGCCCGCAGCGGGCGTGAACCCTCGCCCCGTGCTCGGAGTCGGTGCCACGGTCGGCGTGTACTCGCCGCCTGCGAGCACCGCACAATCGAAGTCACCCGCGTTACCTGTGATGGCTTCGCAATGGTCGCCGGGGAGGTCCATCCGCACGTAGACGCCAGAGACCGGCTTGCCGGATTCGTCGACGACCGTGCCCTGGACTTCGCCTGCAAGATTCAGGACGACATCCTCGGTGCGTTCCTCACCAGCGACAAGATGTACCGGCTTCGGCGGCGCCCACGCCTTGCTCGGCACACTGATCGCGCCGACGGAGCCATCTCCTGGGGGCAGTCCATCGAGCACATACGTTCCGTTCGCGTCGGCCGTTGCTGCGACGGATTGCGGCGTGAGCGGCATGTATTGGACTTCAGCGCCCGCGACCGGTTTGCCGTTGCGCAGCACGCGTCCGCGTAGGGTGGCGAGCTTGCCGACCTCGAGCACGACGCCGTCGTGGAGCGCTTGCTTGACCTCGAGCATCTTCGGAGTGGTCACGGAGAAAGGACTTGCCGAGAACGCGGTCGTCCCGAACGGGATTCCGTCGAGCGTGAACGTGCCATCCGCCTGCGACGTTGCCGTTGGACCGCGCTGCGGACCGGGCACGGGGCCAGGGCGCGCTGCCACGACGTGTGCCCCCTCGACCGGCGAGCCGTTCATGACGACGCGGCCCTTCACTCGCGCGAGTTGCGCCAGGACGAGACGGAGCTCCTTCGATGTGTTCGCCGGACGCGCGATCGCGAGGAACGGAGCTGCCGAACCTGACGCACGCGCCGTCGCTGACAGCTGGAACTTGCCTGGCGCGAGTGCGGCGATCCGGAAGCGACCATCGCTATCGGATTCGCACCAGTTGGCCGCGACGTGATGCGGGCTCTCGCTCCCATCAGGCTCCGCCATCACGCGCGCGCCTGCGACTGGCGTGTCATCAGCGGTGACGACGCGCCCGACCAGAACGGCTTCAGGAACCATCACGAAGTCCTGATGCATCGCGCTCGCGAGGATCACGCCATACGTGGTCGTTCCGTAGCCGTCAGCCTCGAGGCGAACCGACACCTGAGGCGTGTCCCAGACGCCCTGGCGGGGCGAGAGGCAGATCGAATAGCGGCCTGTGGCGTCGGTGTCGACACCACTCAGGCTGTCGACGGATAGGTGCGCCTTTGCGATGCCGCCGCCTGACGCGTCGGACACCGTGCCGTCCATCCGCAAGTGACAGTCGCCGAGCGCGACGACGAGGTTGTCGGAGCTCGTACGCGGATCGGCGTTCGCCACGGCAACCGAGCCAGAGGAGTGCGCCTCGGCTTGCGCAGACACGGTGAATCGCGCCGCTGGTTGCACTCCAAAATTGAACCCGCCGTCGCCGGTCGACGTGACTTCTGCGAGCGGCTGCACGAGATCGGCGCCAACTTGTAGGCCAAGCCGCACGGTCGCACCTGCGACCGGCTTGCCGTCGGAGACGACATGACCAGCGATTGCTCGAGCGGGCGCATCGGCCTGCGTCGCCCAGTCAGACACACGTCCGACGTCGCCACGATTGCCGACCGGGCGAAGTCGCTGCGGTGGCCCAACCGGCCCGAGCGAGATGCCCGCGGCAGGAGCGTTTCGACCACCAGCGCCGCGATACTTCCACACGACCACGCCAGCAACGACGAGTACGACGACGATCACGATCGCGATGATCTTTTTCACGATGAGCGCTCCCAGAATGGTGGACCCTGGCGTGGTGGCGTTCGCCGAGTGCGCTAGCGGCACAAGCGCTGCGAGCCAACCGCGACGCGGCTGATCGCTGCGAGCCTGCAGCTGCGTGCGCAGCTGATCGAGCGCGGTCTTGAGCCGGCCGCGGACGGTGCTATCGGGAATGCCAAGCCGACGAGCGATTTCCACGCTTGTCAGGCCTTCAAAGAAATGCAGCAGGAGGGTCGCCCGATACGGCTCGGCAAGCGCGAGCACTTCGTCTGCCACGACGCGATGGAGCTCGACGCGCTCCACCAACTCGGCTGGCGTCGCTACCTCTTTGCCGCCAACATGCTCGTGAGCGGCTTCGCGTTCATCCCGACGCGCCTCGCCCCGCCGGCGAGTTCGCACCAGGTTCCGAACCACGCGAGCGAGCCATGGCCGAAGCGGCCGATCCTCGTCGGGCCGCTTGGCCGCCGCGACGATCCACGTCTCCTGCACGACATCGTCGGCCTCGGTATCGTCATGGACGAGAGCACGAGCGAGCCGGCGCACCCAGCCCATCTCGACCATCAGCTGCTCGCTGGTTGGCTCCATCCACATGTCAACTGCCGCCGCTGGGCGAATCGTTTGCCGAAAACGTTAGTCGTCAAAGATCGTGCGAAGCCGCGGTTTTCATTCGCCGCGTCACGATCCCTGCGACGATCAATTGACGCTGGCGCGCAGCGCGAGCAGTGCCGCGAACGCCTCGTCGCTCGTCGGTTTGATCTGCGAGGGCGGCAGCACGAACCCATTCCGCGGCCCGCCTTTCGGGCGCAGCTCGATCGTGTACGAGAAGGCGCCGCCCTCGCCGTACATCCAGTCCGTCATCGTGCCCGACGCGGGATAGAGCTCGACGCTCTGCATCAGCCGATAGTTGATGCCGTGCTGCGCGTACATCGCCGATGCGATCTTGTCGCCGATGCCCGCATACTTCGTGTGATCGTCGGACGGCTTCGCCGTCCAGCCCCACGGATAGAGGATCAGCTGGCTGAATGCGTGGAAGTCGACATGCAACGCGAAGTGCTCGCGCCTCGCGAGGTTTCGCATCGCCTGCGTCTCCGGCTCCGAGAACGCGTACTCGCCGCGATAGATGTCGGACCACTTGTTGTTGCTCGTCCCCTCCCCGCCCCACGCGACACTCCAGTTGCGATTGAGATCGACGCCGTAGCCGCCGCGCCGGTTCTTCCGCCAGTAGCGGTTGGTGCCCCACGTGTACTGATAGCCGTCCGGGTTCATCACCGGCACGACCCACAACGTCGAGGTCGCGACGAAGTCGCGCACGCGCGGGTCGGTCGCGATGTTGCGCACCATTCGATCCGCGATGCTCATGTTGACCATCGTCCCGATCCACTCGCGCGCATGCTGGGTGCCGTTGACGAGGATCTTCGTCGCGCCGTGGCCGATCTTCAGCGCCCAGATCGCGCGCCCCTCGAGCGACGGGCCGATCATCTGCATCTCGACGTTCGCTGGATCGAGCGCGGCGAGCTCGCGCATTCGCGTGGTGATCGCGTCGTAGTCGCGATAGTCGGCGAAGAAGTCGGTCGAGCTGTCGTGGGCGATCCGCACCTGCTCGGCGCGAGCATCGGCGTCGATGTCGTTCGACTCGATCTCGAACGGTACGTGAACATTCGCGAGGAGAGACAGCGAGGAGTTGCGCACCACCAGGTCGAGCGGGAGATTCGGCCCGGTGTCGTCGCTCCAGATGTCGAGTGCGTATTCCCTCGCGAGCTCGCACGCCGCCGGAACGTGACAGTCGACGCGAATCTCGACGCGCGGATCCGGCGTTGCGCGGTTCATCATCATGCACAGCGACGCCGCGAGCGCGGCCGCAAGCATCCACCGCGGCACACGAGCTACGTCGAGGATGTACACGTAGCCAGCGTAGCACGCGCGTCTGGAAGGCCGCGGAGTCGGCGATCATCGACCGAGTTGCCGGATTCGGGCGCCCGGCGCGGATTCTTGGTAACGATCTCGCACGTCGCGACAGGATGAGGGCGTGGCCAGAACGTTGAGCGCGGAGCAGCTGCTCCAGGATGCCGCCTGGCTGAAGGGCCTCGCGAGGACGCTCGCGCACGATCGAGACGACGCTGACGATCTGGTCCAGGAGTCGTTGATCGCGGCGTGGCAACGCCAGCCCGACCCGAGCCGGCCCATGAGGGCGTGGCTCACGAAGGTGGTCCGCGATCTCGCGGGCATGAAGCGTCGAAGCGAGCAACGGCGAGCCGCGCGTGAAGCCGCCACGGACGATGCACACGCGCCCGCAGCGCCCGACGAGCTGCTGGAACAGATGCGGTTGCATCGGCTGCTCGTGGACCTCGTCCTCGAGCTCGACGAGCCGTATCGCTCGACCGTCATCGCGCACTTCGTGGAAGGCCGCACGTCTGCCTCGATTGCCCGATCTCTCGGGATTCCTGCGGGCACGGTACGGAAGCGGCTGTGGGAAGCGCTCTCGAGACTACGAGCCGGCCTGGATGCCAGGTCCGGCAACCGCAATCGGTGGGCGCCGGCCGTGCTCGCGTTTGCCAGAGGAGGCATGCAAGTGGCGAAGTCCACCAAGGTTGTGCTCGCGGCTGTCGCCGCACTTCTGCTGATCAGTGCAGCGACGGTACTCATGCTCGTTCGTCCGAGCTCGCACGACTCGAAGACACCGCTCTCGAGCACACACGATTCGAATACAGCTTCCGCGGGGCCACCGGCGGCCCTCCTGTCGAGCGGGACGTCACCAGCCGACGCGAGCACCGCCGTCGTGACGTCCGATGCGCGCGCTGCAGAGCGAGCTGCCATGCTCGAGGCGATCGCAAAGGCGCGAAGCCATCGCACGGCCGTACCGGTTGGCGTGACCCACGCGGCCAGCGCGACGGCCGCCCCGACGACCGGCGGCTCGACGGGCACGACGCTCGAGATCGTCGACAAGACGGGCGACACCAGCGACTGGGAGAAGCGAGCGCTCGGCACCGTCAACTCGCTGTTCGGTCAGTGCTACGACCTCGGTCGCGCCGAGGATCCTGCGTTCGCAGGCACGATCGTGGTTCGCTTCACGCTCGTGGCCGAGCCAGGCGTCGGCGGACTGCTCGAGGACGTCGGGATCGTCGACGACAAGGACCCATCGATTACCAAGCCGATCACCCAGCCGACGTTCAGAGACTGCATCATCCAGCAGCTGTACGCGCTCGAGCTCGACCCGCCGCCGGATGGGGTCACGGTCAAGCGCCAGATCTCGCTCAGTTTTTGACCGGCGCGTCGGCACCGGCCTTGGATCGGGGGGGGCGCACGTCACGTCCAAGCCGCGAGATAGACTCGTCAATTCACATGCGCTCGCATCTTCACGCGACTTCGCAACCGTCCGCGGATATCCACGTCGAAAGGATATCCCCATGCGAGCGCTCCGTCTTCTGTGTGCCTTCGGCGCCGTCCTGATCGTCGCCTGTCTCGACCACTCGGGTACGCCTACCTCATCGCAACACCACGACCTCAACGGCTCGGCGGCGTGCGGTGATGGCGTGTGCGGTTCGAACGAGGACCATACGAGTTGCCCCAACGATTGTTGCGAGCTCGGCTCGGGCGGCGGCTCGGCGACCACGTGTCACGCGGCCTGTGGCAACGGGTTCTGCGACGGTAACGAGACCCACGCGTCGTGTCCTGCCGATTGTTGCGCAGTGGGCTCCGACGGCGCGTGCGTCGCCATGTGCGGCAACGGGTTCTGCGAGGTCGGCGAGGATCATTCATCGTGTCCGAGCGACTGCTGCGAGACGACCGGATCCGGTGCGTGCGTCGCCGTGTGCGGAAACGGGTTCTGCGAGGTCGGCGAGGATCATTCATCGTGTCCGAGCGACTGCTGCGAGACGACCGGATCCGGTGGGTGCGTCGCGGTATGCGGCAACGGATTCTGCGAGGTTGGAGAGGATCACGCGTCGTGTCCCAGCGACTGCTGCGAAACCACGGGCTCGGGCGCGTGTCTGCCGGTCTGCGGGAATGGATTTTGCGAGGAGGGCGAAGACCATGCCTCGTGCCCAGCCGATTGTTGCGAGACCACGGGCTCCGGCTCTGGCTCCGGCGGCTGCCTCTGACCGCATGATCGCGTGGGAACGAGCGCGCGCGGCGCACCCTCAGCTGCCCGACGCACGCGACGAGTTCGGTGCGTTCGCTGCGGCGATTCCGGATCTCGAGCGCCGGCACGTCGCCGACCTGTATCTGGCCTGGGCATGCGCGCGTGGTGATGACGCCGCGCTCGCGGTGTTCGAGCGCGACATCGTGCCCGGACTCGCACGCGCGCTCGCGAGCTTCGGCGACCGCGACGAGGTCATCCAGGTGTTGCGCGAGCGCATGTTCGCCGGCGAGCGAGGCATCTCCGCATACGATGGGCGCGCGCCGCTCGTCGTGTGGCTGCGCGTGTGTGCGACGAGGATCGGCCTGCGCTCCCAGGAGCGCGAGCGACGCTCCGAGCCGCTCGACGACCGCCGGCTCGACGAGCTCGCACCGGGCGTCGATGATCCGCAGCTCGCGTATCTGCGCCGCGTGTACGGCGCGTCATTTCGCGAGGCGTTCGACGCGGCCGTCGCGAGCCTGGCGCCGCGCGAGCGGAATCTGCTGCGGCTCTCGGTGATCGACGGGCTTGGCATCGATCAGCTCGCGGCGATCTTTCATGTGCACCGCGCGACCGCGGCCCGCCGGCTTACGCAGGCACGCGATGCACTCGTGGCGGCGACACGCGACCGCATGCGCGTCACGCTCGCGATCAGCGAGTCGGAGCTCGAGAGCATCTTGCGGATGCTCCAGAGCCTCACCGATCTGACCCTCGGAAATCTGAGGAATCGAGAACGCGCGCCGTGAAAAACTGTGCAGGCGACAACACGATCGCGGCGCTGATTGCAGGAGCGCTCGACCCGACCGCGGCGCGCGGCCTCGACGCGCATCTCGACACATGCGCGAGTTGCCGTCAGCTCGTCGCGAGTCTCGGGCGCGGACTGTCGGCGCTGACGAGCGAGCACGCGTGCCAGCGCGTCGGGCGTTACGAGCTGCAGCGCGCGATCGGCGTCGGCGGAATGGGCGTCGTTTACGAGGCGCGCGACACCGTGCTCGAGCGCCGGGTCGCCGTGAAGCTGCTGCGCCCCGACTCGGCCTGCGATCCGCGGCTCCTGCTCGCGGAGGCGCGCGCGATGGCGAGACTGTCGCATCGCAACATCGCAGCGATCCACGATGCCGGCTTCGCCGACGGCCGCGTGTACCTGTGCATGGAGTACGTGGCAGGCACCACGCTGCGCGAGTGGCTTGCCGCGGCGGACCGCACGACGCGCGAGATTGTCGACGTGTTCACCGCCGCCGGGCGTGGGCTCGCATACATCCACGACCAGGGCGTCGTGCACCTCGACTTCAAACCCGACAACGTGCTCGTGGAACGCAGCGGACGGATCGTCGTCACCGACTTCGGCGTTGCCGCGATCGCGGCGCGTACCGGAGTGATCGCAGGCACGCCGCGGTACATGGCACCGGAGCAGAAACGCGGCACTCGCGCGGACGCGCGCGCAGATCAGTATGCGTTCGCGATCGCGCTCGGCGAGGCACTCGGTGATCGGGCTCCCGGCTGGGCGTACGAGGTGATCGCGCGCGGCACGAGCGACCGCGCGGCGGACCGCTACGAGACCATGGACGAGCTCGTCGCGGTCCTCGAGGCCGGTGCAGGCAGGCGACGCAGGCGTGTCGCCCGAGGGCTCGCGGTCGCTGCGACCATCGCGCTCGCACTGCTCGCCGTGCGCGCGCCCGAGCTCGTGACGCGCGTGATCGAGCACGAGCGCGTCGAGCACGTGCCGGTGGGTGTGCCGGTCGCCACGGTCGAGCCCGTCGCCACCGTGGCATCCACTGACGATCGCGTTGTCGCGGCCGCGCCCACGCGGGACGCCGGCGCGATGGTCCGCGCACTGACGATCGCGCTCGGTTCGCAACGCGAACGACGTGGCACCCTGCTCGCCCTCGAGGATCCGGCGCTCGCAGCACCCGTCCACGAGGGGGGCGACGCCAGCGTCTGCGACGACGACAGCCCGCGCACGTGCGCTAGTGATCCACCTCCGTGGTGCCCCGCCGGCACCACGCTCGCACTGCAGGACGGCTGCTGGACGTGCGCCGACGAGCACGGCTGCGCACCGCTCGGCATCCCGCACGCGTGCGACGACGGCTCGCCACTGCGCTGCACGCGTACGCGCCCCAGATGCACCGGCCGCGAGCTGCCCAGCATCCGCGGCGGCTGCTGGGAGTGCGCCGATCCGTTTGCGTGCACCGCCTTGTCTCCGAGCTTCCCGGTACCGCCCCCGTTGCCGAACCGGTGCGGAGACGGCACATGCGACCCGGGCGAAGACACGCGGAACTGTCCTGCGGATTGCCCGCTGCCGCACGGTGCAGGATCCGGGACCGGGTCGGGACAGGGATCCGGATCCGGGACCGGGTCGGGACAGGGATCCGGATCCGGATCAGGATCGGGCGCGGGATCCGGATCTGGAACCGGCTCGGGATCGGTGGCCGCGCATTGCGGCAACGGTATGTGCGAGATCGGCGAGAGCCACACGACCTGCCCAGGTGACTGCTGTGAGACCACCGGCAGCGGCGCGTGTGTGCCGGTCTGCGGGAACGGCTTCTGCGAGGCCGGTGAAGATCATGCCTCGTGCGCGTTCGACTGCTGCGCCGTGGGTTCATCGGGCGCGTGTCTCGGTTCTGGACGGAACTTCTAGTGGTACTCGTCGCCGAGCTTGAAGCCGGACGAAGATCACTGCGGGATGCGCGGGACCCGCGTGTCGCCGGGTGTGTAGTCCCGGTGATAGATCTGCACGAGCGCAAGGAACAGCGCGACGCTGAGGGGGCCGACCAGGAGGCCGATCGCGCCGAACGTCGCGAGGCCGCCGATCAGCGAGAAGAAGACGACTCCGCCGTGGATCTCGAGGCCGCGGCGAATGAGTAGCGGCTTGACCAGGTTGTCGACGAGCCCCACGACCACGAGGCCCCACGCGCCGAGGAAGATGGCCATGTACGGGTGGCCGGTCAGGAGGAGGAGCGCTGCAGCGAAGAGGCTCACCACCGCGGCGCCGATCGCGGGGATGAAGGCGAAGAAGAACGTCACGACGGCGAAGAACCACGGGTTCGGGACGCCCGTGATCAAGAAACCGATCAGGGCGGCGCCCGCCTGCACGGCCGCGGTGATGCCCGCGGACGCGACGACGGCGTAGGAGACGCGGCGGAACGTCGCGAGCAGCTCGCGCGTCTGGCCTTCACGAAGCGGCGAGATGCTGTCGAGCCAGCCCACCAGCTTGTCGCCGCGGACGAGCAGGAAGAACAGCGCGATCACCATCAGCACCGCGTGAAACGCGAAGGCGCCGGTCGCGGCGAGCGCGCTACGGACGACCTCGGTGGTCGTTTCGTCCTCGGCGTCGACGTGCCTCACCAGCTCGCTCGGCGTGCTGGGCATGGCCACGATCGCGTCGTTGATGACGTCGCGCGCGCTCGCCGGCAAGCGGTTCACGAGCTCGGCGACATCGTCGCTGTGGAGCGCGTGGGAGACGAACCGAACGCCGTCGGAGCCATCGCGGATCACGAACGTCGCGATGAGGGCGACCGGGCCGAGTAGTGCTGCAACGACGCCGAGTGTGAGCGCACTCGCCGCGATGCTTCGCTTGCCGCGGAGATGCGCGGAGGCGCGCTGCTGGAGCGGCCACAGCACGCCTGCGAGCACGGCCGCGAGCACCAGCTCCGTCACGAGGGGTTTGATCACCAGCGCGACGAGCACCACCGCGCCGATCATCAGCGCGAGGAAGAAGCGCGGCACCGGCTGTTCCGCCATGACGAGCCTCAGCTCCGGCGGAGCCTGCAATGGTTGCGTAATGCGGCCACGACAGCCAGGGTTGCAAGGATCACACCCTCGGCGAGGCGGACTGCCGCGTGCGAGGTCTCGCGTACGGCAGTGTGTGCACGTGGAGGCTTGTAGCGCGCGCCACACCCGGCGAGCGGTTTTCGCCCGCGAGTCCCCGTCCGGCTCGGCTTTGCCTTACGATCGGTTCAATGGGGAAGCTTTCCTGCTGTGCAGTGTTTTTGACGTTTTCGGCGTGCGGCGGCGGCGGCGGCGGCAAGACGCCCGACGCAGCGGTTCATGACTCGGCGCCGAATGTCGACGCACCGGTCGAGACGCTCGGGACACCGCCCGCGCTCGCGATCGCGTGCACCGATGCCGCGGCCGATGTGTACACGCTGCCGTCGGGGCTCCCGGCGATGAGCGACTCGCATCGCGGCGACGTGTTTCACTGCGCCACGACCGAGTCACTGTCCAAGTACAAGGTCAACGCGCAGATCACCGCGTACAACGTCGGCTATCCGGTCGCCGAGGCCGCGAATGCGACCTCCGGGTTCTGGACGTTCCGGATCGCCTATCGGTCGGAGCGCAACACGGTCAACGCGGGGCGCGCCGAAGGCGACATGGCCGCGTATCTGCTGGTGCCGGAACATCCGCTCGCCGGCGCGCCGCTGGTGGTGTTCGGCCACGGCTCGGTCGGCATCGCACCCAAGTGTGCGCCCACGCACCTCGACCTGTCGGGCGCGGTGGATGACCAGGACTTCCCGTCGGCGCTGCTGAAGTTCGCCGGCGCGGGATATACGGTGATCGCGCCCGACTACTCCGGCTTTTCGTACAACCAGCCGCCCGGCTACTTCATCGCCGAGGACGAGGCGCACGGAATCCTCGACGCCACGCGCGCGGCTGCGAAGGTGCTGCCGTCGCCGCCTTCCAAGGTCGTGTTCGTCGGCCACTCGCAGGGCGGCCACTCGGTGGTCGCGGCGCAGAGCTATGCGGAGAGCTACGGGCACGCCGGGACGCTGGTCGGCGTCGCGGCGTTCGCGCCGTTCTGGGCATCGCTGTCGCTGTTCGGCGCGGCGACCACGTCGACTGCGGGCCTGATGACCGCGAACTCGGCTGACACGAGCTCGATCCTCTATCCGATGGAGTACGCGTACTCCGAGGGCGAGCTGCGCGACGGCAGCGGGCACGGCGTCGACGTGTTCCAGACGGCCAAGCAGGCGGCCGCGAAGGACGCGATGCTCGGCGGCGAGTGCTACGACATGGCGAAGCTACAGGGGCTCGGCGCGACGCCCGCCGATTTCTTCGACACGAACTTCGTCAACGACGTCGGAAATACATGCGCGCTCGGCGGCAGCTGCACCACGGGCGTCGCCCCGACGTGGAAGCAGCACTGGATCGACGAGCGCCCGACCATCGATACGACCGGCGCTCCGATGCTCGTCATCTTCGGAGGCGCGGACACGTTCGTCACGCCCGCCCGCGCGCAGTGCGTGCAGGACAAGCTCAACGCCGACCTCGCCGCCGGGAGCGCCGCGACCGCAACCGTCACGTACTGCCAGAACGCGGCGGCTGCTCACCGCGATCTCGTGCGCACCAGCGACGTCGACTACGTGATGTCGTGGATCAACGCGCAGGCCGGCATCGGCACGCAGCCAGCGGCCTGCACCGCGCCGCCGGCGAAGTTCTGCCCGTCGATTCCGGCGAACATCTGAGCGCTCGCGACGACTAGAGATCGAGGTGCTCGACGAGTAGCAGCAGGCGCTCGCCTTCGTGTGGGCCGTCGAGCGGCTCGATCTCTGCGAGGTCGCCCCAGAACCCGCCGGTGCGCAGCTCGATGAAGAGCGCGCGCGTGCCCGCGGAGAGCACCGGCGGACCGGCGCGCCGCGCGAGCGTGCTGCCATCGCGGGCGCGGATCGTGTCGGCGGCCGCAGCGGTGATCACGCGGGTGAGCCGCGCGGCCGGATGAACGAGCGAGGACGGGTGCGCCATCGACACGAGCGTCGCCGCTCGGTCTGACACTCGCCGCCGCGAGATCAGGGCGTGCCCTGCCCGGTCTTCATGATGGTCATCTGCTCGTCGAAGGACTTGCCGTCGGGGCCGCAGTCCTTGTCGTTGAAGCGATCCTTGCCCGACTCCTGGAGGCACTTGCGCGCCTGGTCGGACGCCTTGGTGCAGACGTCCATGAACTTGGCCTTGTCGGTCGAGTACGACTTCTCGCCGTTGCCCTTCTTGTAGATCGCCTCGCACTCATCCGCGGGGCTCTTGCCCTTGCAGCCAACGGCGCCGAGCGCCGCGAGAGAAAGCATCATGATCGTGGTCAGTCGCTTCATCCGTGTCCTCCTGTGTGGCGCCGACGAATTGCACGCGGTGGGCCGTCCATGTACGAGCGTAAGTGCCCGTCTCGACACGCGGACCGGCGCGCCGGAGGACGTCACGTGTCGTCACGTGTCAGGCGGTCATTCCTCTTCGACGAACGTGCCGTCGGCCTTGAACGTCGCTTCCTTGCCGCCGAACGCGACCTCGTAGCTGATGTCCTTGCCGGCGGTCTGCTTCTCAGCGCGCTCGAGCTTCGCCTTGGGGTATTTGGTGGCGAACGCCTTCTTCACGGCGTCGGGCAGCTCGGTGAGCGCGATCTTCTCCTCGATCTCGAGGATCGTGCCGTCGGGCGCGACGTCGACCTCGGCCTTCGTCGCATCGGACCGGGTGACGCGGACCTCGAACTGATCGTGGCCGTGTTCCTTCTCGGCCTTGCAGCTCGCGACCTTCGACTTCGGGAACGCCTTGGTGATGGCGTCGGTGACGGCGGTGGGACAGCTGGGGGCGGCGAGCGCGGGGCTCGTGACCAGGAGGGCCAGGAGGCTGAATCGGAGCATGTGGGGAGAATACGTAGGCGCCGTGAACGGGCGATGAAAGTGCGTGCCAGGGCTGATTGACCCCAGATCAGACCGTATGTGCGCTTATCATCCCCCGCGATGAGGTCGGTCGTGCTCCTCGCGCTCGGCGCCTGCTCGTTTCAGGGCAACAACCCGCTTGCGGGGGACGCACACGCAGGCGATGCGCGCGCAACCGATGCACGGGGCGGCGATGGTGCGATGCGCGACGCGGCGATGATCGACGGGCGGCTCGTCGACGCACCCGCTGGTTGCGACGGCGCCGGCGCGTACACGGTGTGCCTGAGCTCTCAGCCGACGCAACCGCTGACGCTGTTCAACCTCCTCATCGATACCGATGACTGCATCGGCGGTCAGAAGGTCGTGCCCGGTCCGGGCGCGCCCACGCTGTGCGTGCTGTCGGGAACGACCGTGTCGATCGGCGGGCTCGTGCGCGGCGAAGGCTCGTTGCCGCTGGCGGTGCTGGCGAGCGGCTCGATGACGGTGATGGGCGGCTCGACGCTCGACGTCTCGAGCTCGCGCGCGAACGGCCCGGGCGCCGGCGCGAACGCGGCGGGATGCCTACGCGCGAATGGCGCCAGCAACATGATGGGCGGCGCCGGTGGCGCGGGCGGCAGCTTCGGGACCATTGGCGGTGCCGGCGGTACCGGCGCGACCACCGGTCCGAGCCCGTCCGCGGCGACGAGTCCGGCGTTCGTACGCGGCGGCTGCGGCGGTGGCGCCGGCGGCAGCGGCATGGGCACCGGTGGCGCGGGCGGCGACGGCGGCGGCGCGATCTATCTGCTCGCGCGCGGCTCGCTGACGATCGACGGGCGCATCGATGCATCGGGCGGCGGCGGCAGCGCGCCCGGCACGAACAAGAACGGCGGCGGCGCCGGCGGCAGCGGCGGCATGATCGCGTTGTGGGCCGGCACGATCAGCATCAGCGGCGAGCTCTACGCGAACGGCGGCGGCGGCGCAGGTGGCTCGGAGTCTCAGACCGGAACGAGCGGCGGAGAGTCGCCCGGCGCGACGTACGCGGCGTCCGGTGGCAACGGCGGCGGCAACACCGGTGACGGCGGTGCCGGCGCGATCGCGACGCAGGCCGGCGGATCCGGCGCGAACGGCTCGAAGGGCGGCGGCGGTGGTGGTGGTGGCGTCGGCGTGATTCGCACCGTGTCGGGGCAAGCGCTCGGCGGGACGCTGTCGCCGCCGGCATCGTAGTCAGTCGGCGAGGCCGAGCCGGCGCAGCAGCGGCGAGAGCGTGAGGCCCTGCACGAGGATCGCGAACGACACGACCGCGTAGGTCATGACGAGGATCGCATCGCGGTGCGGACTCGACGGCAGCGCCAGCGCGAGCGCGACCGCGAGGCCACCGCGCAGGCCGCCCCAGGTCAGGATCTTCACCGCGTGCGGGGGGCGCTTCATGAACGGGCGCAGCACCGCGGCCGACGCGCCGACCGACACCAGGCGCGCGGCGAGCACGACGGGCACGGCGATCGCGGCGGCGATCGCGAGGCCGGTCGAGACGTGCAGGCGCGTCGCCTCGAGGCCGAGCAAGAGGAACAGCACGGCGTTGAGGATCTCGTCGACGAGCTGCCAGAACATCGCGACGTGCTCGCGCGTGACCTCGCTCATGCCACGCTCGGTGGTGCGGTTGCCGACGACGATACCGGCGACCACCGCGGCGATCGGTGCGGAGATCGCGAGCGACTCGGCGAGCGCGTAGCCACCGATCACGAGCGCGAGCGTGATCAGGACCTCGACGACGTAGTCATCGATCGAGGACAGCATGCGGTCGCCGACGTACCCGAGCACGAGCCCGAACGCGGCGCCGCCGATGGTCTCGCGCACGAACAGGTACGCGACGTGGCTCGCGGTCACGTGCTCGCCGGTCACCGTCGTCAGCAGCACCATGAACACGACGACGCCGACACCGTCGTTGAACAGTGACTCGCCCGAGATCACGATCTCGATCGGGCGCGGCACCCGCGACGACTTGAGCGCGCCGAGCACCGCGATCGGATCGGTCGGCGAGATCAGCGCGCCGAACAGCAGCGCACTCGAGAGGCCGAGCGTGTCGCCGAGGATCGCGTACATCGCGAGCCCGACGAGCGCGGTCGACAGGAGCGTCCCGCCGAGCGAGAGCACCGCGACCGGCCAGCGCTGCTCGCGCAGCTCGCGGACGTTGATGTGCAACGAACCGGCGAACAGGAGCAAGCCGAGCATGCCGTGGAGCAGCGTCGGGCCGAAGTTCGCCTGCGCGACCACCTGCTCGATCCGCGCTGCGTCGATCGCGCCGGTCTCGTCGAGCACGACGACCACGAGCGACGCCGCCAGCGAGATCGCCATGAGGCCGATCTGCGACGGCAGCCGGATGAAGCGCGCGTTGACGTACGCGAGCAGCGCAGTCAGCGAGAGGATCAGGGCGGCGATCTGGACCGTGGTCACGTGAGTCGGCCGCGAAGGCGGCCCGACCTTCGCAATCCTGCAGCGACAATCGCTGCACCCTTGCGATCAGTCTACCGCGTGCACGAGTTCGCCGCAGGCGGCTTGCAGATACCCATGTTGTTGCACGTACCCTGGACGCCGTTCTGCAGGCAGGCGGTGTCGTCACCCGGCGTGCACGTGACCGTACATACCTCGAGGCCCGCGCCGCCGAACGTCTTGCAGTTCTGCGACATGCACTGCGTGTTGTCGGTGCACGGATCGTAGGCGGCGCCGGTGCACGCCGCGGCGCTGTTGGATCCGCTGCCGCCGTTGTTGCCGTTGCTGCCGCCCATCGAGACCGAGGCATCGGGCGACGTCCCGCCGGTCCCGCCGGTGGACCCGCCCGTGGTTCCGCCGGTCGATTCACCGACCGTGCAGCCGGCCACGATCGCGAGCGCCACCACGAGGAGGGTCTTCATGGCCGCGGGAAATTGCAGCCTCGGTGCCAGCCCGTTGTCATGGGGCCGTAACACCGGGCAGACCTAACCCGGTGATGGCTGGCCGGACGACCGCGACGGGGCCCCCACTCCGAGGGGGTAAGTCCCGGTCGCGAGAGCCTTTTGCGCGATTCGTGCAGTCGTGCGTTGCGCCGGGAGCGAGGCCATGACGAGGCTGGGTCATGGACGACAAGCACGGGCACGAGCACGGCCACGATCATGACCACGACCACGATCACGACCACGAGCACGAGCTGACCGTGGACGCGAACGTCTTCGAGACGCTCCTGGCGAATCAGGCGAAGATCCTCGCGAACCAGAAGGTGCTCGCTGCGAGCCAGAAGAAGCTCGAAGCCACCCAGAAGAAGCTCGATCAGGTGCTCGCGAACCAGAAGAAGATCCTCGAGACCCAGAAGAAGATCCTCGCGAAGAAGAAATGATTTCTCCTCGCGGCGAGCGCGATCAAAATTGGAAGTAGATGAACGGCACGATCTTCGTGTGTGACAGCTCGCGTAGGATCAGTGCCGCCGCAGCGAGCAACGTGCCCTGCGCCCACGGTGGCAGCGCGGCGAACCGGTCGCGCAGCCAGCGGAAGCTGCCGTCGCCGAAGAAGTGACACAGGAACCCGACGGTCAGCGCGCAGGTGACGATCGGCACCAGGTTCGCGTGATCGGTCTCCGCGCCCGCGAGCCGGCGCAGGATCGCCAGTGCGTTGTCGAACGACGTCGCGCGGAAGAACACCCACGCGAGGCAGACGTAGTGGAACGTCAGGAACGTGGCGAGCGCGCGCCGCAGCGCCTGCACGACGGGGAACCGAAACTCGACAAGCGCGCGCAGGGTGACACCGGCGTCCGCGGCGTCGGCGGCGAGGCCGCAGCCCCAGGTCGCGAACGCGAGCGGGATCCACGTCGACGAGTCGGCCCACTCGAGCGCCGCGAGCATCGCGGCACCGCCGAGGCACATCGCGGCGCGCCAGGCCTCGGCGGCGAACGGGCGCGCATCGAGCGTGCGGCCGAACGGCGGCGGCGGCGTGGGCGTGCGCGACTCTGGAGCGTCGCCGCCGAGCCAGCCGGTGAGGACGGCCCACAGCGGCGTCAGCGTGACCCAGCCGAGCACGAGGCAGGTCCAGGTCGACGTCGTGCCGCGCACCGCGAACAGCTCGACCGAGAGGCCGGCGACCGCGACCGCCGCGGTCCACGCGAACATCGAGGTGACCGCGGTCGGGGTGAACGTGCGCGCGCGCTGGAAGTAGCGCGTGATCGCGAGGCCGAAGCCGTGGAGCGCGCCCCACACGATGAACGCCCAGGACGCGCCGTGCCACAGGCCGCCGAGGATCATCGTCAG
>Ga0207683_10002224_pt1 | contig 17070 bp, 18 predicted proteins | sample KBSM73metaG_FD_184333 | JGI IMG/M metagenome (GOLD analysis project Ga0207683, IMG submission 184333) | Miscanthus rhizosphere microbial communities from Kellogg Biological Station, Michigan, USA - KBS M7-3 metaG (SPAdes) (version 2) | ecosystem: Host-associated > Plants > Roots > Rhizosphere >... | reverse complement strand
ACCGCCGAGGATCCGGTCGAGTTCAACCTGCACGGCATCAACCAGGTGCAGATGCACGAGGACATCGGCCTGAACTTCGCCACCGCCCTGCGCGCGTTCTTGCGGCAGGACCCGAACATCATCATGGTCGGCGAGATTCGCGACTTCGAGACCGCCGAGATCGCGGTGAAGGCCGCGCTCACGGGCCACCTCGTACTCTCGACGCTGCACACCAACGACGCGCCGTCGACGGTGTCGCGCCTCCTCAACATGGGCATCGAGCCGTTCCTCGTGACGGCGTCTGTGAACCTCGTGCTCGCCCAGCGCCTCGCGCGCCGTATCTGCAACGACTGCAAGGTGCCCGCGGAGAAGCATCCCGAGGCGCTACAGAAGATGGGCATGACCGACGAGGCGATCCGCACCGCCAAGATCATGAAGGGCAAGGGCTGCGGCACGTGCAACAACACCGGCTACAAGGGCCGCGTCGCGCTGTACGAGGTGATGCCGTTCTCCGATCCGCTCAAGGAGCTCGTGCTGCAGGGCGCGTCGGCGGCCGAGATCAAGGCCGAGATGATCCGCGGCGGCGTGCAGAGCCTCCGCATGGCCGGCATCCAGAAGATCCTGGAAGGCATGACCACGCCCGAAGAAATTCTGCGCACCACGGTGGATGACTGATGGCGCAACTGAACCTGCAAGCGCTGCTCAAGGCGATGCTCGACAAGGGAGCATCGGATCTCCACATCACCGCGGGCTCGCCCCCACGGTTGCGCATCGACAACGAGCTGGTGCGCCTGCAGACCGAGCCGCTCACGCCGGTCGACACCAAGCAGCTCTGCTACTCGGTGATGAACGACGCGCAGAAGCTCCGGTTCGAGGAAGACCTCGAGATCGACTTCTCGTTCGGCATCCGCAACCTCGCCCGCTTCCGCGCGAACGTGTACATGCAGCAGAGCTGCGTCGCGGGCGCGTTCCGGATCGTCCCGTACAACATCATCCCGCTCGAGGAGCTCGGGCTCCCCCCCGTGATCATGGAGTTGTGCGAGCGCCCGCGCGGCCTCGTGCTCGTCACCGGCCCGACGGGCTCGGGCAAGTCGACGACGCTCGCCTCGATGATCGACCGCATCAACACGCGGATGCGCGGTCACATCGTCACCGTCGAGGATCCGATCGAGTTCCAGCACACGCACAAGGCGTCGCTGGTCAACCAGCGCGAGATCGGCCGCGACAGCCAGTCGTTCAAGCGCGCGCTGAAGTACATCCTGCGCCAGGATCCCGACGTCGTGCTGATCGGCGAGATGCGCGACCAGGAGACGATCGAAGCCGCGCTGACGGTCGCCGAGACCGGCCACCTGTGCTTCGGCACGCTGCACACGAACAGCGCGGTGCAATCGATCAACCGTATCGTCGACGTGTTCCCGTCGCACCAGCAGAGCCAGATCCGCGCGGTGCTGTCGTTCGTGCTCGAGGGCGTGGTCACCCAGACGCTGATCCCGAAGGCGCAGGGCGCCGGACGCTGCCTCGCCGCCGAGGTGATGGTGCCGAACGCCGCGATCCGGAACCTGATCCGCGAGGACAAGCTGCACCAGATCTACTCGCAGATGCAGATCGGTCAGTCGAAGTTCGGCATGCAGACGATGAACCAGGCGCTCTGCGAGCTGTACTTGAAGAAGCAGATCTCGCTCGAGGAGTGTCTCGGTCACACGAGCGAGCAAGACGAGCTCAAGACGATGATCCTGAACGGCGGCGGCTCGCTCGGAAACCTCTCCGGGCCTGCGAACGCACCGTCGAGCACCCGACGCTGAGGAGCTGACATGGCCAAGTTCCAATGGGAAGGCACCACGCGCGCGGGCGAGAAGAAGCGCGGCGTCATCGAGGCGGACTCGGCAGCCATGGCCGAGGACCGGCTTCGCGCGGATGGCCTCACCATCGGCCGCGTGCGCAAGGAAGGCGGCGGCCTCAACATCAACATCCAGATCGGCAGCGGCGTCCCGCCGAAGGATCTGCAGATCTTCACGCGCCAGCTCGCGACGATGATCGACGCCGGCCTGCCGCTCGTGCAGTGCCTCGACATCCTCGCCGCGCAGACCGAGAACAAGTCGTTCCAGAAGATCCTCTCGAACGTGAAGAACTCCGTCGAGCAGGGTTCGACGTTCTCCGACGCGCTGAAGCGACACCCGAAGGTGTTCGACGAGCTCTACGTCAACCTCGTCGCTGCCGGCGAGGTCGGCGGCATCCTCGACGGAATCTTGAACCGCCTCGCGGTGTACATCGAGAAGAACGTCAAGCTGCGCGGCCAGCTCAAGAGCGCGATGTACTACCCGACGGGCATCATGGTCGTGGCGATCGCCGTGATCTGCGTGATGCTGATCAAGGTCATCCCGACGTTCGAGAAGATGTATCACGACATGGGTCACGCCCAGCTGCCGGGCGCGACGCAGGTCGTCATCAACCTCTCGCACGCGTTCCTCAACCGCTGGTACCTGTTCGCCGGCGGACTGTTCGGCACGATCTTCGGCGTGATGGCCATGCGGCGCACCGAGGGCGGACGCATTGCGTTCGATCGATTCCTGTTGCGCGTTCCCGTCATCGGCGGCGTGCTGCGCAAGATCGTCGTCGCGCGGTTCACGCGTACGCTCGGGACGCTGCTGTCGTCGGGCGTGCCGATCCTCGACGCCCTCGACATCTGCGCCAAGACCGCCGGCAACCGCGTCGTGCAGGCCGGCATCATGCGCGCGCGCGCCAAGATCTCCGAAGGTCACGACATGGCGAGCCCGCTCGCCGAGTCGAAGGTATTCCCAACGATGGTCGTGCAGATGATCGGCGTCGGCGAGCAGACCGGCGCGATGGATCAGATGCTGACGAAGATCGCCGACTTCTACGAGGAAGAGGTCGACACCGCGGTCTCCGGCCTGACCTCACTGATCGAGCCAGTGATGATGGCGTTCCTCGGCGTTGTCGTCGGCGGATTGATCATCGCGATGTACCTGCCGATCTTCAAGCTCGCCGGCAACATCCAGGGCTAGCCATGGCAGCGACGCCCGTCGCGACGCCGGGCGATTCGCTGGTCAGCGTCTCCGCGCCCGCTTCGCCGCCGAGCGATCTGCGGCGCCGCATCGCGCGTCTGCTCGCGCTGCGCACGCTCGTCGTCACGTTCGTGCTCGGGCTCAGCATGTGGCTGCTCGCCCGCGAGGAGCACCCGGAGCGCGCGGCGATGTGGTGGCAGTCGTCGATCATCGCGGCGCAGTACGTCGCCACGGTCGTGTTCGGCGCGCTGCTGCGCGGCAACTTTCAGCCGCAGCGCGTGGCGCGGCCGATGCTCGCGAGCGACCTCGTGCTCACGTCGCTGCTGGTGAGCGCGACCGGCGGCGCGCAGAGCCCGTACATCTTCCTCTACGCGCTGACGATCGTCGCGGCGGGTGCGCTGCTGTACCGGCGGGGGGCGGTCGTCAACACGATCGCGTCGCTCGGCGCGATGTTCGGCGTCTCGCTACTCGCGAACCACCAGCAGATCGTCGATCTGGTCCGCACGCTCGGCATCAACACGGCGGCGCTGATCGGCGTCGGCGCGCTGTCCTACATCTTCGGCGATCAGCTCGAGCGCGGCGCCGAGACGCTCGCGACCACGCGGCGTGCGGCCGCCGAGCTGTTGACGCTGCACCAGGACATCGTGCGGTCGCTGTCGTCGGGTCTCATCACGACGTCGCCCGACGGCACCGTGATCACGGTGAACGAATCGGCCGCCGAGATCCTCGGTCGCGGCGACTTCACCGGTGAGCCGATCGACCGCGTGATGCCGGGCGCCTCGGCGCTGCAGGAGCGGCGCGCCGACCTCGTGATCGGAGACAAGACGGTCGGCGTCACCGTGTCGCCGCTGCGCGACGAGCGCGACCAGGTCGTCGGCCGCGTGATCAACTTCCAGGACCTCACCGAGCTGCGCCGGCTCGAGCAGCACGCCCGCCGCGCCGAGCGCCTCGCAACGGTCGGTCAGCTCGCGGCCGGCGTGGCGCACGAGATCCGCAACCCGCTGGCGTCGATCTCGGGCTCGATCGAGCTGCTGCGCCAGTCGCCACAAGCGTCCGAGGACGACCGCACGCTGATGGCGATCGTCCACCGCGAGATCCAGCGCCTCAACGCGCTGATCGGCGACCTGCTCGACTACGCGAACCCGCGCCCGAAGCAGCTGGTCGACTTCGACCTCGCCACCCTCGTCGACGAGATCCTCCAGGTTGCGCGCGGCGATGCGGCGTTCGCGAGCGTCGAAGTCATCGCGGAGGTCGACCGCCCGCTGCCGCTGCACGCCGACCCGGCCAAGCTGCGCCAGGTCCTGTGGAACCTGCTGCGCAACGCCGCCGATGCAGGCTCGAAGACGGTCCGGGTCACCGCGAAGCCGGGTACGACCATCGCGATCGCCGACGACGGCTGGGGTATGGGCGCGGACGTGCTGGCGCGCATGTTCGATCCGTTCTTCACGACCAAGCCCAAGGGCACCGGCCTCGGCCTCGCGATCTGCTACGCGATCGTCGCCGAGCACGGCGGGCGCATCGATGCGGAGTCCGCCGTCGGCAAAGGCACGAAGGTGGTGGTCACGCTGCCCGCACCGGAGTAGCCTGACTCCCGTGCAATGCCCGATCTGCACCCAGGCCCTCGAGGGCGGTGAGCTCGTGATGGTGTGCACCGCGTGCCACCAGACGCTCGGCGGCGGCCTCTCGGTCGGCGCCACGGGCGAGTTCAAGGTGCCCTCGCCGGAGGAGCTGGACGCTCACACCTCGGGCGAGCATCCGCAGTCGAGCGATGCATGCGCGTGGTGCGGCAAGGCCGAAGGCGCCGTGAAGAAGCTGCTGGGCCGTGCCGGCGTCGCGCTGTGCAACGAGTGCGTGTCGCTCGCGTGCGACATCTTCGAGGCCGAGCTCGGCGGCGACTGGCGCTAGCGGACTACTGCGTGGTCCCGACGGCATAGTTGACCTGTTTCTGGGTCTGGATCTGGCCGTACTGCATGGCGAATTCGATGTCGTACGCCATGTGGAGCTCGCCTTCGTCGGCGAACGTCCCGTCGTGATTGCCGTCGACGAAACGACAGATGCGATTGCCGGATGCGGCGAGGAGAGACCCGTCGTCGAGGCCGTGAAGATCCTGGATGATGCAGTCGTACTCGCTATCCTTCTCGGTCCAGATCACGCTGATCTCGCTCGCGTCGATCGTTCCGTTCCCATCGCCATCGCGGACCGTAGCGAGGAACCTGTCCTGAAAGATCGATTGATTCGTGAAGTAGCCCAAGATCACGAGACTCCCGCTCGGTAATGCGACGACGAGGTCGGTCAGCGACGCACCGAGCGTGGCCCCGATGAAGCTGCCCTGCGCGATCGTCGAGGCGGTGCCGTTGCGGACGCGGATGAGGTCTTTCGTCGACGTGTCGAGGAACCACAGATCGCCGGCCGGATCTTGCGTCATCGGCCCGGGGCGAGTCGCGCTGCCGAGGTTCGCGTCGAGCGTGACCTCGCCCGCATCGTCGACATCTCCGTCCTGGTTCAGGTCTTTCAGGGCGTAGATCGCCGAGCTCGTGTCGGAATCGAGGACGTGCACGGTGCCGTCAGCGCCGCGCGTCGCCTCGTAGAGGTACGTTGCGCTTCCACCACCCGGCAGCGCGCCATGCCACCACGTCGTGACTTCGTTCGGCCCGGTGGTGTCGCCGTTCCCGTCGAGGTCGTGCAGCATGAGGGCGGCGGCGGAGCCAGCGCGCAGGCGAAGCACCGTGTTCTGGTCGAGGGGTAGCAACGAATAGGCGTTGTCGGTGCCGGTGTAGAAGACGGTGCGCTCCGCGAGCTCGTTCGCATCGCCATCGTCGCTGAGATCGACGTAACGGTTGATATTGAAGTCCTCGATCGTGAAGAGCGTCGCCGGGGCGCCCTTGATGATCGACCAGTCGCCGCCGGAACCGCCCTGCGTGCCGTCGCCGGGGTTGCCGTCGACATGACCGCTCGAACCACCTCCGCACGCACACGCGACCACGCAGACGATTGTCAGCACCCGCCCCATCCGCTTCGAGTGTATCCAGCTCGCGTGCGGACCGCCGCGAAAAATGGCTGCGCTGCTTTCACTACATTGCGTTGTGGGCGCTCGTGGTCGAGGATCGAGGTCGATGCGTGCGGTGGTGGGGTTGGTCTTGGTTGTCGCTGGCTGCACGTCCGAGCCGCATCAGTCGATGCAGCAGAGTGGCGTCGGGTCGGCGTGCGTGTTCATCGGTGGCGCCTGGCAGTGGAGCGGCTGCGGCGAAACGAAGTGCGTCATGTACCAGGACAACTGCGACGTCCACATCCAATGCCCGACCACGAGCGGAGGCGAGCACACCGGTGGCGGCACCATCAGCGGCAACGTGTTCAGCTTCAACGTCTACTGCAGCGCGACGATCAACGGTCACACACTGAGCGGGCAATGCACCGCGCCCGTGAATTGTTCGTTCACCGCAACGCATCCGTGAGCAATGCGTCTAGCGCGCATGCGCGGCGGCGCGCTGCCGATAATCCTCGGCATACGCGGCCTCGCCCTTGCGCGTCCACGCGTTCGACAGCTCGCGGCAGCGATCGGCCTCCAGGCGCGGCGGTAGCTCGCCCGCGGCGCGCATGCCGTCGAGCACGGCGATCGCGTCGTCGACGCGGCCGACCGCCAGCAGCGCGGTGCCTCGCGTGTGCTGGAGCGCGGGCACGTCGGGGCGCAGCGCGCTCGCCTCGTCGATCAGCGCGAGCGCCGCGTGCGGATCGCGCTCGAGCGTGGCGACCGCGCGGTTGTTCAACCAGACGGCGCGCTCGGCGACATCGAGCGTGGCGGGATCGATCCGTGCGAGCAGCGCCTCGGCCTCGGCGAGCTGGCCGAGCGCGACGCAGCAGCCGACGCGCGACAGCAGCGCCGCCCGCTCTCTCGCGCGCGTCCCGGCGAGCAGACCGAGGATGCGATAGCGCCGCGCTGCGCGCGGGAACGTGCCGGCCTCGAACGCGGCGTGCGCCGAGCGAGGCAGCCATAGCCACTGCCAGAGCGTGGCGGCGACCGCGACCGCGAGACCGAGGAGGGCGCCGAGCCGCGCGGCCACGGTGCCAAGCCCGACGACGAACGCGAGCGCGCCGGTCAGCCAGCCCAGGATTCGCAGCGCGAAGCGCACGACGCATTGTACCCGGGGTCCCTCGAGATCGCCGTGGGCAACCCTCCCGCGCGGCCGTAGTCTGATCTACGTGCGGGCCGACGTACTGGTCGGATCGGCGCTGTTCCACGGAGCCGCGCTCGCGCTGTTCGTCCACTGGCTGCCTCCGAGCACGCCGGCGACTGAACCTTCGGTCCCGCCGACGGTCGAGGTGAGCGTAGTGCCGGCACCACCGCCGGGCGCGGTGCTGGACGTCACGATCGTCGAGCTGCCCGACGAGCCGGTGCCTCCAGCCCCGCCGCCTGCCCTCGCAGCCACCTCGTCGCGCGTCGCAACCACGTCCTCCCGCATCGAGCCCTCCAGCCCCTCGCGCGTGAAAGCAACCGACCTCCTCCACATCGAAGCCGCCAACCCTTTGCACGTCGATGCCACCGGCACCGCCGGCCACGAGCCATCCACAGGCGGCCACGAGCCCGCGGGCGGCGGCCTCCTCCACATGCGTGGCCCCGATCTCGCGCTCGCGCCGGGCACCGCGGAGCACATCGCGGCCGGCGGCGAGCCGCTCCATGACCGCGCGCGCGAGTCCGGCCGCGTCGAGAACGTGCCCGGTGGCGGCGGCGTGATTCACGACCGCGTGACCACCGTTGCCATCGAGCGCGACGGCACGGCGCATTTCAGCGACAAGCCCGACATCGACGTCCACTTCCACTCGCCGATCCCGCACCTCGACTTCAAGGCCGACATGGCCGCGCTCGGCGACGCGCTCCAGGACTGGTATCGCGATCCGTACGCCGGCACGCGCTACGGACCGAGCACGGATCTCTCCGAGGCGAACCACGCAATCGCCGGCATGTGCGATGTGTGGGGAGATCCGGGCTGCGACGATCCGCTCGCGCCCGAGACCGAGAAGCGGGCGCGGAGCCGGCAGAACGTCGGCAGCGTCGGCATCCACGGCTCGGCCGACCTGACCGCGTATCTCTATCGCAAGCTCGCGCACACCGATCCATACGCGTCGCGCAAGCTGCGGCTCCTCGACGACACGCGAGCCGAGCGCATCGAGCGTGGTGCCGCGTTCCGCGCCGAGCAGGCTGCGCGCAGCGCCGAGCTGATGCAGCGCACGCTCGAGCAGCTGTGGGCATCGACGCCAGATCCGGCGGCGCGCCGGACCGCGCTGTTCGAGCTCTGGGACGACTGCGCGGACGACGAGGCCGGCGCACGCGCGCAAGCGATGGTCACCGGGTGGATCCGCGCGAAGCTGCCCGCCGGCTCTCCCGACGCCTACACGACCGACGAGCTGGCGGCGCTCGGCGCGCGCACGACGTCGCAGCGGGCGTTCGAGCCCTACGCGGACAGCCCGCGCACGAGCCGCGACACGCCGAACGCGATCGCGCCGCCCGGCACCAGGTAGATCTCGTGGCCGGGCGTCGAGCCGAGCGCCTGGAACCCGATCAGCACGGCGAGGCCGCCCGCGAATGCGATGAGTCCGACCGTTACGTTCCCGCGCTTCTCGCGCTTCCTGGCGTCACGGAGGATGTCGTCCATCGACGGCAGATCGGCCACGGCGCGACCCTAGGCCGCGTCACGCGCCGAGGCAAGCGCATTGCCGTGGACGCCGAGCCCGGCGCCTGGTAACTCCCGGGGCGATGTCGGAACGGCTGGTACCCCTCGGCAAGCGTGCAGCACCGGCGCGGCCGGTGCCGGCGCCCGGGGCGCCGCGCGTGTTCGTCGAGACGTACGGCTGCCAGATGAACGTCGCCGACTCCGATCTGATCGGCAGCGTGCTCGCCGAGGCGGGCTATGCGACTGCCGCGCGCGCCGACGAGGCCGACGTGATCGTCGTCAACACCTGCGCGGTGCGCGAGAAGGCCGAGGAGCGCGTGATCGCGCGCGCCGCCGAGCTCGGTGCCATCAAGCGCCGGCGGCCCGGCACCGTGCTCGCGATCGTCGGCTGCATGGCGGAGCACCTCAAGGAAGGGCTCGCCGAGCGCGCGCCCGCGGTCGACGTGATCGCCGGCCCCGATTCGTATCGCCGCATGCCCGACCTGCTCGCCGCGGCGCGCGCCGAGACGCATGACCACGCGCACCCGCTCGTCGACATCAAGCTCGACAAGGCCGAGACCTACGAGGGCCTCTCCGCAGCGGTCGGCGGCGACGGCATCTCGGGCTTCGTCACGATCCAGCGCGGCTGCGACAAGTTCTGCACGTTCTGCGTGGTCCCGTTCACCCGGGGCCGCGAGCGCGGTGCCTCCCCGCGCGAGATCCTGCGCCAGTGCCGCGATCTCGTCGACGCCGGCTATCGCGAGGTCATGCTGCTCGGCCAGACGGTGAACAGCTACGTATACGAGGACGTCACGTTCGCGCAGCTGCTCCGCGCGGTCGCCAGGATCGACGGCCTCGAGCGCATCCGGTTCACCTCGCCCTACCCGGTCGACTTCACCGACGACGTCGTCGCGGCGATCGCCGAGGAGCCGAAGATCTGCAAGTACGTCCACCTCCCGGTCCAGTCCGGCAGCGACGCGGTCCTCGACCGCATGCGCCGCGGCTACACGGTCGCCGACTACCGCGCGATCGTCGGCCGGCTGCGTGCCGCGATGCCCGACATCGCACTCTCGACCGACATCCTCTCCGGCTTCTCGGGCGAGACCGACGACGACCACGCCCGCACGCTCGACCTCATGCGCGAGATTCGCTTCGACAGCGCGTTCATGTTCGCCTACTCCGAGCGCGACTTGACGTTCGCGGCGAAGAAGCTCCCCGACGATGTCATCCCCGAGGTCAAGGCGCGCCGGCTCGCCGAGATCGTGGCGCTGCAGGAGCAGATCAGCGTGCAGGTGTTCGCGGCGCACGTCGGCAGGCGCGAGACCGTGCTGGTCCACGGCCCCAGCAAGCGCGATCCGAACCAGCTGATGGGCCGCACCGACGGCTTCAAGACGGTGATCCTGCCCACCGGTGTCGGCGCGATCGGCGAGCTGGTCGACGTGACGATCGCGCGCGCGACGATGGCCACGCTGTTCGCGTAGCGCGGGACGCGACCGCCAACCCGGTTCGCGCGCGGCCTGGCCTTGGCGTACGATCGCTTCATGCGGATCTGGCCAGCGGTGGTCGCGGCGGCGTGCATGGCAACCGGCGGCCTCGGCGCATGCGCGCACACCGGCGCGGGCGGCGGCGGCACCGCCGGCTTCTCGATCGCGTATCCCGACGCCGCGGCCGGCAGGGCCGGCAAGAAGTTCTACGCAAAGACCGAGGGCCAGTGTCACTACGACAACGGCCGCGACGCCCGCTGGGCCATCACCGGCGCGCGCGTGACGACCGGTGAGCTGCCGCCCGGCCTCGCGATCGAGGACGGCGCGATCACCGGCACGCCGAAGACGGCGGGCACGTACCGCGTGAAGATCACGTTCTCGGGTGTGACGTGCGCGGGCAAGGAGATCGCGGATCCGACGATCGACGTCGCGATCGAGATCCGCTGATCCGCCCCCCGGCCTGCGACCTCTCACCAGCAGTGGTCTCGCGAATCCGTCATGACAACGTACCGACGGGATGGGCGGAGCCCACACACCGCTAGCCGGCGTGCTTCGCGTCGTCGTCGTCGTCTGCTTCGAGGCGGTCTGCGAGCGCGGTCAGCTCCCCGCGCAGGCGCTGGAGCGCGAGGATGTCCTTTGGCTTGTACAGGTCGTATCCCGCGCGGGTCGCGAGCTCGCTCGGGACCTTCTTCGCCTTGGCGCGAAGCCCGCGTCCCTCGTCGGTCAGGAAGATCTTCACGACGCGCTCGTCGTCGCGATCGCGGCGCCGCTCGACGAGCCCGCGCTGCTCGAGCCGCTTGAGCAGCGGCGTCAGCGTTCCCGAGTCGAGCGCGAGACAGCCGCCGAGCTCGTTCACCGCGATGCCATCGCGCTCCCAGAGCTTCAGGAACACCAGGTACTGCGGATACGTCAGGCCGAGCGGCTCGAGCAGCGGCCCGTAGGCGCGGATCAGCGCCCGCGATGCGCGGTACAGCGCGAAGCACAGCTGGCGATCGAGCTCGAGCATGTTTTCGGCCATGGAGAGAGCCTCTCAGAGATGAGGACGCGTTCGGCGACGCGAGGTGGCGCCTCAGGCGACGCGGACGTCGACCACGATGTTGCCTCGCGTCGCGTTCGAGTACGGGCAGACCTCGTGCGCCGCGGCGACCAGCGCCTCGGCCTGCTCCCGCGGCAGCCCGGGGAGCGACGCGATCAGCTCGACCTGCAGCCCGAAGCCCTTGCCCGCCGGTCCGATCGCGACGTTCGCGCTGACCGAGATCGCGCCCGGGTTCAGCTTCTGCGCGCGGGCGACATGACCGATCGCGCTGCCGAAGCACGCGGCGTAGCCGGCCGCGAACAGCTGCTCGGGGTTGCTGCCGCTGCCGCCCGGGCCACCGAGGCCCTTGGGGACGGCGAGGCGAACCTCGAGGTTGCCGTCGTCGGACTTCGCGATGCCGTCGCGGCCCGAGGTCGCGGTGGCGGAGGCCGTGTAGAGCTTGTGGGCGAGGGGAGCTGCGGTGCTGGACATGCCCTCTATCTACGAACGATTACGATTGCTGTCAATTCAATTGTGTACAATATAATTGTTCTACAGTAATAACCCACGGATAGCCGGGTGCGCCGAGCCGCTGGCCCCGGCGGGCCGCCGGCGGCGCCGCCCGCGCGGGCCCCTCACGCGCTACTTCAGGCGCGAGATGATCTCGCGAGCTACCCGGCGCGAGCCCAGCATCGCGACGTGCCCGAGGTCGTCGAACACGATCCGCTCCGCCCCCGGGATCTCGGCCTGGTTCGATGCCGGGACCAGCGCATCGCCGTTCGACAGGATCGTGGTGACGCGCGTCAGCGCCGGGCGCGGCGCCGCGGCGAGCCGCTGGATCAGCTTCGAGCCCACGTACAGCTCGCGGTTCGCGTGGCCGATGCCGATGCGGGAGACGTCGGTACCGTGGTGCGGCGAGCCGATGGTGATCAGGCGATGGACCGCGCCGTCGCCGCCGCCGAGCGTGACGTAGTAGCGAGCCACCACGCCTCCCATCGAGTGGCCGATGATGTCGACCTGGGGCGAGCCGGTCATCGCCTGGACGTGCTCGACGAACCACGCCAGCTGGCGGGCCGCCGCCGCGGTGCGGCCGAGCGTCCAGTACTCGAACCCGACGATCGGCCCGAGGCCGGCGCGCGCAAGCCGGAACGCGAGGGGTACGAAATTCGCTCGGTTCATTGCGTAGCCGTGGAGCACCACGACCGGGCGCGGGCCCTGGCGGCGGGAGCCGGGCAGCGGCAGGAAGCCGACAGGTCGGGCCGCCGAGAGGGCTGCCGACATGCCCCACTCGGAGAGCAGGGTACGGGCCGACACCCGGCCGCGGACGAGGTGCGGCACCACCGGGTAGAGCCCGGTGAACATCATCGCCTGCGACACCACAGCCACCCCGCTCCGCCAGGCCAGATGGCGAATCGAGTGACGCTTCTGCATGAAGAAGTCTACGGCTCCAGTCCCGGGATGTCCGCCTCGATCTCGGTGGCGATCTCCGCGGGAATGCTCAGCATGCCGCGCAGGCGGTCGAGCAGCTTGCGCTCTGCGTGGGCGAACACATGGTCGACCACGGCCATCCGGCACGCGGCTCGGTAGATCCCGCGCCTCGCCTCGGGATTGACGTTCGTCAGCACGACCTCGGGCAGGTCGACCTTGGTGTCGAGGTACCGCGTCGCCGCGCTGCGCTCCTCCGGAGTCAGATCGGCGCTGCGAATCAGCCGGCGCATGCCTTCCGCCTCGGCCTCGGCGAGTACGCCATCTGCCCATGCGACGGCGGCCCACACCCGGATCACACTCAGAATCTGCGACTCGGCCATGCCCGACGATACTACAGTCGCACCTCGAGGCCGATCCGCTCGCGCAGAAGGCGGGTCAGCGTCGCGTGGAGCTCGTCCCCGGACTTGGCCGCGACCCACTGGCCGTCGCCGCCCGGGTCGAAGTGCCAGGCGCTCGCGACCGCGGCCATCCAGATCTGCCCGGCCGCGCGATGGCTGTTGATCACGATCTTCGTGCCATCCCGCAGGTCCAGCCGCAGGACTCCGTCACTCACCGAGACCTCGACCTCGTCGGGGTCAACGTCAGAAAACGCGTCCTCCAGGCGCCGGAGCTCCTCGCGGGCGATCCGATCGAAGCTGGCCTCGTCCATGGCTCCTTATAGTACGATGAGGTAATGGCGACTACGTCCGACAGCGATCTCGACGTGGGCGAGCTGGTCGAGCGCGAGGGGCACGAGACGATGCTGCCATCGGTCACTCGGTCCATGCTCTCGACCAAGTCGTTCGTTGCGAGCGAGGTCGAGGCCATGCCCTCGGCGACCGGCTCGCAGGTCGAGTTTCCCGAAGGCCCGACCGACGTCGGCGGCTACGAGCGCCCCCGCGGCGCACGAATGGGCGACATCATCGGCGGCCGCTACATCGTCGACGGCCAGCTCGGCCGCGGCGGCATGGGCCGCGTGCTGCGCGTCAAGCACCAGGCGCTCGGCAAGCCCTTCGCGCTCAAGGTGATCAAGAGCGCGCTCGCCATCAACCCGCGCATCCGCGAGCTGTTCTATCGCGAGGCCCGCCTCGCCTCCGCGCTCTCGCACGACAACATCTGCTCGATCGTCGACTTCGGTCAGGACGAGGGCTTCGGCCTGTTCATGGTCATGGAGCTCCTCGAGGGCCAGACCGTCCACGCCAAGCTGCGCCACTCCGGCCCCATGACCGCCAAGGTCGCCTGCGACGTGATGTGGCAGGTCGCCGACGCCGCGCGCTTCATCCACTCGCGCCAGATCCTCCACGGCGACATCAAGACCGAGAACATCTTCCTCGTCCGCACGCCCGCGCAGCGCCGCCTGGTCAAGCTGCTCGACTTTGGCCTCTCGCGCGCCGACCTCGGCCGCACCGAAGGCGTCGACGGGACGCCCGAGTACCTCGCGCCCGAGCGCATCGGCGGCGCCCCCGCCTCCCCTTCCTCGGACATCTACGCGATGGGCATCGTGTTCTTCGAGCTGCTCACCGGCCGGATGCCGTTCGTGGGCGCGTCGAAGGACGTGATGCGCATGCAGCAGAATCAGCCGCTGCCCAAGCCGTCGGAGATGGTCCCCGATCTCGACGAGCGCGCCGATCAGATCATCGCGCGCGCGACCGCGAAGAATCCGGCCGAGCGCCACGCCGACGTCGCCTCGTTCATGTACGAGCTGCGCACCCTGATGGGCATGCTCGGCATGGAACAGCAAGGCGGCGCCCGCCGTCGCGCCCTCGCCCCCGACGCCGCGCGCCAGCGCCGCGAGCACGACCACAGCCTCAAGGCCGCTTCGGAGATCTTCGGCGCAGTGCCGCTCCCCATGGCCTCCTGCGATTACACCGGCCGCGTGCGCGCCGCGAACCCCGCCTTCCTCGAGTTCCTCGGCGCCGCGGGCGATGCAGGCGGCCTGCAGCTGCGCGACTCCGCGCTGCCCGAGGTCTACCCGTCGCTGTTCGACGACCTCCAGACCGTCGCGGCGACGCGCCGCCCGCTCAAGCGCGTGATCTATCTCAACGAGGGTGGCGACCGCGTGGTCGAAGCCGCCGTGGTGCTCGCGCCCGCGCCGTCGGCGGCCGAGGTCACCGCAGGCGAGATTCACATCGTGCTGCACCCGCTGCGCGCACTCCTGTCGTAGCGATGCGCGCGCCAGGACTCGCCGCGCTTGCCGCCTTGTGGCGCTCGCTCGAGCGCGGGCCCTTCGGCGGTCGGCCGAGCTTCACGCGCTTCGTGCGCTTACGGGCACGCGGATCACCGCGACACTGGCCGTTCTTGTCGCCGAAGGCGTGAGCCTCTCCGGATCCCAAACCGAAAGGTTGGCGATTGTGTTCCGGGCACGGATCCGACACACCCGCGCGAGGTCGCGGAGGTGTACGCGCGGCACGTGCCGGGATGCACGGTCGTCGAGACCGCGGACTACGCCGGCGCGATCGCGACGTTCGTGGACGCGCTGTAGAAGAGCAGAGGGGGCTAGAAGCCGAGCTGCAGGCCGAGCGACAGGTCGGCGCCGACACCGGTGTTCAGCATCGGCGACGACAGCGCCGAAGACGTCACCGCGATGCCGGCGAGGACCGAGAGGTCCGCCATGAACGAGATGTTGCCCGACAGCGCCTTCGTATAGCCGGCGCCGCCGCCGACGAGCAGCGGGCCCTGCGCGACGATGTCGGTGTCCATGCCGTTCATCGCGTTGTCGATCTTCACGGTGTCGCGCAGGATGCCGACGCCGACCTGGCCCATCACGCGCAGGCCCTGGCCGTCGGGCGCGAACGCGTGGCGAAGGCGAACGAGGCCGCCCGGTGCCGCGGTGGCATGGCCGTCCCAGTTCGCGCCGACCGGGATGCCGATGCGGCCCGCGACGGAGATCGAGGTTGCCGGCGAGATGTAGTAGCCGATCTCCGGCTGGATGACGACGAGACTCGCGCCGACGCAGCACGTCTTGACCGGGTTGTTGCCCTCGGTCGTGCCGGTGACATAGCCGCCGCCCAGGCCGCCCGCGACCGCGACGAAGATCTTGTGCTTCTTGGGGCCAACGGTCACCGACGACGAGACCTCGCCGCCCGACGACGACGTGTCGGTGCTCGACGACGACGACGCGACGACCTTCTTGCCGCTGATCGGATCCTCGTCGTCACCGGGGGTGCCCTTCGCGCCGCCCGGCGCAGGCGCGGTGACCTCGATGATGTTCGGCGAGCCCGACGAGCCCTTGCCCGCGATCGGCTTGCCCGCGTCGTTGTATGCGGCGACGAAGTAGTGCACCAGGCTGCCCTTGAACGCGCCCGCTGGGATCGTGCCGGTGTACTTGCAGCCCTGCGCGCTCATCTTCACCTCGGTGAAGTCGGTCGCGCCCTCGGGGCGAAACATGATCGAGACCTTCGACGCCTTGACGTCGCTGCCGAGCATCGCCTCGACCTTGAGCGGCGCGCCGCCCTTCGCCGAATCGATGATCTCGTGCTGCAGGCCCTTCACGCTGCCGCAGTCGGCGGCCGGAGCCATGTCCGCGCCGCCACCGCCGAGCTCGTCGCCGCCGCCACCGCCGCTCGCCGCGCCGCGCGACGCATCGAGCAGCTTCGCCATGTCGGCCGTCTTGTAGGCCGGATCGATCTGGATCTTCGGCTCGATCTGCGCCGCGGTCTGGAAGGCCTCCTGCGCGCCCGACTTGTCGCCGTTCGCGAAGTCGACGATGCCCAGGTCGAGGTACGCCTTCGCGCTCACCGCGTCCTTGCCGAGGTTCGCCTTCTTGGCCGACGCGATGGCCGCATTGAGCGCCTTCTTCGCCGCGTCGTAGTCCATGAGGTCGTACTGCTCCATCGCCTCTTTGATCTTCTTCTCGACGTCTCCGCGCCCATCGGCGTGCGCGTGGTGAAACGTGACCAAGATCGCGAAAAACGCGACGAGACTGCGTGCCCTCATGCCCGAGGTAATAACTCGAAACCGGCCCCGTCGGCGCAGGTTTCGGGAGGGGACGTAATCACCGGTCGGTAATGACGAATTCGACTCGGCGGTTCTGGTCCCGGCCCTCTTTGGTCCGGTTATCCGCGATCGGGACGTTCTCGCCGTACCCCTTCGGGTCCATGCGGTCGCTCGAGACGCCCTTCTTGATCAGGTAGTTGCGCACGCTCTCGGCGCGCTTCTGCGAGAGCTTCAAGTTGAAGTCGTCGTTGCCGACCGAGTCGGTGTGGCCCTGGACCTCGACCTTGATCTTCGGATTGTCCTTCAGCGCCTGCGCGACGTCGTCGAGCAGCGCGAAGCTCACCGACCTGATCGTCGCCTTGTTGAAGTCGAAGAACACGGTCTGCTTGAGCTCGATCTTCTTCTCGGTGACGACGACGAGCTTGTACTTCTGCGGGCAACCATCGGGCGCCACGCCGGGCTCGTTCGGGCACTTGTCATCCTTGTCGAGGATGCCGTCCTTGTCGTTGTCGGGATCGGGA
>Ga0207683_10002223_pt1 | contig 17073 bp, 14 predicted proteins | sample KBSM73metaG_FD_184333 | JGI IMG/M metagenome (GOLD analysis project Ga0207683, IMG submission 184333) | Miscanthus rhizosphere microbial communities from Kellogg Biological Station, Michigan, USA - KBS M7-3 metaG (SPAdes) (version 2) | ecosystem: Host-associated > Plants > Roots > Rhizosphere >... | reverse complement strand
GATCGGGTAGTGGCAATGCGCGCCATCGTCGGGAAAGGATGGGGCGTGATGGCGATTCCGACTGGCGTGGGGCGTGTCGATGCGGGACGTGGCGATGTCCGCTTTCGCGGGCGCGGCAATGAAGGTAATGGCGATGCCCGTTTTTACGAATGTCGGTGTCAGCTCGCGCGATCGACGGCGCGTTGGATTGTGATCGGGTGCTCTACCTTCGGTCCAGCGTGAACAGCTCCTGCGGCCGGCTCACGCCTTTCATCGCGTACCGTCCGACGCTCACGAGCTCGCTCCGCGATTCGCCGGCCGCGTCGGCGAAGGCCGAGGAGACGATGACGGATTGGTCGAGCGATCCGCAGAGCGTCTCCATGCGCGACGCCTCGTTGACGGCGGCACCGAGCACGGTGAAATCGAGCCGGCGGGAGCTTCCGAGATTGCCGTAGAGCACCTCGCCGACGTGCAGGGCGAGATGCGTGTCGGTGACCGGTGCGCCTTCGGCGCGGCGGCGCGCGTTCAGCGCTTCGATGCGGTGGCGGTGCGCGACTGCAGCGTCGAGCGCGTGCCTGCAGGCAACCGCCAGATCGTCATCCGGAAAGATCGCGAGTATGCCGTCCCCCATGAACTTGAGGACGTGACCACCTTGCGCCTCGATTGCGTCGACCTGCACTTCGGCATAGTCGTTCAATAGCGCCAGCACGTCATCCGCGCTGGCCGTGTCCGAAATGCGGGTGAAGCTGACGAGATCGCTGAACCAGACCACCGCGCGGATCGGGTCGGCCCGGCCACGGACGATATTGCCGGCGAGCACCCGCTCCGCCGCGTGGCTTCCCAGGTAGGTGCTGATGAGTGTGCGCGCGGCGCGATAGGTCGTGCGCAGGGTGAAGGCCAGTGTCAGCGCCGGCATGATCGCGCCGAGGAGCGCGATCTCGGCCTCGGAAAATCCTCCCGGCGCGTCAGTGGCCCACGAGGACACCAGGCCTTCGCTCGTGCCGAGCTGAACGCCTTTGCCAACGCGTGCGACGAAGGCGATGTAGTCGGTCATGCCCTCGTCCTGAAAGGCGTCGAGCATCGGGAATTCGCCGCGACGGTACGTGGCGTCCAGGCGTCGTCGCATCGTGGTCTCGCCGCTGGTCACGACGGCATAGAACGGGCTGCGGGTCCATGTCTCGTTGACCGCCGGATCGCCCGAGCGCGCGAAATGCTCCTCGAGCGCACCCTCGCCGCGCACCCAGCGCACGCCGCGCGCGTCGAAGGTGGGGTCGAGCAGATCGTTCGCGATGGACGAGCGGACCAGCGCGATGCCTGCCGCCGTCATCCGCTCGCACACGCCGGCGAGGATCGCGATCTCGTCTGCCCCTGCGAGCGCCGCATCGACGATCCAGGCGTGGATTTCGGTCCTGATGCCACCCGGCATGTCGCAAGCCCTTGCAGCGCGACTTGCGTCAGGCTCTGCCCTTCTTGTCGTGACTCTTTTTGGGCTTCGAAGGGTCGGCGTTCAGGACGAGCTTGTCCGCGCCCTCGCCTCCGCGCTTCATGAGGTCGGCCATTAGCCCTTCATCGGAAAGATCGAGCCGGTGCGACACGTCCCAGTCGTCGGAGGCCGTCTTCACCAGGCGGCGGATCGCGTGCGGGTTGTCGGTCTCAATCGCGAGCTCCCTGCGCGCGTCGAAGCTTCCGGGCGCGAGATTGATCGAGCCCACGATCGCCCGCTCGTCGTCGGCCAGCAGCATCTTCGCGTGCAGTTTCAGGTGCTTGAGCGTGTGGATCTTCACGCCAACGTCCTGGAGGATGCGCAGCCCGCCGACGCCTTCGATCAGCTTGTCCGGCTTGAGCGAATGCGGCCGCTTGGCCAGCACTCGCACCTTCACGCCGCGCCGCGCCGCGCGAACCAGGCGCTCGATGATCACCGTGTCCTGGTAGCGCTCGTTCTGCACCCACAGCGTGTGCTTCGATTCGTCGATGAACTTTGCGATCCGCTGCCGTCCGTTGTTCGGACACCAGATGAGGAGCGATTCGGGATGCGGCGCGAAATCCTTGTGTTCCCAGTCCGCGTCGAAGCACGTCACCATCTCGGCCACTTCCTGCTCGCGCGTCGTCACGATCGCGTAGTCGCGCGTTTCGGTCAGGTCCTTCACCTCCCAGTTGAGCGATTCGACGAAGCCGATGGCGTTGTCGATCACCATCGACTTCTGGTGCGTCAGGTCGAAGGCGGGATTGCTGTCGCGGACCTCTACGCCTGCGGCGACGAGTGTCTTGCGCGACTGCTCGTTCTCCGCCTCCCCGCTCCGGCGCGCCGGATTGAGCATCACCCTTACTTTGACCCCGCGGCCCTTGGCGGCGATGACCGCGTCGAGCAGCGAGGTGTCCGTGAACAGGAACATGCGGACATTGAGCGAGCGCGTCGCCCCATTGATGGCGTCGAGGATGGGTTTCGAGGAGTCATCGGGCAGAACGATCAGCTTGTGCGTCATGATGAGTGGACCTGAGTTGAACGGAATGGATGACGGCGCATGTCAGGTCGCCGGCGCTGCCGGCGGCGTTTCGAACTGGATGCGATGAAGCTCCGCGTAGACGCCGTCTTTGGCGATGAGCTCGTCGTTGGTGCCTTCCTCCACGACCACGCCATCCTTCAGCACGATGATCTTGTCGGCATCGCGAATGGTCGAGAGGCGATGCGCGATCATGATGACGGTGCGGCCTTTCATCAGTCGCTGCAAGCCCTCGATCACGAGGCGCTCCGACTCGGTGTCGAGCGCCGCCGTCGGCTCGTCGAGGATCATGATCGGGCTGTTGCGGATCACCGCGCGCGCGATGCCGATGCGCTGGCGCTGGCCGCCGGACAGGGTATCGCCACGCTCGCCCACGATCGAGTCGTAACCGTGCGGCATCCGGGCGATGAACTCGTCGGCGTTGGCGAGCTTCGCCGCCGCGACGATCTCCTCTTCGGTCGCGCCCGGACGGCCGTAGCCGATGTTCTCGCGAATGGTCCCGCGGAACAGCACGGTTTCCTGCAGCACGAACCCGATCTGCGAGCGGAGCGCCGCAAGCTTCATGGTGGCGATGTCGATGCCATCGATCAGCACACGCCCGGCATTCGGGTCGTAGAAGCGCGGCATCAGGCTGACCACCGTCGACTTGCCGCTGCCCGTCGGGCCCACGATGCCGACGACCTGGCCCGGCTTGATCGTGAAGCAGACATCCTTCAGGACCTCCTCGTCGTCGCCATAGCCGAAGGCGACGTGATCGAAGGTGATCTCGCCCTTGACGGTGCCCGGATCGATGGGTTCGGGACGCTCGTGAATGATGTTGTCCGCGGAAAGGATCTTCTGGATCCGCTCCAGCGCGACCGTGGTCTGCGCGATCGCGCTCGTCATGCTCGCCAGATCCTTCACCGGCTTGAAGAACTTCGTCAGGTAGGCCAGGTAGACAGTCAGCGCACCGGCGGTCATCGTTCCCGCCACGATCAACGAGGTGCCTTTCCACAGCACGATCGCCGTGCACAGCGCGACGACGATGCTGACGACGGGCGACAGCAGCGACTTGACCTGGCGCGCCTTGAGCGCGGCGTCGACCGTGGCGCGGCTGGCCGTCTGCATGTGAGCGACTTCGAGGTCCTGCCGTCCGAAGGCCTTCACCGCTCGTACCGATCCCAGTCCTTCCTGCACGACGGCGACGACCTCGCTCTGCTTCACCCGCACCACCCGCGTCACTTCCTTCACCGCTTTCTTGAAGCGCATGACGAACATCAGCAGGAAGGGTGTGACCCCGATGGCGATCAGCGTGAAATCCCAGTCGAGCCAGAACATGAGTCCCAGCATGAAGACGATGGTCAGGAGATCGACCACAATGCCGAGCGTCGATGACGATGCGAATCCCTGAACCGTCGACACGTCGCTCGTGATCGTGGACATCAGTGCGCCGGTCTTCGCGTTGTCGTAATAGGCGAGGGAAAGGCGGTGCAGGTGCTCGTAGATGCGGACGCGAAGGTCGTTGGCGACCCATTGCCCCACGCTCGTCGTGTAGTAGTTGTCGATGTAGGTGGCGATCGCGGCGATCACCGCGATTACCAGCGTCGCGATCCCCGCGAAGAGCGCGACGCCGAGCGTGTGCCGTCCGATGCCGTAGTCGTGGGCCCATGCGAGCCACTGGGGAAGCTGGTGCTTCCCGAGCGCGTCATCCAGTACCAGCTTGAGCGGCCAGGGGGCAGCCAGGCTCATGGCGATCTCCACGAGCATGGCGACGAACACGATCACGAGCCATCCCGTGTACGGACGGAGGAGGTCCATCACGAGGTGCCTCATGGTTCGGCGCGCGTCCGCCGTATCCTCCGCGGGTTTCGCGGGGGCGGGCACGGTCACTGATGCTTTGGCTGCAGCTTGGCTGGGCATGGGTCCTGGCGACGGGTGATGGGTAGACGAAGGATCGCGGCGGGCAAGGGCGAACGATCGGAGGCGACGCAGCGGCAAGCGGCCACGGTCGCCGACCCGAAGCGCATGTGAGGCATCCGATGACGTCTATCGGAGATGCGACATGCGTATCCGGTCGAGCTTCGCCGCATATAGATCGTGGTCGGCGCGCGTCGCGCTGTTTTCCATGGCCAGCGTGAGCTGCCGGCGGGCCTTGTCCGCATCGCCGACGCTCGCGTAGGCCACAGCAAGCCAGAAGTGAAATTCGTGGTAGTACGCCGCGCGCTCTACTTCGCGCTCGAAGTAGGTGACGGCCGCGCGTGGGTCGCCGCGCTGCATCGCCTCCTGGCCCAGCTTGAAGAAATAGAACGGCGGGTAAGGCTCGAGCTGCTGCAGCTTGCGCGTAAGCTCCTGCGCCTCCGCATTGCGGCCGAGCTTCTCCAGCACCGGCGCGAGGTTGGACATGACGCGCGTGTTGCCCGGCTCGCGTTCGAGCACGTATTCGAACACGCGGTCGGCCTGCTCGATATTGCCATGCCGCTGATAGATGACGCCCAGCGTGTTGAAGGCGCCGAGAAACTTGGGATCCTGCACGGTGGCGGCACGTGCCCACCAATACGCGTCGTCCAGCTGGTCCCGCGTCAGCGATTCCACGGCGCGGTTGTTCATGTACATCGCGACGATGGTTTGCTCGGCCAGCGTGTGCGTGCGGAGCGTGCGCAGGTTCGACGGCGGCATGAAGTCGATCGTCAGCATCTCGCCCACCAGATCGACGCCGCCATCGGTCTGCTTGCGGCCGAGGCTCAGGTTGACGTGGCCGATCGACAGGTAGATGTCACCAGTGCGGCTCCATGTTTCCTCCACCATCACATTCTGGTAGCGAACCGGCAGGCCCATCTCCTTGGCGAACGCAGCCGTCATGATGACGAGGGACAGGCAGTTGCCGGAGCGCGCGGCGAACGCCTCCGACGCGTTTTTCGTCATCACGCCGTCGTATTCGAGCTTGAGTTGCCCTTTCTTGTAGAGCGCATCGAAGAGACCGTGCTGATGCCCCAGCGTGCGCACCGGGCCGGACAGGTCCGTCTGCACGTAATCCTTCATCTCCGGGCTGAGCGCGAAAACGTCGCCCGCGCCGATGCGCTCCGACGGCGCGGCAAACCGTGCGTCCAGATACAGGCTCTGGGAAGGCGGCGCGTCGGGCACGCTTGCGCACGCGGCGAGCGTCAGCGTGGTCACCAGGAGGAGAAGATATTTCATCGGCGTATCCATTGCGAAGCGCCCGGTCGACCGAGGCGCCGACCTTCGCATCCGATCGTTGCGTGGCCTCGGCACGTGGCCCTGTACCGCGTCGGAGCGCTGGATCGAGATTGCGCGAGCCGCCGGTTTCCCGGCAGGCGAGGCGCCCCTAACAGTATTGCACGGCGGCCGTTCGCCGGCCAGCGTCGGGCCATCCGACGCTGCCGGGCTGCGATTGCGCAATCGTCGGGTACCAAAGGCAATCACACCCGGTTTTGCCCTGTCCGTCGGTAGGCAGTTGTAAGCGTCCGATTGCGGGGACGATAATGCCGGACCTGACCGAAGGCAGGAGCGGCTTCGTTGAACGCGGCCCGATATGCCCACTCTGGTTTCCGGCCTTCCGTCGGGTGGCCGCGGCATATCCTCCTGCGCGCTGGCCACGGGCTCACCTGGCGCCGCGCCGGCACCGTGCTCGTCCTGTGCCTGGTGCTATCCACACACATTCTGGCGCAACCCGACCTGTTCGAGTACTGGTCGCTCGAGCACATCGTCGAGGGATGGGCGTGTTACTTCGTCGAGGTCGGCCTGTCGGGCTTCGCGATGCTCGCCGGATTCGCGGTGGCCGAGGAGGCGACAGTCGGCAGTGGCCCCCAACGCGCCATGGCAGTGGCGATGGCATTGCCGGTGAGCGCGGCGCTGGGATACGGCCTTGCGGTGACGCTCCTTTACACGCCGGGGTTCCCGATTGCTTCCTGGCAATACGTCGGCGACACGCTGCGATTCACCGTCATTGGGGCAGCGGTCGCGTTCATCTACATGCTACGTTGCCGCTCGGATGCCGCGGCCAAGGCAACCTACGAAGCCAAGGTCGTCAGCGCAGCGTTGAGCCGCCAGACGCTGGAGGCGCGTCTGCAACTCATGGAAGCGCAGATCGAGCCGCATTTTCTCTTCAATTCGCTTGCCAACGTCCAGCGCCTGTACGAGACGGATCGCGAATCCGGCGAGCGCCTGCTCGACAACCTGAAGATCTACCTGCGCGCCGCGTTGCCCCAGATGCGCGACACGCACGCAACGCTCGGTCGCGAAGCCGACCTTTCGCGAGCCTACCTCGAGGTGCTGCTTGCACGCATGGGCGACCGGTTGAGTTTCTCAGTCGACGTGCCGGCGGAACTGCGCGACCGCGCGTTTCCGCCGATGATGGTCGTCACCCTGGTCGAGAACGCGGTCAAGCATGGCATCCATCGCTCGCCGAGTGGCGGGGCCATCGTGGTACGTGCGCGCGCAAACGGTCCACGCCTGACCGTCGAAGTGGCCGATACCGGCGTCGGATTCACGCGCAGCTCGGGCAAAGGCGTCGGGCTAGCCAACATTCGTGCGCGGCTCTCGGCGCTGTTTGGAGACCACGCCGAATTGTCGCTGCGGGCGAACGAGCCCTCGGGCATCGTCGCCGCGATTTCCCTGCCGATGCGGTAGCGCATGCACGCCATCGGCACCGCCGCGTCCGACATGCCGTGGTCCCTGGGCGCAGCGCGCAGCGCTGACGCCACGGCGGCAACGAAGAACTTGTGGCCCCTGCTCAAGGTCCGGATCGTTCATGCGACGTTCGTCGGGCTGCTGGTCGTTTTGCAATACACGCTTCAGCTCGCGGCGAGCCTGAGCTATTCGCTCCACCCTTTGGTGGAGATATTCGCCGGAATGATCGTGCACAATCTTCCGATCTATATCGTCGGATTCTCCATCATCGCGATCTTCCAGGTGCAGTTCGCGCCCGGACGCAGGCGCACGATCCTCCTGATCGCCGCGCTTCTCGTATGGATCGGCTGCTGGTGTGCCGCGAGCGCGCAGAACTCGCAATTCATCATCGTCAGGCTCGGTCTCGTCTCGCCCGCCAACGTCGCGCTATCGGGACTCTGGACGGGTACGACCTACCTGATGCTCGCCGTGTGGTACTACGAGAGCGCCGATCGCGCGCGGCGTTCGACGGCCGTGCTGCGGGCGAGCGAGCTTGCGCGGCAGGGGGCGGAACGCTGGCTGCTCGAGCTTCGCCTCACCAGCCTCCAGGCTCGGCTCGACCCGCGCGTCCTGTTCGACACCTTGGACGAAGTGAGTCGCGTCTATCGCTCGCATCCGGCTACTGCCGAGAAACTGCTGGATGCGCTGATCGACTACCTCCGATGCGCGCTACCTCGGCTCCGCCAGACCGAGTCGACGCTGCGGCGCGAGGTCCTGCTCGCCCTCGCCTATGTCCGGATGCTGCGAAGCCCAGCGGGCTCCCCGCTCGAACTCGAAGCGAGCGTGGAGGCGAGTGCGGGTGACGCGCGCTTCCCCCCGATGGTCGTTCAGCCGATCTGCGATGTGCTGGCGCGGGCGGCGCTGGTCGGTGACGCTCCCGCGCGACTGCGCATTTCCGCCGTGCGCGAACGCAATACCGCGCGCTTGAGCGTGACCGCGGAATCCGTGCATGCCGCGCCCGCCGGGGAGCGCATGGCAGAAGTGCGGCGGACGCTCCGCACGATGTTCGATTCCGTGGGCCGAATGGAAACGACTTGCCACACCCCCGGCGTGGCAACCGTGCTCGTGGAGGTGCCTTATGTCCAGACCGCGCGCGCTGATCGCTGAGGACGAGCCGAGGCTGCGCGAGCAGTTAGCCGAGCGGCTCGCGAATCTGTGGCCGGAGCTCGACTTGGCAGCCATCGTCGGCGACGGGCTGGATGCGCTGCACGAGCTCGATCGGTGTCGTCCCGAGATTCTGTTTCTCGACATCCAGATGCCGGGCATGACCGGACTCGAGGTCGCCCGCTGCGCAAGCAACCGGTGCCACGTCGCGTTCATCACTGCCTACGACGAATACGCGGTGGCCGCCTTCGAGCAGGGTGCGGTCGACTATGTGCTGAAGCCGTTCACGGCGACGCGCCTCGCCACGACTATCGGACGCTTGAAGGAGCGCCTCGCATCGCCGCCGGCCGACCTCACCGACCTGCTGGCGCGCCTGTCGGGAATCGCCAGCCACGGGAACCATCTGCGCTGGATCAACGTCTCGGTGGGCAAGGCGGTGAAAGTGATCACAGTCGACGAGATCTGCTACTTCCAGGCCGACAACAAGTACACGCTGGTGGTCACGCCCCATGCAGAGTCGCTGATCCAGAAGACCATCAAGGAGCTTTCGGACGAGCTCGATCCGCGGAGCTTCTGGCAGATCCATCGATCGACGGTCGTCAACGTCAATGCCATCGCGAGCGTGGAGCGCAACGTGCGCGGGCGCGTGTCCGTGAAGCTCAAGAATCGGCAGGAGTCGCTGCCGGTGGCCGACGCATACGTCCACCTCTTTCGCAGAATGTAGTGCCACCCGGGAGGGCCATCATGACCACGACATGCGAAGCATCATCCACGTGCGCGAGCACATCGGCATCGACCATGCCCAATCGACCGGCTGCGAAACCGATGACGCGGCGTGAGGCGCTGGGACTGCTTGCGGCGCTCGGCGTGCCGGCGACGGCGTTCGCGCAGGATCCCACGGTGATCGCGCCGAAGACCTATCGCGTAATGTTCGAAAACGACAGGGTGCGCGTGATCGAGTACAACAACCGCCCCGGCCTCGGGCCCTGCGGCCGGGGACGCCACTACCACCCCGCGCACCTGGACATCTTCCTCAGCGAATTCACCGGCCAGATGACAAAGGAGGACGGGACCGTGGTCCGCGGCAGCGTCAAGGCGGGCGACGTGCGCTGGTACGAGGCCGAAACGCACGAGGTGGAGGTCGTCGACAAGGCCGCCTCGCGAATCATCATGGTCGAGATAAAAGGACCGAACTGGAAGCCGAGCACCGGCTGATGGCAACACGTTTCGTTTCGGTGGACGGCGCGTAGGCGTGTGCGGCGTCCACGCTCTGCCTCAACGACCCGGCTAGCGACACACTTGCGCAGGCCTTCCCCGCGGACAACGGGCGCGGAAGAGTTCCGATCAGGATGCCCGGCCCATTCTGCAAACTCGTGCATGCATCGTGCGCGGGCACGCGTGCGGCGCGCCTTTCCGCGCGGAGCGCCCCGCATTCATCGGCCATTCACGGGATTCGTCCATTCTTCGATCCTGTTCGTCGGATTCCAATTCACGGCACGCGTCTTCCTCACTAGGGTTGAGTCGGGGTCACGCCGGGTCCAACAACGGTCCGTCCCGGCGCAACTCCCAAGTCCGCATGTTGCGGCGATGCCATCGAGGGAGACATCCATGACGCCGAACCCGCTGTTGCTCGCACTGTTGGCCTGTGCCGTCGCGCTGCCGTCGCCGGTGCGCGCCGGAGACCCGATTGAACCGAACGCCGGACATTGGCAGACGTGGATCATTTCGTCCGGGCGCGACTACCGCGTTCCGCCGCCGCCGGGCGCCGCGGCAACCCAGGCGGAGTTGCGCGGGCTGGCCGATCTCATCGATCAGAGCGACGCGCAGGCCCAGGCCCGGATCGCGTACTGGGACGCCGGCGCACCTGCGTATCGATGGATGGACCTGCTCAATGCGCGGGCGATGTCGGGCGCCTCATTGACGCCTTATGCGCAGCGCGTCTACGCATACGTTGCGCTCGCCATGCACGACGCGACGATCGCAACCTGGGAGTCGAAGTACGCCTACAACCGGCAGCGGCCGAGCGATCGCAGCCACAGGATCGCAACCGCGGTCGCCGTTCCCGACAGCCCCTCCTATCCTTCCGAGCACGCAGCAACGGCGCAGGCCGCCGCGGCCATCCTCGCTTACTTCTTCCCGGATGAAGCGAAGACGTTCCAGGCCATGGCGGAAGAAGCGGGATGGTCCCGCGTTGAGGCGGGCGTCCAGTATCCCAGCGATTACGTCGCGGGGCTTGCGCTGGGGCTCAAGGTGGCCGAGCAGGTCATCGCGAAGGCGAAAGGCGACGGGTCGGATGCTCCCTGGACCGGCACCGTGCCCATCGGGCCCTGCAAGTGGGTCGGAACGAATCCGGCCAATGTCACTGGAGGGACGTGGAAGCCGCTCCTCATGACGTCGCCGAGCCAGTTCAGGCCTGCGCCGCCGCCGGCCTGCGATTCGGCCCAGGTCGTGGCCGAAAGCGCCACGGTACGCACTTTTCCCCGGTCGTTCGTGACCAACTACAAGGCGTTCTACTGGCAGAGCCCGGAGGGCCTCAGCACCTGGCTGTACCGCTATGCTGACAAGGCGATGTTCGAGGATCGCCTCGATCGGAATGCGCCGCGCGTCGCGAGGGCGTATGCATTGATGGCGGCGGTCCTGTTCGATGCGTTCATCGCGAGCCAGGACGGCAAGTTCACGTACTGGTACATCCGGCCCCATCAGCTCGACTCCGGCATCGTTCCACTGTTTCCGGTGCCGAACTTCCCGAGCTATCCCTCGAACCATTCGACGTTCTCGGCCGCTCGCGCCGAAGTCGCTGCCTATTTGTTTCCGACGCGCGCGGCGTTCTTCCGCGCCCTGGGGAGGGAGGCCGGAGACTCGCGGATCTGGGCCGGGATTCACTTTCCGATGGACAACGCTGCGGGCATGCAGCTCGGCGAATCCGTGGCGCAGCTGTTCATCGCGCGAGGACAGCACGACGGCTCGCAGTAGAGTCTGAAGCCACGACCCATCGGCGGGTGTCACCGCCAGCCGATGGGTGCGCCCGCTTCGATCAGTCGTTGGTACCGACCGCCGCTACGCCGATCGGGCGCGCATCGGCACGACGCCGGCGCGAACGAAGCCAGATCAGCGTCCCCGTCACGACGAGCGTCGCCGGCAGGAATCCAACGACGAACGTCAGCGCGGGCCCGACGGAGCCCCACCAGTGCCCCTCGTGCAGGACGCGCTGCGCGGTGAGAAACCCGTCGCCGCGCGTGCGCGTCGCGAGGCCCGAATGCTGCAGGACGGCGCGCGTACGGGGATCGACGAAGACCACGGTCCCAGGTCGTGGCGAGGAGTCGCCGGCCTCGCGCAGGCTGATGCGATACGCGCCGCGCGGGCCCATCGGCAGACCGATGCCGGTCACCGCCGCGCCCGGGTAGAGTTCGCGCGCAGCGTCGACGGCGCGTTCGACGCCGACCGCTTTGCCCGGTGACTCGGGTGACTGCACACCGCGCGGAGACGCGGAAACGGCACCGAATGCGGCGACCACGGCACGGCCCGCGTCCTGATAGGCAAGGAAGATCCCGGTGAACGACAGCATCGCGAGCAGGATCGAACCATAGAATCCGAAGGTGTAGTGAAGGTTGCGCGAGGTCGTGAAGCCTCGCCGGAAGCCGAAGGCGGCAACGCCCAGCCCGCGAGCCGGCCACCAGAGATAGATGCCGCTCAATGACGAGATGAGCATCGCGATGCCCACGGCGCCGACGATCTCGCGACCGCTGTAATCGCGAAGCTGCAGCGATTCGTGGAACGTGTGCAGCCAGGCGATCAGGTCGAATCCCGAACCGACGTCGAGCACGCGGCCGCTCGGCGGATCGAGATACACACGCTGGAACGGCCCCTGGCCCGCGCGCGCGAAAACAATGACCGGACCCTCGCCGCCATCGGGAAAGCGCAAGGCGGTCAGGCGTGTGCCGCCGCCGAGGGCCTGGGCCGCGCGATCGGCATACTCGCCAAGCGGCCGCCCCACGCCCGGTCCCGTCGTCGCATAACGCGCCGGATGCAGCCAGGCATCGATTTCGCCGTCGTAGACGAGCAAGCTGCCGGAAAGGCCCAGGAACGCGCCGACAACGCCGAGCGACAACCCCAGCCACAGATGGACCTGTACCCAAAATGCCCGGAGCGCGATTCGGCGCGGCGCCTTCCTGCTGGTCGTACGGTTCATGGCTCCGCCCACATTCGAAGCAGGTTGTGATAACAGCCGGTCAGGCTCACCAGCGATTCGTGGCCCGGCGCGCTCTGCGTGAGCTTCACCACGGCCATGTCGAGATCGAAGAGCATGGTCCGCTGCGCGTCGTCGCGCACCATGCTCTGAATCCAGAAAAAGCTCGCGACGCGTGCGCCGCGCGTCACGGGCGTCACGCGATGCAGGCTGGTGGCCGGGTACAGCACGAGGTCGCCGGCGGGAAGCTTCACCCGCTGCATGCCGTAGATATCCTCGACCTGCAGCTCGCCGCCGTCGTACTCGTCCGGCGCCGACAGGAACAGCGTCGCGGATATGTCGGTGCGGAGCTTCTCGCCCGTACCCGGCACGAGTCGCACGGCGCCATCCACGTGCGTGCCGAATTGCATGCCCTCGGCGCTGTCGTAGCGATTGAACATCGGCGGGTAGATACGGGACGGCAGCGCCGCGCTCAGGAAGAGCGGATGGCGTTCGAGCGCGCCCAGCACGACGCTGCCCTGCGCGCGCGCGACATCCGATTCCTCCGCGATCTGGCGATTGTGCTTGACGCGCGCCCCCTGATGCCCGGCCGTGGCACGGCCATCGACCCACACGCCGCCCGCATGGTCGAGACGATCGCGCATGGTACGAACCTGATCGGCCGAAAGCACATTGGGAACGCGAAGGAGCATCGATTCAACCCGGGCGCACTCAGAAGAACTGGTAGGTGAAAGTCAGCATCGCCTGCGTGTCGGTGCCGGGGACCGAGCGTCCGCGATCCGACGGGATCAACGCATCGAAGTTGTTGCGATTGGCCAGGTTGAACACGTTGAGCTGGATCGCGTACTTCGGCTGCTGATACGCGATCATCGCATCCCAGCGCAGATAGTCGCCTACCTTGACCGCATTGTTGTTGGACGCATAACGGTCCGACATGTAGGTGAGCCCGGTCCCCACCTGCCATGCGCGCGTCAGGTCGTACGACGTCCAGAGCGACGCGCTGTTGCGCGGCGTATTGGCCGGTGTGTTCCCCTTGGTCGCGTCGAGCACGGAGGCCTCGACGATCTCCGCATCCAGGAAAGTATAGCCGCCGAACACCTGCCACGCCCGCGTGAGGCGTCCCGCGACGCTGGTCTGGAAGCCGCGCACGCGGACATTGCCGGTCAGCTCGTAGACGCCGGTAGAGATCTGCGAGCGCGTGTTGTACTTGTCGATCTCGAACACCGCGGACGTGACGGACAAGTCACCGTTCAGGAGATCCCACTTGGCGCCGAGTTCGTACTGCCGGCTCGTTTCGGGATCGAGGCTCTGCTGGCCGCTGGTGAGCGCGAGCGTCTCCAGCGAAGGATTGAACGACGTGCCGTACGACAGGTAGTACGACTGCGCATCGGAGGGCTGCCAGATGACGCCCGCGCGAACGCTCGTGAATCCGACGCCTTGGCTCGCCGAGGGTGGGAGGTTGATCGAATTCGTGAGGCTCGCGTTGTAGCGGTCGTAGCGGACACCCAGGACCGCTTTCCATGTGTCGAGGAACGCCATGGTGTCGTTCACATAGGGCGCGACGTCGGTGGCGCTCGCGTGCACGACGTTGCCCGCGACCGAAGGCAGGTACGCCGCGGGCTCGTATTGCGGATCCACGAGCGACACGGCGCGGAAGTAATTGTTCGGATTGCCCTGGATGTTGCGGGTCGAATTCTGGACATCGTTCGTGTCCTGTCCAAGCTCCAGGCCGGCGATCAGCTGGTGCTGCACCGGGCCGGTCGCGAACGTCATCACGACGTCGGTCTGGTTGTAGATGGACGAATCCGTGATGACCCGGTCGTGGCTGCCCAGGCCAACGTAGAGCACGTCGGGCGGCAGGGGCGTCGAGTTGGACAGATTGGTGGCCGGAAACGCAGTGTAGACGCCGGCTGCCGACAGCGTGCCGACGTTGTTCGGGCCCGACTCGCGCGCGTCGATCCGGTAGCGCGAGTATTGCGTCTGGTTGCGCAGCGTGACGCCGCTTCCGAAATTGTGCGCGATGGTCGCATTGAGGTTGACGACGTCCTGCACGGTCCGGTCGTCGGTGGCGCCATAGAAATTCTTGCGATTGACCGGCGCGGGCCCGCCGTTGAGGGGCGGCAGGCCATAGTCAGGCTGGTCGTAATAGTGCGTGAGGAGCGCATTCAGCGTCACTTCGGTCGGCGTGCCGATCCCGAAGCGAAGTGAGGGCGCGAATCCGTAATCGTGGTTCTCCATCACGTCGCGGGTCGAATGGACGTCCTGTGCCATCCCGGCCAGGCGAAACGCCGAAGTCGCGTCGATCGGCTGGTTGTAGTCCGCGGTGCCGCGCACCGACGGCTGCGTTCCCACGGAGAGCTGTCCCGTCGCAAAGGGCGCGAGGCTCGGCAGCTTGCTCACCTGGTTGATGATCCCGCCGGTGGAGCCGCGACCGAACAGCATCGAGGACGGTCCCTGCAGCACCTCGACCGAATCCAGCGAGAACACGTCGCGGTAATACTGGCCGCGGTCACGCATGCCGTCTAGATAGAGATCGGTGCGCGCGTTGAACCCGCGCAGGTTGAAATTGTTGCCGATCGTGCCGCCTTCCGCCGCGCCCAGCGTGATGCCCGGCACGTTGCGAAGCGCGTCCGCGAGGTTCGTTGCGCCTTGCGCCTGCATCAGCGCGCTGTTGATCACCGTCACGGATTGCGGAATGTCGCGAATCGGCGTGGGGACACCGCCGCCTACCGTCGCGACGGGCGGGTTGTAGTCGTTGGCCGGTGTCGAATCCTTGACCTTGACCTCCGGCAACGTCGTGTCGGATGGGCCGGGGGCAGGAGCGGGTTGTGAAACGGCAACGCCTGGTGCAAGCGCGATGCACGCACCCCCGGCAAGCGCGGCGGCAAGCGGCCGCAGCGTGAACTTCCGATTCATGCAGATTCTCCAGCGAAGGCGAGGACGGGTTGAGCGGGGCTGCCAACCGAAGCTGGAGCGTGAAATGGGTCGCACTTGGCGAAACGACGATCAGGTCAGCTGATGCGGTGCCGCGCGATCCCGCTCATTTCGTGTCGTCGGGATCGCTGACAAAGCCGATGCGCGTCAGTCCCGCCTTGGCGGAATCGGCGAGCACCTCGGCGACTGTGTGGTATTGCGTCGCACGATCCGCGCGGAGGTGAATCTCGGGTTGCGGTTGCAGTGTCGACGCAGCGGCGAGCCGTTGTCGAAGACCGGCACGGTCGACGATCTCCCCGTTCCAGTGCAGCAGGCCCTCGGCATCGATCGCCAGCTGGATGTTGTCGGGCTTGGTGAGATTGGGCGCGCTCGTTGCCTTGGGGAGCTCGAGCTTCACCGCGTGCGTCAGGAGAGGCGCCGTGATGATGAAGATCACGAGCAGCACCAGCATCACGTCGATCAGCGGGACCATGTTGATCTCCGCCATCGTCCGCGATCCGCCGCTGCCTGAGTCGAAGCTGCCGAAAGCCATGGTTAAGCTCCCGCCGCCTTGACGACCTTGGGTACCGATCGCGGGATTTCGGATGGCTGGATTTCGCCGAGGTGCGAGCCGGTCGTGAGAAACGAGAACAGGTCGTGCGCGAATGCGTCGAGCTTCGCCAGCACCACGCGGTTCGACCGCACGAACGCGTTATAGGCAAGCACCGAAGGCACGGCGACCGCCAGTCCCGCACCGGTCATGATCAGCGCTTCGCCCACCGGTCCCGCGACCTTGTCGAGCGTGCCCTGCCCGCTCATGCCGATGTTGACCAGCGCGTGATACACGCCCCACACGGTGCCGAACAGGCCGACGAACGGCGCGGTGCTGCCGACCGATCCGAGGATCGTCAAGCCGGATTCGAGGCGCGCGGTTTCCTCGTCGATCACACGGCGCATCGAGCGTGTGAGGAACTCGGAGGCGCTGCCCGCTTCGTTCAGCTTGTTCACGCCGTGACGCGCATGATGGCGCGACGACGCGATGGAGTGATACGCGAGATGCGAGAAGGGCTCGTCCGGATGATGCTCTTCGAGATGCCGCTCGACGGCCGACAGCGACGGCGCATTCCAGAACATCGCGAGGAACCGCGCGGTGCGCCGCCTTGCGAGAAGGGCCTGCAGGCTCTTCGCAATGATGAGGTACCAGCTCAGCAGCGACATGACGAGGAGCATCACGAAGATCGTCTTGCCGACGATGTCGCTTTGCGCGAGGAAATGGGCGAAGCCCAGCGTTTGCTGCGGTTCCATGACGTCAGTTCTCCAGCGTGAATGCGATGGGGACGAGCACCCACGCGCCGATCTTCTGGTCGCCCTGGCGCGCCGGTACGAATTTCCAGCCCTTGACGGTATCGACCGCCGATTGATCGAGTCGCGGCGACCCGCTCGACGTGCGAAGCTCGACCTTTTCAGCCAGGCCGTCCGCGCTGACGAACACCCGCAGCACCACCTTGCCCTGCTCGCGCATCCGGCGCGCGAACGCCGGATAAGGCGGCGCGGGATTCTGCAGGTAGTCGGCGTTGAAGCGCGGCGGCGTCACGGGAGGCGGCGGTGCAGGCTCCGGGGCGGGGACCGCATCGATCGGTGGCAGCGGCTTGGGCTCCGGTGGCGGAGGGGCGACGAAGGTCGAGGGCGCTTCGCTCGGGGCCGTGACGATCGGCGGCGGCTCCG